>ERZ825525.1459-NODE-1459-length-20187-cov-12.140026_pt1 | contig 20187 bp, 19 predicted proteins | sample MGYA00519930_ERZ825525 | MGnify/ENA primary metagenome ERZ825525 (study PRJEB31778, sample SAMEA3449203) | human gut metagenome | biome: human gut; feature: human-associated habitat; material: faeces | place: United Kingdom | collected 2010/2012 ... | reverse complement strand
TTCATATTAGAAGTTCCTGCGGAACTTCGGATGCGCAGAAAGCAGCGCAAAAAGAGGATATACCGTATTCACAATATAAATAGAAGAAAGGTCTTTCATCATGTATAAAACCGTACTCATTACTGGCGCCTCACGCGGCATTGGGCGGGCGATCGCCTGCGCCTACGCCAGAGAGGGCTGCCGTCTGGTCATCAACTGTTCCCGCTCCGAAAAGGAGCTGCTGGCGCTGGCAGACGAATTAAGGGAAACCTGCCATGTGGACGTACTTACCAGCATCGGTGACGTGTCAGACTATGCCTATATGGAACAGCTTTTTTCCCAAAGCGAAGCCCGCTTCGGCGGCGTTGACATTCTCGTAAACAATGCCGGCATCTCACATATCGGTCTGCTGGAAGATATGACCATCGATGAGTGGAACCGCATCATCGGCGTCAACCTGACCTCCGTCTTTTCCGCGAGCAAGCTTGCCCTGCCGCATATGATCCGCCAGAAATCCGGGAAAATCTTAAACATCTCCTCGATCTGGGGAAATGTCGGTGCCTCCTGCGAGGTCGCATACTCCGCCTGCAAGGGCGGCATCAATTCCTTCACCCGCGCCCTCGCCAAGGAACTCGCTCCGAGTAACATCCAGGTCAACGCAATCGCCTGCGGCGTGATCGACACCGAGATGAATGCCTGCTTTTCCTCGGAAGAGCGCACCCAGCTCGCCGAGGAAATCCCCGCCGGGCGCTTCGGCGCGCCGGAGGAAGTGGCATCGCTTGCCGTGCAGATTACCACCGGAAACGACTACCTGACCGGGCAGATCATCACCCTCGACGGCGGCTACCTCTAGGAGCCGCAACGCAGGCAGCGGGCATTCCCCAAGGGTTTCTGCCCGCTTCACCCGCTTACTCTGCCACCAGTACGATCGCCGTGCGCGGCGGAACCTTCAATGTCTTCTTATAATAAAACTCTGTGTAGGACTCCATATCCTTGCCGTCCTCGTACTCCACGGACGTGTTGACACACACTTTCCACTGAAGCCCGTTCGGCAGTTCCGGAAGCTGCATCACTAACGTCTCCCAGTAAGCATTCATACAATAGAACACAATATCGTCCCGCGTGTCGTGCTCATCTCTTCCCGCATACATAATGCCGATGAGACGGCTGTTGGAATCCGTACCGCCGTTCCACGGGTAACCGTTGTGAATACTGATCTCCGGCAGATTGCATGCCACCGGCTTCGTCTTCTTGCGCAAAATGGCATAGCGCTTCCGGAAACCGATCATATAGCGCACAAAATCATGAATCTCCCGGTATTTTTCCAGTCTCGTCCAGTCCAGCCAGGATATGATATTGTCCTGACAGTAGGCATTGTTGTTGCCAAACTGCGTGTTGCAGAACTCGTCGCCGCCGTAGAACATCGCCGGTCCGCGGCTGCAGAGCAGCGTCGCAAACGCATTTTTCACCATGCGCCGGCGCAGTCCCTCGATCTGCGGATCGTCCGTCTCTCCCTCGACACCGCAGTTCCAGCTGTTTCCGTTGTTGTCGCCGTCCGTATTGTTCCAGCCGTTTTTCTCATTGTGCTTCGTATTGTACGAGTACAGATCATAGAGCGTAAAACCGTCATGACAGGTCAGGAAATTCACCGATGCGCTCTCACCTCTGTGCACCGGATCGTACAGATCCGTCGAACCGATGATGCGGTTGATCGCGGTTCCCGCCATGCTCCCGTCGCCCTTTAAAAAGCGGCGCATATCATCTCTGTATCTGCCGTTCCACTCTGACCATCTGCGGAACGCCGGAAACGTTCCCACCTGGTAAAGTCCTGCCGCATCCCACGCCTCGGCGATCAGCTTCACATGTCCTAAGATCGGGTCGCAGGCGATCCCCTGTAAGATCGGCGGATCCGGCATCGGCGCCCCGTTCTGGTCACGCGTCAGAATCGAAGCCAGATCGAACCGGAAACCGTCCACGCGGTACTCCATCACCCAGTAGCGCAGACAGTCAATGATAAACTTGCGCATGATCGGGTGATTGCAGTTCATGGCATTGCCACATCCGCTGAAATTGTAGTAATGTCCATCCGGCGTCAGCATATAATAAATATTATTATCAATGCCCTTAAACGAAAAACACGGTCCATTCTCATTTCCCTCGGCAGTATGGTTAAACACAACATCCAGAATGACTTCCATGCCGTTTGCCTTGAGTTCACTGATCAGCAGCTTTAACTCGTCTCCCTCGTGATTGTGCTCTACCACGGACGAATAGCTGGTGTTCGGCGCAAAAAAGCTTACCGTATTGTACCCCCAGTAATTGTACAGCTGCACGCCGTCCACCACACGGGCGCTCTCCATCTCATCGAACTCAAAAATCGGGAGAAGCTCGATCGCGTTGACGCCAAGATCCTTCAGATACGGAATCTTCTGGCGCAGTCCCTCAAACGTGCCGCCTGCCGTCACCCCGGAAGAAGCGTCCCTGGTAAATCCTCTTACATGTGTCTCGTATATGATCAGATCCTCCGCCGGAATCTCTGGAAACGTCATTTTTCCCCAGTCAAAATTATTCTCCACCACACGGGCGTGATACACAAAGCCCTCGTCACTCTCCGGGCGCTCGCCCCAGTTCCGCTGCCCCGTCACTGCCTTCGCAAACGGATCCAGCAGCACATTGTTCTTGTCAAACAACAGCCCCCTGGACTCATCATACGGTCCGTCCAGCTGAAACGCGTATTCAAATTCATCAATCTTCAAGCCGAATACCAGCATTGCGAACGTGTTGCCAATGTGGTATGCCTCCGGATACTTCAGTCTGGCGTATGGCTCCTTTTCCTGCGGCCGGAACAGCAGAAGCGTACATCCCGTCGCGCCGACCGAATGAATCGTAAAGCTCACTCCTCTCGCCGTCGGCACTGCGCCTTCTGAATTGTAAAATCCCGGGCGCACCATAAAACCGTCAATCTCATCCAATGGCGGGAGCATGACTCCCCGATCCTGTCTGTGGCCTAATCCTGCCATCGCCGCTCCTCCTTCTTCCTTTTGCGTACTATATTACTATTATACGCACTCCGTCTATTTTTTCAACTGCTCTGGCGCTCATCTGCGCCCCTTCCTTCCGGCGTGAAAAGTATCCCGTTTTGCCGCCGGCTTTCTTGTCATTTTCCCGTCAAAATGGTATCATGTCTACAGAAATGATCCCGACAGAAAGGAAGTAATCTTATGCACACATTCCAACCGTTACCATTTGATCTTGTAGAATTTAATCCATTTACCAAAATCGGCAAAGAGTGGGCGCTCGTCACAGCCGGCAACAAGGAAAAAGCCAACACGATGACCGTAAGCTGGGGCGGTGTCGGTGTCCTCTGGGGCAAAAATGTTGCTTTCATTTTTGTTCGCGATTCGCGCTACACCAAGGAATTCATCGACGCGAACGAATTTTTCTCCATTACCTTCCTGTCCGGTCAGTACCGCGACGCGTTAAATTACTGCGGTTCCCATTCCGGAAGAGACGAAGACAAGTTCGCCGCGGCAGGTCTTACCCTCGCCACGCGCCACAACATCCCTTACGTGGACGAGGGCAACTTTGTCCTTCTCTGCGAGAAAATGTCTGCCACCCGCATCACGGAAGACTCTTTTCTTCTCCCTGAGATCAAGGAAAAATGGTACAAAGACGGCGATATGCACACCATGTATGTCGCAGAGATCATCGATATTCTCGCCCGTTAATTCTATTTTCCCAAGAAGGAAGCCACTTATGTATACAATGACCGTTGCGCCAGGGGCAGATGCCTCTGGCAGCTTTTATTCACTGAAAGCGGCGTTCGCCGCCATGCCAGAAGACCCCACGGTTCCCGTGACCATCCGCGTCATGCCCGGAATCTACCACGAAAAATTATCCCTCATGCGCCCGAACGTCACGATCGAGGGTGCAGGAGCATCCCCGTCCGACACCGTGATCTCCTTCGGCGATTACGGCTACGAGATCATGCCGGACGGCATCAAGCGCGGAACCTTCCGCTCCTACACCTTTTTCGTGCATGCCGCAGACGTCACGCTGCGCAACTTAACCATCGAGAATACTGCAGGCGACTCCAAAACGCACGGGCAGGCAATCGCACTCTACGCCGAATGCGACCGTTTTATCGCGGAATCCTGCCGCATTCTCGGACATCAGGATACGCTTTTTACCGGTCCGCTTCCCCCGGAGGAATACGAGCCCGGCGGCTTTCGCGGGCCGACCGAGTCCGCGCCGCGCATCAACGGCAGACAATATTATCATAACTGCTATATCTGCGGCGATATCGACTTTATTTTCGGCAGTGCGACCGCTTACTTTGAAGGCTGTACGATCGCATCCTTAGGACCCGGATATGCCACCGCCGCTTCCACCCCCAAAGGGCAGGAATACGGCTATGTTTTCCACGACTGCCGCTTTGCCGCGGAGGGTTGTCCTCAGCACACGGCCTATATCGGCCGTCCCTGGCGGGATTACGCACGGGTTGTCCTCATGGACTGCGCGATAGGCGCCCACATCCACCCTGCCGGATTTCATGACTGGGGCAAGGAACACGCACACGGCACCGTTCTTTTTGCCGAGTATCACAGTTATCCACAGGACGCTGACTGTGGCTGTGCAGACAGCTGCCGCCCGTTTGCACAGCGTGCAGACTTTGTGGATACCTTAGACGGCGCACAGGCTGCCCATTTTTCCAGAGAGCTTGTGCTGGCGGGGGACGACGGCTGGCTGCCGTGACCGTTTTCTTGTATATTCCGCCAAATGATGGTAAAATACTAACCATAAATGGATTGTTTTGTATTAAGGAGGTTGTTTTTATGGAAGAAAAGATTTACAAGACGATGGGATCGACTGGCGCTGCAAGCCTTGCCGTCGGCATCTGCGTACTGACAGGCGGCATTGCAGCCGGAATTCTTCTCATTGTGAATGGCGCGCGCTTATTGAAGAACCGCGCGAAGATGATATTCTGATTTTTCTTTTTATTTGCGGGCATCACAGCCGCATGATGCGGTCACAGACCTGCTCCATCAGCTTTTCGTCATGGCTTACGACCAGAAGCCCTATTTTTCGTTCTTTCACTTCCGCCAGAAGAAAGTTCCAGATCTGGCTCTGGGTGATGGGATCTAACATGGTGCTGATCTCATCTGCAATCAGGAACCGTGTTCTCTCCCCCAGAGCCCTCGCTATGCAGAATCGCTGCAGTTCTCCTCCGGATAGTTCGCCCGGATACCGGTTACACCAGTCCCGCTCAATCCCGAGCCCCTCTATCACACGTTCGCTGATCGAATCTCCCTCCTGCAGAACCGTCTGCATCCGCACGCGCGGATTGACCGCCTGCTCCGGATGCTGCCAGATCATCTGCACCGGGCAGTAACCGCTCCCCGGAAGCGGCATGTCGTCCACACAGACACGTCCCGCCGTCGGTGTGCGGTAGCCTGCCAGGATCTGACAGAGCGTCGTCTTACCAAAGCCGCTCGGCGCGGCAATCCCCAGCCGGTCGGTACTCCCCAGTTCCAGACTCACATCCGACAGCACCTCTCTGCTGCCCCCCGGATATTTATAGCTGATATGTTCCGCTTTCAGTCTCACCGGACGTTTCCTCCTCTCCCTCTGATAGTTCTTTATGAATTCTCTGTATACAATATGCATCGTACCCTGCCACCGCGGACACAAACGACCGGAATCTCCCCGTCACACGCCTCCCGACGGTCGGCGCAGCGCGGTGCAAACGGACATCCCGCCGGCAGATCTTTCACGTAAGGCTGTGTTCCGGGCAGTGCCGCAAACCCGCGCCCCGGCAGCGCCTCATGCAGCGCTCTCGTATATGGGTGCCGCAACAGCGTCTCGTCCGCAAAATCCGCCACCTTCGCTTCCTCCACGGTCGTCCCGGCATAAAACACAACGATCCGGTCCGCCACCTCAAGCGCCAGTTCCAGATCATGTGTAATCAGAAGCACGCCGTTTCCATCGTCCGCAAATGTCCGGAAATCCTGCATCGCCTGTTTTGCCAGCGCAAGATCCATGCCCGGCGTCGGCTCGTCCGCAATGATCAGGCGCGGCTGCCACATCAGTGCCGTCAGCAAGAGCACACGGCGCGCCATGCCGCCGGATAGTTCAAACGGATAGAGATCCGCAACTTCGTCCGCAAGTCCATACCTTGCAAGGAGTTCCCGCATCTGCGCTTCCGCCTGCCGCTTTTCCCGGTCTGCTCCGCAAAAAAGCTTCTGCCGCTTTCCCTGGTCTGCTTCGCCAAAAAGCTTCTGCCGCTTCTTCGTTTCCCCAATGATCTGTCTGCCGACCTTCATCAGAGGATCAAGATAATTAACACTCTGCGGCACCAGGGCGATCTCCCTGCCGCGCAGCGCCTTTAATTCCGCCTCGCCGCAGGCGCTTCCCCGGTAAAAAATACTGCCGCTTGCAGCCGCATTGGCGGGGAGAATTCCCATTATGGCATGCGCCAGAAGGCTTTTTCCCGATCCGCTGCTCCCGACGACCGCGACGATCTCACCCTCACGCACCGTCACATTCAGATCACGGATCACCGGAAGTTCCCCTTGCTTTGCGCTGCGCTTCTCATACTGCGCGAAAGATACCGTCAGATGCTCGATGCGCAGTAATTCTTTTTTCTCTTCCATCGTTTTTCTCCACTCAAAATCTTCTACAGCTGCGCGCTCGACGGGTCAAGCAGCGCCTTTAAGCCGCTACCGATCCGGTCGAAAAGAACCACCACGCCGACCAGCGCCAGTCCCGGGAAGAGCGCCAGCCACCATTTTCCGGTGCTCAGATACGACATACTCTCCGAGAGGATCACGCCAATCGCCGGCTTCTCCGGCGGCAGTCCAAAACCCAGAAACGTGATGCTCGCCTCGTGCAGGATCGCGTGCGGGAACAATAACACCAGTCCCACAAGGAACTGCGGAAGAATCTGCGGAAAAATGTGCCATCTGGCAATGTACCACGGACTTTTCCCGAGCTGTTTTGCAATGTCAACGTACGCCGCCTCCCGCACCTGCAGGATCTCCCCGCGGATCACGCGCGCGAGGTTCGGCCAGTGTGTCAGCGCCACACCGACAACCACACCCTTTTCGCCCTTTCCAAGCGCGTAGGAAATCAATAGCAACAGCACAATATGCGGAACTCCCATCATCAGATCAATGCACCAGCTGATGATGCCGTCCGCCCATTTTCCGCCGACCGCCGCGGCAGTTCCAAGGAAAAGCGCAAGCACTGCGCTGACCGCCGACGCCAGCACACCGATGCGGATGCTCGTGGAGAGCCCCGCCAGCGTGCGCGACAGCATATCACGCCCCATCCAGTCCGTCCCAAACAGATACTTAAGGCACGGCGGCAGATTTTTGCGCGAAAAATCCGTGACCACCGCCCGCTCCTCCAGACAGATTCCAGCCACTGCAACGGCTGCTAAAAGCAGCACTGCCGCCAGAAGAAAGCGCCGCATCCACTGGCGCCCGTTGCGTCTGCCCGCCGTGTGGGCAGCAATCGTCATATGACCGGTTTTATCCATGACTTCTGCCCCTCCTTATCTGCGGATCAATCACACCGTAAAGTACATTTGCCGCAAGATTTCCGAGGAATACGAACAGTGTGCTGATGACCGTGATCGCCAAAAGCAGCGACACATCGCTCCCCAGCCCGGCATCAATCGCTGCCTGTCCGAGTCCCGGATAAGAAAATACCTGCTCCACGAGCACCGAGCCGCCAAAGATCTCACTGATGGAACCAAACTGCAGGGTGATGGCAGGCAGCACCAGATTGCGCAGGGCATGTCTTTTTACGATATAGCCGCTGCTCTCCCCGCGCGCACGCGCAAACAGCACATAGTCGCTCTCCATGATCGCAATCATTTTTTCCCGGGTGTGCAGCGTGATGTTTGCCACGCCCGTCAGCCCGAGCGTCAGCGCCGGGAGAATCAGATGCCGGATGCGCACGCCGATGCCCGCCTCCGCCGCCGTCATGCCTGCCGGCAGATTCATGCCGAACGGCAGCCAGCCGAGCCACACGGCAAAGATCATCAAGAGCAGCAGACCGATCCAGAATGCCGGCGTGCTAGCCAGAAGCAGCGCATACCCGCGGATCAGATGGTCCGGCAGACGGTCTTTAAAATACCCCGCCACAATGCCGAGCACAAGCCCCAGAATTCCGGACAGTACCCACGCCACGCACATCAGCGCAAACGAGTTGCCGAACTTCTCCGCAACCACATCCGCGACCGGGCGGTTATATTTCAGCGAAGTGCCCATATCCCCCCGCACAAAATCCTTCGCCCAGTTCAGATAGCGCTCTGCCGGCGGGACATCCTTTCCCCAGTAGGACTCCATCTGCGCCCGTTTCTCCGGCGTCATGCGCATGTAAGCCGTCGCTCCGACGTTCGCCTGTACCGGATCAATCGGAGACAGCGACACCAGCATAAACGCGGCAATGCTGACACCGATCAGCAGTGTCAGCATTTTTATTACATTTTTTATGAAAAAGCTTATGTAATGCCTGATATTCATTCTTCCCTCATCTATTCCCAGGTCCACTGATCGACATTGTTGACTAACGACCAGCCATGACCGTGCGGATGCAGCTTCTGCTCCGCCACTGCCAGACCATCCCGCGCAAAGTAGAGATGATCCACGTTGGCAAACCATACCCAGAGTGCCTCGGCATCCGGTCCGACATCCTCCTGTGCCTGCTGCCAGAGACGGTACGACTCATTCATATCCGTCACCGCAAGCGCCGCATCCAGAAGTTCATCCGTCTTCGCATCGGAATATCCCGTAAAGTTACAGGAACCGCCGGTATAGTACAGCTGATAATCCTCCACCGGCGAGTTGGAGCCCCAGCCCCAGATGATCGGATCGGAGTACATCTTTGTATACAGTTCGTCCCAGCTTCCCAGACCTTCGTACAATACATTAATTCCAACCGCTTTCATCTGGTTGGAGAACTCTGCCGTGAGTGCCTGCCGCACGGAATCGGACGCGGAATAGTACACGGTAAATTCCGCTTTCTGCCCGTCTTTTTCCACAATGCCGTCGCCGTCCGTATCACTCCATCCACCGTCCGCAAGAATCTGCTCTGCCTTATCCACATCATACGGAATAATCATGGACTCGCTCGACCACGGCATGTTGTCCGATACGCTGTAAGCGACCTCGCCGTAACCGTTTAACACATGATCGATCATGGTCTGGCGGTCAAGCGCGTAGTTCATCGCCTGACGGAGTGCCACATCGCAGGTCACATCATTTCCCGCCGCATACACGGTATCCCCGTCGACAACCTCGCTGCCTGCCGGAATCGACGGAAGCGAGATTCCCCTGGAATCCACTGACTTGCAGACGAAAAGACTGTAGCCGTCCACCTGCTCGTCGCTGTACACCGCAGACGTGTAGGCGATGTCCACCTGACCCGCTTTTACCGCCGCAAGCGCCGCGTCTTCCTCCATGAACAGGACAATGACTTTTTTCATCTGCACTTCATCCCCGTAGTAGTCCGGATTCGCCTCTAATACCGCCTGCTGTCCCTTGTCCCACTGGGTCAGCACATATCTGCCCGAACCGACCGGATTCTCGCCGTAGGTTGCTTCATTGTAGCAGTGCTCCGGCACGATGCCGAACACCGCCAGTGTATACAAAAATGCATTGTACGGCTTGCTCATATGGAAAATCACCGTGGTATCGTCAAGTGCCTCCACGGAATCGAGCATACTTAAGTCCGCCTCCGAATTCGGCGTGGCAAGCGCCGTGTTAAACGTAAATGCCACATCCGACGCCGTCAACGGTTCCCCGTCCGTGAACTTCACATCATCCCGGATGTGGAACGTCCAGATCAGCCCGTCCTCACTCACACTGTAATCCGTTGCCAGATCGTTCTCGAACTCCATATCCACGTTCGTCCGGATCAGCGTCGACTGGATCAGCGGTTCATGGCAGTGTTCCCCACAGCCCCAGTTGATGCAAGGGTTAAATCCCGCCGCCGGCTCCGAAGAAGGACTCATCGCCACGATGACCGTATCTGCGGTTCCTGCCACGCTCTGCGCCATGCCCTCTCCACTGGCACTGTCCTTTCCCTGTGCCGCCTCCGTCGCCGTGCTGCCGGCGTTATTACCTGTCTGCTCTGCACCCGTGCTGCCGCATCCGGCAAACAGCGTTGTCGTCACTGCTGCCGCGCAAAGCAGCGCCATCCATCTCTTTTTCATTATTTATTCTCCCCTGTACAAAATTCCGGCATTTCTGCCCAGTGCACAAAGGATAGCATGAAAAAGAGGGGCCGCACAAGCCCCTCGGGGGGATAAAAATGACACAAAATCAAAGATTATGCTTTGTCATATTCATCCAGAAAATGATGGCGGACACCATCTTTTTTATAACCGATCACAGTGTTCAGGTTGACGTTCTCCACACTGCGGAAGATATTCTTCTCAATGTAAGGATTCTTCTTGCGAAGCTCCCGGATCAGATCCTTGATCTCCGCGCGCTTGGAACCCTTCTCCGTACCGCCGCAGGAAGCACAGCTTTCCGTGAAACGGCAGGCACACTGAATAAAGTGCAGGTCATTGTAATTCATCCAGTGGATGATGTCCTCCTCGCGCACCAGATACAGCGGACGGATCAGCTCCATCCCCGGGAAGTTCGTACTGTGCAGCTTCGGCATCATCGTCTGTACCTGCGCCCCGTAAAGCATTCCCATAAGGATGGTCTCGATCACATCGTCAAAATGATGCCCCAGCGCAATCTTGTTGCAGCCGAGCTCCTTTGCCTTGCTGTAGAGATGCCCTCTGCGCATGCGCGCGCACAGGTAGCACGGAGATTCCTCCTCACCCGCCACAATGTCAAAGATCTCGGAGGTAAATACCGTGATCGGGACGTTTAAGATTCTGGCGTTGTTTACAATCGTCTCGTAGTTGATCTCATTATACCCCGGATTCATGACGAGGAATACCACCTCGAAATTCTTCTTGCCGTGGCGCTCCAGCTCCTGAAACAGCTTCGCCATCAACATGGAATCTTTTCCTCCGGAAATACAGACGGCGATCTTGTCACCGTCCTGGATCAGCTCGTATTCGTTGATCGCCTTTGTGAACTTCCGCCAAATCTCTTTGCGGAACTTTTTGACAATGCTGCGCTCGATCTCGCTGCAGCGGTCCGCATTCTTCTCCCCGGCGTCCGGGGCTTTTGTCTGTTCCATGGATTCCAGCAGCTTCATGCGCAGGTACGCACGGTATCCGCCCTGCACACTGTATACCTCATAACCCTCTTCTAAAAGTTCGCGCGCCAGCTCGTCGCTGCGCTCTCCCGTATAGCAGATCAGGTAAACCGGGCGGTCTTTGGGCACCTCGTCTCTGTGCGCCTCGAACTCCTCCCAGTAGATATGGTTCGCTCCCGGATATGTCTCTCTCAAAAAATCAGCTTCTCTGCGGATGTCTATGATAACTTTTTCCCGCTCATCCTTCTGCAGTTCTTCTATGGTTCTATGATACATGCCTGTCCCTCATTCTCTATTCTGCCGCAAGGTCCTTGATGACCTCCGATGCAATGATCAATCCTGCCACCGATGGCACAAATGCGTTGGAACCCGGAATCGCACGGCGCTCCGTACATTTATGCTTCGCTCCCGGCGGGCAGATACAGTGCGCACGGCAGCTGATCGACATATCCTCGATCGGCGTGACCGGCTGCTCCCTGGAATACACCACCTTTAGTTTCTTCACTCCGCGCTTTTTGAGCTCGCGGCGCATGACCTTCGCCAGCGGGCAGACCGACGTCTTATAGATGTCCGCCACCTCAAACATTGCCGGATTCAGCTTGTTGCCGGCGCCCATGCTGCTGATGATCGGCGTTCCTGTTTCTTTCGCCTGCATGACCAGCGCAATCTTTGCCGTCACAGTATCGACTGCGTCCACGACATACGAATAGCTCGAAAAATCGAACTCGTCTCTCGTCTCCGGCAGATAGAAGCACTTGTGCACCTCCACCTTGCAGTCCGGGTTGATGTCGAGAATGCGGTCACGCATGACCTCCGCCTTATATTTCCCTACGGTGCTGCGCGTTGCAATGATCTGACGGTTCAGATTGGTGAGGCAGACCTTGTCATCGTCGATCAGATCGATAGCTCCCACACCGCTGCGCACCAGCGCCTCTACGGTGTAGCCTCCCACACCGCCAATGCCAAAAACAGCGACCCTCGCACGCGAGAGCCGCTCCATAGCCTTTTTTCCTAATAATAATTCTGTTCTGGAAAATTGATTTAACATAGATACTCCTGTATATTGTAACGTTTACGCCTGTCCGCTTCTATCATATAGCGTCCGCCGTTATTTTGCAAGTTCCAACATGCGCTGCAGCGGCTTTGCGGCACGGGTCAGGATCTCGTCGGAGAGCGTGATCTCCTCAAGTTCTCCGCTGCCGAGCTTCTCAAGCACCTGCTCGACTTTATCGATCGTCACTTTCTTCATGTTCGGGCAGAACTGTCTGTGTCCCACCGAATAGAACTTCTTATCCGGATTCTTCTGCTGCAGTTCAAAGAATACGCCCATCTCCGTGCAGATGATGAACTTTTTGCAGTCGCTCTGCGTCGCAAAATCAATAATCTCAGACGTGCTTCCCACGAAATCGGACATCGCAACCACGTCCTCGGTACACTCCGGGTGCGTCAGCACCAGTGCGTCCGGACAGGCATCCTTTGCCGCCTGCAGCTCTGCCGCGTGAATGCTCTTATGCACATGGCAGAAGCCGTCGTGGAAAATGAAATGCTTCTCCGGCAGCTTTTCCGCCACATATCTGCCGAGGTTGTTGTCCGGCACGAAGAAAATATTCTTCTGCGGAATGTTGGACACGACTTTTACCGCGTTGGAGGAAGTCACGCACACATCCGATACCGCCTTAATCTCCGCCGTGGAGTTCACATAGCAGACCACTGCCAGATCTTCGTATTCCTCTCTCACTTCCGCGATCCGGTCTGCCGTAATCATATGTGCCATCGGGCAGTCCGCACACTCGTCCGCCATCACAACCGTCTTATCCGGGTTTAAGATCTTCGCGCTCTCACCCATAAACGTCACTCCGGCAAACAGAATCGTCTTCTGCGGCACCTTCGTCGCAACCTTGCTCAGATAAAAGGAATCACCCACATAATCGGCAATCTCCTGCACGGCGCCGTCCACATAATAATGCGCAAGAATGACAACATCCTTCTCTTTCTGCAATTCCTTGATCCGCTTCGCTCTCTCTGCTTCCATTTTTATCTCCGTTCTCTATACATCCGCTTTTCAGGTGACAAGACACCTGTCACGATAGATTGTCATTGTGATACTTTGATATCATATCATGTTTTCAGCAAATGTCCAGAGTTTTCCTGTCTCTGCGCCTGTTTTTCCGGGATGCCCCGCACTTTTCCCATGCACTAACAGACCTTCCGCACTTTCCACGGTCAAAAACAGACCTTCCACACATTTCACGGTCAAAAACAGACCTTCCACACATTTCACGGTCAAAAACAGATCCTCCGGCGGCACAGGCAAAACCGTGCTGCCAAAGGATCCGGCATTTGCTCTTCGAGCGGTCTCCTAGTTCTTTGCAAACAGGGAGGTGGACAGATATCTGTCTCCGGAATCCGGAAGCAAAGCCACAATCGTCTTGCCCTTGTTCTCCGGTCTTGCAGCCAGAATGGCTGCCGCCTTTAATGCTGCGCCGGAAGAGATACCTACGAGGATACCTTCGCTGCGTGCAAACGCTCTTCCCTCTGTAAATGCGTCGTCGTTCTCAATCGTGATGACTTCATCGTACACCTTTGTGTTGAGTACATCCGGAACAAATCCTGCGCCAATACCCTGAATCTTGTGCGCACCCGGTGTGCCCTTAGATAATACCGGGCTGGTTGCCGGCTCTACCGCAACGATCTTGACGTTCGGATTCTTCTCCTTTAAGTACTCGCCGACACCGGTTACCGTTCCGCCGGTACCTACGCCTGCTACAAAGATATCTACCTTACCGTCTGTCTGCTCCCAGATCTCCGGTCCTGTGGTTGCCTTGTGTGCCGCCGGATTTGCCGGGTTCACGAACTGTCCTAAGATCACAGCGCCCGGTGTTGACTCCTTTAATTCCTCTGCTTTGGCGATAGCGCCCTTCATACCCTTCGCGCCCTCAGTCAGTACCAGCTCGGCGCCGTATGCTGCCAGAAGGTTTCTGCGCTCTACGCTCATCGTATCCGGCAGTGTCAGGATGGCATGGTAGCCCTTTGCCGCAGCAACTGCTGCCAGTCCGATACCTGTGTTGCCGGAGGTCGGCTCAATAATGGTTGCGCCCGGTTTTAAGATGCCCTTCTTCTCCGCATCCTCGATCATCGCCAGTGCGATACGATCCTTTACGGAGCCTGCCGGGTTTAAATACTCCAGCTTTCCTAAGATTGTTGCGTCCTTTACGCCCGCCTCCGCAGAATAGCGGTTCAGCTTTAATAAAGGTGTGTTTCCGATCAGATCCAGTGCGCTCTCAGCAATTTTACTCATAATAAAATCCTCCTGTTCTCAATTCATTTCCGTTTCTATGGTGTTTTTGTTTTCCTATAAAACTACTATGTTTTGTATGAATTGATTATAGGACGCGAAATCTTATTTGTCAAGCGCTATTTTCTTATTTATACGATTTATTTTTGCGCGCCATCCAAGATACTGGGCAATCCAGATTCCGGCGAAGATCGCACAAAAGATTGCGACGTAGCCAAGCACACCCGCGACGCTGCGCTCCATCCAGTATGCCGCATACGCCACCGGAAGCACCGAGCCGAGTGTAATCAGAAAATACGCCGCCGTCTGACCGGCAAGACTCCATCGATCCACTTCCCACACGACCGATCCCGCCGCATACACCATGCCGACCAGACCGCACAGCACCGTCTGTACCACAACTGCCCGGATCTCGCTCCCCATCGCATCCACAAACGCAGGCACACACGGATAGTAGCTGCCGTCGCCCCAGAACGCCGACATCATGACCGTGATCACATAGCCGATCGCAATCCCGGTTGGAATTCCAAACAATCCTCTCAGTAACACATTCTTTTTCATATCTCTCACCGTTCCCTTTCTCATATTCCCAACAGCCGCTTGATCTTTGCCACATATCTGCGCGAGACGTAAGCCGTCTGCCCTCCCGCGAGGTTCACGCAGATCGTACCCGAAAAACTCAGGTCAAACCGTTTTGCCATTTTCAGATTGATGATCTCCGAATTTGAGATCCGTACGAAACGCGTCTGATCCAGCCGTTCCTCCGCTTCGTAAAGCCGCATCCGAAGCAGATATTCGCACTTTGCCGTCACCGCATAGACTTTTCCTTTTGCCGCGTATACGCGGATAATATCCGCCTGCTCCAGTATCTCCAGTGTATCTCCCGCAAAACCGGAAATCATCTGCATCGACGGCTCCTCCAGTTTTTTTAGGATTCCGTTGACTTCCTCGGTCATTTTCGCTGCCCGGATCAGTACCTCGGTCTCCTCCAGCGCTTTGTCCAGTTCAATATTGATTTTCACATGCTCCTCCTCTCCGAAGTGTCTTCCTCTGCCGGCATGTTTTCGTGTCCTCAAGAACTGTATTTAACATAACAAAAATGAGGTGCCTTTGCACCCCATTTTTCATAAGTGGTTCTTATTTACACACAGTCGGTCATTTGACACATTCCCGCACTGCACGCGCGAGCCGCTCCAGTGCTTCCGTCAGCACGCTGCGCGGACATGCCACATTGATCCGCTCAAAGCCTCTTCCCGCCGCGCCGAAGATGTCTCCGGAATCCAGCCACAGTCCGGCTTTTTTTACAATCAGCTCCTCCAGTTCCTTCCTTGAGAGCCCCAGGCTGCGGAAATCCACCCACAGCAGGTACGTTCCCTCCGGCTTCACTGTCTTTACCTGCGGAATCTGTTCTTCCAGAAAATGCTGCGCATAGGCAAGATTTTCACGGATATATGCCTTCACCGCGTCGTACCACTCCTCTCCATACCGGTACGCCGCCTCACATGCCACAAGCCCCATGGTGTTAAGCTGGCTGTAGCCGGACGCCGCGACCGCCTGCTCGAACTTCCGCCGCAGCGCATCATCAGGGATAAAAATGTTGGAGACCTGAAGTCCCGCAAGGTTAAATGTCTTGCTCGGCGCCGTGCAGGTCACCACAAATTTCCGGTAGCTTTCTTTGAGACCCACCAGTACCTGATGCGATCCCTCAAAGACGAAATCCGCGTGGATTTCATCGCTGACCACAATCACTCCGTATTTTTCACAGATGTCGCCCAGCCGCAGGAGCTCCTCCCTTGTCCACACGCGTCCCACCGGATTGTGTGGGTTGCAGAGAAAAAAGAGCTTTACCTTACAGCTGCGTATTTTTTCTTCAAAATCCGCAAAATCGATCCGGTATCTTCCGTCCTCTCCCTGCACGAGCGTGTTATCCACAATCTTCCTGCCGTTATCGCGGATTACCTGCGAAAACGGATAGTAGACCGGCTGCTGCAGCAGCACCGCGTCACCCGGCTCGGTGAACGCCCGCACCGCCTGTGCCAGCGCAAAAACAATCCCCGGCGTCTTGACCAGCCAGGTTTCCTCCACGTTCCATCCGTAATGCCGACTCATCCAGCCCGCAACCGCCTCAAAGTAGCTGCCTTCCGCCTCGCTGTAGCCGAAGATGCCGTGCGCCACGCTGCCAGAGAGCGCCTCCTGTATATAGGAAGAAACCTGGAAATCCATGTCGGCAACCCAAAGCGGCAGCACGTCCATCGGCTTTCCCCGCTGTACCGCAAAATCATATTTGAGTGAATTGGTATGTGTCCGGTCAATGACCGTGTCAAAATCCAGATTTTTCTCTGCCATGTCTCTTCCTCCGCGCAGCAGCGTCTTCTGCTGTTATCTTATGCCGTCTGCTCCCGGGCGGTTCAGCAGCCGTTATCGTCCCGCAGGATCCACCTAGGCCGGGATCTGTGCATTCTCTTTCTCTCCGGCGAGCATTTCCTTTAGCTTTGCATACACTGCCTCCGCCAGCGCGGCATGCCCTTCCTCATTCATGTGCTCCCGGTCTGCCGTACTCGGCTTCGCATATTCGGACGCCGCCAGAAATGAGATGCCCCGCTCATGCGCGATCCGTCGGTAAACCTCCGGCAGCCGCTTTGACACTGCGACGGAGTGTTCATCAAATTCAGGATCGTATCCCGCCTCGCCAACACCCGCGCCGAGTGCGATTGGGGACATCAAAAGGATCTTACTGTCCGGGGCACTGCTCCCAATCTGATCGAGCAGCCGCTCCACGCCTCTCCCGATTACCTCCGCCGATGTATCGTACATCGTCTTGCAGTCGTTCGTCCCGAGCATCAGCACAACCACATCAACCGGCTTATGCGTCTCTAAGATCACAGATAAAAGCTCCGTTCCCCGTCTGCCATCCCGCAACGGATCATCAAAAACCGTCGTCCGTCCGCACAGTCCTTCCTCGACAATGCGGCAGCCATCCTCCCACAGCCGCTGCCCGATCCGTCCGCTCCAGCGGGTGTCCCAGTCATAGCGGTCTTTCGTTCCCGGTATCAATCCGTATGTATTGGAATCTCCAAAGCATAATATCTGTTTCATAGAAGCCGCGCTCCTTTCTCATACTGTTCTGATAGGAATACTATATATTATGTTTTTTTATTTGTCAACCGTCTTTACCAGATTCTTATATTAAAAATTTGCGCTTGACTTTTCCACATCACAGTGCTATTGTCATAGTCAAACAAAGAGCAAATGCAAGGAACAGAACACGGTTTCCTGATTCCCCGCATCACAGAGAGCCGTCGGTCGGTGTGAGACGGTATGCGGTTTCAGGAACTATCCTCTGCGAGCAGTGCACTGAACCAAGTAGGTGTCACCGGGATTCCCCCGTTACAGGGAAGCTTATTGCTGCAGGCTTACGCCCGCAAAGATGAGATTGAGAGGTCGTTTTTTACGACAAGCAAAGTGGTAACGCGGAAGCTTATGCCTTCGTCTTTGGCTGCACATTCGTGCAGCGGGACGGGGGCGTTTTTGTTTTACAGAAAATGCCATCCTTCTCTTTGCCCAATGTTGATCTATCAGAAAGGAGCCGCCTTCGGGCGGGAAAAAAATGAATGGTTTAGTGATTATCTTAATCGGAATCGTAGCACTGGGTGCCGGCTACCTCTTTTACGGGCGCTGGCTGGCAAAGAAATGGGGCATTGATCCAAACGCCAAGACTCCTGCTTACACCCATGAGGACGGGGAGGATTACGTGCCGTCTTCCAGATTTACTGTGTTTTCTCATCAGTTTTCTTCCATCGCAGGAGCGGGGCCTGTCACCGGTCCGATCTTAGCCTCCGTATTCGGCTGGGTGCCGGTACTCTTGTGGCTGATCATCGGTGGTCTGTTTTTCGGCGCGGTACAGGATTTCGGTGCGCTGTATGCCTCGGTCAAAAATGAGGGCAAGTCGATGGGTATGATTATTGAAAAATATATCGGCAAGACCGGACGGAAGCTCTTCATGCTGTTCTGCTGGCTGTTTACCCTGCTTGTCATTGCAGCGTTCACGGACATGGTTGCCGGTACGTTCGTCGGAAAAGGCGTGGACGGCATGACTGCCGAGACCTCCTACGCAAACTCCGCCGCTGCTTCCATCTCCATGCTCTTTATCGTCGTCGCCGTTGTCTTCGGTCTGATCCAGAAGCATGTCGGCAAGATGAATGAAGTGGTAAAAGCGGTCGTTGCAATCGCGCTGCTCGTTGCCATGTTTGCAGTGGGTATGGCACTTCCGATCTGCACCACCAAATCCGCCTGGATCTACATTGTCATGGCGTATCTGTTTCTGGCATCCGTCATGCCGATGTGGCTTCTCATGCAGCCGCGTGATTATATGACAACGTTCATGCTGCTCGGCATGATCATCGGCGCGGTGGTCGGCGTTCTCGTCGCTCATCCTGCCATGCAGTTAAATGCTTTTAACGGCTTTACCGTAAACGGCAGCAGCCTTTTCCCGACACTGTTCGTCACGATCGCCTGCGGTGCCGTCTCCGGTTTCCACAGCCTGGTCTCCTCGGGAACGTCCTCCAAGACGATCAGCAACGAAAAAGATATGCCGATGGTCGGCTACGGCGCAATGGTTGTTGAGTCCCTGTTAGGCATTGTCTCCCTTGTCGTTGTCGGTGCTGTCGCGGTAAACGGAACCAAGCCGGACGGAACTCCGTTTGCCATCTTCTCCTCCGGCGTTGCCGGTTTCCTCGAGAAGTTTGGTCTTCCGGTACAGGTTGCCACGGTCTTCATGACCATGTGCGTCTCCGCGCTTGCGCTGACATCTCTGGATTCCGTCGCACGTATCGGGCGTATGTCCTTCCAGGAACTGTTCTACGGCGACACGACCGATCCGGCAAAAATGTCTCCGCTGCAGCGCGTGCTGACAAACAAATATTTTGCCACGGTCATCACCCTGTTTTTCGGCTATCTGCTGACACTCGGCGGATATAACAATGTATGGCCGCTGTTCGGTTCCGCGAACCAGCTTCTCGCCGCACTTGTCCTGATCGCACTGGCAGTCTTCTTAAAGACAACCGGACGCACCGGCTGGACGCTCTACATACCGATGTTTGCCATGCTCGCCGTGACGTTCACCGCGCTGATCCAGAAGACAATCGCTCTGGTAAAAAACATCGCCGGCGGTCAGGCGACATTCCTTGTCGATGGACTGCAGTTTATCGTCGCTGTGCTTTTAATGGTACTCGGCGTTCTGGTTGCCTTCAGCTGCTTAAAGAAGCTGTTTGGAAAGAGCAGTGCCGGTCAGGCGGCATAATATTGGCGTAAAAAGGAATTGCCACAATAAGCATAGACCTCTTTGGGGCGATAAGTAATATTATAAGAAGATCACACCATGGGATTTCAGATGGAAATACAGATGGACATTCGGATCAAAAAATGTGGCATTTCTAACCGACTGAATGTCTGCATCTTCGATGATCCGTGTCTTTCCAAGTTTGGAACACTCCACGGACTGTGTCCGCAAGCCAGCAGACAATTTTAGGACTTTTGTGCGTGTCCCTTATTGGCACCTCTGAACATAACATAACCGCGCGAAGCCGATGTTTGAATTGCCATCTGCCATATTTTTAATAGCAGATGGCAACGAGTTTCGGTTCGCGCGGTTTTATATTGTCTGTGAAGAGGTGCCATTAGGGACA
>ERZ825525.1434-NODE-1434-length-20470-cov-3.221063_pt1 | contig 20470 bp, 18 predicted proteins | sample MGYA00519930_ERZ825525 | MGnify/ENA primary metagenome ERZ825525 (study PRJEB31778, sample SAMEA3449203) | human gut metagenome | biome: human gut; feature: human-associated habitat; material: faeces | place: United Kingdom | collected 2010/2012 ... | reverse complement strand
GCTGCTCAAGCGCATGAACCGGCGCGGCTCGCCGGAGTGGATCAGGGATTCAATCACGCGGCGGTGCTGGTTTACCTTGATCGGGTAAACCAGGAAGTAGTCGCCTTTATAGCCGTAGGATTCACGCGCGCGTTTGAACGCGGCGTTAATCGAACGCAGGCGATGTTGCAGGATCTGCGGGAAGCAGAACAGTGCAGGCAAACGCTGGCCCTGAGCCTCACGGGCTTTCACCAGTTTGGCGAGATCCACGCGCGCTTCAGGGACGTCCGGATCCGGGCAGACGCTGATGTGGCCCAGTTCGTTGACGTCGTAGTAGTTATTGCCCCACCAGGCAATATTGTAAGTGCGCAGCATCTTGCTGGCTTCCTGGGAGCTCATCGCAACCTCCTGCATAGAACGTAGTACACCCTGTTCGCCCGCTGACGAAGGCAAACCCATAGACATGTCGTCAGACATAGCGAACCTCAACTCTTTGTATTAAGTGTAAAACAGTTGACTACTATCGCAGCGTTATACGGCGATAACAACCCATTAACGGCTCCATTTCCCAGCAGAGTATGCTGAAATCCAGACCGTGCGACCGGTTTCTTATTCATATCATTGTAAAACACGTATCCGAACTCTGTATGACAAGGTTCGGCGAAACCACGAGAAAACTCTTGTATTAACAAGAGCGCCCTTGTTCAGTTTTCACAAAGCGTGACCGGCTCTGGAATCCTGAGAAGCACCGAGATGGGTATAACATCGGCAGGTGTTTAGACCAGAAGTGCGGGTGGGAATCAAATGCGCGCCAGAACGACTGCGCTGAATGAGCGGAAAACAATGGTTCATTATCTCGTATCACCTCCACGGCCGCCTCTGCTGAAACGGACCACAAGCCAAAGCTAAAAGTTCACTGCTTAACCCGGCTGGAAGTGGCGACACGATGTGTTCATCGAGCGCTTATTTTATATGAGCCGCGCGCCGCGTTTTATACCGAGAAGGTCGCTAAAAAGCAAAACAAAAATGCGCGTGTTGCCAGCACCGTCAGGAATTTTTGCCAGCAGCAATTTCAACTGAGTGAGAGATGAGTCAAAAAAAACTGGAAATCGGGTGAAGAAGTGACCTAAAATAGCCATCCAGATGTTAATCCATCTATACTGATTAACACTCATACTGCCAGTGTCAAAAACCTGCAGGCCTTGGTAGAATTATCTCCTTTGGCTATTCCACACAGCAGCTTGAGCTAACCAAATTCCTCTTAGGTGAAATAAAACATGGCAAAACACCTGTTTACGTCCGAGTCCGTATCAGAAGGACATCCTGATAAAATTGCTGACCAAATCTCCGATGCCGTGCTGGATGCGATCCTCGAGCAGGATCCGAAAGCGCGTGTCGCATGTGAAACCTATGTCAAAACCGGCATGGTTCTGGTTGGCGGTGAGATCACCACCAGCGCATGGGTTGATATCGAAGAGATCACCCGTAACACCGTTCGCGAAATTGGCTATGTGCATTCCGACATGGGCTTTGACGCTAAATCCTGTGCGGTTCTGAGCGCTATCGGCAAACAGTCTCCTGACATCAACCAGGGCGTTGACCGTGCCGATCCGCTGGAACAGGGCGCGGGCGACCAGGGCCTGATGTTCGGCTATGCAACCAACGAAACCGACGTGCTGATGCCAGCGCCGGTCACCTACGCACACCGTCTGGTGCAGCGTCAGGCTGAAGTGCGTAAAAACGGCACCCTGCCGTGGCTGCGCCCGGATGCGAAGAGCCAGGTCACCTTCCAGTACGACGACGGTAAAATTGTCGGTATTGACGCGGTGGTTCTGTCTACCCAGCATGCCGAAGATATCGATCAGAAATCCCTGCAGGAAGCAGTGATGGAAGAGATCATCAAGCCGATTCTGCCCGCTGAATGGGTGAATTCTGCCACCAAATTCTTCATCAACCCAACCGGACGCTTCGTTATCGGCGGCCCAATGGGTGACTGCGGTCTGACCGGTCGTAAGATCATTGTGGATACTTACGGCGGTGCCTGCCCCCACGGCGGCGGTGCTTTCTCCGGCAAGGATCCCACAAAGGTAGACCGTTCTGCCGCTTATGCCTGCCGCTACGTGGCTAAGAATATCGTTGCTGCCGGCTTGGCAAAACAGTGCCAGATCCAGGTTGCCTACGCCATCGGTGTTGCCAACCCCGTGAACATTACGGTTTACACGGAAGGCACCGGCGTCATTCCGGACGAAAAGATTGCCGAACTGGTCAGAGAGCATTTCGACCTTAGACCTGCCGGCATTATCAAGATGCTGGATCTGCAGCGCCCGATCTACTCCAAAACGGCCGCTTACGGTCACTTCGGAAGAGAGGAACCGGAGTTCACCTGGGAACGTACGGATAAAGCTCAAACGCTTCGCAAGGCGGCCGGTTTAGCCTAATTTCCCCCTCAAATCAGTCCCCGGAGTCACGCTCTCGGGGATATTTTTTATAAGATAAACAGTTTGACTTCTAGCTGAAAGGAATCAAGATGACAGTACGAGTTTTAACCGGTGTGACGCCCAGCGGCACACTTCATCTGGGGAACTATGTCGGCGCCATTCGTCCGGCAATCCAGAAAAGCCGGGCTGAAGGTACGGAAAGTTTTTACTTCTTGTCTGACTATCATGCTTTGATTAAGACGAGCGATCCGGATCGCGTTGAGAAGAGCCGTATTCAGATTGCCGCGACTTGGCTCGCCTGCGGACTGGATCCCAAACGCGTGCATTTTTATCGTCAAAGTGATCTTCCTGAGACGCTGGAACTCAACTGGATTTTGAATTGTGTGACGTCCAAAGGGCTGATGAATCGAGCTCATGCTTATAAAGCTAAGGTCGAAGCCAACGAAGCCGCAGGCGAAGATCCGGATAACAACGTGACCATGGGCCTGTATTGCTATCCGATCCTGATGGCAGCGGATATTTTGATTTTCAAGGCTAATTTCATTCCTGTCGGCCGCGATCAAATCCAGCACATTGAAATGTGCCGAGATATCGCGACACGATTCAATCAGATGTACGGAAACGGGGAGGAGATCTTTCCGCTGCCCGAAGCACTGGTCGACGAAGACACCGCGATCCTTCCGGGATTGGACGGCCGCAAGATGAGTAAGAGCTACGACAACGTTATTCCCCTCTTTGAAGGCGGAGAAAAGGCTCTGCGTGAAGCGATCATGAAGATCGTGACGGACTCGAAGCTGCCCGGAGAGCCTAAGGATCCGGATTCGACCTCTCTTACCGCCCTTTATGATGCGTTCGCATCGCACGAAGAAAGAAACGAATTCCGTAAGAAGCTGCAGGAAGGTCTTGGCTGGGGCGAAGCCAAGGAAATCGTTTTCCAAAAGATTAATTCCGAAATCGGTCCGATGCGTGAGCGCTACGAAGCCTATATGCAGGAGCCGGAAAAGGTAGAGGCGATCCTTCGCGAAGGTGTTGAAAGAATTCGTCCGATGGCTCGTGCGCTTGTGGATCAGTGCCGCAACGCCGTGGGCTTAAGAACTTTCAAACCGCTGCAGGAAAAGAAGGCTGCGGCAAAGGCAAAGAAGAGCAAAGCTTCTCTGAAACAGTACAGAGAAAAAGACGGGCTCTTCTATTTCAAGCTCGTCAACGGTCAGGGCAAGACTCTTCTGACTGCAGGCGGACTCCCCTCCGGCAAAGAAGTTGGTGCTCATCTTCAGAGCTTTAAGGCTTCCGGCCTCGGAGCGCTGAAGGATATTTTCTGTCAGCTTGATGCTGAAGCTACAGAGGCCGAAGTTCAATCAGCCCTCGACGAGCTGACTCAGGAATAGTTGTGTTAGAGGCGGCGGAAGCCCGAATCCGAGATGACAGCATCGAGCTTGGCGTCGAAGGGCTCTGCCGCAAAATCTAAATCACAAAATTCGGAGAAGCAGATACCTGCGGTAAACGGCTTTTCCGCACAGGCCGAGAGATAGCGGTCGTAGTAACCGGCTCCGTAGCCAAGTCGGTAACCTTCTTTGTTTAAGGCAACGCAAGGGACGAGAAGAAGCGGGGGTTCGGAAAAAAGTTCCGAGGTCGGTTCCGGGACGTCGAAGCGGCCGATCTTTAGAGGCTTCTCAGGATCCCAGTAAGCAAAACGCATGGTTTTTCTTTCTGTTACGGGAAGGAAAACTCGGCGGTTCGAGTCAGCGCGGAGCCATTTTTCCAGTACTTCAGAGATATTCGGTTCGGAGCCGATAGGAAGAAAGGCGCCGATTGTCTTTACCTCTGCGGACTCCAAGAAACGACTGACGAATCCGCACAAGGCACGGTTAAGCTCCGCGTATTTTGCAGAACTTAAGGCATTCCTCTCTTTTAACACTCGGGCGCGTTCACTTTTTTTATCCATACTATGATCGATCCTGCAGTACCTAGGAACTAAGTTATGTCTCTTAAAAAATACATTGTAGGCGGTTGGGTACGGGACAAGCTGCTCAGCGAGCTTGGACATCCCATGCAGAGCAACGACAAAGACTGGGTCGTTACCGGGGCGACGCCGGAAGAGATGCTCAAATTAAAGTTTGTTCCGGTCGCTTCTTTAACACGTTGTTCCTATACCGTGATATTTTCCGGTGTTTCTGCATCCGAGGACACACGAAGAATATGCCCTTGCGAGGACTGAACGAAAAAGCGGACACGGGTATAAAGGCTTTACTTTTTTTGCTGACCCTTCCGTCACGCTGGAGCAGGATCTCCTGCGGCGAGACCTCACCGTCAATGCGATGGCCATGGCAGAAGACGGACGCCTTATCGACCCTTACGGCGGTTTTGAAGACTTGAAAAAAGGTGTCCTGCGGCACGTCAGCGCTGCCTTTGAAGAAGATCCGCTGCGGGTGTTGAGAGTGAGCCGTTTTCGGGCAAAACTGCCGTGGTTTCGTATTGCTGAAGAAACAAAGGCGATGCTAAGGCGCATGGTAGAAAGCGGCGAAGTGGATGCTCTAGTGCCCGAGCGTGTCACTGCCGAGATTCGTAAGGCGCTAAAGGAAGCAAACCCCTCGATCTTTTTTGACGAACTTGAAGCGAACGGTTTTATAGCGCGCGTCTATCCTGAATGGAAACAAACGGACTTTTCCCGCGGTCTGCTGGATCGTTTGGCATCCGGCTTTACGGAGGAGGAAAAATTTGCGGCTTCGGTTGCGTCGGTAGATCCGGATAAACTCCTGAATTTGCTTGAGTCACTCAGAATGCCTAAAAAGCTGACTGAGTTTGCGCAGCTTTTCTCAGAAAGTCTGCGGGACGGTTTTGAGAATGCCGCTGACGGCAAAAGCGTTCTTTCTGTTCTTCGCCGTAAAGATGCTTTGCGGCGCCCCGAGCGATTTGCTCAGCTTTTGCGCCTGCTGAAAGCAGCGCATCGTATTGACTCTGATGAAAAATGGCTGACATCTGTCGAGGCGGTTCGATCGCTTGACTTCAGGTCAATCTCAGAGAGTGCGACGGATAAATCTCGCATTCCGCAGCTAATAGAAGAAGCGTCCGTTCGGGCGATTGATGAGACACTAGATAAACTTACCGATCAGCATTAACACCACGGCAATGAGAATGGTACTTGCTAACGGGATCTGAATCGGATGGCCGAAGACTTTGAAATAAAGATCGCCGGGCAGCCGACCGATTCCAAGCTTTTGAAGCCATGGAATGGCAGAAGTAAGGACACATAGTCCGATGAAAATAGTCAATATCCAACGCATGGAAAGATTTTGACACATTAATAACGAATAGAGGAAGTTCAAAGTGGATTTGGATCCAATGCTTATTTCAGGAAAATATTGGAAGATAAAACTGAATCGCTACGAAACGAAGGCTCGGATCGGTGCGTATCAGCACGAGAGACTTCTTCCTCAAAGATTAAGATTGAACGTCTCCGTGTACGTAGAGAAGGGTTCGGCGCCGGTCAATGAGCTCTCGGAAGTTTTTAACTACGACAGAATCATTGAAGCGATCGAAGTAGTCGTTCAGGAAGGTCACATTGATCTGCAGGAAACCCTGTTAGAGAGAACGGCGGAGCGGCTGCTGAAATATCCCGAAGTGGCCGCAGTTCAGATCGGCAGCGAAAAACCTGATGCATATTCAAAAGCCGAATCTATCGGCGTTGAGGCATTTTTTAGTAAAGATAAGGAAAGGACAAAGAATCAATAATGGAACCCGTCAAAATCGAAGAGCTTAGAGATCAAACAGAACAAAATATTTCGACTGCGGAGGAGACTGCATCAGAGGCAGCTTCCGAAGAGAAGAAAGAGCGTTTGTCGTTTGAAAACAGAAAACTCGAGAAGCGCTTGGTCAGACTCTGCGCCCAAGCGATTACGGATTTCAACCTGATCGAAGACGGAGACAAAGTGATGGTATGTGTCTCCGGCGGGAAAGATAGTTATGCACTGCTGGATGCGCTCGTGCGCCTGCAGGGACGCGCGCCGATTCACTTCGAGCTGCTGGCATTTTGTCTGAACCAGCATCTTCCTGACTTCCCTTTAGATCGTCTTATTGCGCATCTGAAGAAGATCGGAGTCCCCTATCACATTGAGGATCAGGACACTTTCTCCATCGTGAAGTCGAAATACTCGGACAATCGAAATCTTTGCTCGCTATGCTCGCGTTTGAGAAGAGGCATTATTTATCGCGTAGCAAGAGAGCAGAAGTGTACAAAAATTGCGCTCGGACACCATTTGGACGATGTGGTCAGCACGCTGATGCTGAATATGTTCTACGGCGGGCGCCTTAAGTCCATGCCTCCGAAGCTGTTGAGCGATGCCAAAGAGCACATTGTGATTCGTCCGCTCGTGTATTTGCGCGAGAAAGATTTGGCCCGCTGGTGCCGCATCAAAGGCTACGATGTGATCCCCAAATTATGTGGGGCTGATGACGTCTGCCGCCGTGAAATGAAAGAAATCATTCAAAGGATGGATCGAGAGACGCCGGGAAGAGTAGAGAACATTTTCCGCAGCTTGACCCGGGTCGCTCCGTCACATTTACTGGATCAGACACTTTTTGACTTTAAGGACCTCGAAAAAGAGCGCCTCTCTCCTGAAACATCGGAGGAAGCTTAGCGCGGAGATCCGTGTTTTCGAGCGGTCCGGCAGGGCTTTTGGGCCGCTTTGGTTTGGTATGATACCGTGTTGAGGGTGAGTGCCCGAACCCTTATAAAGATCAAATACATAGCGTATGGGCAATAGGTTTTAGCAAGAGGTATAGATGAGAGCTCGTTCTATCAAAATTATCGATTTGTCAGTACATACAGTTGCCACAATTCCGCTGGGAACTTCTGTTTTGGATTGTTCTAAAGCCATGCGAGCTCTTCATGTAGGAAGTCTGGTTGTCATTAATGATGAAAGACAGCCGGTCGGAATGATCACCGATCGTGATATTTGCATTGAAGTCGTGGCATTAGAGAAAGATCCGAAGGGACTCAAGGTTGAGGATGTTATGTCCTCGCCTGTTTGCACTGCCGGCGCCGATGAAACCGTAGTTGATGCTTTGGCAAGAATGCGCGAACAGGGTATTCGCAGACTGCCGGTTGTAGACAGCGAAGGTAAGTTGTGCGGCATCGTAACCGCAAACAATATCGTTGAAGAAATTTCCGAGCAGCTCGACAGCATTGTTCGCGCGATTAAATCTTCTAAGACTAGAGAACAGTCCGAAAGACCTTAAGAGGGAAAAGAGGGATGGAGAAACTTGAAATTCAGTCTCCGGCATTTGCGACGGGGGCACCGATCCCGAAAGAATTTACTCAGCAGGGAAGCGACATGTCTCCTCCGCTGGATATCACCAATATTCCCAAAGGCACACAGTCTTTAGTGCTGGTATGTGTCGATCCGGACGCGCCGGATCCTGAGGCTCCGAAGCTGACTTTTGTCCACTGGGTGGCCTACAATCTTCCGGCTCAGCAGCTTTCCATCCCGGAAGGCGCAGACCTTGAAAGTCTTTTCCCCGGCTCCTGCGAAGGCGTAAACGGCAGAGGCACTGTGGGCTACATCGGTCCGAAGCCTCCGATCGGAACACACCGTTACTTCTTCAAAGTATTTGCGGTTGATACGGTCCTCAGCTTCAACGAACCGCCGGAACTTAAGGACGTGTTTAATGCCATTGACGGCCGTGTCGTTCAAATGGCAGAGACCATGGGAACGTACAAACTTCAGTTCTAGAAGTCCGTCTCCGGAAAAAACAAAAGGCCGCGATTGCGGCCTTTGGCGTCTCTGCGCCGCTTAAGCAGCAGCAGATTTATTTCGCTTTCTTCTTTGTCTCAGAATTTTTTTCTGCGAGATGGGTACTCAGCTGAAGAAGAATGTCGCTGTGTTCGCCCTTTTCATAGATCGTGTTGGCACGGCCAAGGATCAGCGGATCAATAGCGCCGATTGCATTCATATCTTTGCCGGTATAAGGCAGAGACTGAAGAACATAACGCATGGCGTTCAGGCGGGCACGCTTTTTATCGTCGCTCTTAATGACGGTCCAAGGTGCTGCCACAGTGTCCGTGTTGAGGAACATGGCTTCTTTTGCCTTGGTGTAGTCATCCCATTTGTCGAGGGAAGCCATATCGATCGGAGACAGTTTCCAGCGCTTGAGCGGGTGAACCTGACGTTCCTTGAAGCGTCTTCTCTGTTCTTTGCGGCTGACGGAGAACCAGAATTTGATCAGGTAGATTCTGCTGCGGGTCAGGAAGCGTTCGAATTCAGGGCACTCGCGCATGAATTCCAGATACTGATCATCGGTGCAGAAACCCATGACACGCTCGACGCCGGCTCGGTTGTACCAAGAACGGTCGAACAATACGATTTCACCGGCGGTGGGCAGGTGTTTTACGTAACGCTGGAAGTACCATTCGCCGAGCTCGCGCTGGGTCGGTTTTTCCAAGGCAACCACGCGGGCTCCGCGAGGATTGAGATGTTCCATAAAGCGACGGATGGTTCCGCCCTTTCCGGCAGCATCGCGGCCTTCGAACAGGATGACAACTTTTTGTCCGGTTTCTTTAACCCAGTTTTGAAGCTTGAGAAGTTCGACCTGAAGAAGATACTTTTCTTTTTCGTAAATCTTACGGCTCATTCGGTTCTTATAAGGATAACCGCCGTGTTTCCAATCTTCGTTTAATTCGTTTTCATTAACGTCTGTTTTTTTACCGGCGCCTTCTTTTAATTTTTCACGCTGAACCAGGGCCTTCAGGATAGCTTTGCGGTCAGCAGGAGCCTCGCCCTCGAGAATGGAGATTAAAGCCTGCATCTCATGCTCATTGGCAGCTGCGAAGGTTTGATTGGAGACGTACTCTTCGGCTTCTTTTTCCGAGGTAACGGGGGAAGAAGTAATCGATTCCACGGCAGTGTGGAAAGGGTCCTCTTCTTTTGAGGCTGCAGCGTCAGACTCAGAGACGGGGCTGACTTCAACCTTCTCATTGACCAGATCGCTTTGATCTTTCTGTTTTTTGCTGTTTGACACGTTGATACTCCCGATGAGGCAAATTGTTAATCCACAGTGGCTTGTGAATTTTTCTTGCTGACTATGTAGTTGTAAATGATTTTTTTGGGAAAGCGGGAAATTTTACTTGCGATTGAGGAGAGCTGTCCGGCCGGAAGAAGCGGGATCAATTCGTCTATCCATTGCCTGTCTTCTTCCGTTAGCGTCTCTTCCGTTGAGGCTGAAGCGGCGTCGACGACAATCACATATTCTCCCTTGGGAGGATTGTGAGATAACCATTCGTGTAAATCAGGAGAATAAAGACTATCAATTTGTTCGAATTTTTTCGTGAGCTCTCGGGCAATTGTGATTTTTCGATCAGCCGGGACGGCCTCGCTGAGCTCATCTATTAATTTCTCTAATCGGTGAGGCGCTTCGTACAGAATAAAAATGCGGCCGCTATTAATCAACTTCTGAAGCTCAGCTGCACGTTCTTTCTTTCCGCCGTTTAAAAAGCCGTGGAAGGTGAAGCCCTCAGGCGCCATCCCGGCAGCGGAAACCGCTGTTACCGAAGCGCTGGCTCCGGGGATGGGAATGACTCGATAACCGTGCTCTCTGACGTCGGCGACAACCTTGGTTCCGGGATCCGAAACCGCCGGGGTGCCGGCATCCGTAACCAGCGCCACTCTCTTACCTTCGGCCAGATATGTCAAAACCTTTTCTGCGCCCTCGTGCTCGTTATGCTGATGGACAGGGAACAAGTGCGACTCTATATTAAACTTCTCCAAAAGTTTTCTAGTTTCCCGAGTGTCTTCAGCGGCAATACAGTCTGCCTTGCTGAGAACCCAAAGCGCCCTGAGGGTAATATCGCCGAGATTCCCGATCGGAAGACCGACGACATAAAGTGCAGAGGCAGGCAGATCCTGGGAGGGAAGCAAGATGCTTTGGAACAGTTCATTATTGTCGTAGAGGAATTTTCGGGAGTCCATCTTGACCTCGTTGGTAAACAGAATTTTGTGTCGCGTATCTCTGGGCCTTATTACGGCAGCCGCAGTCACGACTGCGGCGGCTCAGCATTCCGAGATCGGGCCGACAACGGATGCGCAGGTTCAATCGCAGAACAAAACTAAAATCGCTCTGATTGTATCCCCTAAAGGATCCGTTCTGTCCGAAGCGGCTGCTCCTATTCAGCAGGGAATTCTCGCAGCGAGCCGCGAGGCAACCGCATCGGGTGCCTGTGAATTGATTCAGTATGAATTGAGCAGTCCGCAGGATGCCGGTGCGGTTTTAAAGAAAGCTGCGGATGACGGGGCGGTACTGGCTATCGGTCCTGTCTCACGGGATGCTGTTCAAACCATATCTGAAATGCCTTATCTTCCTCTTCCGGTCGTAGCGATCAATCGTCCGTCAGGAGAAACAGCGCCGGAATTATTTTTAAGTATCGATATTTCCGCTGAGAGCGAAGTCGATCAGCTTGCGAAGATCGCAGTGGAAAACACTGCTCAAAAGACCGATCTGGCAGCCAATAATTTTGTGATTCTCACGACTCAGGATCCTTATGACGAGCGTCTGGCAAGAGCCATGGAGGCGGCTCTGATCAAAGCAGGGGCAGGAGCAGAAAGGCGCCATATTTCTTCCGATCAAATTGCTTATCTTCGTCAGGAAATGCGGGGTAAGGCCTTCCGGGGCGTCTTTTTTGCCATGAACGCTCAGAATGCCAGTCTGCTTCGTCCATATTTGCCGCCGGAGCTTCCGGTTTTCGGGACGAGTTACACAAACCCCATGCATCAAAAAGATTCGATGCTCGCTAAAACACAGGCGAACGACCTAAACGGCATGATCACGTTAGAAATCCCGGCAGAAGAGAATGCGAGTACTTTGGTGGCCCAATACAAGGGTGACAGAGAAAACCTCTCTCCGGAAGAGCTGCAAATGTTTTCTGTCGGTGTGGATGCCTGGCAGTTAGGTACAAAGTGGATCGACTGGGCTCGCCGCATCGAAGTGCCGAATGGACTAACCGGACGCCTAAGTTTTGACAAGGACAACGGAAGCAAAGTGAAGCGAGAGCTTGTAAAAACAGTCGTCAGCCCTAATAAGACGGGGAAAACCTCCGAGGAAGATTTAGTGCAGTTTACGGAAAGCGCGGAGGAGGCCGGTCTATGAGTTTTGTGACGATGATGGAGGGCCATCTGGCCTGGGGAGACAAACCGCTTCTGGATAATGCTGACCTCGCGGTGGAACCGGGACAGAGAATTGGTTTGATCGGCCGCAACGGTACCGGCAAGAGCTCTTTGCTTAAAGTTCTTGCAGGCATAGAAAAACTCGACGGCGGAGAACTTCATACACAGAACGGCCTGCATGCCGTTTACGTAGAGCAGGAGCCGTACTTTCCGGAAGCGCCGACCGTCATGGATTCGTTAGTACTTAGAGGCAAGCTGGATGAACTGCCGGATGAAAAAATGCGCTGGCAGATTCAAAGCCGCTTGTCCGAGTTCCTCCATAAATTCGGGCTGGACGAAAATCTCGACTTGAAGAAGGCTTCCGGCGGTGAGAAGAAGAAGGCCGCTCTGGCTCTTGCCTTTGCATTGGATGCAGATCTTCTTCTATTAGATGAGCCGACGAACCATTTGGACATTGACGCGATCCGTCAGCTCGAAAATATCATTCTGAACGAATTCAAAAAGTCTCGCTCTTTCGTGACGATTACTCATGACCGTGCGTTTCTTAATCGGATCGTCGATACGATTTGGGAGCTGGATCGCGGCGTAGTTCGCAGCTATCCGGGCTCTTTTGAAGCCTATCAGCGGAGAAAAGAAGAGGAATTAGCTGCGGAAGACAAGGCAAGGGCTGATTTTGATAAGGTTTGGACTCAGGAAGAAGCCTGGATTCGCCGCGGCATCGAGGCGCGCCGCACACGAAACGAGGGTCGCGTCAGACGTCTGGAGCAAATGCGTATTGAACGTGAGCAAAGACGAGATCGGATCGGCAAAATCGATCTTAACTTGGACGCCGGAGAGAGAAGCGGCAAAGTCGTGGCCGAGCTCGTGGGTGTCAGTAAGAGTTTCGGCGACCGCTGCCTGATTAAAGATTTAACGCTTCGCGTGATGCGCGGTGACAAGCTGGGCTTGCTCGGTCCTAACGGCGTCGGTAAGAGCACGCTGATTAAAATTATTTTGGGGCAGATGCAGCCGGACTCCGGTACCGTGAAACTAGGGACGAATCTGCAAATTGCCTATTTCGATCAGCTGCGCAGCGAGCTTGACCCGACCAAGACGCTGCAGGAAACCGTCTCTCCCGGCTCTGACTGGGTAGAAGTCGGCGGCGTCCGAAAGCACGTGATCGGATACCTTGGCGAATTCCTGTTTCCGCCGCATCGTGTCAACGTGAAGGTATCCAGCCTGTCGGGCGGAGAAAGGAATCGCCTGCTGCTGGCAAAACTTTTCGCAAAGCCGGCCAATTTGCTCGTGATGGACGAACCGACTAACGATTTGGACATCGAATCAATCGAAATGCTTGAGGCGACGCTGGCGGAATATCCGGGAACGGTTTTATTGGTGACACACGACCGCTCGTTTATGGATAACGTCGCGACGTTAACGATTGCTCCGGATAAAGACGGTGTTTGGACCTCTTATGTCGGCGGCTATGAGGAATGGCTCAAGTGGCGGGACAAGAGAGAAAAAGAAGAGCAGAAAGCCGCGGAGACAGCTGCCGCAGCAGAGGCTGCAGCTCAAGTCGATAAGTCGCAGAAGACGAGGCGTCGGAACGCAAAGCCCGGTCTCAGCTACAAAGAAAATAAACTCCTCCAGGAACTCCCCGGACAGATAGAGGCATTGGAAAATCGTCAGAATGAACTTGTAGAGCTCATGCAGCAGCCGTCCTACGGCAGCAAAGCGCCCGAGCAAATTCGGGCTGACGGCGATGAGATGCAGAAAATTTCTAAAGAGCTCGAAGAGAAGTACGCCTTGTGGGAAGAGCTGGAAGAAAAACAATCGCTTGCAAATTAGTTTTTTTGGGCGATTAAAAGTCTTCCCAAAGGATTTCTAAGCAGTCAAAATAAACGTAAGAACACAATTGAGAGGTTCTTGCGATGAGAATGAAATTAATAAGAACTGCAGCCTGCTTAGCAGCTTTAGGTCTGGCTGTTTGTACAGCTGTTGACGCCCGTCCTCCCGGACCTCCGTCCGGAGGACCGGGATTCGGACCCGGACCCGGTTTCCGAGGGCCCGGCTGGGGCGGACCGCCTCCGCCGCGTTATCATCACCATAATCGATGGCACGATTTCGGAAGAGACGTCCTTGGCGGAACACTGGTGCTCGGCCTAGGCATGGGATTGGCCAATGCGATCACAAACGCCACGACCCCGACCTATACAGCTCCGACATATGTGGCGCCTTCCTATGTAGCGCCGACGTACGCCGCTCCGACTTATACGCTTCCGACGTATACCGCCCCGGTCGTGACAGCTCCGGTTGTTACTGCGCCTGTGGTGACGGCGCCGGTTGTCACCGCGCCTGTAGTCGCAGCTCCGGTTGTGACGGCTCCTGTCGTCACCTCAGCAGCGATTCCGGGTAAGACGATGTACTGGTGCCAGGCCAGTAAGAATTTTTATCCTTACGTGACGGAGTGCACCAGCGGCTGGGAAGCCCGCGTTATGCCTTGATTTAATCGCAGAAGTTCAAAGCCTTCGTTCCTAACCGGCGAAGGCTTTTTCATTAGTGAAAACACCTAAAATTTCGATCGTTTTCAATAGAATTTCAGCTTTACGCTGAAAGTACTATGGGATATTTATGTGGAGAGAGAGTTGACTGAAACGAAAGAACAACGAGCTGAGGCACTCAACAGCTTAAGCACACTTTGTGATTTCTTTCAGAATCGTGTTCTGAAAGGACCGTCGGACGAAGCACTGAGAGAATTTAATCGGGCAACAAAAGAGTGGGTCTCAGTCACGTACAAAGAGCTTGGCGAGAAAGTAAAAAATTGGCAGAGAGCGTTTGCTGATTTGGGGCTGAACAGGGGAGACCGTGTCGCGATGCTTCTGCCCAACGGTGTGAACGCCGTATGTTTCGATCAGGCGGCCATGGCCAACTCTCTCGTGCCGGTTCCTCTTCACGCGATTGACACCCCTGCCTCGAGCGCTTTCATTCTCCAAGACTGCGGTGCATCCGTTTTGGTGACGGACAAGAAGTCCAAATGGGAAAAAATCCAGGAGGCCGGGTTTGACCTTTCTGCGATTAAAAAAGTCATTATCACAGAAGAGCTGACAGAAGCGACAGGGCTCACTCAAGGAGTAAAAGAATGGCTCATGGGAGCGCCCAAAGACATTCTTCTGCCCGAGCAGCCTAAGGTCGACGATTTGGCTTGCATTGTTTATACATCGGGGACGACCGGTAAGCCCAAAGGCGTGATGCTCACTCATAAAAACATCACAAGCAACGTCCGTTCAACTCTCGCTCATGTTAAGCCGGAGATAGGCGACATATTCCTTTCGTTCCTTCCGCTGTCTCACATGTTTGAAAGAACGGCAGGTTATTATCTGGCGTTAGCGACAGGTTCAACAATTGTATTTAACCGCTCTCTCCAATACCTTGCAGAAGACTTCAAGATTGCGAAGCCCAATGTTTTGATTTCTGTCCCGAGAGTCTATGAGCGTATCTACGCCAAGCTGAATGACGCGCTTGCCAAGAAAGGCAAAATCCAGGCGGCGTTGTTCCATATGGCCGTTAACGCAGGATGGCAGAATTTCTGCAGAAAAAATTCGATAAGGGCGGCCGGATCCCAAGGTTCGGTGTTTGACGGTTTGGTCAATGCGACGGTCGGCAAGCAGATATCGGAAAAACTGAAGTCCCAGTTCGGCGGAAGGCTGCGTGTGGCCATCAGCGGCGGTGCTTCTCTTAACCCTGAGGCTGCTAAGGTTTTCTGCGGACTGGGCCTTCCGGTCATTCAAGGCTACGGCATGACCGAGACATCCCCGATCATCAGCGGGAATAATGTGACCGATAACGATCCGGCCACTGTCGGCCGTGCTCTGAAAGATGTGTCGATTCGACTAGGTGAGCGGGAAGAAATTCAGATCAAGGGCGACCTCGTCATGAAAGGCTACTGGAATCGGGAAAAAGATACGAAGAATGCCTTTACTGAAGACGGCTGGCTGAAGACGGGAGACCAGGGAGCCTATGATGGAGAAGGTCGTCTGAAGATTGTCGGAAGAATCAAAGAGATTCTGGTGACTTCTACGGGCGAAAAAATTTCTCCCGTAGATATTGAAAGTGCACTGGAAACGATACCGCTTTTCCGCCAGACTTATGCGGTCGGCGACGGAATGCCTTACATTGCCGTGCTGATTTCTTTAGATCCGACTTTGTGGAAAAAATTTGCTGCAGAGCAGGGTGCTGATCCGAAGGACCCGGAATCTATTCATGCACCTGTCGTGCGCAAGAAGGTGCTGGAAATGGTCAAGAAAGCGTGCCGCACATTCCCGGCCTACGCTGTGCCCAAAAACATTGCGCTCACTTTGGACGAGTGGACAATTGATAACGGACTTCTCACGCCGACCTTGAAGCTTAAGCGTTCTCCGATGCAGGCCAGGTACGGACACCTGATCGAAGAGATGTATAAAGGCGCAAAGAAGAGCCGTATCTAAAAGAGACCTCCGTATAATCGACCTTCTGTCTACAAAATAACACTGATAGAAACAATGGAAGAACGTTCCACCGAAACTATTCGCAATGCCTATAAAGGCAACATCAAGCATGGAAAGTCGGAGGCGATTGCGCCGAAGTGGATGCTGCAGAGTACCGAAGCGGTGATGCAGTACTATCTGGATCGGGACTTAACGCTTGACCGCTGTGTTCTTGAGAAGTTTCCGCTTCCGCAGGAAGGCCATAAATATATGCTGTATGCGCATATTCCTTTCTGTAAAACGCTTTGTTCCTATTGCACCTTCCATCGATTCCTTTTCAAAGGATACAAGGCCCGCGAATACTTTGTGAATCTGCGCAAAGAGATGGAGGCCGTTCATGCCATGGGTTATGACTTTACGTCGATGTACGTCGGCGGCGGCACGACCACAGTGCTGATGGACGAGTTGGCCAAAACGCTGGAGCTGGCTAAAAAGTTGTTTCCCTCCATCAAGGAAGTCTCTGTCGAAACAGATCCTCAGATCATGGGGGATCCGCAAATTCACATGCTTGAAGGTCTGGTGGACCGCATGTCGATCGGCGTTCAGAGCTTTGATGACGGCATTCTGAAAATGACCGAGCGCGATAAATTCGGAACCGGTCAGGAAGTCTTTGAAAACATTGCAAAAGCGCAGGAACTTTTCCCGATCTGCAACGTCGACATGATCTTCGGATTCCGAGGCCAGACCGATGAAATTCTTCAGCGCGATCTGGAGACACTGCTGAAGCTCTCTCCCCGCCAGATTACGACTTATCCGCTGATGGTGACGAGTCAGACAAAGCGCAGTGTTAAAGACTCTATTGCTGCACCCCACGATGTGATGGCGGGTCAGTACCGCATGATTCTCGACATGCTGACAGAAGAGTACACACAGCTTTCCTCTTGGGCATTCGGAAAGTCCAATAATGAAGGCTTTGATGAGTATGTCATTGATAACGATGAATATCTGGGCGTCGGTTCGGGTGCTTTTAGTTTCTTGGGCGACTCGCTTTACGTCAACACTTTCTCACTTCGCCGCTACAACGAACGCATCGGATCGGGAAATAACGGGGTAGAGAGAAGAAAGGTCTTCGGCAAACGCAGCATTCTCCAATATCGTCTCCTGCTGCAGCTGTTTGCCGGCCGAATCAGTCGTAAATACTTTAAGGACGTTCACGGTGTTGATCTGGATCGTGCGTTGTTTAAGGAAGTTCTTGCCTTGAAACTTGTGGGGGCGATTAAAGAGAATCCGGAAGATCATGATCGCTTTATTGTGACCGATAAAGGCAAGCTGCTCGGCCTCGTGATGATGAAGGATTTCTACTCTGCGATGGATAATATCCGGGCGGAGTTAAGGAAACCACTTAAAGAAGCCGACATGTAGGAGAAAATTCACGAGCCCCGTATTCACGGGGCTTATGCTTACAACTGTTTTCATTTGTCCTCATTATTTAGGGGTTTTCACTTAAGACAAAAGGATAGAGGCCGTTGAGAAATCTGTAACAACATCGTAAACTGCGCTCCGTAAGGAGACTCGGGACTTCGCGCATGCGATTTACTAAATATATTTTTATCCGAAACTGTCTCTTTAAATTTCCATTTCAAGCTCTGGAGTTGAGTAATGTCTACTATGGATGTTGTTACCTTCCGACCGCCTCAAGGCTGTCGCGGAGAAGACGGTCCCGCGTTTCAGGGAAATTTCCGCAAAGGCGAACTTCGCGGAATTATCCACATCAACAAAGACAACTGCGTCGGCTGCGACACTTGCCGCAAGTTCTGCCCGGTTGATGCCATTTCCGGCGGTTTAGGCGCCATTCACAAAATTCGCGACGATGCATGCGTCAGCTGCGGTCAGTGCTTAAGCGCCTGCCCGTTCGGCGCCATTGAACAGATGAGCTTCGTCGACGACGTCATCGCAGCTCTTAAAGATCCGAAGAAATTCGTGGTCGCTCATCCTTCTCCTGCTGTTCGCGTTGCTTTAGCTGAAGAATTCGGCGGCAAACCCGGCGATCTCTGCACCGATCAGATGCTTAATGCCCTGGAAAAGGCCGGCTTCACTGTTTACGACGTGAACCAGACTGCCGACCAGACAATTCTGGAAGAAGGTACGGAATTCATTAAGAAGGTTCGCTACTGGTGCCTGGGCGAAAGAAGCCCTGAAGTCAACATGATGGCTCACCATCCGCTGCCTCACTTTACCAGCTGCTGCCCCGGCTGGGTCAGAAACATGGAAATTAACTTCGCTTCTGCGATTCCCCATGTTTCCACAACAAAGAGCCCGATTCAGATGGGCGGAGCTTTAGGTAAGACCTGGGCTGCCAAGCACGTTTGGAACAAGGATCCGCGCGATGTCTGCATCGTTTCCATTACTCCTTGTACCGCTAAGATTTTCGAAGCCAGCCGTCCTGAATTCATCGACGCCTGGAAGTGGAACGTTGAACACAACGTTATTCCGAAAGACTCTCCCGTCTTCCCGGACATCGACTACAGCCTCACAACTCGTGACATCGCTGAAGTCTTCCGTCGTCTCGGTATCGATCCGCTCAAGATGCCGACTACACACGAAGTTAAGCCGACCGAAAAATACACCGGTGCCGGCACGATCTTCGGCTGCTCCGGCGGCGTGATGGAAGCTGCTCTCCGTACGGCCTATGCACTTCTGGCCGGCGAAGAACTGAAGAACCCGGACATCATCAGCGTCCGCGGCCTGAACAACTCTTTGGTTGAAGCTACTGTGCCTATTCCCTTGAAGGCTCAGGGCGGCAAGATTTTCGAACTTCGCGTTGCTGTCGTTAACGGCGCTCTTCAGGATCTGAAGAATGTCATGAAGATCATCAACGAAGACAAGGATCGCTGGCACTTCATCGAAGTGATGAACTGCCCGGGCGGCTGCGTCAACGGCGGCGGTCAGCCTCTGCAGGGCGCCGGTTCTTCCTGGCTTGCTCCGACAACTCCGCTTCCTGTCAAACTCTAACAAGGTAGGAATTAGAAATGAGTAAATATCAATATACCGAACGCGACGTTCCTGCCATGTTGGGGCGCCGCGGCTTCTTGAAAGTCATCGGTCTCTGCGCTGTTTTAGTTGCCGGCGCCGGCGCTGTGATCACTCAGCTGATCACTTCCCGCAATAAGGTTATTCTCGACAGACAGAACGGTCTGTATGCAGATGACAAGCGTCTGCAGAAGATCAATCTGACTTCTTCTCACCAGAACGACGTCTGCTGGCAGGTCTACAAAGACATGAACGGCAAACCCGTCGAAGGCGAGATGTACAAGCTTAACCATACCCATTACTATCCCCGCTCCCAGCTGGCTATGACGGAGGCAGAACATGTCTAATCCCGAAATGAAAGGCGCAAGAATTCTGCGCTTCCACACTTCCGACAAGGTTTTCCACTCCATCAATGCAATTTGCTGGTACGCCTTAGTCATCACCGGTGCCATCGTTTATTTCGGCCATTGGATGGGCGATATTTCCGATGAAACCGCTAACCTCATGATGGTTTGGCACCTCTGGCTGGGTGCTCTCTTCACCCTTAACTTCGTGGGCTATGTTCTCTTCGCTCCCGAACGTTTTGCCGTGACCCTTAAGAATCTTCTTGAGTGGGACAAAAACACTATTATGTGGTTCAGAAATTTCGGCGGTTATCCGCGTCGTTTCTTCAAGATCCCGTTCGGACCGGTTGAAGTTCCGCCGCAGGGTCGTTACAACGGCGGCCAGAAGATGAGCTATCTTATTTTCCTCGCAGCTGTCGTTTACCTGATCGCTACCGGCTGGCTGCTTTGGTTGGGTGCTCCCCTCCTTGGCAAGACCGTTTTCTACTGGCTCTTCATCACTCACGTTTGGGGCAGCTTCATTGTTACCGCTATGGTTACATGCGCTCATATTCCTCTGGCTCTCCTGTCCATGGAACATTTCAAGGGCATTTGGAGAATCGGTTCCGGCGACATCTCTTACGAAGCCGCTGAACATCACGCTCCGACATGGGTCAAACGTGACGTCGTCAAAGTTGTTGAAAAATAATCCTTGACCGCTGAATAAAAAGAGGGGGCTTCGGCTCCCTTTTTTGTCGGCTGTACATCGTAGAATCACGGAAAACAGAGGAATTTTTTATGGCGGAAATGAATCAGACCCCCAAAGGTATGCGTGTTCATATCGGAATTTTCGGACGAAGGAACGCCGGGAAGTCGAGTGTGATCAACGCGCTGACCAAACAAAACATTGCGCTTGTCAGCGACGTTGCCGGCACGACCACAGATCCGGTGTTTAAAGCGATGGAAATCCTGCCTCTGGGGCCGGTGATGATCATTGATACCGCCGGCATCGACGATATCGGAGATCTGGGCAAACTTAGGATCGGCAAAACTAAAGAAGTCATGACTAAGACCGATGTCGCGGTCATTGTGATTGACGCGGTCAA
>ERZ825525.1420-NODE-1420-length-20716-cov-16.124002_pt1 | contig 20716 bp, 18 predicted proteins | sample MGYA00519930_ERZ825525 | MGnify/ENA primary metagenome ERZ825525 (study PRJEB31778, sample SAMEA3449203) | human gut metagenome | biome: human gut; feature: human-associated habitat; material: faeces | place: United Kingdom | collected 2010/2012 ... | reverse complement strand
GACTTTGTACCAAAGTCGTGTGCCAAGGGTGCTGCGCCCCTTTGGAATCCCTGCTCACATCGCCTGTGGGCGATGTGGATTCGCCGGACAGAAAGCTCTCACAAAAGGCATACCCGGTTGTCTGCGGCGAGAAAAAGGCACTTCTGCGGAAGTGTAATAACCCACTATGACACTTTCATCCCTGCGGTCTGCAAAGTGTAGTGGGCTCTCCGAGGGGGAACGGCTGTATAGGGTGCGTTTCGAGCAAATCGCTGTGTACGTGCGTACGGGAGAAGTTGGTACGCACGTACGCAATAAAACGGCCAAGTTCTCCTATATAGGGGTGTTCTTTCATCGGAGAGTATGGTATACTCGGCTTAGCCCAGTAAATCGAAATTTTCGGAGGCAAAGATTATGAAGAAAAAAGCAACAATAGTGTCTGTTATCATTGGGATTCTTGCTGTAGCTGCAATTATTGTATTTTCTGCATACCGGTCTTCGGAATCCTATAGAAAGGCAAAGGCAGCAATACAGTGGGACTGCTCTGTGACCTGTACAGAAGAATCAACTTCTGCTAAGTATGTAATCACATACTCTGATGTAAAAGTTTTATCCAAAACAGGTACACTAACAATTCAAAATAAAAATGATTTTGACATTGTAGTTCATTTGCTTTGCGAAGGTGAACAGGAAGTCGTATCTGACAATATTCCGGCGAACAGTTTTTATTCTTTTACGAATGTTACGGATAAAGAATATACGGTGGGTATTCATGCGGATGTTGGTGTAGCTGCTGACATTAGGGTCGTTGTATATGATGGAAAAGACACAGAGCCATATACCAAATAGCGCGACTAGCTAAACTCGATAAAATAGTACTTGCAGAGGTGAGCATATTTGAAAAAACATCAATGTCCATGTTGTGGGCATTTTACCTATACTGTTCCACCGGAAGAAGACTGCGGGTATATTTGCCCCGTTTGCTTTTGGGAAAACGATCCATTTATTGCTTCTGATGATGACCCCAGCGACTCAAACCACGGAATAACTCTAAACGAAGCAAAAGCCAATTATTTGGAATTTGGCGCCTGTGAAGAAGAAATGTTGCGTTATGTTCGTCCGCCCGAAAGCGATGAGAATGGACACTCGTAACCCAAACTTCTAGTTTGCCGTACTCGCTCTAAGCAGGGTTTGGGGCAGGCACGCCCCAACAAGAAACAGTCCCAAAGGGGACAGGAAATTTTCGAGTATTGAAAATTTGTGGCCACGGGACGATTCTTGCTCTCACGAAAACCCATATTTTTTGAAAAAACGCTTTCCGCAGCCAAAGGAGGATGCACCATGAAAAAAGAGATCGAAGCCTTTGTCAACGCAGCCAACGAGCAGGAGTTGGAAGCCGCATGGAATAACCTCTCGGCAGAGGAACAGCGAGTTTTCGAGCAGCTCATGGAGGAAGACTCACCCGAAGATGCACTGGCATTTTTCGCCCAGCTGTATGACGATACCCCGAAGGAGCAGGCCAGCGAAACCGTGAGCATCTCCGAAAATGAAATCTATTTCAAGCGGCAGCCCTTGACCGAAGAGCAGAAGAAACACGGCTCTTATGTGGACGAGAACGGCAACCTCCATGTCAAGAACCTGTCCGCTTTCTGGATTCCAGAACTGACCACCACGGAGAAAGTCGGTCACACCACCTACACCGTGACCGGCAGCTATGAGGGCAAGGAATCCTTTTTGAAGAAGCTGGAGCGCATTGTTGCCAAGAACGCCCAGCAAAAATTTGAAGATGAGGGTGCAGACGAATGACAACTGCGCCCAATTCTGCTATACTTGACCCGGTAACCAATCCTGTACTGACAGTTGCTCCACAGAATAAGGAGGACACAACAATGTCTGGAGCAACGAATAAAATCACCGCACTTTACTGCCGACTGTCGCAAGAGGACGCACGGCTCGGCGAAAGCCTGTCCATTGAGAACCAGAAGGCCATCCTTCTGGAATACGCCAAAAAGAACCACTTCCCGAACCCGGTGTTCTTTGTGGATGATGGCTACTCCGGCACGAACTATGACCGTCCCGGCTTTCAGAGTATGCTGGTCGAGATCGAAGCAGGGCGTGTAGGAATCGTTATCACGAAAGATCTGTCCAGACTGGGGCGTAATTCTGCCTTGACAGGTCTGTACACCAACTTCACCTTTCCCCAGTATGGCGTTCGCTACATTGCCATTAACGACAACTACGACACCATTGACCCGAACAGCGTAAACAACGATTTTGCGGGCATTAAGAACTGGTTCAACGAGTTTTACGCCCGCGATACCAGCCGCAAGATTCGGGCTGTTCAGAAGGCCAAGGGAGAGCGTGGAGTACCGCTGACGGTCAATGTGCCGTACGGCTATGTGAAAGACCCGGAGAACCCGAAGCATTGGCTTGTTGATCCAGAAGCGGCTGCAATCGTGAAGTGCATCTTCTCCATGTGCATGGAAGGCCGTGGCCCGACCCAAATTGCAAACCAACTGTGGGTGGACAAAGTTCTGACTCCCACCGCCTATAAGTTGAGCCATGGCCTGAGTACGAATTCACCCGCCCCGGAAGACCCTTATCGCTGGGATAAAAGAGCAGTAAGTTCGATTCTGGAACGCCTGGAGTACACTGGCTGCACAGTCAACTTTAAGACCTATACTAACTCTATCTGGGATAAAAAGAGACATCTGAATCCCGTGGAAAATCAGGCTATCTTCCCAGATACACATGAGCGCATTATTGACGATGATGTGTTTGAAAAGGTTCAGGAGATTCGTAACCAGCGTCACCGCATGACCCGGACAGGCAAGAGCAGCATTTTCTCCGGTATGGTCTACTGCGCTGACTGCGGTTCTAAGATGCAATATGGTTCGTCCAATAACAGGGACTTCAGTCAAGACTTCTTTGATTGCTCTCTGCACAAGAAGAACGGGAGCAAGTGCAAGGGACACTTCATCCGGGTAAAGGTTTTGGAGGGCCGTGTGCTAAGCCATGTTCAGCGGGTGACGGACTACATCCTCTGTCATGAGGACTACTTCCGCAAGGTCATGGAGGAGCAGCTTCGGGTGGAAAGCACCGAAAAGCTGACTGTCCTGAAGAAGCAGCTTGCCCGGAATGAGAAGCGGATCGCAGACCTCAAACGGCTGTTCATGAAGATTTACGAGGACAATGTTAACGGAAAGCTTAGCGATGACCGCTTCGACATGATGAGTCAGAGCTACGATGCCGAACAGAAGCAGCTGGAAGAGGAAGTTCTCTCCATCCAGCAGGAAATTGAAGTACAGGAACAGCAGATCGAGAATATTGAAAAGTTCGTCCAGAAAGCGCACAAGTACGTTCATATTGAAGAACTCACCCCTTATGCTCTCCGTGAACTGGTGTCGGCCATCTATGTGGATGCCCCGGATAAGTCCAGCGGAAAGCGGGTGCAGCACATCCATATCAAGTACGATGGGCTGGGGTACATCCCTCTGGATGAACTGGAAGCAAAAGAAAAGGCGTGACCGAAGTCACGCCAAATCTTCCCCATTTAGGGAACTTTTGCAAATACTGTTTTATGGGAACTCTGCTCTGGGGAACTCCCTGTTGTACATATCGCTATCGTATGTGGCTTTAATCGCAAGTTTTACAAGCAGAGCAAATCTCAACAACCTGTTTGCGATATGCAATTCACGGTTGTTGCCAACGAATCAAATCGTGAATTGCGATGGCAGGGTGCGTCCGGGTGGACGCACCCTGTTTTTTTACTATGCTTCATCGTTTTCTGCGCGCAGCATCCGGTATCCGACACCAACATGGGTCTGGATCAGATGCGGCGCATCCGGGTATCGTTCCAATTTTTTGCGCAGGGATGCCATGTAAACTCGCAAGGAAGCAATGTCATTTTCCTGCGTACTGCCCCATACTTTCTGCGTGAGGGAGGTATGCGTCAGCACTTTGCCCACATTATGCGCCAGCACACACAGCAGTTTGTACTCGATGGGGGTCAAATGCAATTCATTCTCGCTCAACCAGACGCAGCCTGCCGAGAAGTCGATCTTCAAAGGACCATTGACAAAAACCGGGCTGTTTATACCGTCAGAAGCCAGCAGATTCAATCGGCGCTGCGTTACACGCAGTCTTGCCAGCAGCTCATCCACGGAAAACGGCTTTGTCAGATAATCGTCTGCGCCGTTGTCCAGTGCCTCGATCTTATCAGAATCTTCGCTCCGGGCACTCAGGACGATGATGGGCAGGTTCGACCATGTGCGGACGCTGCGGATGACCTCGATGCCGTCTATATCGGGCAGCCCAAGATCCAGCAGCATGATGTCCGGATTGTGGCTGGTAGTCATCATGATCGCCGTTTCCCCATTGGAAGCAGTCAGATATTTATAGCCGTGGGTTTTCAGGGTCGTTGTGATCAGACACCGTACAGGAACATCATCCTCTACGACCAGAATGGACGGCTTATTCATGAATGTTCACCTCGCTTTGCGGCAATGCAAAGGAAAAGACACTGCCATTGGGAATGTTGTCACGCAGGGTCAATGTTCCGCCGTGAGCCGTCAGGATCGCTCGGCAGAGGGGCAAACCCAAGCCAAGGCTGCGGTGGCTGTCTGCGATGCGGCTCTGCCCGGTATAAAACATCTCGAACACCTGTGCTTTTGCGCGATCCGGAATGCCGGGACCGTTATCTGCAACGTCCACTACGACCTGATGGTCTTTCCGGTAAGCCGAAATCTGAATGACCGAGCCCACGGGGGTGTATTTGATGGCGTTATCCACCAGATTGACAACGACCTGCATGATCAGCCGTGCATCCACATTGACCAAGAGGATCTCGTCCCCATACTGTGTTGTGATGGTGTGTTCGCAGCTTTTCCGGTTGACATGATGCAGTGCTTCTTCAATCATTTCGTCCATCAGCTGCGGCGAGATCTGCAGATTCATCCGCCCATCTTCAATGCGGGTGATGGAAAGCAGATTTTCCACCAGACCGATCAGCCATTGTGCATCGTCAAAAATATCGGTGCAGATCTTGTTCCGGGTCTCTGTATCCAGCGTTTCTCCGTTGGAAAGCAGATTGCTGGCATTGCCGGAAATGGAGGTCAGCGGGGTGCGCAGGTCATGGGAGATCGTGCGCAGCAGGTTTGCCCGCAGCTCTTCATTCCTTGCCTGCAATGCAGCTTGCTCTTTTTCCAGCGCGTTTCTGCGGTTTTCAATGGCCAGCGCACCTTCGCCCAGAATGGAAAGCAGCACACTGTTTTCAAAGGCATCCAGCGGTTTTTCGGACAGATCGATCCCGATCACCCCAAACACGCCGCCTCCGGTCCGAAGCGCAAGATAAAGCCCCTTTGCATCCGGGTAGCTATCCGTGCCTGCGCCGGAACGCTTTTTGTTGGCAAACGTCCAGTTTGCTGCATCACGTTCTTCCGGTGCAGAAAAGATGTTACACGGCACTTCCCCATCAATTCCAAAAACCTGTTCTGACCCAAGATCTCCGTTTTGTTCCGGGTAAACGATCAGGCTCCGGTTCAGCAGCTTCATCAACTGGGACGCTGTCTGAGAGAGGATTTCTTCCTCGTTTTTTGCTCTCTGTAAAAGCTGATTCGTATCAAACAGTACCTTTGTCCGGAATGCTGCCTGCGCAGACATTTTTGCATGGTCTTTCAGCCGTGTTGTCAGGGCGCAGGTAATGATTGCAGAGGTCAGCATCAGGGCAAATGTAACCTGATAACCGGGATCATACGCATGGAATGTCAGGCGCGGTTCCGTCAGAAAAAAATTGTACAGCGCAACACCGGCAACAGAGCCCAGCACACCGCAGGTGTAGCCGCTGGTACACAATGCGGTGAACAGCACCCCCAGCATATAGAGCATAATAATATTATAGCGTGCAAAGTCCAGTTGTAAGAAAAAGAAGCCGATGAGCGTGATGCAGCTCAGGATGCCTGCGGTGATCAGCAGATCACGGACAGACGGCAGAAGCGGACGGGTGAACAGCTTCCGTCCTGAACCGTAGCCGTTCTCTGCAGAAGCATCCGGGATGATATAAATATCCAGATTAGGCGCAGTCAGCGTCAATTTTTCAGTCAGTGACGGTCCACTCCAGAAATGGCGGCGATGTACGCTGGAGCGTCCCAGTACGATTTTTGTAATGCCGGAGATGCGGGCAAACTCTGCGATCTGCTGCGGAATGTCATCCCCGTAGATCGTAGAAATGTCGGCACCTGCCTGCTCTGCCATACGAATGTGCTGCTGCAAGCGCCGACAGTCTTCTTTTCCCATCTGATCCGAATCCGGAGTCCGGACATACAGAGCTGTAAAGGTCCCTCCAAACGCCTTTGCCATCGTTGCTGCCGTCCGCACGATCTTTGCATTGGAGGGAGAGGACGACAGACACGCCAGAATATGTTCAGTGGGTGGGTCGTTCTGATTCATAAAGATCACCTGCCTTGCCCACAGTATAGCACAATTTGATGGTCACGACCACCAGCCGCGTCTTTTTCCTTCCTGTCGAAGGATCTCCTTCCGCATATGATCCAGCGCATCTGCTGCCCGGAAACCACTCAACATGACTCCAAGAACCATCAATAACAAAACGACATCCATACGATCCGTCCTATCTTTTTAGAGCCGGAAACACTTCTGGATCGATGCGTATTTTCCCAAAACCAGCATACTTTCATCCCGGCACAGCTGCGTATCCGGCGTGATGTTCATATCGAGCTTTCCGTCTTTTTTCAGCGCAAGAATATTGATGTTATACTTTTTTCGGATATTGATCTCACCGATCGTACGATCCATCCATTCCGGCGGAATGGTCACTTCCATGATGGCGTGGTCGTCCTGCAGCTCGATATAATCCAGAATGTGTTCGGAGCTGTATCGGATCGCTGCCCACTTTGCCAGCTGCTTTTCCGGGTAGACCACTTCATCCGCACCGTTGCGCAGCAGAAACTTGGCTTGTACATCCCGCTCTGCACGCGAGACCACAAGCTTTGCGCCCAGCTCCTTGAGCAGTGATGTTGTTTCCAACGAACTCTGAAAATTGCCGCCGATGGTTACGATGCACACATCAAAATTGCCGACGCCAAGGGAGCGCAGAAAGTATTCGCTGGTGCTGTCACCGATCTGTGCATTCGTCACATAGGAAAGCACAGCGTTCACACGGTCTTCGTTGCTGTCGATCGCCATGACCTGATGACCCAGCTCATTCAGTTCCTGCGCAATATGGCGGCCAAAACGGCCAAGCCCAATCAAAAGAATCGATTTCATACCTGTCTCCTTTATCCGATTGCGATCTTCTCCTGCGGCAGACGAGAGTGGGCAGGGCTGCTGCCAAATGCCGCATAGATCAACGTCAATCCGCCAACACGTCCCAAAAACATCAGTGCGATCAGCACCCCCTGCGAAAGGATGCCCAACTGCGGCGTGATGCCCAATGTCAGACCCACCGTTGCCACAGCCGAAGCAGTCTCATACAAACAGACCGACATCGGCAGCTGCTCTGCCGCAGCAATGACAAAGGCTCCGAGGAAGAACAGCGTCAAATACATCCCTGCAATCGTGGCAGCATTCTTGACCGCAGAACTATCTATGCGCCGCCCGAAAAATTCCGCATCTTCTCTGCGGCGGAAGGTCGCCCACATATTGGCCAGCAGAACGGCAAATGTTGTGGTTTTCATGCCGCCTGCCGTAGAGCCGGGCGAACCGCCCAACAGCATCAGAACCACCATCAATGCCTGTGAAGTGCTGCCCATCGCAGCAAGATCAGCGGTGTTAAAACCGGCAGTACGGGGGGTAACGGATTGGAACATCGACAATAAAATGCGCTGCCGGGCAGAGCCTGCCGTGAACTCGAAGCAATAAAAGTACAGCGACGGCAGCACCAGAAGAAACGCCGTTGTGACAAGGATCACCTTGCTCTGCATCCGATAGCGGTGAAAATCAAGGCGATATGTACAAATGTCCTCCCATGTCAGAAAGCCAAGGCCGCCAAAGACGATCAGGGCCGCGATCACTGTGGTAAGCAATGGGTCACCTGCATACCGTGTCAGCGAAACAAATTTTGCACCCTCTGTTCCCAGCAGGTCAAAGCCGGCATTGCAGAACGCCGAAATGGAATGAAACAGTGCATACCAGATCCCGCGCAAACCATAATCGGCGCAAAATGTCGGCAGCAGCAGTGCAGCACCGGCCAATTCAAACAGGGCGGTGATCCGCAGAATAAAGCCTGTCAGCCGCACGATGCCGCCCATCTGCGGGGCAGCCGTAGCTTCCTGCATCGTGCTGCGCTGCTTGAGGGAGATCTTTCGCCCGGAAAGCAGCGCAAAGGCAGCGCCCACCGTAATGACACCCAATCCTCCGATCTGGATCAGAAGAAGGATCACACTCTGCCCGAATGCCGACCAGTAGCTGCCGGTATCCTGAACCACAAGCCCGGTCACACAAAGGGCAGAGGTGGAAGTAAACAGCGCCTCATGGAACGGTGTAACGCACCGCTGCTGTGCAGCGATCGGGAGCATCAGAAGCAATGCGCCCACCAGATCAACTGCCGCAAAACCTGCAATAATGACCTGAAAAGAAGAAAAACGGTGCTGCCTGTAACGAGGATATTGAATCATAAAAGCTCCTTTACCTGTCCGTGTACATAAAGATTAGCATGGAATAGATAAAAGAGTCGTAAAGAAAATTGTAGAAGTATAAAGATTCCATTAAAATTGATCGGGCAACACCAAATAACAAATGCTGGACATCACCAGCTCAAAAAACGGTAATGTCCAGCATTCATTTATCGCAATTTTCAAAAATAGTGCCAATCAAAACGGCATCTTTGCGATATGCAGTTTGCGGATGTTGTTTGTGCATTAAAAACGCAAACTGCTATAGATTTCTAGTCTATGGCTCCCGGCCACATTCTTCAAATATTCCTCCGGGTCACCATTCAGAATCAAATCAGCATAGCCCAGCGGGTCATTATAGATGAGGTAATCCAACTCTGACCTCTGCGCCATGGTCACATCCAGCGCATCCTCAACCCCGGTGCAGTCAATGGAGATCCTTCTCCCATCCCGGAGCAGCAGTTCCACGCAACCGGTGTCCATGTTAAACATACCGACTCTTTCATCGTACTTCATGTTTGTGTCCTTTCTGCCTTACGGCACTCTCACAGTGGTCTGTCATGCATAAGATCTAGAACATTTTTCGATGGAAGCAAGGGATTCGTTCTGTTTTCCGAAGAATCAAAATCACCGGCGGAACTGGTGGTTGTCGTTCGCTCAAGCTACCCAATACAAAAGCACAGCCCCGCTTTGGCGAAGGAGAAGCCAAAGCGGGGCTGTATTCAATGAAGGAGAAATGAAGGGAATATCAGGTTACAGATTCAGTTCAAACTGTTCCGCCGTAACAGTTGCTTTGCCATCGGCGGCAAAGGTGATGCCATCGGCAGACTGGGGGGTGTAGATCCATGCGGTCATGGTCTGCTCACCGTCGTTGGCGAAAACTTCGATGCTGTTCTTATCCAACAGGATGCGGAGCTTGAGTGCACCGTTCTGGCTGCGCACCTTGCAACTGCGGCGGTGAACGATGTCGGCACGGGAACCGGCATAGCTGCGATCCAGCGTCAGCTCGGAAGTGTAGGGGTCGTAGGTCAGGCTGGTGTGATGGTCTGCGTCAGCAGCCAGCTTCAGGGTGAAGGAGCGGTATTCGCCGGGCTGCACCGTGACGGTCAGGTCGGCTACACGGCCCTTGATGCCCTCCAGCGTTGTTTCGCCTTGCACCGTCACATTTTCGTGGAAGGTGCGCTTGCCGTGGACGGCATCCAGCTCCCGCACGGGGGTCTGAAGAATGCGTCCGTCCTTGATATGCAGCTCCCGGGGGCAGATGGTCTGCCCGAACCACTTGCAGCCCTGGGGCTTATCCTCGGTGTCCGACCATGTTTGCAGCCATGCGGTCATGATGCGGCGGCCATCCGGGGCAAGGGTGGTCTGGGTGGCGTAGAAGTCGATGCCGCCGTCCATCAGCTGCACGTTTTCCTTGGTGAAGGTGTGGGTGGCTTCGTCGTAGCTGCCGATGAAGGCAATCACGTTGTGACCGTTGTGGAACTCGCCCTTGGGCAGCATCTCCATGGGGCCGAGCATCAAGACCTGCTTGCCATCCAGCGGGAAGAAGTCCGGGCACTCCCACATTTTGCCGTACTGATTGTTGCAGCGTTCCAGCACCGTGACAAAGTGCCAGTCGAAGCCGTCCTTGCTCTGGAATAGTGCCGCTGCGCCGCTGTCGTCCTCGGCCCGGCAGACGGTGACGGCGGAGTAAGTGCCGTCGGCCTCACGCCAGATCTTGGGGTCCCGGAAGTCAAACTTGCTGAAGCCTTCCGGCAGGTCTTTCTGGGTCAGCACCGGGTTGCAGGCAGGCTTTTCGTAGTCGAGACCGTCACCGATGGCAATGCTCTGGGTCTGGATATCCCGCATCTCCCCATTGGGCTGCTTTTCTGCAATCACGCTGGTGTACATCAGCAGCTGCTTGCCGTCATCCATCTCGGTGGCAGAACCGGAGAAGCAGCCGGGGCCGTTGTCCACCGGGGAATCCGGGGCAAGCGCACAGGGCAGATACTCCCAGTGCAGCAGGTCGGTGCTGACGGCGTGACCCCAGTGCATGGGTGCCCACCGCACATCGTAGGGGTTATACTGATAGAACTGGTGATACTTCCCTTTATAATAAGAGAAGCCGTTGGGGTCGTTCAGCCAGCCCACATAAGGGGTCATGTGGTAGGCAGGGCGTTCCGCCGGGGAAATGGCAGCGCCATGCTCGGCCTCGTAGGCACGGGCTTTTTGTAAAGTCAAATCGTTCATGGAATCCTCCAAAGGAAAGAATTCTTATGCGTAGTAAGCATCCAGATACTTCTGCATAATGCCCAGATAGTCGGACAGGCCGTAGGCTTCCAGCTTGCTCAGATAGTCGTTCCACTCTGCATCCTTAGTGCCGTTCATGATCCAGTTCGCCTTCTGCGTATTCATGTAGGTCTGCAGATCTGCCTGCAGGTTAGAGACCTGCTCGGTGTCCTCGCTGCTCATAAAGACATTGGGATAGACATAATCGTTGTTCATATCCGGGGTGTAGATGTCCTTGATCCAGTCCAGACGGTACTGTGCATCGTCCGGGCAGGTAACGTATACACCATAGTAATCATCCAGAACCGCCAGAGGCCCGCTGACACACTGCGCTTCACGGACTTCCACGGGAGAAGCATCGCCCAGAGGAGCGTGCTTCAGCATGGGCTCGCCCTTATCGTTGGTGGACAGTTCAAAAATGTTAAAGCCTTCCGCATCGCCGTAAGTACCCCAGTTGTTCTGCGGAGACTGGAGGGGTGCGTACATCTGATCCAGCCATGCACAAACCAGTGCAGGATTATCTGCCTTTGCGGTGACAACGCATCTGCCGCGGGCAAAGCCGCTGGTGAAAGAGCCGTTCTGCGGAGTGATATTCCGGGTATCGGCGGTCAGGGCAGGCAGCGGCTCCCAGTCGGTCAGGTTGTCAATGTTGGCAACATCCCAGCTGAAGCAGACACCATAGCGGCCAGCCTTGCCCTTGGAAACATAGGTGGACCACTCCTGCGTGAAGCACTCCGGGTCAATGAGCTTTTCGGCATACAGCTTGTGCAGCCAGTCCAGACCATCACGGTAGCCCTGCTGGGTGGCGGCACAGATGACTTTCCGGTCGTTGGTAACGGCGATATGGCGGTCTTTGTCTGCATCGCCGTAGCCTTCGCCAAAGCCATTGATGAGGATGCTGGGGTCCTGATCGCCGTTGTTGACGATGCAGGACATGGGGATGATGTCGCCGTCAATGCCATACTCTGCCTTGATAGAAGCGGCGTTATCACGGAATGCCATCAGCACCTGCTCAAACTCGTCCACCGTGGTGGGCATCGACAGACCGAGGAAGTTCAGCCACTTGGTATTGATGAAGCTCATGTTGCCAATGGTCTGGATGGCGGTCTTTTCTGCGCCGAGCTGCTCGATCCAGGGCAGTGCCCAGATGTGGCCATCGCTGTCGGTGCACATGGTGCGGTACTCCGGGTACTGCTCAAAGACCTTCTGGAGATAAGGCATATTGTTGTCAATGTAGTCTTCCAGATTGAGGATGACACCCTGATCTGCGTAGCGCAGCAGATTGCTGTCGGTAAAATCAGCAGTAAAAACAAAATCCGTCAGGGTGTTGGGGTTGGACATATTCAGGGTGATCTTATCGCTCCACTGGTCGGACTGGATGGCGGTCCAGTCGATGTGCACATTGGTCTGCTCTTCCAGACGCTTGAAGATGGTGCGGTTGTTCGGCTCGGGTTCGCTGCCCACAGGGAAGCTGGTCATACCGGTAAAGGTGACCTTTTCGGACAGCGGAAATGTAACGGCACCGGTCGTGTCCACAGCTGCGGCAGCAGAATTGCTGCTGCCGGTGGATTTGCCGCCGCCACAGGCAGACAGAGCAGCGGCAGAGCCCGCCAGAGCGCAGACCTTGAGGAAGTTGCGGCGAGAGATCAGCTTTTTCATGGTATTTTCTCCTTTTTCATGTTTCTTTTTTCGTGTAACAGATGAGCGTACCGGCTCATAAAATTCTGGAATATCCTCAGCCTTTAATGGAACCAGCCATGATGCCGGCATCAAAATACTTCTGGAAGAAGGGATACATCACCAGCAGCGGCAGACTGGAAATAATAATGGTTGCATATTTGAGCAGCTCTGCCATCTTCGCACGTTCGGCAGTGCTCTGGATATCTGCGATCATGCCGGATTCCGGCTGGCTCTGGATCAGGATGGAACGCAGCACCAGCTGCAGCGGCTGCTTCGATGCGCTGTTCAGGTAGATCATGGCGTCAAAGTAGCTGTTCCACATTGCCACGAACTGCCACAGAGCCAGAACTGCCACCACCGGCATACAGACGGGCAGCAGGATCTTGAAGAAGTAAAGCATCTCGCTGGCTCCATCCACATCCGCAGCTTCACGCAGCTCACGCGGGATGCCTTGATAATAGGTACGGGCAATGATCATGTTCCACACGCTGAATGCTCCCGGCAGAATGACCGCCCACATGGAATCCAGCAGACCCAGATTGTTGATGAGCAGGTAGGTGGGGATCAGACCGCCGCTGAAAAACATCGTGATCACAAACAAGGTGTTGAAGATCGTTTTGCCTTTGAAGTCCGGCAGCGACATGGGATAAGCGGCAAGCATCGTCACAGCTACCGAGATGATGGTGAAGATGATCGAGTAAAGTACTGCGTTCTTGAAGCCGACCCAGATCTGCTTGTCCGAAACGACACGCTGGTAAGCATCCAGACTCCACTTGCTGAAATCAAAGGAGATGCCCTTGTTTTGCAGAGTGACCGGGTCCATAAAGGACGCGATGACGATGTAGATCATCGGAACGATGATCGCCAGCAGGAACAAGCCCAGAAGTGCGTAGCCGCAGTACAGGATGATCTTATCTTGTCTGGTGTAGAGGGCCATTTTTGATTTTTTCTGTTTTGCCATGGTAAACCCCTCCTTACAAGCCCTTGCCATCGTTCATTTTGGCAACGATCTTGTTCACTGCGATCAGCAGGATGACGTTGACAACGGTGTTGAACAGACCGACTGCCGTGGAAAAGCTGTAATCGCCGTCCAACAGGCCCTTTTTATAAACATACGTTGCAATGATCTCGGCAGTGTTCAGGTTCAGGTCAGTTTGCAGGGCATAGGCTTTTTCAAAACCGATGCTCATGATGTTGCCTGCCTGCAGGATGAACTGAATAACGACCATATCCTTAATGGCGGGCCACTCCACCGTCATGATCTGCTGGATCAGGTTTGCGCCGTCGATCATCGCAGCTTCCTTCAGATCTTTGCTGGCGTTAGAAAGGGATGCGGTGTACATGATGGATGCCCAGCCGGCACCCTGCCAGATGCCGCTGATAATGTAGATGGGGCGGAACGCTTCCGGCAGCGTCATGAAGTTGATGCTGGTGTGAAGCAGGCCGTTCACCGGACCGGTGACACTCAGCAGCACCCGGACGATACCGCACAGCACGATGACCGAGATGAAGTTGGGCATATACAGCACCAGCTGCACCTTCTGCTTGATCTTCTTGCTCTCGATACGGTTGAGCAGGAATGCCAGCAGGATGGGGATCGGGAAGCCCCACAGCAGACCGTAGACGCTCAGCTTCAGGGTGTTGATCAGATAGCGCTGGAAGTCCGGCGAGGACATGAAGCGGGTAAAGTTTTTGAAGCCTACCCACTCGCTGCCCCAGATGCCCTTGAAGGGATTGTACTTCTGGAACGCGATCAGCACACCGCCCATGGGAGCGTACTTGAACACCAGCGTCAGCGCCACGGCAGGCAGCAGGAACAACAGGTAAAGCTGCCAATGCCGTTTGATGTAGACCCATGTGTTGTGCAGCTTGCGTTCTGCTGTCAGCACAGCCGTTTCCGGCGAGGCCGTCTTTGCTTTCATGAATCATTCTCCTCCTTTTTGATTTGCTTGCCGTTTGATTTGCGTTTTACATTTGCACCCTTGAATTTTACGTTTTCTTCATTTCGATTGTGCAAATGTAAAACTCTGTAATTCATTTATACCACGCAAGCAAGCGAATGTCAACGATAATTCATAGTATATATCAAGAAATACTGTGGATTTGTACAGATGCACAAATTCGAAAGTGCGCAAATATGCAAAATGATGATTTGCATTTTTACGTTTGACTAATTTGTGCATTTGCACTATACTGGAGTCATAAAGAACAAGATCCGTCACCAGACTTTATCTATAAAAAAAGAACATCCGCTCCTATATTATAAAGAAAGAGGATGACTTATGGCAACCAAGGTCACCATTCAGGATATTGCAAACGAACTGCAGCTTTCCCGCAACACAGTTTCAAAGGCCATCAACAACACCGGTGTGCTGGCAGATGCCACACGGGAGAAGATCCTGCGCAAAGCCGCCGAAATGGGCTATAAGCAGTTTGCCTATCTGCCGCTGTTTCAGGAAGACGCTGCAAAAACAGCAGAGCCTTTCATTCTGCCGAGTGACAAACGGGAGATCGCCATGCTGACGACCCAGTTTCTGAGCAGCTCTCACTTTTCCTCCATGATGCTGGATCGTTTCCAGTCGGAAATCAATCATCTGCACAGCGGCATGACCATTCATCGCATTTCTCCCATAGAGCTGAAAGAGAAAAAACTTCCATCTTCTCTCAACATCCAGTGCACAGCCGGCATTATCTGCATTGAAGTATTCGACTATGACTACGCACAGATGCTGTGCGATCTGGATGTTCCGCTGCTGTTTGTAGACACCCCCGTGATGGATATGCGTCCTCCTCTTAAAGCCGACCGCCTTTATATGGAAAACCGCATTGAGATCCAGCATGCAGTGGCCCACATGGTCCAGCGCGGCAAAAAACGCATCAGCTTTGCGGGGGATAAAAACCACTGTCAGTCCTTCTTTGAGCGTTATATGGCTTATAAGGATGCAGTGGAGTACTTTGGTCTGACAGAAGGCCTGAGCACCTGTGCGATGCCATCTGGACAGCAGAACTATCCGGTATCCCTGTACGAAACCATACGTCGGTTCAAAACGATGCCGGATGCCTTTGTCTGCGCCAATGACTTTGTTGCCATGGATCTGGTCAAGGCATTGAATGAGCTGGGGTATTCGGTTCCCGATGATATCTGGGTCTGCGGCTTCGATGACAGTCAGGAGGCTTCCTACTTTGCCCCCCGTCTGACTTCGATCCATATCCATGGACAGATCATGGGCTACACCGCTGCCAATCTGCTTATGACCCGCATCGAAGAGCCATCGCTGAACTATCGCACCGTCTATACGGAAACCAACCTGATCCTGCGCGAATCCACAGGAGATTGAGCGAAAGGAGAACCCCCATGCGTGACCTGTGCAATACGGACAAGCCGCTGTTTGCTGTGCTGACGAAATTGACTTACAGTGCTTACCTGAACATCTTATGGCTCGTGTGCAGCCTGCCCATCGTTACCATAGGGGCTTCTACGACCGCATTGTTCTACGTCACGCTCAAAATGGCGGAAGATCGGGACGATGGTCTGACCCGGATGTTTTTTAAGGCGTTCCGGGAAAATTTTAAGCCTGCCACAAAACTCTGGCTTATCCTGCTGGCAGTCGGCAGTTTCCTGGCTGCGGATGGCTTTGTGCTGCGCCGAATGTGGAGCGAAAACATTTTCTGGACGCTGCTCACTGCAGTGCTTATTGGTGCGGCAGTTCTGTACGGCATCGTTCTGCTGTATGCCTTTCCTCTGCTGGCACGGTTTGAAAACACCACCTTCGGCATCCTGAAAACAGCGTTTCTCGTGGGTGTCCGGTATCTGTTTTGCACCCTGCTGATGGCGGCGATCTATGGCATCATGGGGTACGTCATCGTGTTTGTGTTCACGCCTGCATTCCTGCTGGGCATGGGCTTCTGCGCCATGCTCTGCTCCTTTCTGATGCTTCGGATCCTCTATCTGATCGGTGGAGACCCTGATGCAGTACACGAGGAATACGACCATGACAAAAACTGACCGGGATACGCTCCGCTCCCTCCATGGGCGCAAAAAGTGGGAGCACATCTGGGCATATTACAAGCTGCCCATTGCGATCGTGCTCATCGTCGTCTATATCCTCGGGTATGCAGCCTACCGTCATGTGACGAAAAAAGAGGATGTGCTTTACCTTGGTCTGGTAAATATCACTGCCGGGTCTGATCTGACGGAACAGCTTACCACCGGCTTTGCCGAGGCGCAGGGTCTGACCAAAAAGCAACAGGTCGATCTGCTGTCCGGCTTGCTGCTCAGCGAAAGCGAACGCGCAGAGGAGCAGTATGTATATGCTTCGGAGATGAAGCTGCTGGGTGCAGTCAGTGCCCAGCGGTTAGATGTTGTTCTGATGGACGAATATGCACGGGATCGACTGTTGGCAGATGATTATTTTCTCGATCTGCGGACACTGGATGCGTCTTTCCATGCACTGTCGGGTCTGAACGCCGGTGGGACCGTGCTGGATATTTCGGACACGCCGTTTGTCAGGCAGGCAGGTTTTTCTGGCAAGGTCTATCTTGGGGTGGTGCAGAATGCACCGCACCCGGAGCGTGCAGCCGCTTACATTCATTATCTGTTCCAGCGGTAATCGTTGGGTTTCACATCATGAATAAGGAGAAGTATCATGGACATTTTAACGATTGGTGAAGTTTTGATCGACCTGACCCAGACCGGCAAGGATGAGCGCGGCATTCCTCAGTTTGCCGCAAACCCCGGCGGTGCCCCGGCAAATCTGGCTGTGGCTGCTTCCAGACTGGGCGCACAGACCGCCTTTATCGGCAAGGTGGGTGCGGATGCCTTTGGCCGCTACCTGAAAGAGGTTCTGGCAGAAAACAAGGTGGACGTTTCCGGCATGGCTGTGGATGCAGACCACCCCACCACCATGGCGGTGGTCTCGGTGGATGCCACCGGCGAGCGGGATTTCAGCTTCTACCGCAGTGCCAACGCTGACGTGATGCTGAGCAAAGAGGACATTTCGGACGAGGCTCTGAAAGCCGCGAAAATCGTCCACTTCGGCTCTGTCAGCCTGACCGCTGACCCCTCCCGCACTGCCACGCTGGACGCTGCCGCCCGCGCTAAAAAGCTGGGCGCTGTCATTACTTATGACCCCAACTACCGTGCCAACCTCTGGAAGAACAAAGAGGAGGCCATTGCCCAGATGAAAGCTCCCCTGCCGCTGGTGGATATTCTGAAAGTGTCCGATGAAGAGCTGCCCCTGCTCACCGGCACCACCGACTGCGAAAGCGGCACGGCACAGCTGGCACAGAACGGCATCCGGCTGATTTTCGTCACCTTGGGTGCAAACGGCGTATTCTACCGCTTTGGGGACAAGACCGGCCATGTGGCTGGCGTTCCCTGCAAGGTGGGCGACACCAACGGCGCAGGCGATACCTTCTTTGGGGCTGCCCTGTCCAAGCTCTGCAAGGAGGAGCTGGACACCCTGACGGTGGACAAGCTGGAAGGCATTCTGGCCTTTGCCAACAAAGCGGCCAGCATCACCACCAGCCGGCATGGTGCTATCCCCGCCATGCCCACCCTTGCAGAAGTGGAGGGCTGAACCATGGCAGTAAAGCAGGAATTTGAGTCCCGGTTTGCCAAGCACAAGGACGAGCTGGAATGGCTGTTCATGGAACTGTACCACAACCGGGAAGGGCTGGAGGTTCTGGAGCGGGAGATGGCAGAAGCCTACAACGCCCGCAGCGCCGAGCTGAAAGCGCTGGACAAGGCACGCTCTGCCGACCCGGAGTGGTACAAGCGGGGCAATATGTTCGGCATGACCATGTACACCGACCTCTTTGCCGGAAATCTGAAAGAACTGGCAAAGAAGCTGCCCTACCTCAAGGAGCAGAAGCTGACCTATCTGCACCTGATGCCCCTTTTGCAGATGCCCCATCCCCACAATGACGGCGGCTATGCGGTGGAGGATTTCGATACCGTAGACCCTGCCCTTGGCACCAACAAGGATCTGGAAAACCTGACCCGGGAGCTGCGGAAAGCCGGCATCAGCCTGTGTCTGGATTTTGTCATGAACCACACCGCCAGCACCCACCGCTGGGCCATGGCGGCAAAAGCTGGCGACCCGTGGTTTCAGGCCTATTACCACCTCTACGAAGACCGCACCATCCCCGACCAATACGAGCAGACTGTGCCGCAGGTGTTCCCCAACACTGCGCCCGGCAACTTTACCTGGTGTGAGGAGATGCACAAGTGGGTGCTGACCACCTTCCACGACTACCAGTGGGACCTGAACTACGCAAACCCGGCGGTGTTCGTGGACATGACCAAGAGCATCCTGCATCTGGCAAATCTGGGCGTAGAGGTGTTCCGCATTGACGCCGTGCCTTACATCTGGAAGCAGCTGGGCACCACCTGCCGCAATCTGCCGCAGGTGCACACCATCGTGCGGATGCTGCGCATGGTATTGGAATGCGTCTGCCCGGCGGTCATCCTCAAGGGCGAGGTGGTCATGGCGCCCAAGGAGCTGGCAGCTTATTTCGGCACCCCGGAAAAGCCGGAATGCCATATGCTCTACAATGTGTCCACCATGGTCAACCTGTGGGGTGCCCTTGCCAGCCGGGACACCCGGCTGCTGAAGGCACAGCTGGATGCCCTCCACGCCCTGCCGGACAACTGCTGGTTCGTGAACTATCTGCGCTGCCACGATGATATCGGCTGGGGTCTGGACGAGGCGGTGGAAAACCGGCTTGGCATCGACCCGCAGAAGCATAAAGAATATCTGTATCACTTCTATGAGGGCAATTTCCCCGGCAGCTGGGCAAAGGGCGAGCTGTACAACTACGACCCCGCTACTGGCGATGCCCGAAGCTGCGGCACCACTGCCAGCCTGTGCGGCGTGGAGCAGGCACTGGAAAAAGGCGATAAAACCGCACTGGACTACGCCGTGAAGCGCGACCTGCTGCTGCACACTGCTATGGCGTTTTTGCAAGGCTTCCCCATGCTGAACTGCGGCGATGAAATTGCACAGCTCAATGGCTGGGACTACAAAAACGACCCCGACCGTGTGGAGGACAGCCGCAATCTGCACCGCAGCAAATTCAACTGGGAGGATGCAAAGCAGCGCACCCGAAAGGGCACGCTGCAAAACCAGCTGTGGCAGGGCATGGAGCAGCTGCGCCAAATGCGGGCAGACCCCTGCTTTGCCCCGGATGCGTGGGTGACCACATGGGACAGCCACAACCCCGGCGTGCTGGCACTGGTACGCAAGCGCGGCGAGGAAACGCTGGTGGGCTTGTTCAACTTTACCGAGTACCCGGCAGGAGCCAGTCTGGATGCTCTGGGCGGCGAGTATCACACCCCGGAGGGCACTTCCGTCTGGTTGGCGGATGTGGAACTGGAACCCTATCAGGCGCTGCTGGTAAAAAACAAATAAGCAAAACGAGTCATCCGGCTCTCTCTTTTTATCAAAGTTTTCATTGTTTTCTCTTGCACACTGCCGAAAGTGGCGTGTTCTCAAAAGTTCGCGTTTGCGCAGCGCAGCAGAGCAAGTTTTTAACTTTCTGATCGCTACATAGCAAACCCGAACCAAGGCCATCCCAGAAGGGATGGTCAGGTTCAGGTTGTTGTGTGGCGATTTTTTATTGCCAAATTCAGCACCGTACCTTGACAACCGCATGACCGTCTGCATGGGATAAAGGAAGAACTGCTGGCATAGCTTGAAAAGTTGAAGCAGGACGAGCAGAACACCCCGGAGAAATACAGCAACTGCGGGCAGCTGTTCCGGCTGCCGGACGGCTTGCCCATTGCACCGGAGCTGCTGACGAAATGGTACCGCCTGTGGAGAGCCGAGCACCCGGAGTTTGAGCAGATCGTGTTCCATGGTCTGCGGCACTCCAGTGCCACCTACCAGCTCTTGCAGTCGGACGGTGACTTCAAGTCGGTGCAGGGCAACACAGGTCATGCAACGGCATCTGTCCTGATGGACGCCTACGCTCACACGCAGGACAAGCCCCGGTTGGAGCTGACCGAGAAGATCGAAGCAAACTTCTACTCCCAAGACCTGACCTCGGCAGCATCCCAGCCCCGGCAAAACGAAAAGCCGGCGGCAACAAAAATCTCCGGTAGGGAGATCCTTGAAGCCATCCGGCTGATGGACGCAGACGAACGCAGAGAATTGACG
>ERZ825525.1405-NODE-1405-length-21016-cov-3.226468_pt1 | contig 21016 bp, 10 predicted proteins | sample MGYA00519930_ERZ825525 | MGnify/ENA primary metagenome ERZ825525 (study PRJEB31778, sample SAMEA3449203) | human gut metagenome | biome: human gut; feature: human-associated habitat; material: faeces | place: United Kingdom | collected 2010/2012 ... | reverse complement strand
TGACTGTCTAGATGACTGTGGTTATTTTAAATTGTCGTTAAAGGATTTCAGTCAATGGTTTGGTATTGATATATCTACTGTAAAATACTGCTTGGACATACTATCCTCTTTGGAACCATTAGGGATTTTTTCAAAAGATCTTCCACACTGTCTTTTACGTCAGTTAGAAGCAAGGCAGGAACTGACACCGGAACTCAATCAAATCATCCGTTATCATCTGGATGACATTGCTGCTGGAAAAATTAATACTATCACACAAAAACTTTCTATGTCTACACAGGATGTCCGAAAATGTATTGCAAAAATCAGAGAATTAAATCCACGCCCAATCTCTGGATTTCTTACTAATTCCACAGATTATATTGTGCCAGATATTCTTATAGATTATCAAGACAGCAGTTGGATTATTAGATTAAACGATCAGTGGATTGGAAATTATTCCCTCTGTGACTATTATTTAAATATGATGCATACTTCGCAGAGTCCGGAGTTAAAAGAATATTTCCGTAAAAAATACAATCGTGTGCAATTGATTATGCATAGTATTGAACAACGCCGAGAAACAATCTTAAAAATTACATCTGCTGTTTTAGAGCGCCAAAAAGACTATTTTACTGGAAATAGCACATTAAAACCTATGACACTTGCCGATATCGCTTCTGATATTTCGATGCACACATCCACCATCAGCCGTGGAATCAAAAATAAATATCTCCAATACCCTTTTGGAGTGGTTTATTTGAAAGATTTATTCACATCTTCTGCTGGAAAAAAGGATAACAACAGCCCAATTACCGTAAAAAAACAATTGAAGGCTATAATCGCTTCTGAAAACCCTAACAAACCCTACAGTGATTCGACATTATCAAATTTATTAAAACAAAAAGGAATCAAAATTTCCAGACGTACTGTCGCAAAATATAGAGAAGAGATAGGAATTAAAAGTACATATAACCGAAAAATATATAACGAATAGAAAGGCCGCATCTGGAATCCGCAATGCAGAAATGGTACGAGAAATGATAAACGCTGGAGTAGACCAATTCGGAATCAGTCATTCCAGCGTCATGAAAATCATTTTGGAATTAGCTGCAATTGAAAAATCATCGTAATCTTTCTAATATTACTGCTATGTTACGAAACTGTATTCACAGCATTTCCGATACCGTAGCAACATGATGCCTTCATCCTTGCTACGGTAACATCACAATTATCATTGCTTTTGATAATTTCAGTCAATTTTTCTAAATAGCCTACTGCATCCAATTGGGAACTTCCAACATATTCTGACTACCTGAGTACAGAATACAATCCTATGTCAACAAAAAACAGTTAACACTAGACGATCTTTGTCTCATATAAAAAATTTTCAAAGAACCTCTTAATCACGTACTTTTATGTGTACTTCTCTTAATTGCTGTTCTGTAATCTCGCTTGGGGCTCCGTACATTAAATCCTGTGCAGTTCCGCTCATTGGGAAATCATTGATATAGCAGAAGCGGTATGCATTTTTCTCCAGTAAATCCAAACGGCTTCCCAGTTCATCTCTGATCTGCCCCGCATAGATGTAGGCTGCCTTTTCCGGCGCTGCCGATCTTGCGTCTGTCGTATATTTCTGAGCAACATTGTATTTTAATACATCTGCTCCAAAGGTTGATCCTGCCCCCTGTTTTGTACCGCTTCCAACTTCCTCATTGTCAAAGACACTGCACATCGTCACATAATCCTTAGAGCTTCACGATTTATTAATCGTTAAAGCGACAACCCCTTATTTTTATGCATAAAAAATCCCCTCTGTGATTGCTCACAAAGGGGATTTTGATTTATTAGATTAAGATCATCTAAACAATAGGTAATGCCTATTTATCAGACATTTCTTTTAATCTGTTGTATTTAGCTTCTGCGTTTGCTTTAGCTTCTGCGAACAGTGCTTTAGCTCTTTCAGGGTTCTGACGAGATAATGCATTGTAACGAACTTCTCCCATGATGAAGTCTTCGTATTCTGTTGTAGGAGCTTTAGAATCTAAGTGGAATGGATTCTTTCCTTCAGCAGCTAATGCTGGGTTGAATCTGAACAGATTCCAGTATCCAGAAGTAACAGCTTTCTTTTCTTCTGTCTGAGCAATCTTCATTCCACCCTTGATACCATGGTTGATACATGGAGCGTATCCGATTACTAATGATGGTCCTGGATAAGCTTCAGCTTCAGCGATTGCTTTAACTGTCTGGTTGTAATCAGCACCCATAGCGATCTGTGCTACATATACATATCCGTAGCTCATTGCGATTGCTGCAAGGTCTTTCTTCTTAGTTCCTTTACCAGCTGCCTGGAACTGAGCGATTGCACCTAAGTTAGTAGATTTAGATGCCTGTCCACCTGTGTTAGAGTAAACTTCTGTATCGAATACGAATACGTTTACGTCTTCTCCAGATGCTAATACATGGTCAACACCACCGAATCCGATATCATATGCCCATCCGTCACCACCGAAGATCCACTGAGATTTCTTAGATAAGAATTCTTTCTTAGCAAGGATTTCTTTGGCAGCGTCACATCCACAAGCTTCTAATGCTGCTACTAATTTATCTGTAGCTGCTCCGTTCTTGCTTCCGTCTGCATATGTGTCTAAGTATTCAGCTGCTGCTGCTTTAACATCTGCGTTATCTGTAGATTCAGCTAATGCAACAACTTTTTCTTTTGTCTGTTCTCTTAATGTATTCTGTCCTGTGAACATACCTAAACCAAACTCTGCGTTATCTTCGAACAGTGAGTTAGCCCAAGCTGGTCCCTGTCCTTTAGCGTTTGTTGTGTATGGTGTAGCAGGTGCAGATCCACCCCAGATAGAAGAACATCCTGTTGCGTTTGCGATGTACATTCTTTCACCGAATAACTGAGTGATCAGTTTAGCGTAAGGTGTTTCACCACAACCAGCACATGCTCCTGAGAACTCAAGCATTGGCTGTCTGAACTGGCTTCCTTTAACGGAATCAGCTTTGAATTTAGCAAGTACTTCTTCTTTTGCTGGTAATTTCTGACCATAGTCATAAACTTCCTGCTGATCTCTCTGAGAATCTAATCCCTGCATTGTAAGAGCTTTTTCACCCTTCTTACCTGGACAGATGTTTACACAAGATCCGCATCCTAAACAGTCAAGAACTGTAACTGTCATAGCGAATTTGTATCCTGGCATTCCAGTCATATCAGCTGTCTTAGTAGCTGCTGGAGCTGCTTTAGCTTCTTCTTCTGTCATAGCTACTGGACGGATTGTTGCATGAGGACATACATAAGCACAGAAGTTACACTGGATACAGTTATCTGGATTCCAAGAAGGAACGTCTACTGCTACTCCACGTTTTTCAAATGCAGATGCACCTAAAGGCATATGTCCATCTACGTAAGGTACTAAATCGCTAACTTTAAGAGCGTTACCTTCCTGTCCGTTAACGTAGTTCTGTACGTTGTTGATGTAATCAACAAGAGGTTTGTTATCTCCCTTAGCTTCAACGAATAAGCTTTCTGTTTCAGCGTCAGCCCATTCAGCTGGAACTGGTACTTCAACGATAGCTTTTGCACCAGCATCGATAGCATCGTGGTTCATCTTAACGATAGCTTCACCCTTCTTGCTGTAAGAAGCTGTTGCAGCGTCTTTCATATATTTGATAGCATCTTCTTCAGGGATGATTCCTGATAATTTGAAGAATGCAGACTGTAATACAGTATTGATACGTCCACCAAGTCCGATTTCTTTACCGATCTTGATACCATCAATGATATAGAACTTAATGTTGTGTTTAGCTAAGTAAGCTTTTACCTGTCCTGGAAGATGTTCTCCAACTTCTTCTGGAGTCCAGCTGCAGTTTAACAGGAATGTTCCACCGTCTTTTAAGTCCTGAACCATGTTATATTTTGTTAAATATGGTGCACAATGGCAAGCAACAAAGTCAGCTTTGTTGATCAGGTATGTTGATTTGATTGGGTCATCTCCGAAACGTAAGTGGGACATTGTAACACCACCGGATTTCTTAGAATCATAATCAAAGTATGCCTGAGCATATTTGTCTGTATGGTCACCAATGATCTTGATAGAGTTCTTGTTAGCACCAACAGTACCGTCGGCTCCAAGTCCCCAGAATTTACAAGCTACGATGCTGTCTGGAGCTGTAACTGGAGTTTCTCCTCTTTCAAGAGATAAGTTAGTAACATCATCCACGATAGATAATGTGAATTCGTTTTTATCAACGTTTTCGAATGTAGCGATGATATCAGCTGGTGTAGTATCTTTAGAACCTAATCCATAACGTCCACCATTGATTGTGCAGCTTTCGAATTTTGTTCCTCTTAATGCGTTAACAACATCAAGGTATAATGGTTCTCTTGCTCCAGGCTCTTTAGATCTGTCTAATACGTTGATAACTTTTGCTGTATCAGGGATTGCTTCTACTAATTTCTCAGCAACGAATGGTCTGTAAAGACGAACTTTAACAACACCGACTTTTTTACCCTGTTTCATTAAGTAATCGATTGTTTCGTCGATTGTTTCACAAACAGATCCCATAGCGATGATTACGCTCTCAGCGTCTTCAGCTCCATAGTAGTTGAATAATTTATAATCTGTTCCGATCTTAGCGTTAACCTGATTCATGTAATCTTCAACGATTGCAGGGAAAGCATTATATGTTGAGTTAGCTGCTTCTCTTGCCTGGAAGAAGATGTCTGGGTTCTGAGCTGATCCACGAAGAACTGGATGTTCTGGGTTTAAGCACTCAGCTCTGAATTTGTCGATTGCTTCATAATCAACCATATCTGCAAGATCATCATAATCCCACATTTCGATTTTCTGAATTTCATGAGATGTTCTAAATCCATCGAAGAAATGTAATACAGGAACACGTCCTTTAATTGTTGCTAAATGAGCTACTGCTCCTAAGTCCATAACTTCCTGAACACTAGAGCTGCAAAGCATTGCGAAACCTGTCTGACGACATGCATAAACGTCAGAGTGGTCACCAAAGATGTTCAGTGCGTGAGATGCAAGTGCACGAGCAGATACATCAAATACGCAAGGCATCTGTTCACCAGCGATCTTATACATGTTAGGGATCATTAATAACAGACCCTGAGATGCTGTATAAGTAGTTGTTAATGCACCAGCTGCTAAAGAACCATGTACAGTTCCTGCTGCTCCTCCTTCAGACTGCATTTCAACTAATTTTACAGGATGTCCGAAAATATTTTTCTTTCCCTGTGTTGCCCACTGGTCAGTTGACTCTGCCATTGGTGAGGATGGTGTAATAGGATAAATTGCTGCAGCTTCTGTAAAAGCATATGATACGTGTGCAGCGGCTGTGTTACCATCCATGGTTTTCATTTTTCTTGCCATGTTCTCTTCCTCCTAAAAAATCTCGTGTGAATACATTCACACATTGTTAATCTCTACGTCCACCTAGCATATGAGCGTAGAAAATATCACTACAACTTTCACAAGTTGCTTAAAACATAAACAAAGCTGTATACATATAACTTTTGTATACAGCTTTATTCTACATTATTTGCACAAGTTTTTAAAGAGATTTTTATGTATTTTTAGGTATTTTTTTTTGTACGCCAAAAAAATAACAATCTTTTTGAATCCTTAGTAAAATACTCAAGATTTTGAATTCGTTGTATTTGTGCTATTTGTACTATTTTTATCTTTTGTGCTTGTGCTTTTCGCATTCTTATGTTCATCGAATGTTTTTGTGAAAACATGGGTTCCTTTTTTGCTTCCGTCAGTTCTATAATATAGGTAATCATGTTTCTTTGGATGCATCGCAGCCTTGATCGCCGTGTCTGACGGATTACAGATCGGTCCTGCTGGCAACCCTTTCATAACGTAAGTATTATACACCGTTTTCACTTTCAGATCTTTATAATAAACTTTCTTCGCATTATATAATCCATTTGTTGTGGTATACAAAACGGTCGGATCGATCTGAAGTCTCATTTTCGCTGCAAGGCGATTCTCAATGACTCCTGCGATCATCGGACGTTCTGACATATTGCTTGCTTCACGTTCGATCATTGATGCGATCGTCATGATCTCTGCCATAGAACGCTTTCCTTTATAAGACTTCGCAAGTGCTGAATATTTCTTATCGAAATTATCAAGCATCTTCTGGATCAGATCTTCTGGTTTGGAACTTTTGTAAATCTTATAAGTATCCGGATACAGATAACCTTCTAATTTGTACTTTGTTCCCTTCTTTGGGTCAATGTCTTTAATAAAATCGTTTTTATACTGATTTGTATTCTTCGCAGCCTTTATAAATTCATCTGCTTTAAAGACTCCCTGTTTCTCTAGTCGTTTTGCTATCATATCAATGGAATATCCTTCCGGGATCATGACTGTGACGACTCTTCTTGCCTCTGCAAGTTTTCTGGCCTCTTCTGCTTTCTGCTGCCTGTAAGCCATATATTTTCTTCCAGCAAATATACCTCCTGCCACAATGACCACTAGTAAAATGATGACTCCAATGACAAATGGAGCTCTGGAACGATTTCTTCTTCCACGTCTGCGCCCCCTTCTGCGCCTTCTGGAATTATGATCAAAATCTAAATATAAATCCATGATGTCCTCCCATATTTTTATTATCGTATGATTTTAAAATCATACTGTGTTCCTATGCTATTATACTCGCATTTTGTAGAAATAAAAGCTTTTTCATTAAATTTTGTTCATATTCTTAACTTTTTTGTAATTTTTGTGAAAAAATATGCATATTTTGGATTGTAACTCTTCTGGTCAAACTGCTGTACTTTTTTTAGTATTTCCATTATAATCAAAGCATAGCCGTAAACGGCAAAAGATTATAAAATATAGAAAGGAATTTCATATTATGGCAAATCCAATTGTAACGATCACTATGGAAAATGGTGATGTAATGAAAGCAGAATTATATCCGGAGATCGCTCCGATCACTGTTGAGAACTTTGTAAATCTTGTAAAAGACGGTTTCTATGATGGTTTAACTTTCCATCGTATCATCAACGGATTTATGATCCAGGGTGGATGCCCATTAGGTACAGGAACAGGTGGTCCTGGACATACGATCAAAGGAGAGTTCAGCCAGAACGGTGTGATCAACAACTTAAAACACACTCCTGGTGTTTTATCCATGGCTCGTTCTATGATGCCTGATTCTGCCGGATCACAGTTCTTTATCATGCACAAAGCTGCTCCACATTTAGATGGACAGTACGCAGCATTTGGTAAGATCATCGAAGGAATGGATGTTGTAAATAAGATCGCTGAAGTTGCAACAGATTATTCCGATAAACCATTAGAACCACAAGTTATGAAAACTGTAACTGTGGAAGAATAGTCAACTATATCCTTACAGCACAGAGCCGGACCATCAATCTTCATTTGTATCCGGCTCTTAATTTTTATAAATATTTAGATGGGGAATGATAATATGAGTGAAAACAACAAACTAATCTTTCTGGATGTCGATGCGACTTTATACAGTAAAGAACAGCGTCTGGTTCCAGAATCTACGATCAAAGCAGTCCATGAAGCACAAGAAAATGGTCATAAAGTTCTGATCAACACTGGACGACCTCTTGTTTATTTTGAAAAAGAAATTCTCGATATTGGCTGCGACGGTTATCTTTGTTCTAACGGAGTTCACATCCTTCTTGATGGCGAAACGATCTATCACAAAACAGTTCCTGAAACAGTGGTCGAACAGATCAAACGGATTTGCGAAGAAAACAATATCTATGGAACCTTTGAAGGGGAAAAATGTTCTTATTTCCGCGATCATAATGTTGACTTTCATCCACATTATGGATTTATGATCACTGCTTTTGACCTTGCTCCTTATATGGCGCATGAATTTACATGGGATCATGTTGAAAATCCTGATAAAGCCATTGTATTTACAGGTCCTGGAAGCAATGCCTCTGGTTTTGTAGATGCTCTTGACAGCATTTCTGATGCCATGGATTATATTCGAATTGATGATACCCAGTATGAGATATTATTAAAAGATCATGATAAAGGAACTGGTCTTACATATGTCGCTGATCATCTCAATATCTCTACAGATGACTGCTACGCATTTGGAGATAGTAATAACGATATCTCCATGTTTAAAGCTGCTGGCCATGGAATTGCTATGGGAAATGCCTGTGATGAGTTAAAAGAAATTGCGGAATATGTTACAGATTCTGTAAATGATGATGGGATTTATCATGCATTTAAACATTATCATTTGATTTAATATAAGAGGGGTATTGCAAGTTTTTGTTACTACTTTTGCAATTTAGAAGAAAAGCAGCTAGAAATCTTAAATTTTGATTTCTAACTGCTTTTTCTTTCAATAAATATCAGAGATTACTTTACTATTTAATTTTAATTGTAACCGTCTTGCTCTTTCCGCTTCCATCCACTGCTCTTGCTGTGATCTTCACGGATTTTTTCTTTCCAGCTTTGTATGTTGTTACAGTTCCTTTGGAAGAAACTTTCGCATATTTTGTATTGCTGCTTGACCATTTTAAAGTTCTATTTGCCCCTGAAGATGCGCTTGTTTTTCCTTTCAGATATAACTTCTTACCAGCTTTTACTGATTTAACTCCAGAAATGTAGACTTTCTTTACGATACCTTTCTTGACATAGATCTTATATGACGCTTTCTTACCACTTCCGTCTTTGGCTGTCGCTGTGATCGTTACTGTTTTTCCACCCATTTTCTTCTTCGTTGTAACGACACCGCTGCTGCTGACTGTTGCAACTTTGGTATTGCTTGATTTCCATGTAACACCTTTATTGTATGCGTTGGATGGTGTTACGGCCGCCTTTAATGTTACTTTCTTACCAGTTGCGATCTTGTTAGATGTTGTTGTTGTGATCGTGATCTTGCTGACTTTGATATTTTCTACTGTTACGATGCAGTACATTACATTTCCGTCAGATGTTATTGCCGTAATAATTGCTTTTCCTGCAGCCTTAGCTGTTAATTTACCTGCTGCATCAACTGTTACAACCGCTTCGTTAGAAGATGTCCATTTTACTGTTCCGATTGAAGCTGTTGCATAATCTGGTAAATATGTGATCTTCAACTGTTCTGTCTTGCCTGGATTTAATGTTACAAATGTTTTGTTTAATACAACCGCCTGTGTAGGAATCTTACCTGTTTCGTCTGTTGTGTAAACTTTGATCGTTTTTGTTGTTGTTCCAGCTTTTAATGTCAGTGTTGCCATCTGACCTTTTGTTCCGGCTTTGATCCTATCTCCTGTAATGGATACTGCTGCCAGATTAGATGATGTGATCGTGCATGCTTCTTTGCTATCTACGAATACACCTTTTGTAAACTGCTGTATTGTTAATTCCTGTCCTTCTTTTAGATACAGGCTGTCGCTTAAGAATGACATTCTTGTCGCTGTGCTTGCTGTTGTTGACAAATATAATGATTCTAACTGTGCTTTCAGATCATTTAATGCTGTAAAATCTGTCACAGATGTTCCTCTTAGATAGAGTGTCTTTAACTGTTTTAAATTCTTTATGAAACTGATGTCTGTGATGTTTTTGTTGTTTTCGAGGTCGATCTTTGTGCAATTAACTGCTTCGGATAAACCTGCTAAATCTGCATTCGTCAGATCTTTATTTTCTAAATTAATAGATTTTACATTTTTGATCTCTTCTGTTGAGATCATTCCATCGTTATTTGCATCTGCCTCTAATGCATCGTATACTTTGTAACTTGTCAGTGGAATGATATCTTTTCCTACGGCTGCTACCTGAATCTCAATCGTTGCTGTATATGTCTTTCCTGCTCTTGCTACTACCGCTTCTACCGTTGCTTTTCCTGCTGCTTTTGGTTCCAGATAGTATGTCTTTGTTCCATCCTGTGCTGTTTCTGTGCGGATATTTAAGATCTTTGTATCTTTTGATGTGATCGTTACTACATCATCTTTTTCCAGATTATTTAACTTGATCTGTTTCTTAAATGCTCCTACACTTACATTTGGATCATTTTTATCAAACTCTGGTGTTGTTGCACTTTTGGCTGTCACATTTACTGGAATTGTTGCAGATACTGTTGGTGTTGTTGTACTTTCAACTTTTAAATTCGTCGTTCCTGCTTCTGCTGTATCCACTGCTTCCAGACTTATGGATCCATCTGACTGAACCTGGATTGATTTTAATTTTGCTGTTGTTCCTGCTGCTACTTCCTCAGAATACTTAACATATTTGCATCCTTTTAAGATTCCTTTTGGACGGATAGGATCATTTGTTTTGGCTCCTTTTTCTACTGTGATTGAATCTTTCTTGATCAACGCAATTCTGTCTGCTGTGGAAACCTTTGTACCTTCCAGATTGATTTCCTTTAGATTCGTCATAGATTTTAATGCATCAATCTTACTTACATTTGTATTCTTGCTTAAATCTAATTTTTCACAACCAGTTGCATACTGAAGATATGCTACTTCTGTATCTGTCAGACCTTTGTCAGAAAGATTGATCTCTGTCTTCGCTGCTAAGTCTGCTTTAGTAAGTTCACCTTCTTCCTTTCCACTAAATACCTGATACATTGTTTGTGAGGTAAATGGAATAACATTATCATCTTTGCTTAAATTAAATTCAAGCTGAGCACTTACTCCATCTAATGGCTTTTTATTCTTCTCAAACGTTGCTGTTACAGTAACTTTTCCGTTGTCTTTTAATGCGATCGGCATATACTTCACAACTTCTGTTCCATCTGCTTGTTTGAAAGTCTTTTGTTCAATCTTTAATGCTTTTTCATCAGAAATATTGAAGTTGACTTTATCGAAATCTTTTGCCTGCGTTCCCTGGAATTCATAATACTTGAAATTTCCTACTGTTACATTCTGGGATTCTGCTGCAAATGAAATCCCACTTGTAACTGTTGGTGTGGTTGTACCTTCCTGTGTCACCGCTGCCTGATTCCCCTGATCTGCTGTTGCCGCCATTACCGTAAATCCGTTGACCGGTATCATGGATATACTGAGCAGACATGCTAACAGTTTCTTTCTGCTCTTTCCATTTAAGTGGTTGAATACTTTCCATCCTTTTTGCATGAAATTCGTCCTCCTTTTCTTCATGTTTGAATCTGCATATTGCTTTGTTTATTATAACACTTTTTCGTGTAGAATGCATAAAAGAGTGATCGATTTGATCACTCTTTTAGCGCATTTTTTGGATTATTTAATTTTAATCGTTACAATTGCTTTCTTTCCGCTTCCATCGGTTGCCATTGCTGTGATCTTCACTGATTTCTTTTTACCAGCTTTTAGTGCTTTGACTTTTCCTGATCCGGATACTGTTGCGTATTTTGTATTGCTGCTAGTCCATTTCAGTTTCTTGTTGGCTCCTTTGGATGCGGTTACTTTGGCTTTCAGACTTAGTGTCTTTCCTGCTTTGACCGTTTTCTTTCCTGTGATCTTGATCTTCTTAACGGTTCCTTTCATGATCTTGATCTTGAACGTTGCTTTCTTTCCACTTCCATCTGTTGCATATGCCGTGATCGTAACTGTTTTTCCGGCTGCCTTTTTATTGAATTTTACAACACCATTTTTATCAACTGTTGCATATTTCTTGTTGCTTGTTGTCCATTTGATATTTTTATTGCTTGCATTGTTGGAAATATTGGCTGTTAATTTTACTTTCTTTCCTGCGGAAAGTTTGTTTGATGGTGCTATGACTGTGATCTTGGCAACTTTTTGTGGTGCAGCTGTTGTTGGCTGTGTTGGGGTTGGTTTTGGTGCTTCTGGTTTTGGATTCTCAGGCTTTGTTGGCTCCGTCGGTGCGACCACTGGTGGATTCACAATAGATCCTTGTGTAACTTTTACTGGAATCTTTAATGTTTCCCCTTCTTCTGTTGTAATAACAAGATTTGTTTCTTTTCCTTCTTGCCCTTTTTTGCCTTTAATCGTTACGATTCTCTGGTCTTTATATCCATCTTCATCATATGTCCATTGATCAACTACTTCTGCAACGTTTGAATTTTCAATTGCATATGTATCTGTGTCATTAATAATTCCCATAGGAAGAATTGGATTCGTAATTTCATTTCCTGCGCCAATGGAAATTTCATTTGTATAAACATAGGATAATCGTTCTTCATCATCAATATTTGAATCACTCAAATTCAAATAAATTAATTGATTTTTGATTGTTCTCAATTTTGAATAATCTTTGATTTTATTAATCCCTCTAAGATCTAATTCTTGTAAATTTTTCATGCAATCAATAAAATCTAAATTTCTGACTGAACTATTATAACTCAAATCTAGATCTGTGCAATTTTCTGCTGCTTCTAATAACTTTAATTCTTTCCTTGTTGCTTCATATAAGTTCATTTGTTTTACATTTTTTATCTCTTTTTCATCAATCTGTCCGTCACCATTTGTATCAACAGATTTTCCATCTGTATCTAATAAACCAAAATATGTATAAGCATTTTCTAATGCTAAAACCGTAGGATCATTATTTTCTTCAACAGTAACTGTCATTGTATCTTCATATACTGTACCATCATTCTTCTCAAATTTTCCTACCAGTTTAACTGTACCTGTTTTCTTTCCTGGTTCAAAATATTTATATTTTTCATCTTCATTGTAACCCCACTTGGTATCTAAAATATCTTCAGGATTTTCTTCATCATCGTTATCGTTGCTCTCTGTGATAATATAATATTCATCTACATTCTTTAAATTATTAATTGGAACTTTCATAAATGAATGTTGCTTTATTGTCATGTCTTTCTGAGCAAATCCAATCGCATCTTTTGCCTTGTCTACAATTCGAATTGGTATGATTTTCTTATCATTTCCATTTTGAATTACAAGATTTGTTGCTTGTCCTAATTCTCCTTCTGCTTTAATCACCCAAGCTGTTCCCTCTTCGATAGATGGCACACTTTCTTCTTTAAAAGTTGCAACTGTTTCATCGTCAACCTTTATCTTATCTTCTTCTGTTAAAAATCTAGTAATATTGGATGGTAATTCAATCTTGGTTCCTTTTTCTACCATAATTTCCTTTTGATCTATCAACTGATATCTTTGATCTGCTGGAACTTTCGTACCACTTACATTAAGATATGTAATCTGATCTTTTATATCATTTAAGAAAGAAATATCTTTAACACCTGTATAACCTAAATCAACTCTTGTTAATTTTTTTAAATTTTTCATCCAAGCAATGTCCGTAATAGAATTGCTATTTTCCAGACCCATTTTTGTACAATTTACAGCTTTATCCAATCCTTCTAATTGCTTATCTGTCATTCCTGATTTGCGTGTATAAAATTCATTTACGTTTAATATCTCGGAAGTATCAATTTGTTTGTCATTATTTTCATCTGCAGATTTTCCATCTTTTGTTAACAGCCCTTCATATGTATAAATAGATTTTAATGGCACAATATTATCTTTTGCCTTTGATATATTTACTTCCATTGTATCTGTATATGTAACACCATCTTTTGTAAACTTAGCTGTAACCTTAGCTGTACCAACTCCCTGAGGTTCCAAATAATAAATATCTTTTTCTTCTGGCCCTTCTTTAAAAATAGAATCAACCTTTACCACATCTTCATTATCTACTGATATGTCATTGTCCATATCAATATTTGCTCCATCCTTAGTTTTAATTTCAATAAAATGTCCAATTGTATCATCTATTTTATTTTGAGCAAATCCTGGAGCATTTTGATCTTTTCCAATAATCTTAATCTTAATTTTTTTAGATTTTTCGCCATCTTTAATTGTTAATTCTCCAGTTTTACCTGCACTTCCTTTTTCCGCTGAAATATTAATCGTACGCCAATCGCTTTTTGCAGTTAATGCAGAACCAGCATCATCTGTTAAAAAAACTTCCTCATTATCATAATCAAACAAATGACTAATAAACCCTTTGCTACTCGTTGTACCTTCTTGTACTGTAACTTCATCTTTTAAAAATTTTGCTTTTTCATCAAATGAAACTTTTGTATTTCCTAAATTCAACTCTTCTAATTGATCTTTTACATGATCCAGTGCATCGCCAATTGTTTGAATTCCCGTGTTATACAAATTGACACTAACTAAGTTTTTCATGTTTTTTACAAAATTAATATTAGTTAATGCTTTATCATGATCTAAATCTACATTTCTACATTCTGTTGCATCACTCAAAAGATTCAGTTCTTCGCTTTTTACATTCATATCATACGAACTGCCTTCTGATAAGTTTATATAAAATATTTTTTTCAGCTCTTTTTTTTCAATTTTCCCATTATTATTTTTATCTACAGATTTATGATCTTTATTTAATAATGCTTTATATAAACCGTAAGTTTTTATTGGAACTACATTTGAATCTGTTTGTGCCAGTATTTCAAACGTTTTTGGCTCAACTGTAATTGAATCCCCATTTTTTTTCGTGATCGTAGCTCCTACCTTCACTTTGTCTCCAACATTTCCCTTTACTTCTGGAATATATTCACAACCACCTACATCATCTACACTATAGATTTTTAATTTATCCTGATCTTCTTCAGCAATATCAAATTCTACATCTTCTATATCGTCCGGATCAATATTATCAAATTGAATTCCTTCAAAATTACCAATTTCAATCTTATCTTTTGTAAAATTTACTTTCTTATCATTAGACTCTTCCGCCTTAGTTGTCTTTATTGCCTGTTGTCCTTCTGTCTTCACAACTTTTGTTGATACATTTTGGTCCTGTGCTGCAAATACCGCTACCCCTTTCGCCGGTATCATTGACAAACTCAACAAACAAGCAAATAATCTCTTCATGTTCTTTCCACGTACTTTTTTCCGTGAAATCTTAGTCTTCTTCATAAGTAAAACCTCCTTATTAACTTATTATCCCTATTTACAATTACTATACTTTTTTAATTATACTCCTGCATTAATCTTTATTCAATGTATTTGTTCACATTTTATACACATTTTTCATACATACAATAAAAAACAGTCACTCCAAATGATTATTATTGACATTTTATAGTTATTCTCGTATAAATATAATTTATTACATGCCAAAAGACTAAGACAGCCAGTTTCAAGATCGCATAAATACGCATCTTCAAAACTGACTGCCTTAGTCTTTTGTTCATTAGAGTTTTTATTTAATTATTTATATCTTTAATGCTGTGGCACTCCATTAGGTTCCAATGTTCCTCCAACCTGTTTCTTCATTCTGAAGCGGTAGAAGATGATCGTTGCTAATGTTGACACAACTAAGATTCCAACAAACACTGCAATATCCTGTCCGATCTGTCCATCCATGGATAGTGTGTGACGGAATGCGTGTACTGTATAGCTGAATGGCATATATTTGTGTAATACTGTGTAGAAGTGTGGTGCCATATCCAATGGATATGTTCCTCCAGCTGCACCTAACTGTACGACCATGAATACTAACATGACGTAACTTCCGACACGGTTTAATAACATTTCACCGAAGCAGATCAATGACATAAATGCCATGGATGCTAAGACGGCCATTCCAAATGTTTTTCCTACGTAATGTGGTTCAAGTCCATTGATTCCCATTAAAACTGCAACCATGATCACTGCCTGCGCAATGGATACTGCTGCCATGACTGTGACTTTGCTTAACCACCACTGAAGTCCACTCTTGACTTCTTCGTTTTTCTCCATTAAAGGATACATTAATGTAAATGCCATACATGCTACGAATAATCCAACGGACATCATATATGGTGCCATTGCGTGACCGTTGTTATCAACGTGTGAATATTCTACATTCTTAGCTTTTACTGGTGCTGCAAACATTTTGTTTGTCTTCTTGGTTGCCTTAATGCTGTTAACCTGATCTGCTCCTTTTTGTAAAGAATCTTTTAATGTCTTGCTTCCACTCTGAAGTGTTCCGATTCCATTTCCAAGAGTTGTAGATCCTGCTGCTAACTGACTTGATCCACTTGCGATCTGTCCAGCTCCAGATGCTAACTGTCCAGCTCCACTGTTCAATGTATTGTTGTTAGCAACTAAGGCTGCTGTTCCTGATTTCAGTGTTTTTGTTCCTTTGTAAAGCTTTGCTGTTCCTGACTTAAATGTTGGAAGTTTTGAGCTTACCTGACCAATTCCACTATTCAGCTGAATTGCTCCGCTATTTAATGCTTTGGAGTTGTTTGTTAATGTTGTAAGTCCTGTGTTCAGACTTTCAACTCCTGCTGTGTAGTTTGCAATTCCAATCTTTAATCCACTTGTGCTGTCATTGATTCCGGATTCTAAGGTTGTCATTCCTGTCTGTACTTTTGTGGCACCTTCTGATAACTGAGTTAACGCCTGGATCATACCCATTGTATCCTGAGTTGTTCCCTGACGGTCTAATGTTGTTTTTACTTCATTTAAGCCTTCATACAGACCATTCATCATCGCTTTTTCGTATCCAGAAAGTGTCTGGGATGATTCTGCAAGTTGCTTAGATGATTTTGCTAAAGAACTAACATATGCTTTCACTGTTGCAAGTTGCTGTTCACTACTTGCGGACTGTGTTTTTGCTGTTGTTTTTGTATCTGCTGCTTTCTGTGCATTTGTATATGTTTCATCAACATTATTTTCAACATCAGATGCTGCGCTATCTACCTCGTCGATTTCAGCTAATAATGCTTTTTTATCTTCTTCGCTTAATTTATCAAGTACAGATGAATTCTTTAACTTGCTTACTTTGCTGTTTAAATCAGATACACTTGACTTTGCATTTGCTGCACTGCTTGCTGCCTTCTTAGCTGTTTCATTGTCTGTTGTCTGTGTTGATGTCTCTGATGCGGTTGATCCAGCAGAAAGCATTTGATTCAATTCATTTAATTTTGTATTGAATGCTTCTAATTGTGTATCGAAATTGCTTCGTTTGCTTATAATTCCATCTTTCTTCGCTTCATTTTCTTTTAACTGAGTTCCAAGTCCATTGGATGTTTCTTTTGTCTGACCCAACAGATTTTTAAGACCTGCTGATAATATTCCAGTTCCATCTTTTAAATCCTTACTTCCACTGGATAATTTTTCAACACCTGCATTTAATGATTTATTATTCGCTGCAAGCTGTTTGCTTCCAGCCTGTGCTGTGCTGACTCCATTTGTGTACTGGGATATTCCTAATTTTAAGGATTTAGAACCATTGGATAACTGAGTTGCTCCTGTCTGCAGAGCTGCAACTCCATTTTTCAATGTCTTTGTTCCTGATTTTAAAGATTTTGCTCCACTGTCAACTTTGGCTACACCTGCTGTATATGTTTTTAGTCCTACGGAAAGTGATTTTGCTCCATTCTGGAATGTTAATGTACTGGATGCTAATTTCTTTAAATTCTGTTCGATCGTATCATTTCCAGCTTTCAGCTTCTTCGCTCCGCTTTCGATCTTTTTGGATCCATCTGCTGCTTTCTGGAAACCGCTTCCGGCTGTCTTGATCTGATCAAATACGGTCTTTACATAAGTTTCTGTTACTTTTTCTCTGACTGACTTCTCAATCTTCGCTATGGCACTGTCATCCATCTTGGATGCTACATAGTTCGTACCTGGGTTTGTCTTATATGTCAGTTTCATCTGTTTTGGATTCTTATCCATTAATGTTGTTGCATTCTTTGAGAAATTTTCTGGAATGGAAATGATCATATAGTATTCTCCACTCTTCAATCCTTCCTCTGCTTTCTTGTCACTTACAAAATGAAAATCCAGTGATCCTGAATCTTTTAGATTCTTTACCAGATCATCTCCTACTTGTAATGTTTTTCCCTCGTAATTTACCTTCTTATCGTGATTAACTATCGCTACTGGTAATTGATCTGCATCTCCGTATGGATCCCACATAGAACCAAGGAATACAGATGTATAAATTGCAGGAATCGTAATGATCGCGATCAAAATGATAATCATCCAGGGGTTCTTTGAAATTTTCTGCCATTCTCGTTTTAACATGATCACAGCTGCTCCTTCCTTGCATTTTTATTACTTATATAGAGGTCATACCTCTTTGAATCATTGGTTATTATATGCACTTCCTTGATAAAAGTCAACAATTCATTGAACATTGGTCATTTTTTTATTTCATACATAACTTTCTTTTTCATTTATGATATATCTTTTTTCTTCTGTTCATTTTCTTTTGATTCTGTTATGATAAAAGTGCTTTTTTTATTTGAATTTTAATGGAAACGAGGAATTTTATTACATATGATACAAGATATTTATCCACATAAACTAAACAATCAATATCATCCAGATCAAAAACCAGATGCTGACAGCATTATTTTATATTTTACACAGGAAGGTCTTCTTCATCGTTTATTAAAGAAAGAAGACTTAGAAGAAATGGGGCAGGAAAATCTATTTTCTCTGGATGAAATGATCTATACCGGTGATGGTAAGAAACTTGCAAGACCAACTCTTTTAAATGAGGAACATCTATTTTTATCATTCCCTAGATTGAGTGATTTTGTGAATGATACTCATGTTACAGAAGAAACTCTTACATATCTTTTCTCTGTGGATGATGACAACTACTTCTTATTAAATGAAGCTCCGGAAGAAATTCCTGAAGATTATGAATTCAATACCGTACGTGAGCTTCGCAATTTACAGATTGGTCCAAAATACCGCACGTTTGCGGCGATCACTGGTTTACATCTTTATAACTGGTACCGCACAAACCGTTTCTGTGGATGCTGTGGACACAAGACCGTTCATTCTTCCACAGAACGTGCTTTAAAATGCCCATCGTGCGGTCACTTGATCTATCCAAGAATCGTGCCTGCTGTGATCGTTGGTGTTAAAAATGGTGATAAGATCCTGCTTACAAAATACCGTAAAGGATTCACTCCATTTGCATTGATTGCTGGATTTACAGAGATTGGTGAGACTTTGGAAGAGACTGTTGCACGAGAGGTCATGGAAGAAGCTGGTATTCGTGTGAAGAATATTCAATATTATAAATCTCAGCCTTGGGGTGTTGTCGATGATCTGCTGGCTGGTTTTTATTGCGAGGTAGATGGAGATACAGAGATTCATATGGATGCTTCAGAATTGAAACTTGCTGAGTGGAAATCTCGTGATGAAATTGAATTGCAACCAAATGATTTTAGTTTGACGAATGAGATGATGCGGGCGTTTAAAGAAGGAAAGTTCTGATTTGTAGTTTGAAGACGGAAATTATTGGTGGAATATTATAAAAAGAGATCATGTGCCTGCAACCCACTCGCGTTCGGACTCCCACGTAGCTGTACTAAGCTTCTGAATGGTCTAACGACCATCCACTCGCTAAGTGCAGACGTGTCCGTACGGTTGCCGACACATGATCTCTTTTTATAATATTCAAATAATTTACGTCATTCAAACCACTATACATTGTGTATGTTAGACGGTATTGATTGATAATTTTTGTATTTATTAACAGAAAGTAAAAGGACTTCTACAACACCGATTTGTTGGAATGTTTATGAAGCATAATAACATTACTTTCTGTTTGAAATACAATAGAAAGTGTTCCACTTTTCCCTTTGGAAGCTACTTTGGATGTCTCTTTTTCATTTAATAAAAATATTTATTTTGCTGTAGCAGTTTCTTTATGCCCACTCTTTATCTTATCATACTGTGCAAACATACCTGCAAGTAATGTTCCAGAGATTGAATGCCATACACAAGATACTGCACAGATAATTGCTGATTCTGGTGTTGATGCGAACTGGGCTGTTGTTGTTGCAAGGTTTGTTGCTAATCCAGCATTCTGCATTCCAACTTCGATAGAAATTGTTCGTTTCTTTGCTGTGTTCATTCCAGTAAGTTTTCCCGCACAATATCCAAGGAAATATCCGAAACCGTTGTGTAAAAGTACTGCAACAAAGATCACGATTCCAGACTGGAAGAATTTTGATCCCTGTGATGAGATAACTCCACCAACAACACATGCAAGTCCAAGAACTGCCACACCCGGCATGACTTTCTGAACTTCTTTGAATGCTTCATTTTTTCCTAATGCGTAGTTTAATGCAAACCCGATCGCTACTGGTACGATAACCGTTTCTACGATAGATACAAACATTGGTAATCCATGAATTGTGATCTTGGCTCCGCTTGCCAGAAAGGATACCATCAGTGGTGTCATCACTGGAGAGAGGATTGTAGATACAGTTGTCATTCCAACAGAAAATGCAACATCTCCACCGCAAAGATAGGACATAATGTTTGATGATACTCCTCCAGGACAGCATCCTACAAGAATCAGTCCAAGAGCGATTCCATCTGGCAGATTCAGTAATTTTGTAATTGCAAATGCCAGGAATGGCATGATCAGATACTGAGCGATCGCACCAATACAGATATCAAATGGTCTTTGTGCAAGAATTTTGAAATCTTCTGTTGTCAGTGTCAATCCCATACTGAACATGATGACACCAATAATGATAGACTGACTCGTGAATTTATTTGCTACTGGATCCGTGAATAATTGAAAATTCACCCACCCCATCAACGATGGCAGGAAAAATGTAATGACTGCGATCGCGATGACAACGATAGATGTGTAGTCTGATAAAAATTTGCTTAGTTTTTGTAGTTGTTTCATATTATGTTACCTCCTGATATTCCTCACCGCCCTTCGCTATAAATCAAGAAAGAATCCTGCTCAGAGGACTTTTTATTTCATCGAAATTTTCTATGCAATAAAAAAGCCCCTTCTCAGAAAAATCCTGAAAAGGGACGAACTAATCCGCGTTACCACCCAATTTCTGCAATAAAATTACAGCTCTTAACGTACTATCATACGCTTTCCTTATAACGGAGGATTCCGGCGAGACTTACTGGTTCAAAATATTAATGTCAAGTAATGTTCAGTCCGCATCTTAGAGATGATATCTGTTCATGAAAATGTATCTGCTCACACCAACCGCAGACTCTCTGAAACACTTGATTCAAAAACAGCGTTGTTCTCTTCAACGAATTTCGGTGAAGTTTATTTATTTAAAATATATTATAGTCCTGTGAGAT
>ERZ825525.1403-NODE-1403-length-21031-cov-8.859744_pt1 | contig 21031 bp, 16 predicted proteins | sample MGYA00519930_ERZ825525 | MGnify/ENA primary metagenome ERZ825525 (study PRJEB31778, sample SAMEA3449203) | human gut metagenome | biome: human gut; feature: human-associated habitat; material: faeces | place: United Kingdom | collected 2010/2012 ... | reverse complement strand
TGAACCTGGGCCTTAAATAAAGCCCTTTTTCAGCCATGACGCTTTTAAGCTTTGTATTGATCTCGTTGCAGTAATCCTCGATGGCGGCCGCGGCGGCGGCCTCAAAGTTGGCCTGCTGGGCGGAGACGGCCTCGGTCTCGGCGGGCTCCTCCCCTTCCGCGGCGGGCTCCTCCCCGTCCGCGGCGGGCTCCTCCTCCCCGTCCGCGGCCTCGGCCGCGAAGGCCTCGGCGTCGGTGTAGGTGAAGGCCTGGTGTATCTTGTCGTAGCTCGCGATGAGGGTCACGCCGCTGTAACGGGCGACCTCGACAAGGTCGTCGGCGGCGAGGGTGTAGATGTTGTCGGTCAGCTTGCTGACGGTGTACATCGTGCCCTCGGAATCCGTGACCTGCATCTCGTCGAGCCCCTGAGCGTTCATGTCGCGGATGTAGGAGTTCATGCTGTTCTTGACGGTCTTGGAGACGCTGATGTCGTCGCCGAGGCTGTAGGAGACGTACTCCGTGCGCTCGGTGGCGCTGGCGTAGTTGGAGTTGAGCGTGCCGTATTTATAGAAGATCTGCGTCTGCGTATAGGGGTAGAACAGCGGGAAGATGAACGCGAACACGAACATGAAGATGAGGATGGCAAGCCCGACGATGGCGAGCTTGTTCCTGAAAAAGCGCTTGGCGACGAGGCGGCCGGGAGAGAGCACCTTGACGCGCTGGGTATCGTCCAGCGCGAGGGGCTCGCCCTCGTGGTGAACGTGCTGTTCACCGGCGGCTTCGCGGCGCTTGAGGGCCTCGTTCAGGCTGTCTGAGCGTCTTTCGTTGTTAGCCATGTGTCTGCCTCCCCTCTCAATGCACGCGGACGCGCGGGTCGACCACGGCGTACAGCACGTCCGCCAGCAGGTTCGAGAGCAGCGTCAGGATGGAGATAAAGGCGAGGTAGAACATCGTGAACGGGATGTCGCCGTTTATCATAGCGTAGTAGGACGTGTAGCCTATCCCGCGGATGCCGAAGAGCGTCTCGGTGATGAGCGCGCCGGAGAAGAGGGCGGGCAGGGTGGTGCCCATTATCGTGATGAGCGGGATAAGTGTATTTCTGAAGGCGTGGCGGTTGATGACGGTCCTCTCGGAGAGGCCCTTGGCCCGCGCGGTGCGGATGTAGTCCGAGTTGAGGACCTCCAGCATGTTCGTGCGGGTGTAGCGCATCAGGCCGCCTATGCCAAGCATAGTCAGAGTTATGACCGGCAGGACCATGTGATGGCAGAGGTCAAGGAATTTGCCAAAGTCGGAGAGCAGCATGTAGTCGCGGCTTTGCATTCCTATGAGGTCGAACCAGCCGAGCTTTATGGAGAAAATCAGCTTCAGCAATGTAGCCAGGAAGAAGGTCGGCATTGAAATACACAGCAGCGCCACGACTGTAACGGTGTAGTCGGTGATGCTGTACTGCTTTCTCGCCGCAGTGACGCCCAGATAGACGCCTATGACCGTCTCAAAAATAAATGCCGCGAGCGACATGGCCACGGAGAACCAGATGACGTCGTTGAACTTCTGCACGACGGGCAGGGTATAGTACCAGCTGTCGCCGAACTCGCCCTTGACGACGCTCCCCAGCCAGGTGAGATAGCCGCCTACGATGCCCTTGTCGAAGCCGTAGGTCACATTCAATTCCGCGAGCCACTCCTGGGCGCTCTTGGTGCTGCCCGGCTTGGTCGCGAGCTCGCGGGCCATGGTATCCACATAACTTGTGGGCAGGGAGAACATAAGCGCATACACGATAAACATCACGAAGAAGAGTATCAGTATGCACAGAAGCAGGCGTTTGATTATAAACTCGCCCATATCTTCACCACCAATAGTAATAGGGCCTGCACCGGGCGCCGGGGGCGCCCGGTGCAGAGGGTATTATGCGGGAATGTGCTGGGTCAAATCACCTGCTCAGGCAACGAACTTGCCGGAGGCCTCGTCCCAGTTCAGGCCGGCGGCCTTGAAGAAGCCGATGGCGGCCTGCAGAGCGGCGTCATAGCGCTCCTGCTCGGTCATGTCGTCGGTGTAGATGGGGTTGCCGTCCACGTCGACGGAGTAGGCGATCTCATAGCCCTCGTCGGACGGACGCGGGGCGGCCCAGGAGGTGTTGGAGATCGGGTACTGGATGATGCTGGCGGTCTCGCCGTAGTAGCTGTTCACGACGGTGTCGCGATACACGGCGAAGAGGGTGGCAAAGCCCTTGCGGAGGTTCTTGGAGGCGTCGCTGGCGGGATCGCCGTCGACGCAGACGTTGTTGGCGCACATGGCTATGTAGCCGTAGCCGAGGTTGTCGACCGCGAAGGTGGTCAGCTTGTCGCCGGTGAGCTCGCCGTTGGAGTTGTAGCTCTCGATATCGCTGGCGGTGTCAACGGTGAAGTTGGGGTCGGTGATGTCGAAGGTAGCCGCGTCGGAAGCCACGCCGCTGAGCTTGTCGGAAGCGGCGGTCTCCTGGAAGAGGATGTACGGGGTCTTGGGCTCGCCCTTCCAGTAGTTCTCGTTGGCCTCGAAGGTGACAACGCCGTTCTCATAGGAGACGAACTTGTAGGGGCCGGCGCCCATGGGCTGGGTGGTCTTGGCACGGACAGTGCTCAGGTCGCCCTTGGTGAAGCCGAACATGTTGTTGTCGTAGTCGTACTTGGAGACGTCGCCGTAGTAGTGCAGCGGGGCGACGGTGACGCCGAGCTGATAGATGGCGGCGGCGTCGTACTTGGTCATGTGCACGGTCATGCTGTAATCGCCGGTCTTGATGATGCCGGTGATGTTGGGCACGGAGCTGCCGGTGGCGACGCCGGTCTGATACTCAGCGGCCTTGTCGCCGAGCTCGGCGTAGATGAAGTCGGTGATGGAGGAACCGGCGGTCTCAGCGTTGATGCCGGCGTCGCTCAGATCGTAGCCGTAGTTGTCGACGATGGCCTGGAAGAAGTCGGCGGCAGTGGCGTCGGCAGCCAGGTCGGGATAGGCCCAGGCGGCGGCAGCGCCGGCGACGTCGCCCTCTTCGGCGTAGCTGTTGGCAACGCAGTAGTCAACTATCTCCTGGGCAAACTTCTCTCCGCCCTTCCAGAAGGCGTCCCAGAAAGCGGTCTGCTGCTCCTCGGTCCAGTTGGTGAAGTCGGTGTTGTCCGGGCCGGCGGCGCAGATGAGGTTGATGAGGAGCTCCATGCCGGAGCGGTACTCCTCCATGCCCTCGATGGGGATGGAATAGAAGGTGGAGCTGCCGTCATAGGTGGGGTCGCTGAGGACGTACATGCTGAAGATGACGTCGTCGATGGTCATCGGGGTGCCGTCGGAGAAGACGACGTCGTCGCGCATGGTGATGTTGTAGTCGACGGTGCCGTCCTCGTTCTGCACGACCTCGACGTCGGCGATGCCGTCATAGGTGTAGTCGGTGCCGTTGTAGTTGCGGGTCTCGCCCTCGATGCCGTTGAGGACGGGGTTGCCCTCGCGGTCGAGGTTGAAGAGGGACTGGGAGGTCATGACGTAGACGTCCTCGTCATAGGCGGTCTTGGCAAAGAAGGGGCTGAACTTGGAGGAGAAGTAGTCGTAGCCGACAACGAGCTGATCGGCGCCGGTGGTCTCGAGAAGCTCGATGTCGTTCATCCAGTCCCAGAAGGTGGTGATGTCGGGGGTGACGGTGTCTATGTTGACACGCTCGGTGCTCATGACAAAGGCGTTCTGGCGCTGATAGATGGGCACCTCAACGGCCCAGTCAAGGATGATGTCGAGGCAGTCCTTGTAGGTGGCCTTGCGGAAGGCCTGGTCGGAGCTGGTACGAGCCTCAACTATGAGCTCGTCGAGCGTGGGATCGCAGAGCATGTAGGCGTTGGAGTTGGTGCCGCCCGCGCCGACAGCGTTGGAGCTGTGGTAGACCTGATACATGTCGGGGTCGGCAGTGGCCTGCCAGGCAGCGCACCAGATCTCAGCAGAGACGGGGTTCGACTCGATGGCGGTCCAGAGGACGTTGGAGTCGGAGGGGTCGTTGATCTGCAGATCGATGCCGATGGTGGCGAGGGCTTCCTTGGCGTTGGTCAGGATGCCGTAAGCGGGGTGGTTGCCCACGCCGTCGCCGGGGACTATGGCCTCATAGCTGAGGGCGTAGCTCCCGTCCGCGCTCTCGCTGGGCGCGGCGCTCTCGTCCGGGGTCTCGCTGGTGGTCGGGGTCTCCTGGCCGCAGGCGGCAAGGGCGAACACCATCGCGAGAGCGAGGGCAAGAGCGAGGAATCTCTTCAGGTTTTTGCTCATTTTCACTTTTTCCTCCTTGTTTTGGGTCTCTTTTTATTTATTAGGCGCCTATGGCGCATAATAAACTGCATCAGTCCTCCGCGGGGCACTCGGCGCAGCGGAGAGTCTCGCGCCGGGCAAAACCGGCGCCGCCCAGGGCCGCGATGAGCGCGGCGCAGGGCCCGAAGACGAGGTCGTAAACATTGACTTTTTCCGGCGCGGCTATCGCCGTCACCGCGAGCGCTATGACCGCCACGCCCGCGAGCACCAGCACCCAGAAGGCGCAGACAGGCAGCCGCTTCGCTATCTTGTCCGTCTCGGAGCGGATGAGCCGCACCGCCCCCCTCCTCCGCCAGAGGTACACGGCGGAGTCCGTCATGTAGCCGAGGGGCAGCGCCGAAAAGGCAAAGGGCAGTATGACCCACATGAGCCGGGACGCCCCGCTGCGCGGCAGCAGCGCCGCTATGAAGAGCAGCCACGCCGCCAGCGAGCCGGGGAGCAGGAGCCTCGCGCTCTTCGCCGCCCCGTCGGCATCCTCGAACCTGTAATACTTGCCCACATATACGGCCTCGGTGCGTATCCCGCCCCGGGCCGTGACGCTCTCAGAGAACTTGTAGTCCTTTATGTACCTGCGCGTGACCATTCTCAGTCCTCAAACAGCCGCGACACCGGCACGTCCAGCTTTTCCGAAATGAGGAACAGCGTCTCCAGCGAGACGCCCTTGACGTCCGCGGCGTTGTTTGCCTCAATTTGGCTGACGAAGCTCACGCTCCGGCCGATCGCCTCCGCAAGCTGCTCCTGAGTCAGCCCGCGCAGTTTCCTGTAATACGCTATCTTGAGCCCAAGTACTCTGAATTTTTCACGGAACTCTTCGCGCATCTGCCTACCCCTGAAACCAGGCTGAAAGCCTGTATATTCATCGCCGGCCGGCCGTGCAGACCTCCGGATTGTATAATTTTATACAAATTTTAGACTCATTATAATAATCCACAGGTGCCTTTTCTCTCGCTGACAGTGAAAGAATCTTAAATTATAGCGAAATCGTGTCGTTTCCTGCCATTTTCAGCCTATTTCATTGGTGAAAGTGAATAATTCATTGCGCAAAAAAGCGGGCATACGCCCGCTTTTTTGAAAGATGCCCCGACAAATCGACGGAGCCCGGTATGAAATTTTGTAGCTTTTGCCTGTTCTCAGGTGAGCGCCTTGCCGCTCTCGCGGTCGAAGACATGGATAACGTTGTCACTGAAGGTGAAGTCGACGGACTCGCCGTAGCGGTAGCCGAGCTTGTGGTCCTCGGGCAGGTCGACGGTGGATATGACGAGGACGACGTCCTTGCCGCCGGCGTTGACGTGCAGGTGGATGGAGGAGCCCATCATCTCGGAGACGTCCACGGTGGCGCGGACGAAGTGGGGCACGCTGCCGTCGCAGAGCATGATGTGCTCGGGGCGCACGCCGAGGACGACGGGGCCGGCCTCGGCGCCGTGAGCGCGCAGGCTCGCCTGCTTCTCCTCGGAGATGGGGAACTCGGTGCCGTAGAGGTCGATGGAGTACTTGTCGCCGGACTTTTTGAGCTCGGCGTCAAAGAAGTTCATCTGCGGCGTGCCGATGAAGCCCGCGACGAACAGGTTGGCCGGGTGGTCGAACACCTCCTGGGGGGTGCCGATCTGCTGGATGAAGCCGTCCTTCATGATGACGATCCGGTCGCCCAGGGTCATGGCCTCGGTCTGGTCATGGGTGACGTAGATAAACGTGGTGTCGATGCGCTCCCGCAGCTTGATGATCTCGGCCCGCATCTGGTTGCGGAGCTTGGCGTCCAGGTTGGACAGGGGCTCGTCCATCAGGAACACGGCGGGGTCCCGGACGATGGCCCGGCCAATGGCCACGCGCTGCCGCTGGCCGCCGGACAGAGCCTTGGGCTTGCGGTCCAGATACTGGGTGATGTCCAGAATTTCGGCGGCCTCACGGACCTTCTTGTCGATCTCGTCCTTGGGCAGCTTCTTCAGCTTCAGGGAGAAGGCCATGTTTTCATACACGGTCATGTGGGGATACAGGGCATAGCTCTGGAACACCATGGCGATGTCCCGGTCCTTGGGCTCCACGTCGTTCATCAGCTTGCCGCCGATGGTCAGCTCGCCGCCGGAGATGTCCTCCAGACCGGCGATCATCCGCAGGGTGGTGGACTTGCCGCAGCCGGAGGGGCCCACCAGCACGATGAACTCCTTGTCCGCAATGTGCAGGTTGAAATCCTGCACCGCCACCACGCCCTCGTCGGTGATCTGCAGATTGCCCTTTTTCTGGGGCTCGCCCTTTTTGGTCTTCTTGCTCTCCGCGTTGGGGTACACCTTCTTGAGGTTTTTCAGAATGACCTCTGCCATAATATACAGACTGTAACCGTTCTGCCTCCGCATGGAACGGTCTCGCGCCCGGCGAAGCCGCAGCGCCTTACGGCAGGTCTCCACACTGCCGCACCGCCAGTCTCAGCGGGACCTGGTTCCTCCTTTGTTTTTCCGGCAGGGGGCCAAGAAAGTGGAGTGGCCGCCGCCGGTTGGAATAGGATACATTTATTTTACCACCCCTTGCCGCCCTTTGGCAACCGCCTTTGGTCAAAATTTTCCGCATTTCGTTGCCTTTATTGGAAAACTCTGCAAAAAACGCCGTCATCGCCCGTTCTTTTTTCTGTTATAAGAAAAAATTATTGCATTTTCAGTTTTTATCTATTGTAAAAGCATGGAAACTATGTTAAATTACTGTGTGCCTGTCGGTGCACATATTATAGATAAAGTGTTCTTCGTTCGAGGACAGGCAAATTATTTCAAAGGAGCGGGATAACATGCACAAAGCGTTCAAAGCCTGCACCGCTGTTCTGCTGGCCCTGGTTATGACGGTCAGCCTGGTCAACGGCGCACTGGCAGCCGTCGTCCGCAATGACGACGACACCATCAGCTACGAGCCCCTGGAGCAGGGTGTTTACTCCAAGGGCGGCTACACCATCGACAAGGTCTCCCACCCCACGCTGGGTGCCGGAGAGGTGGACGGTATCCTGACCGGCGACCTTCAGGACCGGGGCCAGAGCTACTCCTGGTCCATGGCCGAGGCCGGTGACTATGTCTACATCGGCACCTGCTACAACTCCACCTACTACATCTATCACAACAACGTCAAGACGTCCCTGGACGCCATGAAGAAGGCGGGCAAGCTGGACCAGAATGTGGACACCAGCCGGGCCGCGGCGGATTTTGTGAAGGTCATGTTCGGCACGGACACCTTCGATGAAACCCCCATGTCCCAGTGGACCCCCGTGATCATGGCTGTGAACCGCTACACCGGCGAGGCCCAGGTGATCTTCCGGGAGCGGGACATTCTGAAGGATTACCCCGACATCTTCCCCGGCTATCCCCCTTATCTCAAGGGCGTGAACTATCTGGCCGGCTATCGCATGGCCTTTGAGTTCAAGGGCAAGATCTATTTTGCCGGCATGGGCAACCCCACCGCCACCCTCATCGAGGTGGACCCCGAGACCAACGAGTGCTCCATCGCCTATCACAACATCAACTACACCCAGGGCGTGTCCAACGGCGTTCACGGCCTGCTGGTGTTTGACGACGAGATCTATATGTGCCTGGCCTCCGACAACTACGACGGCAAGGGTACCCCCGGCGGCATCATCGTGGCCAGCTCCGATCCCACCGCGGGTCTGAGCTCCTGGCGGCGTGTGGCAGATCAGGACGACTTTGACGGCCTGCCCGCCGTTATGAAGACCGACGGCCTCAACGGCGGCGGTATCTGGGACATCATCGAGTATAACGGCTCCATGTACGTCACCGTGGTCACCGACAAGTCCATCGACGGCCACATCAACAAGCAGGGCTTCGCCATGTATCGCGGCGACAAGCATGAGGACGGCAGCTTCACCTGGACCCAGGTCATCGGCGACCACGGCACCAGCGGCTACGGCTTCGGTCTGGGCATCAATTATTCCATGAGCTGCAACATGTGGGTGTACAACGGCTATCTGTACCTGGGCACCTACAACGATCCCATGCTGGACCTGGCGGAGGTCCCCGCCTCCGGCAACTTCGAGCTGCTGTACAACGATCTGGACCATTCCATCTATCTGTACCGCATGGACGCCGACGGCAACTTCCAGCAGGTGGCCGGTAAGGACGACAACCCCTATTTCCCCGACGGCCCCATCGGCAACCTGGGCGCGGGGCTGGGCAACAACTCCAACCAGTATGTCTGGCGCTACGGCGAGCACAACGGTGAGCTGTACATCGGCACCTATGACACCTCCACTCTGACCTATCAGTTCACCCAGATCACCGACGGCCAGGTGGCCAATATGGACTATGCCGACATCAGCGGCCGGGCCGATATGCTGAAGGACGCCGTGCTGGAGGTTCTGCAGCAGCACGACAACAAGTATCTGAACTGGTTCCTGGATACCTTCCTGTTTAACAAGTACACCGCCTCCCTGTTCCAGCAGCTGGCAGGCTTTGCCACGGACATGTCCGCCGACAAGAACCCCGTGCCCGGTTACCGGAACATGCTGGAGGAGTATGAGGCCTTCAAGCAGAAGGTGTTCGATGGCCTGGGCATCAAGCTGGACAGTGCCAACTTCGCCCGGGAGTATGCCCAGGTCACCGGCGTGGCTATGTGCAGCGCCGACACCCAGGGCCTGAAGGATGACCTGAAAAGCGCCGTGAAGGCCATCTTTGCCGCCCTGGACAAGGCTGTGTATGACGACACGATCCACAACTTTGTGTACTACTTCGGCTGCAACTACTATGCCCAGCAGAGCGAGAACGGCTTTGACCTGCTGGTGTCCAAGGACGGCGTGAATTTCGACGCCATCACCCGGGACGGCTTCGGCGACGGCTCCAATCACGGTCTGCGCACCATCTGCTCCACCGAGAACGGCGTGTATATGGGCACCGCCAATCCCTACTACGGCACCCAGCTGTGGCGCATGTACAGCGCCGAGGACAAGCCCCTGGTGAAGGAGCATACGCATCAGTGGTCCGATACCTGGTCCTCCGACGGCGAGAATCACTGGCATGACTGCCTGGCTGACGGCTGCACCGTTACGGATAACGCCCAGAAGGACGGCTTTGGTGCCCACACCTTCGTGGATGGCGTCTGCTCCGTCTGCGGCTATCAGCAAACCGGCAGCGGCTCCGGCGGTGACGCCGGAGGAAGCGGCCAGCCCGGTCAGCCCGGCCAGCCCAGTCAGCCCGGTCAGGGCGGCGACTCCGGCAATACCGGCAATACCGGCAATACCGGCAACACCGGCAACACCGGCAACTCTGGCAACACTGGCAACGCTGGCAGCAACAGTCCCAAAACCGGCGACATGGGCGTGGCCCTGTGGTCCACCCTGGCCGGTCTGTGCGGCTGCGGGCTGATTGCCGTGGCTGTCAAGTCCCGCTATAAGGGCAAGCGCGTGGCCTGATTCCCCTTAAATTTATCAAGGCTCCCGGCCAACCGGCCGGGAGCCTTATTTTATGGAAAAGCCCTTTTCATTTCCCGCCGCCTGCGATATAATAATGTGTTATTGTATCCTGGAGGTGCCGCATATGGAGAAGACCCGCCGCGAGATCATGGACCGGGTATATCTCACCTATCTGCCTGCCAAAAAGTTCAAAACCAGCTGCCTGTCCGCCCAGTTCATCGCCCCCCTGCGCCGGGAAACGGCGTCCTATGGGGCGCTGCTGCCGCTGGTGCTCCAGCGGGGCACCATGACCTGCCCGGACATTGAGCAGCTGTCCGCCGCCATGGACCGGCTCTACGGCGCACAGATCAACCCCACCATCCGCAAGCGGGCGGAGTGCCAGTGCATCGGCTTTGTGGCCTCGGTAATGGACGACAGCTTCGCCCCCCAGGGAGAAAAGCTGCTGGAGCCCACCGCCGCCCTGCTGGGGGAGCTGCTGCTGGACCCCGTCACCCGCAACGGCCGGTATCTGGCGGAATATGTGGACAGCGAGCGGGCCAACCTGCTGGACAGCATCCGCTCCATCCGCAACGACAAGCGGGACTGGGCGGACCTGCGGCTTCTGCAGGAGATGTGCCGCTATGAGCCCTACGGCGTCAGCCGTCTGGGCGACGAGGCTGCCGCCGCCGCCATCAACAACCAGAAGCTCCATGCCTACAGCCAGCAGATGATGGCCGCCTCCCGGCTGGAGCTGTTCTACTGCGGCAGCGCCCCTATCTCCCGGGTGGAGGACGCCCTGCTGGAGGCCTTCGCCGCCCTGCCCCGGGGCGCGGGCCAGGACCCGGAGCCGCCCCGTGCCGTGGCCGCCCCGGTGGAGCCCCGCATCATCCACGAGGCCATGGACGTGACCCAGGGAAAGCTGTCCATGGGCTTCCGCTGCGCCACCGACGATGTGCCCGCCATGATCCTGGCAAATCTGCTGTTCGGCGGCACCAGCAATTCCAAGCTCTTTATGAACGTCCGGGAGAAGCTGTCCCTGTGCTACTACGCCTCCAGCACCTATGTCCGCTCCAAGGGCATCCTCACGGTGTCCTCCGGCATCGAGACCGCCGACTATCAGCGGGCCCTGGACGAGATCCTTCACCAATTGCAGGAGATCCGGGACGGTCACTGGGAGCCCTGGGAGCTGGAGGGGGCCCGCAGCACCATGCGCAGCGCCCTGATCTCCCTGTCGGATTCCCAGGGTGCCCTGGAAAATTACTGCCTGGGTCAGGCCGCCACCGGCCAGAGCGAGGACCCGGAGACCATGCAGCGCCTGCTGGACCAGGTGATGCCGGAGCGCATCCGGGCCGCCGCCCAGAGCGTAACCCTGGACACCGTATACTTCCTGCACGGAAAGGAGGAGGCCTGATGAAAACCCTTACCTACCCCCGCATCGGGGAAAAGGCCATCTGGGAGACCCTGCCCAACGGCCTGCCCGTCTGCGTGGTGCCCAAGCCCGGCTATGCCCGGAAATTCGCCTTCTTCACCACCCGCTACGGCGGCATGGATATGCGCTTCCGGCTGGACGGCCAGTGGCTGGACACCCCTGCCGGCATCGCCCACTATCTGGAGCACAAGATGTTCGACACCGCCGACGGCAGCGCCATGCAGGACCTGGCCCGGGGCGGGGCCGAGCCCAACGCCTACACCAGCAACGCCGTTACCGCCTACTATTTCGACTGCACCGAGCATTTTTACGACAATCTCCGGATTCTGCTGTCCTTCGTGTCCGTCCCCTACTTCACCGACGAGAGCGTGGAGAAGGAGCAGGGCATCATCGCCCAGGAGATCGGCATGATCGAGGACAACCCCGAGTGGCAGGTCTATCGCCAGATGATGCAGGCCCTGTACCGTCACAGCCCCGTCCGCCAGTCCGTGGCCGGGTCCGTGGAGAGCATCCGCCAGATCACCGCCCAGACCCTGTACGACTGCCACAAGGACTTCTATACCCCCGCCAATATGTGCCTGGTGGTGGTGGGCGACGTGGACCCGGAGGAGGTTCTCCGGGCTGCCCGGGAAATTCTGCCCCGGGAAAGCGGCCCCGTGATCCCCCGGGACTATGGCCGGGAGGAGGACCTGACCCCCCACATGACCCGCATCGAGGACCGGATGGAGGTGGCCATGCCCACCTTCCTGCTGGGCTTCAAGTGCCCCCCGGTGCCGGAGGGGCCGGACCGCATGCGCCTGGACATTCTGGGGGATCTGGCCTGTGACGTGCTCATGGGCGAGTCCAGCCCCCTGTTCACCCGGCTGTACAGCCAGGGGCTGATCAACGGCACCTTCGACAGCGCCTATGACCTGCTGCCGGGAGCCGCCTATGTGTTCTGCGGCGGCGACAGCAACGATCCCGAGGCCGTGCAGCAGGCCGTTCTGGACGAGGCACGCCGGGTGGTCCGGGAGGGGGTGGACCCGGCCTATGTCCAGCGGCTCCGCCGGGCCAGCTTCGGCGCGTCCATCAAGAGCCTGAACTCCTTCGAGGCCATCGCCTCCACCGTGTCCGAGGGCTGCTTCCAGGGATACGATCCCTTCCGCTTCCCAGAGGTGTACGACTCCATTACCCAGCAGGATCTGCTGGACTTCATCCGGGACAACATCCGCCCGGAGCGCATGGCCCTGTCCGTGATCTATCCGAAAGAGTAAGATGGGAGCAATTCTATGAACGAAAACTGGAAATTTTCCGATATCCCCTATCACCGTCCCGACGTGGAGGCCCTTCAGACCCGGTACGACGCCCTGACCCGCCGGGCCAGGGAGGCCCAAAGCCCGGAGGAGCTGGTGGAGATCGTCCGCCAGCGGGACGCCCTCCAGCAGGAGGTGGGCCTGTGCCAGGCGGTGGCCTTCATCCGGGCCTTCCACGACGTCACCGACGAATTTTACCAGACGGAGCTGCAGGAGACCCTGCCCCGGCTGGAGGGCAGCCTGGACAGTCAGTCCCTGGCCGCCGCCATTGCCGAAAGCCCCTATGCCCCGGCGGTGGACGAGACCTTCGGCCCCCAGCTGCGCCGCCTGCTGACCCTGGACCACCAAATTCACGCCGGGGGCAAGGACCTGCAGGCCCGCATCTCCCAGCTGACGGCCCAATACCAGCAGCTGACGGCCTCCGCCAAATACCCGGTCCAGGGGGAGCTGCTCAGCGGCGGACAGCTGCGGGCCGCTCTGGCCAGCCGGGACCGGGCGCGCCGCAAGGCCGCCTATGACGCCCAGCAGCAGACGGTGCTGGAAAACGCCGGACAGCTGGAGGACATCCTGCGGCAGCTGGTCCATGCCCGCATCGACCTGGCCCGGGCCAACGGCTTCGACAGCTTCGCCGATTACGGTGACCTGGCCCAGCAGCGCCTGGGCTATGGCCGGGCGGAGCTGGACGCGTTCTGCCGCCAGGTGCAGACCCATATCACCCCCCTGTACCTGCGGCTGCAGGAGGAGCAGCGCCGGCGCCTGGGGGTGGACACGCTGATGCCCTATGACCGGGCCCTGGTGTTCCCGGAGGGCAACGCCGTGCCGGTGGCGGCGGAGGAGCTGCCCCGGGCCGCCCACCGGATGTATCACAGCCTCAGCCCCGAGGCCGGGGCCTTCTTTGACGAGATGGTCCGCCACGACCTGCTGGACGTGACCGGCTCTCCCAATAAAATTTCCGGTATGGGCTTCTGCGACATGCTGGGCGCGCCCTATGATATGCCCTTTGTCTTTGCCAACTGCGACGGCACCGCCGGTGACGTCACCGTATACACCCACGAGCTGGGCCACGGGCTCCAGGGGTATCTGTCCATCCGCAGCCAGCCGGTGGCGGACTATGCGGGCCTGAGTCCGGACCTGGCGGAGGTCCACTCCAAGACCATGGAGCTGTTGGCCCAGCCCTACGCCCGGGACTTTTTCGGCGACCACGCCGGACAGTTCCTGACGGAGCACCGCTATGACTTCATCAAGGAGCTGTGTGCCTTCTGCTCCATCCACACCTTTGAGACCTGGCTGTATGAGCATCCAGACGCCTCTTTGGCCCAGTGGGCAGAGGAGTTCGACCGCATTGAGAAGTCCTTCGGCCGGGCGCAGAACAATGAGCCCTGGCGGCAGCAGGTGCTCTCCGGCTGCGACCTGTTCACCAACATGGCCCTGTATATGTTCCCCCGGTATGTCATCAGCTACGCCCTGTCCATCGTCTGCGCCCAGCAGCTGAAGGCTGCCTATGACGCCGACCCCGCAGACGGCTGGGCCCGGTATCACGCCCTGTGTGCCTCCGGCGGCAGCAGGACCTACGCCGAGACCCTGGCCGCCGCCGGACTGCCTCTGCCCTACGCCCCCGGCGTAGTGGAAAAGCTGGCCCAGGACCTCTCCCGCCAGCTCTGGGGCTGAAAAAAACGGCCCGCAACCGTCGGTTGCGGAACTTCCAGCCCCACTTGGTGGACAGTTGCGGCCTTTTTCGATATGCTGACGCCATCAATATCAAAGGAGGCATTCTCTATGACCCTGTGTGAAAAGCTCATCGACCTGCGCCGCAAAGCCGGCCTGTCTCAGGAACAGATGGCCCAGCAGCTGGACGTGTCCCGTCAGGCCGTCAGCAAGTGGGAAACGGGAGTTTCCCATAGTTAAAGATACCACACCAAATATGACGAACCCACGCTTATACATTATCAGCCATAATAAAATGCAAGGATAGCAATTTGATACTGCTGTCCTTTTTGCATTTATGGATTAAACAAATAGATTTAGAACTCTTGTAGAACATGAGTATAAGGTTGTCAAGAAATAGTGTGTTGTTATTGGTCGGTCAACCGACTATGATATATGGTGAATATTTTGTAGAAGATTGAATGTCTGGTGACAGACGAAAAGCAGCATAAAGAATAGCGGTGAAATTCAAGCAAAGGAACCTTACATCAAATGTAAGTGGTGTATTTGTGCTTTGTGTAGTAAAATTTTAATTGTAAAAAAACATGAACAAAAAAGAGGTGTTAAGTATGGATTATACAAAAAAACTTTTAGAAGTACGCGACCTGCACAAAGCATATTCCAAAGAAGGTGTTCCCACAAAAGCACTAAACGGAATTACCTTTGATGTTCTCAATGGCGAGTATTTGGGAATTATGGGAGCCAGCGGTTCCGGGAAAACAACATTATTGAATTGTATTGCTACGGTCATTAAACCCACCTCTGGACAAATTTTGCTCTCCGGAGCGAATATAAGTGCTTTTGACGGTGCTAAGTTAGCGGAATACCGTGGAAATAGAATTGGTTATCTGTTTCAAGACTTTGCTTTGCTTGATAATTTGACAGGCAGAGAAAATATTCTGTTGCCCTTATCCATTCACAATATAGATATTTCCATAGCCGAAAAGCGCCTAAATGATATAGCCGGATTTCTTGGAATTACTGATGTTCTTTCAAAGTTTCCGGCGCAGATGTCCGGCGGTCAAAAGCAGCGTGTAGCCGCAGCCCGTAGTTTGATTTCTGACCCGGATATTATTTTGGCTGACGAGCCGACAGGTGCATTAGATACAAAAGCCGCGCGGCTGCTCATGGAAAAGTTACGGGAAGTCAATCAATCACAAGAACGTACAATTTTAATGGTTACGCATGACCCTAACGCAGCAAGTTTCTGTTCCCGCATTTTGTTCATACAGGACGGCGTTATTTTCCATGAATTGCGTCGCAAAGTTCCGACAGAAACACGGGAAGAATTTTATGCGCGCATATTACACGTAATGGCGCAAATGGGAGGAGGGAGCGCAAATGTTCTTTAACCTTGCATGGAGAAATTCCAAACGTAGCCGCAACGAAAATCTGATTTACTTTCTGACAATGGTAACGGCGGTAGCGGCATTTTACATTGTGCTTTCTCTCGGAGCGCAGGACGTGATACGCTTTTTAAGTAGCCTTGAAAGCGACGCCGTGGAACGGCTACTTACAAACCTTTTGCCTACTGTCTATGTTTGTGCATTATTATTTGTATTTTTCCTTGTAGTATTTGCAAATAAGTATCAGCTCGAATGTCGCAGTCGGGAATTAGGGTTATATTTGATGTTTGGTATGACAAAGACCCGATTATTTACGCAAATTATGACGGAGGGGCTTATCACTTCACTTGTCGCTCTTTTGGGTGGACTTATCTGCGGTGGTTTTCTATCCGAAGTTATCAGCCTTGCAACGGCACGTTTAGTCGGACACGGTATTATTGCACATCAATCAAGTTTTTCGTTAAGCGCAGTTTTCTTTACGATATTGGGATTTTTAATTATCCAATGTGTGGCGTTGTTTATACTATGTGGAAAATTGTTTAAGAAAGAAGTTCACCAACTGCTTTATGGAGAAATGGCAAAAAAACAACACACGGGCAGCACACACGGAAGTTTGCTATCCCTTGTAATTGGTACGGCAGTTTTACTTGTTGCATACTGGGTTGCCATAGAACACTTCATGGCTGGCGGTGGTGTAATGCTGCTTGTTGCTGTCCTGCTTGGAATTGTTGGAACAATTCTTTTTATCCGTGGCATTGCTCGGCTTTTAAGTATAGTAGCTGCTTCTAACAAACGTAAAGCGACAAATGGACTTTATGTATTTACTTTGCGACAGCTTCACGAAAATGTTGTTTATAAATATATTTCAATTAGTGTTGCGTCTATTCTGATGATGCTTACCATTATGTTTATTGCAAATGGTTCTGCAACTATTATGTCGCATGGGAATGAATTAACAAGAACTTCTGCTGTCTATGATTTTACAGTAATGGGCGAAGAACAGAATATTGAACAATACCTTTCCGACGAGCAAATGCGAGTTTATGTAGCTAATCTTAACCGTATGGAAACAGGGAACATGAAACGTCCTGCTTCCGGGGAAATGAAATCCTTTGTTGACTGGTCTGTATTAAGAAAAGAGATTGTTCAAAACTTGCCAGAGGGTGTAATAGACCCTGCTACACAAGAAGCTGCCAGTTACGAATTAGGCTCACATCAACCCGCAGCCCTTAATCTGCTTGGATTTATTGATACGGGGAGTGTTGCTCCTTATATGCTCCCAGTTTCATCATATAATCGCTTGTTGGAAGCCGCAGGAGAAAAGCAAATAAATCTTGAAAATGACGAAGCTGTTTTTTACCTCAACCCGGACTTTTTAGGGAAAGCACAGGAAGATACCATTGCTCTGTTAGACAGGATTGCAGAGAACGCACAGACAAGCGGTAATGCGTTGATTTCCATTGACAAAAAGTCAGTTACACTTGTTCCGTCTGTACCAATGAAAGGGCTTACTGCGGATGAAAATGTTAAAATTGTAACCGCGTTGATTGTTTCCGACGAGATATATCATAACTATGTAGACCCGGACACGTGTTCCGTATATTGGAATTTCTGTATTCCGAATGAGCTTGTAGAAGCAAATGGGCTGATGTTGTCCGTTATGGAAGCACGTGATTTGCTGAAGCCGTCCGGTCTGTATTACGAAAGCTATCTTGATAATTTCGGGCGACAGCTATTTTATCTTATCTCCGGGAGTTACACGACTTTATATATGGGCTTTATGCTATTGATTATTGCGTGTGCATTGCTTGCTTTGCAATTCTTAACACAAATGCAATCGACAAAATTAAGATATTTGACACTCTCAATTTTGGGTGCGCAACGCGAACAGATAAAGCGGTCAATTTATAAACAAGTTTTATGGTATTTCCTGCTCCCCCTAATGTTGGCTTGTATAAGCGGTACGGTTGGTCTTTATGCAATGCAGCAACATTTATACTCTGACAGCACAAAGATCGGGCAATCTTATCCGTTGCTGATTATTATGGCATTTACTGTCGTTCTTATTATGGCAGTTTACGGTGTGGCTGTTGCGCGGACAGCTACACGGGAAATCGGAAAAATAAATTACAAGCCTAATTCATAACAGGCTTACGTGAAAGGAGGTGGTCGTATTGGCACGAATTATGGTAGTTGAAGATGATGTTTATATGCGGGAAGAACTGACGGATTTATTGAGAAAGTCGGGGTATGAAACAGTTGCGTTATTTGATTTTGAAAACGCAATATCGGAAATTGCAGAGTATTCCCCCGATTTGGTTTTGCTCGACATAAATCTTCCATTTCATTCCGGCTTTGAAATCTGCAAAGAATTAAAAGCAAAGCAGATTGGAACAGCGTTGGTATTGACAGCAAGAGATAAATTGCAGGACGAACTTCACGCATTAGGATTGGGAGCTGACGACTACTTAACAAAGCCGTGTAATATGGAGCGCCTGCTTGCCCGCATTAAAAATTTATTACGACGCAAAGAGGAACAGATACGGCAAGGTTTACTGGACGGGAACGGATTTTTACTTGACCCAAACACCTTTACAATCTATGTGGGAAAGAGTTCTTCCCTCATGCCACCCAATGAGGGAAAAATATTGCTTGCGCTTTTGAAGAAAAGCCCTAATCTTGTTACCAAACATGAGCTGTGCAACGTGCTTTGGGGAACGGAAGAATACATTGACGAAAATGCGCTGCAAGTAACCTTTACGCGATTGAGGAAAACGCTCCGTGAATTTGGTCTTGAAGATCGGATAGAAACAGTACGCGGGCAAGGCTACCGCTTGAAAGAGCAGGTGCGATTATGAAGAAGCTAAAAATACTTTTAACATATATTTCCTCTAATCGTGTATGGATTATTACACTTGCCTGTTTGGACTTGTTCTTTATATTCCTTGCTTGGCTGGCTAATCCCGATTATTTTATCAACTATGTTGCATTGATAATTTTTGTATCATTTGCCGCACTTGCTATTCCTCTTGCTATATCAATCAGAAAACGCAACAGGGCAGACGTTATTTTTCGGCGTTTTCTATTGGAGCCGGACGATACCAACGAATACTTACTGTGTGAAGCTGTTCCCGCAGTATTACGCCCTTATATCTGTGAATTGGGGCAGCATTTGAGGACGCAGCAGGAATATATCAACGAACAGAAAATTACAGTTACAGATTATGAACACTACATTGAAAATTGGGTACATGAAATCAAAAAACCGCTATCCCTTATGACCTTGCTACTGGACAATCGAAAAGATGAAATGTCCCCTTTGGTTCATACCCGTATGCTGTATGTACGCGACCATACCCGACAGGATATAGAACAAATTCTATACTTTTCAAGGCTTGGGGCTACTCATAAGGATTACTTTTTTGAGCCGCTTTCAATTCTTGAAACTTGTCGTGAAGCAGTTGAAGATAATTTAACGCTTCTTGAAGAAGCCGGATTTTCTATTGAATATACCGAAAACGATTATCAAGTGATTTCTGACAAAAAAGGTTTGATGTTTATTTTAGGACAGATAATCAGCAATAGTGTGAAATATGCGGGGAACAATCCTGCTCCCCGGCTTCTCTTTTCCATTGCTGATAGTGCGGATAGTGAACAGATTTCTTTATCTATTAAAGACAACGGCACAAGCATACCGTTGTCTGACTTACCCTTTGTTTTCGACAAGGGGTTTACTGGAGATACGGGCAGTTACCTTAGTCGTTCTACGGGTATGGGATTATACCTTGTTCAGAAAATGGCAACTGACCTGTCTATCACGGTGGAGCTAAAAAACAATTCTTACGGTGGAACAACCGTAACCTTGACGTTCCCGAAAGTGGATCGTCCATTTGGGAGGTAATGAAATGCAGTTACAAAACGAAACAATAAAAGAGCGCACGCCAATAAAAGGCTTGCTCATTGATTGGTTGATTATATTTGGAACATATCTTTTTATCCGTGTATTCTTCGCCCTCTTTGGGCTTCATCAGAATATTGTCCTTTTGGGCTGTTGCCTTGCGATATTGCCATATCTTTTGGGGGCAGTATATTTACAGAAATCCCACAAGCAATGTCCATTATGGCTTTCTGCATTGGCTATTTTAATACCGTCCATTGTTGAAAAGGTAGCGATATATTTATTTGGTGCGTACTTATACAATTTAAGCCCGATAAATGTTTTAGGAGTTATGGAAGCGATTAAGAGTAACGCGCCATACACAAACCTCATTAAAAATCAATCAGCACAGAATTTAATCAATCTATCATATTTTAATTGGACATACATTCTATGCAGTATAGCTATTTCTGTTTTGGTTATCTTGCTTTTAAATCAGACAAAACAGAAAAGTAATAAAGGATAAAGAGAACTTTATGAAAGTGACATAGTATAAAACATCTGCCACTCGACGGCAAAAGAAAAAAAAACGTCGCACAGCAAATATATAGGGTTAATTGTGAGATGAAAATATGAGAAATTAGCTGTATTTGATATATCTGAATCCGGCAGAGAGATTGGAGAAAAGTTGATACTTTTGCTTGATGAAAGACAACGGAAAGAACTTGCACAGTATTCGCCATATATTGCAATACCAAAGGTGTCTTCGCAAAACAGAAGATATATTCCGATGGATTATCTTGAAGGAGAAATAATTCCAGGCGATAAACTTTTTACAATGCCGTCAGCCACAAGTTACGAGTTTGGAATACTAATGTCCAATGTTCATATGGCATGGACCAGAGCAGTATGTGGTCGACTAAAGAGTGATTATAGTTATTCTAATATGATTGTTTATAATAATTTCCCTTGGCCTTCTCCAACAAATGATCAAAAGGAAAAGATAAGAAAAACGGCACAGGCTATCTTGAATGCTAGAGCACTTTATACAGATAGCAATCTTGCAGATCTTTATGATCCTTTGACAATGCCAACAGAATTACTGAAAGCACATAAAGCAAATAACAGAGCAGTGATGCATGCTTATGGATTTAGCATTAAAATGTCAGAAGCAGACTGTGTTGCTGAATTAATGAGAATGTATCAGAAATTGACAAAAGAAAAATAATGATTACCCCAAAGGGCATTAACCATAAGTGGTTAGTGCCTATTTTTTTGCTTTTTTTCAAAATCATCTGACTTTATACATTCTGCCACATGTGATTAGTGGAAAAATGATTTTTCAAGAAAATCCATGTCCTCACGTTCTCTGGAATATGCAACTAGCGAAGAAGTATTTCATTTATGTACAAAAAACTTGCAAAAAGGGGTTGGTAAATACCATTTCCAACGCTTTATAGGTAGAGGAATAATTATTTTTCAAAATTTCCCAAAATCATGTCCGATTTTGTCGCTCCCAATACAGAGTATATGAAGGGACTAACGAAAGTAAAAGAAAAAATGATAAAAATGTAAAAAAATATCACGAATCTTTTGCATCTTGCAAAGTCATTTGACTTTAGTAATTAGAGGACGTTTTGGAATGTTCCTTTGTTGAACCTTGACAATTGATAGGTGCACCCTGAAAGCCTACCAGGAGTTCTGCCATGACCTTTCTTTTTCTGAAAGC
>ERZ825525.1393-NODE-1393-length-21251-cov-5.626580_pt1 | contig 21251 bp, 13 predicted proteins | sample MGYA00519930_ERZ825525 | MGnify/ENA primary metagenome ERZ825525 (study PRJEB31778, sample SAMEA3449203) | human gut metagenome | biome: human gut; feature: human-associated habitat; material: faeces | place: United Kingdom | collected 2010/2012 ... | reverse complement strand
GGTGGACGGCGAGATCGTGCTGAACCCCACGCAGGAACAGCGCAAGGTGAGCGACCTTGCCCTGACCGTTGCCGCCACCATGGACAAGATCGTGATGATCGAGGCCGGTGCCAACGAGGTGGACGAGGACACCATGCTCAATGCCATCAAGGCCGCCCACGCTGAGATCAAGAAGATCATCACCTTCATCAACGGCATCGTTGCAGAGCGCGGCAAGCCGAAGATCGATTTCCAGGTGGTGGGTCTGGATATGGACGTGTTCCACGCCATCCAGAACAAGTATCTGGACGACTTCAAGGCCGCTATGGACACCGATGACAAGAATGTGCGTGACGCAGCCCTGCTGCCCATCATGGACAAGATCGCCGAGGAATACCCCGACCTGTCCGCTGCCGATCTGGATCTGGTAAGCTACAAGATGCAGAAGTTCGTGGTGCGCCGCTGGCTGCTGGATGAGGGCAAGCGCGTGGACGGCCGCGGCATCAACGAGATCCGCCCGCTGGCCGCTGAGGTGGGCATTCTGCCCCGCGTGCACGGCTCCGGTATGTTCACCCGCGGCCAGACCCAGGTGCTGACCACCTGCACCCTGGGCGGCACCAAGGACAACCAGCTGATGGACGATCTGACCGACGAGCAGACCAAGCGCTATATCCATCACTACAACTTCCCGCCGTACTCTGTGGGCGAGGCCCGCGCACCGCGCAGCCCCGGCCGCCGCGAGATCGGTCACGGTGCACTGGCCGAGCGTGCTCTGGTGCCGGTGCTGCCCTCTCTGGAGGAGTTCCCCTACACCATCCGCTGTGTCTCTGAGGTCCTGAGCTCCAACGGCTCCACCTCTCAGGCTTCCATCTGCGGTTCCACCCTGGCTCTGATGGATGCCGGTGTGCCCATCAAGGCACCTGTTGCCGGCATCTCCTGCGGCCTGATCACCGAGGGCGACCGCTGGATGACCATGCTGGACATTCAGGGCGTGGAGGACTTCCACGGCGATATGGACTTCAAGGTGGGCGGCACCCGCAAGGGCATCACCGCCATCCAGATGGACATCAAGATCGACGGCCTGACCTACGACATCATTGCCGAGGCCTTCGAGAAGTGCCGCAAGGGTCGGCTGTATATTCTGGACGAGATCATCAAGCCCGTGATCGCCCAGCCCCGTCAGGAGCTGAGCCGCTGGGCACCCAAGATGTTTAGCATGATGATCCCCACCGACAAGATCAAGGACGTCATCGGTAAGGGCGGCAAGGTCATTCAGGACATCTGCGCCACCTGCAACTGCAAGATCGACGTGCAGGAGGACGGCCATGTGTTCGTCTCCGCCGTGGATCAGGAGGACGCAAAGCGCGCCATCTTTACCATCAAGACCATTGTGGAGGACCCCGAGATCGGTGCCATCTACAAGGGCAAGGTGACCCGCCTGATGAACTTTGGTGCCTTTGTGGAGATCGCTCCGGGCAAGGAAGGCCTTGTGCATATCTCCAAGCTGGACACCAAGCGCGTGGAGCGGGTAGAGGACGTGGTTGCCGTGGGCGATGCCATCGTGGTCAAGGTGACTGACATCGACCAGCAGGGCCGCATCAACCTGAGCCGCCGCGATGCCATTCTGGCACTGGAAGCCAAAAAGGCCGCCCAGCAGCAGTAAAAACCTAATACAGACTGCATAAAATAAGAGCCGCTGTACAAGAAGTACAGCGGCTCTTTTGCGTGTGTAACTCCCTCAGTCAAACCCTGCGGGTTTGCCAGCTCCCTCGGGGAGGGAGCCTCTGGCGCTGCCGGACACTTTGCGGTTGCGCCGGAAGCTTTGCCGCCATGCCAAAGGCCCCATCTCAGAGGGGGCTGTCGAGCGAACGCGAGACTGGGGGAGTTTTCCCCCAACAAAAAAACTCCCCCTTGCGGGGGAGAGGGCACGGCGCGCCGTGCTGGAAGGGAGTAGGGTTCAGTGTTCCTTTTTGTCCTGACGGTTCAGCACCCAGCCGACGGCAAACAGCAGCACACCGCTGCAGGCCAGCACCGGCACAGGCCAGTTCAGCTGACCAGTCTGGGGCAGAACGGGCTTATCCGGGTTAGAAGGGGAGACCGGGTTATCCGGGTTCTCGGGGCTTACGGGATTGTCCGGGTTGCCGGGACTTACCGGGTTATCCGGTGTGCCGGGGCTCACCGGCGTATCCGGGGTGTCCGGCTGCTCCGGAAGATCGGGGGTGTCCGGCGGCGTGTCCGGCGTATCCGGGGGAGTGTCAGGGGTGTCTGGGGGCGTTTCGGGGGTGTCCGGCGGGGTCTCCGGCGTATCCGGGATGGTAGCGCCTACCTTGGGGGTGGCGTCCACATCGTAGATCCAGCTGTCGCCATCCGGCAGGGGAATGGACACAAGGAAGGGCTTGATGGCTTCGTAGCCGTGGGAAGCCTCGGTCTGCATGACCAGATACAGCCCCTGCGGCAGCTTGGTAAAGTCGGCGTAGCCTTCCTCGTCAACGTTCTGCTGGGCGGCAACGGCGGGCACGGTGGGCAGATACTTTGCCAGCTGGTCAGCCAGCGTGCTGTCGGAAAGGTCGCCCAGCGGCACGCCGCAGCCCGTAAAATCGCCGGTATAGGCGTAGGACAGGCTGCCGCCGGTGCGCTTGACGGCGGCAACCTGATACAGGGTCAGCTCGCCGCCGCGCAGGGGCACATCGTTGTGGGTGTCGTACAGACGGACGTGGAGCGAGCCCAGCCGCCCGGACACAAGGCTGGCACTGGTGGCAAACGCCGGCAGGGCGCAGCATACCACAAGGCACACAGCCAGCAGCACAGCCGCCAGACGATGACGCAGATCAATGCTTTTCATGTTCTTCACCTCTTGTTTTCTTGCGTTTGCGTGTGGAAAGCAGCATACCGATCAGCAGGATCAGCAGCATGGGCAGCGCCATGACGGGCGCAACGATGATAGGCTCTATCTTGAGCGCTTCGGCAGTAACACGGATGTGCTTGTACTGATCCGGGGTCTCCACGCGGTGGCCGCGTACCAGCAGGCGGTGGGTGTTGATGCCGTAGGGGGTGCAGGTCATCAGGGTGACGTAATCCTTGCCTTCGGCGATCTTCAGCTCGTCGGTCTCGGTGGGCAGCACGATGGAAATTTTGTCCACCTCGTAGGTGAGCACCCGGTCCAGCACGGTGATGGTAAAGGTATCGCCCACTTCCAGCTGGTCAAGGTTGGTAAACAGCTTTGCGCTGGGCAGGCCGCGGTGCGCCGAGATGACCGCGTGGGTGGACGCGCCGCCCACCGGCAGGCTGGTGCCCTCCAAATGGCCTGCGGCGATCTGCAATACGCTGTCGCTGGTGCCGTGGTAGATGGGCAGCTCCACGCCTATTTTGGAGATGGTGATGTAACCCATAATGCCCGTGCCGGTAATATCCAGCGTGTCGGCGTAGCCAGTAAGCTGATCCGGGCGGTAGAGCGCGTACTCGTTGGCGGCTACCTGTGCGTTAAAGGCATCGGCGGCGTCAAAGTATCCGCTGTAATCCGCATCGGTCATGTTGTCCACGTCCTGCGCGTAGCTTGCCACCGCGCGGGACTGGTTGCGCTGGTTGACATAATCGCTGATGGTGGGGTATAACATCACGGATAGACCCACGAAAAAGACGAGGATCAGTATAATGGTGCTTTTGTTCTTTTTCATGGGCTACTCCCTAACGTTATAGTTTCAGGACCAGAGCAGGGGGCTTTGCAGCCCCGCTCTGTGCTGGGGGAAAGGAGAGCTTAGCGGTTCTCCATGCGTTTTTTGGTGATGAGCAGGATGGCTGCAGCAACCATCAGGCCGCCGCCGATCACGTAGAAGATGGTGGTGCCGATGCCGCCGGTGCCGGGCAGGGTAGTGCCGCGGTTGTTCTTGACATCAATGCTTACAGTACCGTTTGCAACATTGCCAGAGGTGCGGGTGCCATTATCAACAGTAACGTCGATCGTGGTTAATTCAGTCGTATTACCGAAACCGTTCTGCCCATTGGTGGTATCGGCAGAAATGACCAGCTTAATAGGCTCAGAGAGGGTATTATAGCCGGAAGGAGCCAAGGTTTCCTTCAGGAAGTAGGTGCCATCGTCCAGACCAATCACCTTAAACAGACCGCTTGCATCGGACACCAGTTCAGTGGCATCAGCTTCGTTAGAAGTCCATCCAATGAATTTGTTAGTGGTGGTATCTACTTTTGCGTAATTGGTTTTAGTGACATCAAGCAGTTTGAACTTTGCACCCTCCAGTTTGGTGTTAGCGTCTTTGCCGTCAACCTTGGTCACATCCAGCTTGTAAGTGAACACGATGACCTTATCGTCAGGGGTTCTACCAGTGCCAGTACCCTTGGGGTTGTTGGAGTACTCAAGGTAAACTTCGTTGGTGTTGCCGGGAGTACCCTGACCAATAGAAGCTTTCTCATTGAGTCTAGCAGAGTAGGAAACCACGATGTATTTGTCTTTAGCAACACCGATAACCGACTTCAAATTAGGGAACGAAACGGTAATGGTAGTTTCGCCATCGGTGTTAGTAATTACACTAACAGTGTAGAGCGTGCTGTCGATATCAGTGCCCAGAGTAGCCTTGCTATCAGAAAGGGAAACCTTGATATTGCTTTCAGCAGGTGCGTCAAATGCCTTGCAAAGCGTATCGTGGAAAACATACTTATAGGTCTGATAGCGGCTCATATCGGGAATACGACCAATCAGCTTAAAGGGAACCATATCACCGATGTGGTAGTCGGCAGTATCGTTGTAACCAGTGCCATAGCCGTCGTCCTGCTGATGTTTGGTATTTTCCAATACCTTTTTCTCAACAGAGGGAACGTCCGTTTTGGGCTGAATGTCAATGTTCTGGTTGATGACCTCAACAAGATACAGTGTGTGAGAATCTACTGTAGCATTATCATCGTCCTTGATCAGGTAATAACCAGCAGGAACCGATGCAGGACTGCCATACGTTGCCTTAAAAGCGGGAGTACCGTTGAGGTTAACGTACTTTTCAACCTCGGTCAAAATAGCTGTTTCGTTAGTACCAGAAACAGCTGCCAGAGCATTCAGAACAGTATCGGAAACAGCAGTGCCTTCGGCGTTGCCGGAAGCAGCATTTTTGCCCCACTTGATGTCGGACAGAGTAGTCTTACCGGTTGTATCAGTAAAGGGTGTGCCGGTGAAGATCTGGTAGATCTCGTAGGTGTGACCGTTTTTAGGTGCGGTGATCGTGTACCGGGTAACAGCAGCAGTGCTGGTAGAGCTGCTGCCATCTGCAAACGCCGGGATCGCCATGGCGCAAACCATAGCAACTGCCAGCAGCGCAGCCATGAGTTTCTTCATTGCTTTTTTCATGGAAAAAGCCCCTTTCTTTTTTCTGCCCCTTGCCGCCCCCTGCATTTTGTGCAGGGGGGGGGGGAGGGGGGTGGTCTTGTTCGGATTATCGCGTAAACTTTGCGCTGGGCGGGCGGGGTTTAAGCTCCGGGCGTCCGGCAGGGAAGTGCAGTTTAGTCATCTGCCCTCCCTTCGCGTCTGCGCTTGCGGTGGATAAAGCTATATGCCAGCGCAGACAGCATCATTGTGCCGCCCACGGCTGTGTACGGGAGTGTACCGGACCCGCCGGTAGAGGGGAGTTCGTAGTCGGCGTTTTCCTTTTCCTTGTTGGTCACAAGGATGGTGCCGGTGCCCTTTACATTGTTGTTGGTGTAGATCACATCATAGTTCGCGCCGGTGGAGGTCTCCTTCACATAGAAGTAGCATTCAAGGTATGCAAGAGGAACATCGTAGGAGCACTTCCAGCCATTACCAGCGTTAAGCGTGTAGGTGTCTACATACTCGCCTACACTGTTCGTGTCGGTACGCCTGTAAAGCTCCACTGTAATGTGATCTGGCAGCTTGGTGGTTTCGTCAATGGCGTTGCCGTCCTTGTCGTACCACAGCTTCTGGATGGTAAGGCGATTGCTTGTGTTCTTTACACGCAGGGTAATGCTTTCGTTGTGGTAATAGTAGTTGATCTTGTTTGTGTCAACACCAATCATGCTGGCTTTGTCGCCTACTGCATTACTGTATGCGGTTGCGGCACTGGCCGAATCCGTTGTCCAGATGAAGTAGTAGGGCGTTTCGTCCAGTGCGTAGCCATCGGGCGCCTTGGTTTCCACCAGCTTGTAGAGATAATTGTAAGGACGGATGATCTTACCGTTCGAATCAGTGCCGGGTTTTAAACCGGGAGCTTCAGAGAAGGTCAGTTCGATATTGCCATGATCATCGGTCGTTTCGGTCTGAATGTCCTTATACTGGCCATCAGAAGGATCAAACCAACACAGCTTGAACTCTGCGCCGGGCAAGGCTTTGACGGAGTTCTGACTATCCACCTTGTGGATGGTCAGACTGTCTGTGTGAGCACTGCCGCCTGCACTATTATGCTGAACCTGAGTTGTAATAGTTTTGGTGACGTAGGAGGAAAGCTGAGCCTTATTTTCCATGGAATAATCGGTATTGCTGGTATTTGCATACTGGTATTCCAGCACATACGCAAAGCCGTTCGGCACTTCAACGGTAAGAGTGTAGGTGTGCGGATTGCTGCTGGTTTCTGCATAGTCCACCCGATAGGAATCGGAGGGAAGCTCTGTACCCTTTTGGCCGGTGGCTGCATTATAAGAATACAGCTTGACCGTAGATTCAACCAGCGCTGCGCTATCTGTAGAAGCACCATTGATGACCATTGTGTCGGTCAGTTTGATCATTTCGGCATCGCCAAGCTTCAGCTTGTCGGGGTTGATAATAATGGAGTAGTTGACCTTATTGCCACTCTTGTTGTAATCAGCACTCTTTTTCAGCAGGGCAGTGTTGTATTCCACTGTAGTATCAGTTTTGGAATCGCCTACGCCCTCCCACTTTGCGAAGTTGGAGAACACCTTGTGCTGGGTAGTAAGGCTCGGTATCCAGTTGCTCTTATCCACCTTGACCGCATAGCGGATGTAGAAAGCGTTGATTTCACTTGCGCTTGGATAGTGGAGATATTGAAGCCTGTCTTTTAATTTAAAAGTAAGCGTATTTGTTGTATCATCCAAGGTGCATTCGAAAAGATCGCTGCTGCTCAGATCAACGCTGGGTTGATATCCTCCTTCACCCGCAGGGAATTGGAACTGAGCTGAAGTGTGGTGTTCATAAATTTGACTGTCAGTGCCGCGTGCAGCTACCAGATAAGCCGAATCGGGAACATAGGTCACGTAGTCGGGCAGCTTATCGGTAACGCTAATGGGGAAGCTGACGGCGGTGTTATGCGTGACCAGTTTGAGCTGGTAGTAGATATAGGTCTCGCCATCTGCGCCGTTGCCCGAGTAGACGGTAGTGCTGCCGGTCTTAAAGTCACCGGCTCCGTTGCGGGCAGGCTCAGTACCAGAGGACATCTTGATCAGTTCTTTGGTAGAGTTGCCCGGGATGGTGTACTCGTACTGATCGGAACTGCGTTTGGATTCGTTCTTGAAGTAGATGGTCTGTCCTGCGCCAAGTCCGCTGGCATCGCCCAGTGTGGTGTACTTTCTGATTTCAACAGATTCTACCGGATCCCTGTTGTCAAAGCTCACCTTATGGAACACCAATTTGAAGGACTTGATCTTCTTATCTGCGTACTCAGCCGGAACAGTTTCAGTGCTGGAGTTATCGGTTCTTAACGTATGACCGAGCTTGGTATTTGTGTCAACGTTTCTGCCGGTATAGTACCGTACCTCAAGCCGCAGACCATTGCTTGCGAGATCTTTATACTGGATTTCTTTACCACTTTGAAGCGTAACAACAAGGCTATCTATGATCTCTGCCTGCAGGTCTTTCAGGATAGCATAGTGATCGTTGCTTTCATTCTTGCCAGAAGAAACCCAAGGATCATCGATGTAGTCCTTGATCTCAAGGCGGTTATCCCGCACACCGTCTTTTTCGCCCCAAACAATGGGTGGAGTGACCTTCAGACTCCAATGCATCTTGAAGACATTATTGACGGCATCGTCTTTTTTGAGGGTGGTATCGTCCAGCGCTTTCTTCTCATGGATCTGATCACGGTCATCGTAGGTAGCTTCGCCGGAAGTCTCCCACTTTTTGTGACCATCCAGCTCCAAAGAAGCGCTATTGGTAACGCTGTTGCCGATCGTGAAGTCTGCCGGAGCTTTGGTCTTGTAGGTGACGGTATACTCATAATCGGGATTACTGGTATTGAACTTTGCGTCATCGAACTTATAGGTGAATTCGGTAGCGTCCTTAAATTTATTGGTTTCTTCCAAGATCGTACCAGAGGAGCCGCCGGAAACCTTGAAGTAACCGGTCATCGTGTGGCCGGTAGGCAGGGTATCCTTGAGCACAAAGTTGTATATGGACGCACCGTTGGGTTTGATTTTGATTTCCCATGTAATCTCGCCCGTATCAGGGTCATAACGGCCGTTCTTGTTCAGCTCATTTTGGAAATAGATATCGCAGTTACCCTTTTCGCCATTGGCATAGGCGCGGTTGGACAGGTTTTCAGCATTCAAGCCGTCATGATCTACAACTACATCGTATTCAAGGACATAGCTCTCATTCTTGCCCAGTTCGGGCAGACCAGAAACACCGTCTGTAGCAGTGATCTTGATGCCCGGGTTTCCATCAGCAACGCCATCGCTGCCTAAACCGCTGCTGGTGTCGTCCTGAACGATGAAATCCGTATCTTTGGTTAGCGGTTGTTCTCCGGTTTGTGTTACTTTTTTGACTGTGACAGTATTTTTTTCATAGCTTGCATTCTTAAAGGAACTGCCCAGATTCAGATAGTCACTCAGCACAATGGGTTTGCCGCTGCCATTATCAGAACTGGCTGTGACGGTGTAGTGCATTTTGTATTTGCCGTCCTCCGTCCGGCCACTATGCACACCCGTTTTTCCCACAGTAAGGTCGGTTTCTTTCTGGAACTTGATAGTAGTGCCAGTGCCGGGGAAAGTGATTTCCTCTTGGCTGGTGGCAGTATTCTTGTCGACCTTGCAGTCAACATAGAAGTGACCGGTGGTCTGCTTGCGGTCCAGAGTTTTATCAAAGGTAAGGGTGACCTTGCCGTCCGTATCAACTGTTATCGTGCCGATTTTATTAAAGGAGTTATCCTGCATTTCAACATTAGTAATAGCAGTATCCAGTTTAAAGCCGGCCGGCAGCTGGTAAGTCAGCGTTGTAGTGCCCGTAGGCAGGCTGCTATCATGAGGAATCGTGAAGTGATAGGTAAGATTAACACTTCCGCCATTCTTGACCGTAAGGTCGGGGAAAGCAGTGGAATCATCTTTATCTTTTACTGTATGCGAAGTGCCATCGACGGTAGCAATGATTTTGGTGATCCAGTCATCACTCAGATCAGCCGATGCTCCCGCCGCCAATGCGGGCGCACGGTTCGGACGGCTGTCGGAGATGGTAGGCAGCTGGCCGCCGTATGTGTCGGCGTACTGAGCGGCGGCAACATCCACCACACCCACGACCTCGGTGTTGAACAGTGTTATCTCAGCCACCTTGCCGTCCACGTCGCCGGAAATAACGGTCAGCGTGTCGGCATCCTTGTCAACACTGCTCACGATGCCCACGGTCTCCACGGGCAAAGCGTCGGTCACGGTGGTGGTCTGCGGCTCAGCAGCGGGGGATACCACGCTGGGGGCAAGGGTGTCCGCGCCGGACACGGAGGTCACGGTGCTGGGTGCAGCGGTGTCGGCGCTGTCCACCGGCTTTTCGGCGGGCTGCTCCGGCTGCGGGTCAACGGGCTCGGGGGTGAGCACAGTGTCCTGCGTGCCGGAGGTGGCTGCGGTATCCTGTGCGCCGGTGCTGTCGTCAGCACTGGGGGCTGCATCCTGCGCAGAAACGCCGGAGCCCTCAAGGTCTGCGCTGTTTTCAAACTCTGTATCCACGCTGAACAGGTCGTCCAGATCCGGCTCTGCACTGTCGGCGCTGCTGTCCACAGCCACGGTGCGGGTGACGTACTTATTATAAATAACGATGTCGCCGGGCTGGGCGGCGCTGCCGTCCTCTTCCAGCAGCCAGTCCATGCCGCTCATGGAGCTGCGCAGGGCAAGCACGCTGGCCTCCTGCGGGATGGCGCTTTGGGGAATCTCGGCGTACTTCAGGCAGTAGGCAAGGAACATCACGTCCCACTCGCCGTAGGCATTGCCGTAGGACTGACCGTAGCGGGAGTAGTAGCGCAGGGTCACGCCGTCCGCCGGGTCGATCTCGAAGTTTTTCTCGCTCTGCTCGTAGCCCAACTGGGTCTTTGCCACGCTGAGCAGATCCTCGTTCCACTCGCCGGTGATCATGGCATCGGCGTTGGCGGCCTGCCACTCCTCGGGGGTCTCAAGGTCGGCAGAGGTATCGCTCAGGCAGCTTACGGTGTGGTGATGCTCCGGCAGGGGGCACACCAGCACTTCCTCGTAGCAGGCGTCGGTGTGGTGGTGGTAGATGGGCTCCACAGTGTCCACCACCGGCTCCAGCGCCACAGGCTCTGCCACCGCCATGGCCACCAGCTCGGCGGTCTGGGTGGGCTCTACCACCTGCTCCACAAGCTCGCCCTCTTCCAGGCCGCAGGTCAGCTCGTACTCGGTGGTGTAGCAGCTTTCATCGTGGGTATGCTCAAATTTTTCACAGATCAGGCTGCCGTCCTCGGGGTCGTAGCAGTCATCATCGTGGACGTGCTCTTCCTCCATGCAGGTCAGGGTCTGCACTTCGGTATAGCAGTCATCGGTGTGCTCGTGGGGCACAAACTCGATCTGCGGCTCCAGCTCCAGCGGCATGATCTCTTCCTCGGCGCTGCTCTGGGCAGCACTGGCGGCGGCAGCTTCGGCAGCGGCAACTTCGTCCGCATTTTCAAGCTGGCCTTCCGTGTAGCCGCAGATCAGCACCTTGTCGTAGCAATCCGCCGTGTGGGCGTGCTCCACCTCGCCGCACTGGTACTGCGCGGTCATAGAGATGCCAACGCCGTGCAGCTGCCAGTTGACGAACAGGGTGGTGATCATGGCAAGCGCCAGCACAAATGCGGTGTAGCGCCGCAGCGTGTGCCGGTTTTCGCGGAACTGCTCCTTGTAGGTTTTAAGGATGTCGTTCATAACTTAGAGTACCTCCTCCCGGGCTCAATGGATCAACGAGAAACTGGACAGGGGCCATACCCTTAAAAACACCCTGCCAATGATCTGACTTTTTTCCACGCAGCCTATCACGCTGCTGCGGCTGTCGATGGATGTGGAGCGGTGGTCGCCCAGCACGAAGTAGCGGTTTTCCGGCACCTGATAGGGGAACCGGATGTCGCATTCGCCCACGGTCAGCGCGTCCACATAGGGCTCGTCCAGCACCTCGCCATTTACCGAGACCACGCCGTTCACGTCCATATCGATCACATCACCGGGCTGCCCGATGATGCGCTTGAGCAAAAGCTTGTTCTGCCAGTAAAACCCGCATAACTCACCGTTTTCAATGTGGTTGGATTTTACCAGCAGGATAATGTCCTTATCCTTTAATGTAGGGTTCATACTGTCGCCGGAGACCTGAAGCACCGGTAAAAACAGCGTAGCCAGCAGCACGGCCGCTGCGGCCACCACCACCAATATATAGACCGTACTGCGCAGCACCCGCTGGTAGCGGTTCTGGTACGCAAGACGTTCACGTTCTGCGGCTACTTCCTCGGTGGAGGGGATGGAAGCAAACCGGATATCGTGTTTTTTCATGTTTCCTCCGAAGGCTGGCTGTCGGCGCTGCGGTACTGGTCCAGCAGCGCGTTGGCCTTGCGGTCAAATGTCTGCCAGCGCTGCTGCACCTCCTGCTCGGCCTGCTCTACCATGGCGCTGCATTCCTGCTGGGTCTGCGCCTTCAGGCTGTCGGCGTCTGCCTGTGCCTGCTCCAGAATGCGTTTGGCCTCGCTGCGCGCCTGCGAAAGGGTGTTGGCAGCGGCGGCGTCGGTGTCTGCAAGGTTGGCCTGCACCGAGTGCAGATAGTCATCGGCGGCGGCCTGCGCGGCGGCGAACACGTTGTTCAACTCCAGCGCAGCCTGCGCGATGGAGCCGGCCTTTTCCAGCCGGAGCTGCCGGTCCTGCAGCTGCGCGGTAAGCGCGGCGTTCTGCGCCTTGAGCTGATCCTCGCTCTGCTTCAATGCATAAATAATCTCTATCAGTTCAGCGCGGTGCATCCGCCGCAGTTCACGATCTGCCATGTATGTCCAAACTCCCAAACTATAAAGTACAAGCCAGCGAAAAGGTTTTCGTAAACTACGAAAATACTTAACAAAAACGGCTTAAAATGCGCTTGCCGCCACAGGATTTGCGGGGTGTAAAGGGTGCGGAAGCGCTCCTTTACAAGCTACCTTATTTTACCACATCCCATGTAACAACAATATAACAAAACAGACACAAAATCAAGAGATAACGCCGAAAAAATATCGCATTTTTTTATATTTTGTGTGTATTTTTCCCCAAAAACGACTGCAAGACCCCAAAAACTTAAAAAGTTTGTTCATAATTTTGAGATGTGAAGTTTTGCACACTACTGTACTGAACTGCTGCGCGCACGAAAAAATGGGAGCCGCACTTTTTCGAAAAAAAGCGCGGCTCCCGTATGCAGACTTTGGGGTCAGCCTTTTACTTGCCAAAGCTGGTCAGCAGGCTGTTCAGCGAGACAAAGGACTGGTAGATGACGTTGACGTTGTTGATGATGGAGCTTGCACCGGAGAAGATGCGGGCGATGTAGTTGAACACCTTGCCAACGTCCAGGAAGGACTGGTAGGCGCTGCTTGCACCGCCGTCCAGATAGGTCATCTCCTCGGCATCGATCACGGCGTAGCTGGCGGGCAGTTTCATGGTAGAAGTAGTCATGGTAAGATCCCTTTCTTCATTGGTATCAATGCGTTTTACAGCGTTGTTCAGAACATGGTGGAGACCAGCAGGGTGGTAAGCAGGGCACCGGCTACCAGTGCGGGCCCTACATACTTCTGCCACTGAATCGCGGCGGGCTGGGTGGCGGGCTGCGGCACGGTGGAAGCACCGGCCTTGGCGATCCAGTGCGCGTAGATGGTAGCGTCGGAGGTGAACACGGTGGAAGTGGTCACCTTGCTGCCGCCTACCGGCTCGGTGTACCAGCCGTCAAAGGTGTAGCCCGTCATGGTAGGCTGCTCGGGCGTGCTCTCCAGTTTGCCGGACAGGTTCGTGTAGGTTACCACAGTAGAGCAGATGCCGCCTTGGGCATCCATACCAATGGCGTACACGTTCTCTTCCTTTTTGCTCCCTGAAGTTTTGTCGGCAGCAAATGCAGCCGGCAGTGCGCAGCTCAGCAGCGTGAACAGGCAAAGCCCGACCACCAGCGTTTTCAGGAATTTTTTCATGAGATCCCTCGCTTTCCTTCACAAAGATGGAGACCCTGCCCCACCCGGGCGCAGCCCGGACAGCGGAGAAGTTTCTTCAATCTATATTTATCACATCCAGTGTACCAGAACCGCAACAAAAAATACAGCTTTTGGCTGAAAAAATAATAAAAATTATGAAAAAACGATTTTTACCCTTGCAAGATGAATTTTATGCTCCGATAGACCGCATTTTTTGAAAATTGCATCCTTTAAAACTTGTCTTTCGTAAAAACATGGCAGGAAATGGAAAGCATAAAAACAGCGTCTAAAAGCCCAAAAAACGACAAAAAACGCCGCAAACGCTCTGGGTACTGCGGGGAAAAGGCTGCAAAAATGCAGTGTCCCTCTTGTGGAACGGCAGAAAATATGCTATACTTAGCTGCACGATGCGCCATCGCCAAGCGGTAAGGCAGGGGACTTTGACTCCCCCATCGTAGGTTCGACTCCTGCTGGCGCAACCAGAATGCCCCGGCGGCCTTTGCGGCTGCCGGGGCATTTTTGCGTCTGTTCAATAGCGGCGGTGGATCTTTTTAGTGGGTTTGCGGCGGTTCCAGTTGGCGCACAGCAGCCACAGCCCGTAAATCAGGGCGGCGATCAAACTGAGCACCAGCACCACCTTCAGGTACAGGCTGGTGAAGAACTCCTTCACCTTGTCCACCCCGAACAGCAGCGGGTTGCGGGCTACGTCCTGCCCGGCGATCAGCTCCACCACGCCGATGGTCTCGCCTGCCAGCTTCAGCTCCACTGTGCCTACCACATCGCCCTGCTGGATGGGCGCGCAGACGTAGTCCGGCAGGTGGAAGTATTTCTGGGTGACGGTGCCGTCGCTGGTGGAGGGCAGCAGGGTCATCATGCTGTCGTTGGGGTACAGCTGCAAGGTGTCTGTATCGGAGGAATACTTTACCGGGATCTCCGCAATGGTCAGGTCGGTGTCCAGCGCAGCCTGAATGGAAAAGCTGTCGAATACCCAGTCCATCAGTTTGACCGTTTCGAACAGGGCGGGGCGGCGGTTGGCGTAGCCAAGGGTATCGCAGCTGTCGGGGCTGTCCATCACGCAGAAGATATAGGTGGCACCGTCCTTATTGCCCCACGAAACATAGCTCTGGGTGCCGGTATCGTTTTTAAAGGCAGTCACATTGCACATACCGCCCTGCATGGCGCTGCGGTAGTAGCTGCCGCCGCTGGCTTTGCTCAGCGCGGCGTTCTGGCTGACCAGCACCGAGGAGGAGCGGTGCTTCTCCTTGGCGGGCATGGTAAAGCTGGGCGCACCGGATACTTCCACAAAGGCGTCAAAGCTCATCAGGTAGCGCAGGATCAGGTACATATCCACCGCGCAGGTGGTGTTTCCGCTGTCGATGCCGCAGGCGTCCGTCCAACTGCTGGCGGTGGTGCCGATGCGCTGGGACAGGGTGTTCATCTGCGCCACCCAGCCGTCCAGATCGCCGCCGGAAAGGGTGTATGCCACACCCATGGCTGCCTCGTTGGCGTTGCGGGTAAGCATGGCGTACATGGCTTCGCGGTAGGTGAAAGTCTCGTTGGAGCGCATATCTGCGTTATTGGTATTATAAACATAGTCCGAGATGGCAAAGGGCATCTGGAAGGTGCTGTCCAACTGGTCGGCGTAGTTGGTCAGCAGCACGGCAAGGGTCATATATTTGGTCAGACCGCCGGCAGACACCTGCTTCGTGCTGTCTTTATCGTAGACGATGATGTTGGTATCGGTGTTGACGATATAGGCGCTTGCAGCCTGCACCTGATACACCGGGCTGGGGTCGAACATGGCTCCGGCGGGCAGCACAAGGCAGCTGAGCAGAAATACAAGCGAGAGAACCAGTGCAAAAATACGTTTCATGTGGACAATTCCTTTAAAAAGCGATAAAATATACTAAATAAGGCTGCGCGGTACAGCGCGCCGGAGGATCAATTTTGCAGCAAAAGTGCTGTGTTCTATAATAATAACAGGTTTGCCGGGGTGTTACAAGAGCCTTGCGGTGTTTTACACCGTTCTTTCGCTCCGGCAGGGAGGGCAGGAATGGTATATCTTACAGGGGATACCCACGGCGATATCCAGCGCTTCAAGCAGGGCAAACTGCGCTGGCTGGGCAAAAAGGACACCGTGGTGGTGCTGGGAGATTTTGGCTTTGTATGGGACGGCAGCGCCGCAGAGCGCAAGCGGCTGGACTGGCTGCGCAAGCGCCCTTACACGGTGCTGTTTCTGGACGGCAGCCACGAAAACTACGACCTGCTGGCACAGTACCCGGAGACCGAGCTGCTCGGCGGCAGGGTGCAGAGCCTTGGCGGCAACGTGTACCATGTGTGCCGGGGCAGCGTGCTGGAGCTGGAGGGCAAGACCTATCTCTGCTTCGGCGGCGCGGAAAGTCAGGATAAGGACGACCGGGAGCCGGGCGTGAACTGGTGGAAGCAGGAGATGCCCAGCGACGAGGAGTACGACACCTGCCGCCGCAACTTAGAGAAAGTAGACTACAAGGTAGATTATGTGCTGACCCACGATGCACCAAGCAGATTTTTGGATTTTACCGCCCTTGCCCTTGGCGAGAGCAACCGTCTGCACCTGTTTCTGGACGAAATATTGCTCAAGCTGACCTACGAAAAATGGTTTTTCGGCTGCTACCACAAGGATGTGCAGCTTTCCACCAAGAGCCGGTGTGTGTTCTGTGATGTGATCCCCATGGGCGAGCGGCGCACCGGACTGTTCCACCGATAGGAGGGAATATGCAGGTCACAATAAAACTTGCCACCCGGGAGGGCGCGGCGCACGTCAGCGGCATTCTGGCGGGCTTTACCCTGCTGGCAAAGCGCGGGGAGCTGACTTTGCGGGTGCAGGACGAGCGGCAGGGCAGTCCCCTTGCCCGGGAGGCGCTGCTGGAAACGGAAATTGACGGCCGTACGGTGGTGTTCGACCTGATGGACGGCTACTTTTACAACGACCCTGCGGCGGTGCTGGCGCTGTTCCGCCGGGCAGATGTGGTGTTCAAACGTTCTTTTTCAGCGGAGAAGAACCGGCAGTTCCCGGGCGATATTTCTGCAAAGCTGCGGCCATTGGGGCTGAACTACTACGTTACCTGCCCGGGCTCGCCGCTGGAAGCGGAGCGCAGCGCAAAGAGCCGCCTGAAGCAGTGGGCGCTTTCCACCCGTTGCTACCCGCAGGACTTTGAAGCTTGCCTGACCCGGGTGCGCAAAAAGCCGCGCATCCTCTTTCTGACCCGTCTGTGGGACCCGGATGAGCCGGCGGTGCGGCAATATCCGGAACTGCAGGCAGAGTGGCGGCAGGTGAACGCCGACCGCATTGAGCTGCTGCACCGGCTGCAAAGCGCCTTCCCGGAGCAGTTCACCGGCGGCGTATCCGACAACGCCTGTGCCCGGCAGCTGTGCCCGGAGCTGATCCTGCCGGACAAGCTGACCGGCAAGCGGGCGTATCTGCACCGGATGCAGCACACGGAAATTTGCGTGGCTTCTACCGGACTGCACGGCTCTACCGGCTGGAAACTGGCCGAGTATGTGGCGGCGGGACGCGCGATCGTCACCGAGCCGCTGCGGTACACCCTGCCGGGCGGCTTTGAAGAAGGGAAAAACTATAAAACTTATACGTCCCCGGCGGAGTGTGAGACGCAGCTGCGGCAGCTGCTGGCAGACCCGGCGGCGATCTTGGCTATGGCGCAGCACAATGCGGCGTACTATCAAGCATGGCTGCGGCCGGAGCAGCAGGTGCGGCAGGCCTTGCGGCAGCTGGAAACAGGGGAGAGATAAGGGGGAAAACGGGGTATGGAAGAACAAAAGCGGCACAGCGGCTTTGAGACGATGCGCATCCTCAGTATGGTGATGATCGTGCTGATGCACGGCATCGGGCACGGCGGGCTGGGCAGTGCGGCACCGCAGGGGTCGGTGGCATTCTGGATCTACTGGCTGCTGTTTATTCTGGCGCGTGTATCCACCAACTGTTTTGTAATGCTTTCCGGCTATTACCTGTCGGAGCGCAAGGGGCCTGTTCATGCCGGGCGGCTGTTCCGCATTGGGGCACAGGTGTGGTTTTACTCCATGCTCACCTTCTGCATTGCGGTGAAAGCGGGGGCGGTCCCGCTTTCGGCTGTTGCACTGCTCCGGGCACTTTTACCCCTTACCTCCAACGGCTACTGGTTCGCTTCGGCCTATTTCCTGATGTATCTCTCGGTGCCGGTGCTGAACGCGGTGGTGCAAAGCCTTGACAGGCGGCAGTACAAAACACTGCTGCTGGTGGCGCTGTTGCTGCAAAGCGTGTGGGGCACGCTGTTCTACTGGGCAACGGATGCGACCTTTGTGAATAACGGATACAGCTTTATCTGGTTCTATACCTTGTATTTTATGGCTGCCTATTTCCGCAAATACCGGGTGACCGTGCCCAGCGGGCTGTGCCTGCTGGCGTATCTGGCGGCTTCGGCGGCGGGATTTTTCAACCGGATGCTGGCGCTGCGGGTGGAAAACGCTTTGCACCTGAACGGCTTTGTGAATACCGTCAACGGCTATCAGGCACTGGCTACGGTTATCGCTTCGGCAGCGATGTTTTTGCTGTTCCAGAATATCCGCATTCGTTCAGACTACTGGCGGCGCTGGGTCTTTCGGCTGGCACCGCTGTCCTTTGGGGTGTATCTGCTGCACGACAGCGATTTTACCCGGGCGCTGCTGTGGCAGCTGGTAGACCTGCCCCGGTTCGGAGGGGCGCTGCTGCCCTCGCTGGCTTACCTGACCGGTGCGGTGCTGCTGGTTGCCGCTGCGGGCTACGCAGTGGATGCCGTGTATCAGCGGCTCTACCGCCTGCTGCGTCTGCCCGCACTGGAGGAAAAGGTGGATGTTTTTGCAACCCGCATCCTGCAAAGGATCGTCGGGAGCAAGGAAACGTAAAGAAAAGCGCTGTCGCACGAGTTTTTCGTGTGACAGCGCTTTTTTAGTTCATCGGCCCGGCCTTGTCAAACATCTGCTGCACCTGCGCAGCCAGCAAAGCGTGGGCAGGGCTTTCCAGCAGCGGGTCGGCGGCCAGCAGGGCGGCGGCTTCGCTCTGGGCGGCGTGCAGGGTGCGGGTGTCGTTCATCAAATCGGCGATCTGCAGGGTAGGCAGACCGTGCTGGCGGCTGCCGAAAAAGTCGCCGGGGCCGCGGGTCTCCAGGTCGTACTGTGCCACGGCAAAGCCGTCGGTGGTGGAGCACAGGAATTTCAGCCGCTTCTGCACGGCTTCGCTGGTGTTGTCGCTGACAAGGAAGCACCAGCTCTCGGCTGCGCCGCGCCCCACTCGTCCGCGCAGCTGGTGCAGGGCACTCAGACCGTAGCGTTCGGCGTTTTCGATCACCATCACGCTGGCGTTGGGCACGTCCACGCCCACCTCAATGACGGTGGTGGACACCAGTGCATCCAGCCGCCCGGCCTTGAAATCCTCCATGACGGCGGCTTTTTCCTTGGGTTTCAGCTTGCCGTGCATCAGCCCCACCCGGCGGTCGGGCAGCAGCGCCTTGGCAATGTCCTCGTAGTAGGTCTTGACGGCGTTCAGCCCGCCGTCCGGCACATCCTCGATGGCGGGGCAGACCAGATACACCTGCCGCCCTTTGTCGATCTCGCTGTCCAGAAAACGGTACAGGTCTCGCCGCCGCTTGCCGGTGATGCACCGGGTCTTGACCGGGGTGCGTCCGGGGGGCAGCTCGTCCAGAATGGAAATGTCCAGATCACCGTAGATCAAAAGCCCCAGCGTGCGGGGGATGGGGGTGGCGCTCATGACCAGCAGGTGCGGGTTTGCGGCCTTTTCGGCCAGCGCGCCGCGCTGACGCACCCCAAAGCGGTGCTGCTCGTCAATGACCGCCAGACCCAGCCGGGCAAACTCCACCCCTTCGCTCATCAGAGCGTGGGTGCCCACCACAAGGTCGGCTTCGTCATTGCGGATAGCGGCCAGTGTGGTGCGGCGGGCAGCGGCTTTCATGCCGCCGGTCAGCAGGGCGACCCGCATCCCGAAGGGGGCAAGCAGCCGGTTCAGCCCCTCAGCGTGCTGTGCGGCCAGAATTTCGGTAGGAGCCAGCAGCGCGGCCTGATACCCCGCCCGGATGCACGCCCAGATGGCGGCAGCAGCTACCAGCGTTTTGCCGCTGCCCACATCGCCCTGCAACAGGCGGTTCATGGCGGTATCGCCCGCCATATCGTTTAAAATTTCCTCCACTGCGCGGCGCTGCGCCCCGGTGGGGGCAAAGGGCAGACTCTGCCAGAAAGGAGCTGGGTCGGCGCGGCGCATAGGTGCCCCGGTGGCGGCAGCGCCCCGGCTGCGCATCCGCCCAATGCCCAATTGCAACACCAACAACTCTTCGTAAATGAGCCGCCGCCGCGCCGCTGCGGCCTGCTCCTCGGTGGCAGGGCAGTGGATGGCGCACACCGCTTCGGCCTTGGGGAGCAGACGGTATTTTTGCAGCATCTCCGGCGGCAGCGGATCTGGCAGCAGCTCTGCATGGGGCAAAAGCTGCCGGATGCAGCGGGAGATGGCGCTGCTGGTAAGCCCCTCCGTCTGGGGGTAAACGGCTTCAAAGGGTACGGCCTGGATCTGCTCGGCGGTGCGCACCTGCGGGTTGACCATCTGGCGGCGCAGCATCCCGCCGGTAACGATGCCCTGAAAATAGTATTCCTGCCCCAGCTGCAGCTTCTGGGCGGCATACGGATTATTGAACCATGTGATCTCCAGACTGGACACATCGTCCCCGGCAGTGATGCGCTCCATCCGCCGCCCGCCCGGCAGGATACGCCCGCCGGGTTTGGCGAACACCTCGGCCCTGACGACGCACTCCACATCGGTGGGCGCTTCGGCGATGGAATAGGGTTTGGTGAAGTCGATATATCTGCGCGGGTAGTGGCACAGCAGGTCGGCCAGCGTCACGATGCCCAGCTTCTCGAACCGCTCAGCGGTCTTGGGGCCAACGCCCTTCAGGTAGCGCACCGGCGTATCCGGGGTGAGGGTGGTATGGTTTTCGGCGGGCATGGTGTGTCAGCTCCTTTCCTGGATGCAATATAGCCATTGTAACACGGAGCGGCAGCGGATGCAAATGGCCCAAAAAGGAAAAACCGGCAGGACCTTTGCCTTTGGGCAGGAACTGTGGTACACTCGGAAGAAAAAGAGGAGAGAATATTTATGGAGATCCGTAAGGGGACCTTAAAGGACTTGGAGGCCATTGCAGCGGTGGAGGCGGCCTGCTTCCCGGCGGCAGAGGCGGCTACGGCAGAGGAGTTTGCCGGGCGGCTGCAGCAGTACGGCGATCATTTTTGGCTGCTGTGGGAGGGGGAAAGGCTGCTGGCCTTTGTGGACGGCTTTTGCACCGACTGGCCGGACCTGACCGATGAGATGTACGCCGACGCCTCCCTCCACCGGGAGAATGGTGCCTGGCAGATGATCTTTGGGGTAAACACCATCCCGGCCTGCCGCAGACAGGGGTACGCCGGGCAGCTGCTGCAGCAGGCCATTGCCGACGCCCGGGCCCAAGGCCGGAAGGGGCTGGTACTGACCTGCAAGGAGGCCCTGGTGCACTACTATGCAAAGTTCGGCTTTGTGAACGAGGGCGTTTCCGGCTCCACCCACGGGGGTGTGGTGTGGTACCAGATGCGGCTGAAGTTCTGAGGGGGACGATCTGGAATGGCCTACGCCTTGCTCCGGCCGTATTCAGCGGAAGAATAATTTTTAAGAGAGCAATGCCGGAGCGTCCGCGGAAGCTCCGGCATTGCATTTTCACTGGAGGGGGCGTAAAGGTAGACGGCATTTGCAGTGCCGCTTTCTGCGAAAGTGCGGCACTGCGGCAGACTTTTCGGCTTAACTGCAAAGTGACCGGTTTCGCCAGAGGCTCTCCCTTTGAGGAAAGACTTCCCCCGCTCCGGGGGAAGATGTCGCGCAGCGAC
>ERZ825525.1391-NODE-1391-length-21270-cov-5.206835_pt1 | contig 21270 bp, 17 predicted proteins | sample MGYA00519930_ERZ825525 | MGnify/ENA primary metagenome ERZ825525 (study PRJEB31778, sample SAMEA3449203) | human gut metagenome | biome: human gut; feature: human-associated habitat; material: faeces | place: United Kingdom | collected 2010/2012 ... | reverse complement strand
CTCCGTCTCGCATTCGCTCGCCACCTCTCCCAAAGGGAGAGGCGATGGCGTTGATTCTATAAGGAGTTTACCATGAAAAAAAGATTCCTCGCATTCCTGCTGGCCGTCTGCGTGGCGGTTTCCATGCTGGTGCTGCCCGCCTCGGCGGTCGGCTCCAACGCGGCAGTCCAGACGGCGACGGCGCTGGGCGGTCTGACCGCAGAGCAGTCCGCTTCTCTGGGCGCGCCCCTCACCCGTGGGCAGGCGGCCCGTCTCCTGACGGCTTTCTCGGCCTACCGCGACACCGCCGCAGCACAGGGCCGCACCGGCCGTCTGTACAGCGACGTGGACAGTGATTCGCCCTACGCCGTCTACATCCGCACTGCCGTCCAGAACGGCTGGATGACCGGCTACTCCGATGGCAGCTTCCGCCCGGACAATGCCGTCACGCTGGAGGAGGCCTGCACCATGGCCCTCCGCCTGCTGGGCTACGATGTGGCGAGCCTCGGCGGCACCTTCCCCTCGGCCCAGCTCAATAAGGCGAGCGCACTGGGCCTGCGCAATGACATCAGCGCCCGTCAGGGCGAGGTGCTGACCCTCGAGCAGGGCACCGTGCTCTTCTACAATGCCCTCACGGCCATGAACGGCAGCGGTCAGGTCTACGCCTCCACGCTGGGCTTTGCGGTGAGCAACGGTCAGGTGGACATCTCCTCCGTCCTGCTGGACAACGTCAAAGGCCCCTTCGTGGCCGATGCGGCCACGGCCCTGCCCTTTGCCCCGGCGGCCATCTACCGCAACGACGAAGTCACCACCTCTGCGGCCCTCTCGCCCTATGATGTCTACTATTATAATGAGAGCGCCCGCACCCTGTGGATCTACAATAAGCGTGCCGCAGGCCGTGTGACGGCGGTCGCGCCCTCGGCCAGCGCCCCGACCTCTGTGACTGTGGCCGGGGTCAGCTACACCATCGCCTCACCCTCCGTGGCCTACCAGCTGTCCTCCCTGTCCGGCGGCGGCGTGGGTCAGGTGGTCACGCTGCTGCTGGGCATGAACGACGCCGCAGTCTCCGTCCTCACCGGGGACGAGGCCGACGCCGTCTTTTACGGCGTGGTGCAGTCCTCATCCCGCACCCTCGTGGAGACCAACAGCGCCGAGGTGCAGCAGGCCGTCTCCATCATGTGCACCGACGGCACGGCCCGCACCGTCAACGTAAACAATAAGCTCAATTTCCCAGCGGGCAAGCTGGTGGAGGTCCGCGTGGACGAGGGCGGCGAGAGCGTTAAGTCCATCTCGCCCCGCCCGGTCAGCGGCACCATCCGCGCCGACGGCACCGCACTGGGCGACACCCCGTTTGCAGACAACGTGCAGATCCTTGATACGACGTCGGAGGGTGTGGCTGGGGCAGTTCGCCCCAGCCGCCTATCGGGGGTAACGCTGAGTGAGAACGACGTCCGCTACTACACCACCAACGCCGCCGGTGAGATCGACCGAGTCATCCTCAACGATGTGACCGGCGACCTGTGGGAGTATGCCGCGCTGGATTCCGTCCGCCGCCTGACGGACGAAGCCGCTAAGAAGATCGACAAGAAGATCAGCGAGAAGGCGCAGGACGCCGCAAAGGAGGCCGCAAGCCTCCCCACGACGACAACGACCACCACCACGGTGAAGAAGACCGACGAGGAGACCTTTCAGGACGTGAAGAACATTCTGGTGCCCAGCACCAGCGATGTGCTCTACGGCCTCATCGACGGCAGCATCGTCAGCTCTACCTGGAACACCCTCACCGGCAAGACGGACCAGCTCTTCAGCTATGTGCTCCGCCGCACCGGCGACAGTGTGGGCGGCACGCTGGGCGACTTCCTCAACTATCTGGGTGAGGGCGCCACCTACGTCTGCTACACCGGCGGCAAGCAGGTGGCCTACAGCACCGCCACTAAGTATCCCATCGTGGCGGGCGGCATCGCCATCGGCCGCTCTGCCGACGGCAAGGCCATCAACCGGATGCTCCAGCTCTCGCCGGTGGTCATCGACAGGCTGGGCGCGGCTTCGGTCATGAGCGGGGACAAGCGGTATGAGACCGCCGACGATATGCAGGTCTATCTGTGGTCGAACGGCCAGTATTTCGCCACCTCGCTGCCCAAGGTCAACACCGAGGACTACAAGCTCATCGGCTGGTACGACAACTTCGGCTGCGCAGGCGGAAAGAAGATCCGCATCCTCGTGGCCGTCAAGACGAACTGAGATCTTCCCTGAAAGAACAAAGCAGCAGCCTCACTGAACGCAGAGTGAGGCTGCGGCTTTTGTGTTTAGCTGTTAGACTGGGGGACGCGGCAGAAAAAGGGCCTTCCCATTTGCCACCGGCCCGGTTTCGTGTTACAATAAAAACCAGAGAAATTGCGGAAAAAGGAGGTGCGGCAATGATACGCATCGCTCTTGTGGAGGACGAGGCAGAGGTGCGGGCGCAGCTGCAAGGCTATGTGCAGCGGCACACCCGGCAGTATGGCACCGAGTTTGCTGTGACGGAGTTCGCCGACGGGATGGAGCTGCTGGATGATTACCGCCCGGTGTACGATGTCCTGTTTCTGGACGTGGAGATGAAGCATCTGGATGGGATGGAGACGGCCCGGCGGGTGCGGGAGCTGGACAAGGACGTCATCATCGTCTTCATCACGAATATGGCCCAGTACGCCATCGGCGGGTACGCGGTGGGTGCGCTGGACTATGTGCTCAAACCGGTGCCCTACTTTGCCTTTTCGCAGCAGCTCCGGAAGGTGGAGGAGCAGCTGCGCCGCCGGGTGCGGCACTATCTGGCTCTGCCGGTGGAGGGCGGGCTTCGGCGGCTGGACTCCTCCCTCATCTATTATCTGGAAAGCGAGGGCCACCGCGTCCACTTCTACACCGAGGAGGGGGACTTCGCGGCGGCGGGCACCCTGAAAGCCTTCGAGGAGAAGCTGGCCGAGCGGCCCTTTGCCCGCTGCAACAGCGGCTACCTCGTTAATCTGGCGCAGGTGAAGGGGGTGCAGCAGGGGATGGTGCAGGTAGGACCTTATGAATTGCAGCTGAGCCGGCCCCGGCGGAAAGCTTTCCTCGCGGCGCTGGCCGACCACATCGGAGGTGGAGGCGCATGACGGCGCTGCCCAGTATCCCGCGCCTCTATACGGCGCTGGCCGAGTGTCTGGCCGTGGGCATCTACGCCCTGCCGCTGGGTCGCCGCTTCGGTCTAAAAGCCACCTTAGCCGTCAGCGCGGCGTGGGCGCTGGTCCTCTGCGCTTTTTTGCAGGCCACGGGCAGCGTCCCGCTGGCGTGGTGGATCCCCTGCATGGCGGCGGCGGTGGCGATGCAGTACCTTTACCTCTGGCTCACCCGCACCATCTCGCTGCTGGAGGCCGGGTATGTCTGCGCCCGGGTCTTTGTTCTGGCCGAGCTGGCCGCCAGCGCCGAGTGGCAGCTGCACTGTTTCCTCTGGCCCCAGCGCAGCGGGGCCGATGGCCTGTCGCTGTCGCTGCTGGCGGTGGTCTACAGCGGGGTCTTTGGCTGCATCTGGCTGCTGGAGCACAAGCACGCCAGCCCCAAGGGCCGCATCGTCATCAGCGGAAAAGCGGCCCTCGTGGCCGTCGTCATGGCGGCGATGGTCTTCGCGGTGAGCAACCTGCTGTTCTTGGGCGACCGCGAGGTGGACATGAGCGTCTACTACATCCGCACGCTGGTGGACATCTGCGGCGTCCTCATCCTGACCGTCCAGCACGAGCAGCTGCGGGAGGCGGCCCTCCACAGCGAGCTTGCGGCGATGGACGAGGTGCTCCACCGCCAGTATGAACAGTACAAGCGGAGCAAAGAGGGCATCCGGCTCATCAACAGCCGCTACCATGAGTTGAAAATTCAGATCGCAGACATCCGTGCCGAGCGCGACCGGGCCAAGCAGGACGCCGCGCTGGCCCGGATGGAAAGCGGCATCCGCCGGTATGAGGCCGAGAACAAGACCGGCAATCCGGTGCTGGACACCCTGCTCACTGCAAAGAGCATGGACTGCCAGCAGCGGGGCATCAACATGACCAGCGTGGCCGATGGCAGTAAGCTGGGGTTCCTGACGACCCGGGAGCTGTGCACCCTCGTGGGCGCGCCGCTGGACAACGCCATCGAGTGTGTCGCGGCAGAGCCGGACCCCGAAAAGCGGCTGCTGCGGGTGGCCGTCTATGACCAGAGCGGCTGTGTGATGCTCCGCTTCGAGAATTACTGCGCCCAGCCCGTGGAACTGGGCGCAGACGGCCTGCCCCGCCACAACACCCACGGCGGCTACGACCTGCGGGGCGTGCAGGCGGCAGCGCAGGATCACGACGGCACCATGACCCTTCACTGGGCCGACGGCTGGTTCACGCTGCGGATCCTGCTGCCGATCCCGGAATAAAGAAAAACCTCTCCGTCATTGCTTCGCAATGCCGGAGAGTTTTTTTCTGTTTTGCACAATAAAACCGGGCCTGTATTTGTGAATAAGCACAATAAAATTTGAAACCAAAATGAAACTTCTGCAAAATATGCCTCGGAAATGACAGGTTGTGAAAATCTTTGTAAATTTTCATTGAATTCCTTTATAATGGATGCCAACAGTCCGGGAGCTGTGCCCGGGAAATATGAATTCAGAATAAGGAGGAAGAATTATGTTGTCCGTCAATATGGATGATGTAATGCAGGTGGTTTCCAACATCCAGAACTACCTGATCGCCTTCGGCGTCGTGGTCGTGGTCGCACTTGTTGCGATGTTTGCGGCCAAGAAGCTGCCGAAAGCCAAGAAGAAGATGGTCCGCGCGCAGTCTGGTGTCGCCATTCTGCTGGCACTGGTCATCGTTGTCAACCTCATCTGCACCGGCCCCATGTCCACCATGCTGGATCTGGTCTCCGGTGAAGGCTCCATCAGCGAGGAGACCTCCGCAGAGGCGACCGAGCTGGTGAACGAGATCACGCAGGAGGGCATTGTTCTGGCACAGAACGATGACAACATCCTGCCTGTGGCCTCCGGCTCCAAGCTGAACGTCTTTGGCTGGGCCTCCACCAGCCCCTGCTACGGCGGCACCGGCTCCGGCGCGCTGAACGACGCCTATCCCGTCACCGACCTGCTCACCGGCCTGCACGATGCGGGCATCGAGACCAACGACGAGCTGAGCAAGTTCTACACCGACTACTGCGCTACCCGTCCCAGCGTCGGCATGGCACAGCAGGACTGGACCCTGCCCGAGCCGAATGTCAGCCTGTACACCGACGAGATGATGGCAAATGCCAAGGAATACTCTGACACCGCCATGGTGGTCATCACCCGCGTCGGCGGCGAGGGCGCAGACCTTCCCACCGATATGGCTGCTGTCGTGGACGGCAGCTGGGTCCGCCGTGTGGCAGACTACCGCGGCTCTCAGCGCGGCGCTGGCTACTACAACGGCTCTTATGACGACACCCTGAACGAGGGCAACGACTGGGATGCAGGCGACCACTTCCTGCAGCTGTCCAACCGCGAGGAAGAGCTGATCGATCTGGTCACTTCCAACTTCGACAATGTCATCGTCGTCTACAACGGCGCAAACGCATTCGAGATGGGCTGGGTCAAGGATTACCCCCAGATCAAGGGCGTTCTGCTCTGCCCCGGCACCGGCCAGTCCGGCTTTGAGGGCTTTGGCCGCGTGGTCGCCGGTGAGGTCAACCCCTCCGGCCGCACCGCAGACACCTATGTCACCGACCTGACCGCCTCTCCGTGGTGGAACAACTTCGGCGACTTCAAGTACACCAACGCTTCCGAGTTCAACTCCAATGCAAGTATGTTCGACCCCGAGGGCACCACTCCCTCCTTCGTCAACTACGTCGAGGGCATCTACGTCGGCTACAAGTTCTATGAGACGGCTGCCGATGAGGGCCTCATCGACTACGACAAGGAAGTGGTCTATCCCTTCGGCTACGGCCTGAGCTACACCACCTTCACCCAGAAGATGAGCGACATCACCAACGATGGCGCAGACCTGAAGTTCTCCGTCACTGTCACCAACACCGGCTCTGTCGCCGGCAAGGATGTTGTCGAGATCTACAGCGATCCTCCGTATACCAACGGCGGCATCGAGAAGGCCTCCGCAAACCTGCTGGACTTCGCCAAGACCGACGAGCTGGCTCCCGGCGAGAGCGAGACCATCGACTTCACCATCCCGGTGGAGGAGCTGGCTTCCTACGATTACCAAAACAACGGCTGCTATGTGCTGGAGGCTGGCGACTACGTCATCAGCACCAACGCAGACTCCCACACCGCTCTGGATTCCAAGACCTGCAACTTCGCTTCGGACATCGTCTACAACGAGTCCAACAAGCGCGGGAGCGATGAGGTCGTGGCCACCAACCAGTTCGATTTCGCTGAGGGCGAGATCACCTATCTGTCCCGTGCAGACGGCTTCGCAAACTACGATGAGGCCACTGCCGCTCCTGCTACCTACGAGATGAGCGACGAGGTCAAGGCCGGCTTCGAGAACTGCTTCACCTACACCGAGTCCGGCTACGAGAAGGACGAGGACCCCAACGCAGAGGACATTACCACCGGCGCAAAGAACGGCCTCAAGCTGGCTGACCTGCGCGGCGTGGATTACAACGACTCCAAGTGGGATGACCTGCTGGACGAGATGAGCATCGACGACCTGCAGCAGACCATCGGCTTCGGCGGCTATCAGACCGCAGCGGTGGACAGCGTCGGCAAGGTACGCACCAACGACTGCGATGGCCCCGCCTCCATCAACAACAACTTCACCGGCGTCGGCTCGGTCGGCTTCCCGGCTGCTACCCTCATCGGCATGACCTGGAGCAAGGATCTGGCCCATGACTTCGGCGACAGCATCGGCAAGATGGCCAACGAGATGAACACCTCCGGCTGGTACGGCCCGGCCATGAACATCCACCGCACCGCATTCTCCGGCCGCAACTTCGAGTATTACTCGGAGGACGGCGTCCTGTCCGGCGAAATGGCTGCAAGCGCCATCGCAGGTGCACAGGAGCACGGCGTCTACGCTTACATGAAGCACTTTGCCCTGAACGATCAGGAGGGCAACCGCAACTGCATGGCGGCCACCTGGTCCAACGAGCAGGCCATCCGTGAGATCTACCTCAAGCCCTTCGAAATGTCGGTCAAGGATGCAGACTGCCACGCAGTCATGTCCTCTTTCAACTACATCGGCAATCGCTGGGCCGGCGGCTGCTCTGAGCTGCTGCAGAACGTCCTGCGCGGCGAGTGGGGCTTCCTCGGCTTCGTCGAGACCGACTACTTCGGCGTCTACGGCTACATGACCGCCGATCAGGCTGTCCGCAACGGCGGCGACCTGATGCTCTGCACCACGGGCAACGATTACAACAACGTGACTGTCCTGACCAACAGCAGCAAGCAGGCCATGCGCACCGCTGCCAAGAACATCCTCTACACCGTGGTCAACAGCCGCGCTTACGATGAGGAGAACCTGAACCCCGGTATGGCAAAGTGGAAGATCGTCCTGATCGGTGCAGACGTCGTCGCCGCACTGCTCCTCGTGGGTCTGGAGTACACCGCCATCAAGAACTACAAAAAGCGCAAGGAAGAGGAAGAAGTCTAAGACGTAAGCACTCTCCGTGCAGCACCTGAACAAAACCGATGGCAAAGGCCCGCTGCAACGAACAGCGGGCCTTTGCCCCGCTCAGGGATCAATGAGGAAAATGCGATGAAGCACACTGACATCATCCGGAAACTGAATCTAGAACAGAAATGTGCCCTGCTCTCGGGCGAGACGGTCTTCACCACCCGTGCCCTGCCCGGCAAGGGCATCCCGTCCATTACCCTGTCGGACGGCCCCAACGGCGTGCGCAAGCAGGCGGGCGCGGCGGACCATCTGGGCCTGAACCCCAGCGTCCCGGCCACCTGCTTCCCGACCTCCTCCGCCACGGCGTGCAGCTGGGACGAGGCCCTCGGCGAGGCCGTGGGCGAGGCACTGGGCGAGGAAGCCGCCGCACAGGAAGTGGCTGTCCTCCTCGGCCCCGGCCTGAACATCCAGCGCAGCCCCCTCTGCGGCCGTGACTTCGAGTATTTTTCGGAGGACCCCATCCTCGCGGGCAAAATGGCCGCTGCCTATGTGCGCGGCATCCAGAAAAACGGCATCTCTGCCTGCCCCAAGCACTTCGCGGTCAACAGTCAGGAGCTGCGCCGGATGGCCTCCGACTCGGTGGTGGACGAGCGCACCCTGCGGGAGCTGTACCTGACCGGCTTCGAGATCGTGGTCAAGGAGGCCCGGCCCAAGACCATCATGACCTCCTACAACCTCATCAACGGCACCTACGCCAATGAGAACGCCCATCTCCTGCAGGACATCCTGCGGAAGGATTGGGGCTTCGACGGGGCGGTCGTCACCGACTGGGGCGGCTCCAACGACCACGCCCTCGGCGTGAAGAACGGCTCCACCCTCGAGATGCCCTGCCCCGGCGGCGACTCCATCCGGGAGCTGATGAAGGCCGTGAAGGACGGCAAAGTCGCCGAGGCCGACCTCGACGCCCGCCTCGACGAGCTGCTGGAGCTGGTGCTCTCCACCCACGCGGCAGTGGAGAAAGCCCCCCGCACCTTTGACGCGGCTGCCCACCACGCACTGGCCCGCCGCGCCGCCGCCGAGAGCATCGTCCTGCTCAAGAACGAGGACGGCATCCTGCCCCTGAAGGCGGGCGAAAAGCTGGCCGTCATCGGCGACTTTGCCCAGACGCCCCGCTATCAGGGCGCAGGCTCCAGCGCCGTCAATGCGCTTCAGGTAGATGCTCTGCTGGACTGCATCAAAGCCGACGACAGCGGCATTGCCTTTGTGGGCTACGCCTCCGGCTTCGACCGTCAGGGAGCCGCAGACCCCAAAAAGCAGGAGGAGGCCGTCTCCCTCGCAAAGCAGGCCGACACCGTCCTGCTCTGCCTCGGCCTCGATGAGCTGCGGGAGAGCGAAGGTCTCGACCGCGCCGATATGGCGCTGGCCGAGAACCAGCAGCAGCTTCTGGACGCAGTGGCCGCCGTCAACCCGAATGTCGTCGTCCTGCTGAGCGCCGGTGCGCCGGTGGAGACCCCGTGGGTGGGCCGGTGCAAGGCGCTGGTCTACGGCGCGCTGGGCGGACAGGCGGGTGCCGGTGCGGCAGCGGACATCCTCACCGGAAAGCTCTGCCCCTGCGGCAAGCTGTCCCAGACGTGGGCAAAGGCCCACGACGACACCCCCGCCAAGGCAAACTTCGGCGGAGAGGGCCGGAATGTGGAGTACCGCGAGGGCCTGTATGTGGGCTACCGCTACTATCAGACCGCCGGTGTGAAGCCTGCCTTCCCCTTCGGCTACGGCCTGAGCTACACCACCTTCGAATACAGCGGCCTCAAGGCCGACGAAACGGGCGTGACCCTTACCGTCACCAACACCGGCAGCGCCGCCGGTGCCGAGATCGTCCAGCTCTACGTCGCAAAGCCGGATGCGAAGGTCTTCCGCCCCGAGCAGGAGCTGAAGGGCTTTGCAAAGGTCTCTCTCGCCCCCGGCGAGAGCAAGACCGTGACCATCGCGCTGGACGATAAGGCGTTCCGCTACTGGAACGTCAAGACCAACGCATGGGAGGTCGAGGGAGGCAGCTACCAGCTCCGGGTGGGCGCGTCCAGCGTGGACATCCGCCTGACGGCAGACATCACCGTCAAGGGCACCAATGCCCCCGACCCCTACGCGGGCCTGAGCCTGACCCACTACGTCTCCGGTCAGATCACCTATGTGACCGACGCCGAGTTCGAGGCCCTGCTGGGCCATCCCATCCCGGAGGACGTCGTCCGCATCGACCGGAACATGACGCTGGGCGAGATGGACCATGGCCGCAGCCCGCTGGGCTGGCTGGCCCAGAAGGTGCTGCGCAGCCGTCTCGACGCCAGCTTTGCAAAGGGCAAGCCCGACCTGAACACCGTCTTCCAGTACAATATGCCCCTCCGTGCGCTGGCCAAGATGACCAACGGCATGGTCAGCATGGGGATGGTGGACGGCCTCGTCTGGGAGCTGAAGGGCTTCTGGCTGGTGGGCATCGTCCGGGTCATCTACGAATTTATCAAGAACGCCATCCTGAATGCCCAGCTGAAAAAGCGGCTGCGTCAGGGCTGAGAAGGAGGAACGACCGTGAATTTCTGGAATACCTTTGCCCAAAAGCATCCGGCTGCGGCCAAATGGGTGCGGGAGGGCGGACTGTTCGTTATCGTGTCCAACCTCATCACCGTGTTCAAGTACCTGCTGCTGCAATTTCTGCCCAAAGCGTTTGCCGGTCTGCCGGTGGTGGACTTCGGCTGGCCGGGCATCGACATCACCCTCTTCGGGGAGACCTTCAAGTGGAACATCCTCGGCTACGATGCGGCCCACGGCGGCCTGCCCTACTTCTGCGCCTACATGGTGGCCATGATCATCGGCGAGTGCATCAATTTCCCCATCCAGCGCAGCCTCGTCTTCCGCAGCAAGGGCAATCTGGCAAAACAGATCGGCTGGTATCTGCTGGCCTTCTGTCTCATCACCTGCATCGTCAACTCCATCAACTGCATCTGGGTGGCGGTGGCCGGTCTGCTGGTGCCCGACTTCATCTACAACATCGGCACCACCGTGCTCAACGGCGGCATCTCGATGGTGATCTTCTTCTTCGTGAACAAGATCATCTTCCCCGAGGGCGAGGCCGCAAAATAAACTGACATCCTCTCTATTTTCATCATTTTCTTCATCCAAACCGGCGGGCCGTCCCCTGAAAAGGGGGCGGCCTGTTGGCATATTGAGCGATTTTGGACGCTGGAAAGGACGAATTTTCGGTCATAGGGGAAGAATCTGTCGGAGAGGGTTGTACTTTGCTGCTTTAGTGTGGTAAAATCGTGCCATGCTTTTATAGAGAAAGCAGCAAAGGGGAAATGTATATGAGTGAGATCTATATCATCGTCACCATCATCGTCTATCTTGCGGCCATGCTGCTGGTGGGCTTCGCCTACAGCAAGACCAACAACGACAGCACCGACTTCTACCTCGGCGGGCGGAAGATGGGCCCGCTGGTCACGGCTATGAGCGCCGAGGCCAGCGATATGTCCAGCTGGCTGCTGATGGGTATGCCGGGTCTGGCCTACCTGAGCGGCATCGCCTCGCCGGGCTGGACGGCCATCGGCCTTGCGCTGGGCACATGGCTCAACTGGCTCATCGTGGCCCGGCGTCTGCGCCGCTACTCGGCCAACCTCGACGCCATCACCGTGCCGCAGTTCTTGTCGCTCCGCTTCCATGACCAGCGCAACCTGCTGAACGCTTTGGGCGCGGTCATCATCATCGTCTTTTTCGTGCCCTACACGGCTTCGGGCTTTGCGGCCTGCGGCAAGCTGTTCCACAGCCTTTTCGGGGTGGACTACATGGCCGCCATGCTGGTGTCGGCCCTCGTCATCGTGGGCTATACCATTCTGGGCGGCTTCCGGGCCGTCACCACCACCGACCTCATCCAGTCGGTGGTCATGTCGCTGGCCCTCGTGGCGGTTCTGGGCTATGGCATCGTCGTGGCCGGAGGCTGGGGCGCTGTGGTGGAGAACGCCCAGAGCCTTTCCGGCTACCTGACCATGACCGCCAGCCACGACGCCGTGACCGGCGGAGCGACGTCCTACAGCCTGCTGGACATCGTCTCCACGATGGCGTGGGGCCTCGGCTACTTTGGAATGCCCCATATCCTGCTCCGCTTCATGGCCATTGAGGACGAGAAGAAGCTGGTGCTCAGCCGCCGCATTGCGACCGTCTGGGTGGTCATCGCCATGGCAGCGTCCATCCTCATCGGCATGGTGGGCCTCGGCATGACCAAGGCCGGTGCGCTGGAATTCCTCAGCGGCTCCACCAGTGAGACCCTCATCGTCCGCGTCGCCAGCCTCATCAGCCAGCACGGCGTACTGGCGGCCATTCTGGCCGGACTCATCCTTGCAGGCATCCTCGCGGCCACCATGTCCACAGCGGACAGCCAGATGCTGGCCGCTGCGTCCAGCGTGTCCCAGAACATCCTGCAGGAGTTCGCCCACCTCAAGCTGAGCGAGAAGCAGAGCCTCTTCGCCGCCCGCCTGACCATCGTCTGCGTCAGCGTGGTGGGCGTGGTGCTGGCCCGCGACCCCAACTCCAGCGTCTTCGGCATCGTCAGCTTCGCGTGGGCCGGATTCGGCGGCGCCTTCGGCGCGGTCGTCCTCTGCGCTCTGTTCTGGAAGCGCTGCAACTGGCAGGGCGCGCTGGCCGGTATGCTCTCCGGCGGCCTGATGGTCTTCGTCTGGAAGTACCTCGTCAGCCCGCTGGGCGGCGTCTTCGGCATCTATGAGCTGCTGCCCGCCTTCCTCGTCTCGCTGGCTGTCTGCGTGGTGGTCAGCCTTGTGACCCCGGCCCCGGAGGCCGACATCCTCGCCGAGTTCGACGCGGCAAAATAACCGGTAAAAACAAGAGGAGGGCCTGTGCTGAAACCCGGCACAGGCCCTCCTTTTTATGCTTGTGTGACGCTTCCGTGCTCCACCCGGTATACCTTGTCAAACTGCTTCATGAACGCCCCCGAGACGTCGTGGGTGATGGCCACCACCATGCAGGGGAGGGCGAGCAGATTTTCCATGACCTGTCCGCTGGTGTCGGGGTCGAGGCTGGCGGTGATCTCGTCGGCGATGATGAGGTCGTACCGGCGAAGCGCCAGCCGTGCAATGCCGATGCGCTGGCGCTGCCCGCCCGAGAGATTCTTGCCGTTCTCGCTGATGAGGGTGTCGAGGCCGTCGGGCAGGGTGCTCACCCAGTCGGTGAGGCCCGCCGTCCCGATGGCGTGGGAAAGCTGAGCCTCGGGGAAGTCCGCGCCGAGGCAGATGTTGCTGCGGAGGGTGTCATTGAAGAGATAGGTTGTCTGGGCAATGTAGCCTACCCGCTGGTAGAGGCTCTGACGGTCGATGTCCCGCAGCTGCTGGCCGTTGAAGAGGATGCTGCCGGTATAGTCTGGGTAGTACTGGAACAGCAGCTTTGCCAGTGTAGACTTGCCGCAGCCGCTTTCGCCCACGAGGACGGCTTTTTCCTGCCCGGAGACCGTCAGCCGGACGCCGCGCAGCACCGGTGCAGCGGCTCCGGGGTAGGCAAAGCCGGTGTCCTTGCACTCGATGTGCTCGAGTTTACCGATGGCCCGGCCCGCAGAGACTTCTTCCGGGCCGGACATGGCTGCTTCCAGCCGCTGACGGATGCCCTTCGAGGACTTGACCTTGGCCCAGCACTGGGCGATTTGATTACAGGGCGTGATGACGAAGTTCGCCATGCTGGCGGCGGTGGAGACGGTGCCCATCGTCAGCCGCCCGTCGAAAGCGAGAAAAAGGCCCACCAGCATGACGATGGGGAAGATGAGGTTGCTGATGAGAGAGGTGTTGACCACCATGGCGTCGAGGCTCTGCTGGTAGGCCTGCTCGCTGTCGCGGGCCTGCCGGGAAGCATCCCGGTGGCGGGCGGCATAGGCGTCCTCCCGCAGAAAGCCCCGGATGACCTCGAACCCGCCCAGAAGCTCCTTGAGCTGCTGGGTGTAGCCCGCCATCTGGAGCGAAAAAGCGTCTCGGGAGGCTTTGAGCTGCTCATTCATCTTCCGGGGCAGGACCAGCGGCGGCACGGTCACAAGCAGGATGGCCGCCAGCATCACCGGGCTGATGTAAAGGTACATCCCCAGCGCACAGAGCATGATGCCGCCCCAGAACGCGATGTTGAAGAGGGACATATAATAGTCGTCGTAGAGAGTGCGCAGGTCGGTGGTCAGCAGGGAGAGATAGGCTGCGTCGCCCTCCCGCTGATATTGGGACACCGGGCGGCGCAGCACCCGCTCCATGACCTGCCCCCGTACCTGCTCCACTGCGCCGCAGGCGAGTTTTGTAAAAGAGCGGCGGCTCAGCCGTTCGAAAAACCAGCTGGTGAAGGTGATGAGGAACACCAGCCCCATATAGCCCAGCGCCTCCTGCTTGCTCTTGGAGTCGATGAGCCACTTGAGCTGGAAGTTTTTCAGCGGCGCGAAAAAGGATACCGCCGCCGTAAAGAGCGCGAAGAGCATGAGCTTCATCCAGTGATGTCGGAAGTAGTCGTTGACCGTTGCTTTTTTCATGTACAATATCCCCCTATGTGCTTCCTGCCGCAGGGCAGAAGCTGGGTTCAGTATAACAGATTTTTGCAAAAAAAAAATAGGATCGGTCATTTTTTGGAGAAGAGAGATGCTTGACAAAAAGGGGAGATGCCACTATACTAAAAATAAGGAAAAGGCACTGCCTGCAAAATGGTCAGCTCCTTACCGGCATCTAGTTAAAAAAGATTGACCGATCCGTTGGGGAACAGAGGCGGTCAATCTTTTTTGTTGCTGGAATAATGTTTTGCTCGAGGTCTGTCCCGAAAGACATCCCGTTGGGTGATCCTGTGTAAACATTCAAACCGTCCGGAGGAAGACAAAAAATTGAACACCTCCGGACATTGGATGCCGGGAGGAGTTTGACCACCTGTATTTGCAATACAGCGCCTTTTCATCTATTAGAGTACCATAAAACGAGATGAATTACAAGAAAAACCCATCCGACTTCCTTTTTGCGGGAAATCGGATGGGTTTTGATTTTATGGCCTTATGTAAGAGGCGCTGTCAGCTTACAGCTGGGGGCCGGCAGAGACCAGAGCCTTGCCGTGCTCGTTGCCCTCGTACTTTGCGAAGTTCTTGATGAAGCGGCCAGCCAGATCCTTGGCCTTCTCTTCCCACTGAGCGGCATCTGCGTAGGTGTCGCGGGGGTCGAGGATGGCGGGGTCAACACCGGGCAGAGCGGTGGGGACCTCAAAGTCGAAGTAGGGGATCTTCTTGGTGGGAGCCTCGTTGATGGCACCGCTCAGGATCGCGTCGATGATGCCGCGGGTATCCTTGATGGAGATGCGCTTGCCGGTGCCGTTCCAGCCGGTGTTGACCAGATAAGCCTTGGCGCCGCTCTTCTGCATCTTCTTGACCAGCTCCTCAGCGTACTTGGTGGGGTGCAGCTCCAGGAAAGCCTGACCGAAGCAAGCGGAGAAGGTGGGGGTGGGCTCGGTGATGCCGCGCTCGGTGCCGGCCAGCTTTGCGGTAAAGCCGGACAGGAAGTAGTACTGGGTCTGCTCCGGGGTCAGGATGGAGACCGGGGGCAGAACGCCGAAGGCGTCAGCAGACAGGAAGATCACGTTCTTTGCTGCGGGAGCAGAAGAAACGGGGCGCACGATGTTCTGGATGTGGTTGATGGGGTAGGACACACGGGTGTTCTCGGTGACGGACTTGTCAGCGAAGTCGATGTGACCCTCGGCATCCAGAGTGACGTTCTCCAGCAGAGCGTTGCGCTTGATGGCGTTGTAGATATCGGGCTCGGAGTCCTTATCCAGGTTGATGACCTTTGCGTAGCAGCCGCCCTCGAAGTTGAACACGCCGTTGTCGTCCCAGCCGTGCTCGTCATCGCCGATCAGCAGACGCTTGGGATCGGTGGACAGGGTGGTCTTGCCGGTGCCGGACAGGCCGAAGAAGATGGCGGTGTTCTCGCCGTTCTTGTCGGTGTTGGCAGAGCAGTGCATGGAAGCCATGCCCTTCAGCGGCAGGAAGTAGTTCATCATGGAGAACATGCCCTTCTTCATCTCGCCGCCGTACCAGGTGTTCACGATGACCTGCTCCTTGCTGGTGATGTTGAACACAACAGCAGTCTCAGAGTTCAGGCCCAGCTCCTTGTAGTTCTCAACCTTGGCCTTAGATGCGTTGTAGACAACGAAATCGGGCTCAAAGTTCTCCAGCTCCTCAGCGGTGGGCTTGATGAACATGTTGGTGACGAAGTGTGCCTGCCATGCAACTTCCATGACAAAGCGGATGGCCATGCGGGTATCCTTGTTGGCACCGCAGAATGCATCCACCACGTACAGGCGCTTGTTGGACAGCTCCTTCTGAGCAATAGCCTTCACAGCAGCCCATGCTTCCTGAGAAGCGGGGTGGTTGTCGTTCTTGTACTCGTCGGAAGTCCACCACACGGTGTCCTTGGAGTTCTCGTCCATAACGATGAACTTGTCCTTGGGAGAACGGCCGGTGTAGATGCCGGTCATAACGTTCACAGCACCCAGCTCGCTGACCTGGCCCTTTTCGTAGCCTTCCAGACCGGGCTTGGTCTCTTCCTCGAACAGCTGCTCGTAGGAGGGGTTGTACACGATCTCAGTCGTGCCGGTAATGCCATACTTGGTAAGATCCAACTTTGCCATATTCGCTATACCTCTACTTTCGTTTGATCCATACGTCCTGTATAGGGCACAGCGTTTCCCGGCGGGCCGGGCGCTGCGCAGAAGGCTTGCAGTTTGTAAATGCAAATTCTCCTGTATACCATTATACATAAAAGTATCCCGAAATCAATAAACGAATCGTGCTATTTGCAGAAAAGAAACAAATTTCATTAAGAAATTTAACTGCCTGAAACAATTTCAGGAAACAAAAGCAGGGGGCAAGACCTGAAAAAATAAGGTGGAACGGCGGGAAAACAATTTTATGATAAAATTTTGACGAGCCGGGATGCATGGCGGGATGCATGAAAAAAACGCGCACAAAAACGGCCCTTCCCGCAAAACGGCGCGGCAGGGAAGAGCGGAACAGGATCCACAGCCCGATTTGTGCAAAATTTACGAGATTTTGACGATTTTTATGACAAAGAAGCTTTGCCTGTGGTATACTGTATCTGACAAAAGGACAGCCCCGCTTTTTCTGTGTGCTACATATAAAAAGGAAAAAGATCATGAAGACCATCTACATCCTGCTCACCCGGTCGGGTACCCTGCTTTCAAACCTTGTTTACACCGTTACCGGTGCAAATTATACCCACGCTTCGCTGGCTTTTGACGAAGACCTGAGCTGCCTGTACAGCTCTACCCGCAAAAACGGCTATACCATGTTCCCGGCAGGGCCCAGCAGGGAATACCTGAACCGGGGTGTGTTCCGTCTGCGGGAGAACGTGCCCTGCGCACTGTATGCGCTGGATGTGAGCGATGAAGCCTACATCCGTGCCCGCCGTCGTGCCGAGCACATGATGGCCCACGGCAGCCTTTACCGGTTCAACGTCATCGGTCTTGCACTCTGCGGGATGCATATCCGCTGGAAGCGCCGCCGGCACTATTTCTGCTCCCAGTTCGTCAGCGAGGTGCTGGAAAAGAGCGGCGCGATGGAGCTGCCTAAGGACAGCACCCTGATGCACCCCAACGACTACGCCCAGCTGCCCCAGCTGAAGTGTCTGTACGAGGGATGCCTTGCCGACCTGCCCCAGCGCAAGGCCATGGAGCTGGGTGAAGCGCCTGCCGTGGTCAGCGTGTATCTGGGGCTGATGCTGGGTCTGGCCAAAGCCGGGGTGCGCAAGATTTTTTGAAAAAATATGAAATTATGTGTTGACAAAGGGTGCCCGGTATGCTAAAATAGCCAAGTCGGGTGCGAACACCTGATGCGAAAATGGACGTATGGCCCGTTGGTCAAGCGGTTAAGACAGAGGCCTCTCACGCCTTTAACATCGGTTCGATTCCGGTACGGGTCACCATATGCACCTCTAGCTCAGTTGGTAGAGCAACTGACTCTTAATCAGTGGGCCCAGGGTTCGAGTCCCTGGAGGTGCACCAGAAAAGCCACACAGTAGCGTTGAAAAACGTGCTGTGTGGCTTCTTTTTTTGTGTCAGATGGCGAGCTTGACTACCTTTTGACTACTTTTTGCGGAGTTTTCCGATTTGCCGGAAAGATACTCGTTCAATTTATCGGCGACATGGAGCGAATCTTCTTGTTCCAGATGAGTATAAATATCGGCGGTGACCTGAATGCTGCTGTGTCCCATTAGTTTTTGTGCTGTTCGTAAGTCTACCCCTGCACGATAAAGTGTCGTTGCGTAGGTGTGCCGCAGCATGTGGGGATGCAGGGAGAACGGCACAAGGGCCGCAACGTGAGAGTTCCACAACCGGGTGAATGCGGAGCGGGTCATATCTCCGCCATCGGCGGCTGGGACGATATACCGGCTCAAGTGTGGTGTATCAAGCAAGACGGATCTGAGCTTGTCCGGGATAGGAACGACTCTGTGTGCGGCCTTTGTTTTGAGATCATCTACAGGGTCTTGCTGATTGTTCAGAAAGGTCATAGCGCGCCGGATGGTCAGAGAGCTGCTTTGAATGTCCGACCATTGCAATCCAAGCGCTTCTTCCTTACGAAGCCCGCAGTACAGACAGAGGGCGCAGAATACGCGGGCGCGTGGTTCTACGACTACATTCATCAGAATATCGACCTCATTGGGAAGCAAAGCCTTTTTCTTTTCCGCTTTAGCGTGAGGGGTGATCTTGATCCCCTCAGTGGGATTATCAATAATCAGGTGATTCAAACGTGCTTCCTCAAAAAGCTGCCGCATCGTCAAAAGAACCTTACGCTGCAGGCTTTCCGATCTGGATGCAACGCTGGCCATAACCTGTCGGATGTGAACTGGTTTTACGTTTCGGAGTTCCATGTATCCGATCTGTTCCATGATGTGGAGATTATAGCTATCCCGGTACATTTTGATGGTAGCGGCCCGTAAATCGGATTTATAGTTTTTCAACCAAATTTTTGCCCACTCGCCCACCAATGTGTGATCTCCAACTTCAAGCCCGGCGGTATCTTGGTTCATTAGTGCATTTGCAGCGGCATTGACTTCAGCAATCGTTTTGCCGTATACAAATTTCTGTTTTCCGTTGGACAATGTCACCTTGCGTTGATAGCGGCCATCTTTTCTTTTTTTGAGTCTTGCCATAATAAAATAACCTCCTTTGGGTACACTTTGACAAGCCTACCCAAAAGAGGTATAATCACAGTGTCGGTTGTGACTGCTCTTTTTGAGTAAGCCAATCTATTTGAACGCTCTCGGTGTTGGTAGCACCGGGGGCGTTTTTTCGTTTTATAAACAATTAAAATCTATGCCTTTGCAATCAGTCCAATAATGTACTGCTTTTTCAACAAATTCTTCTTCAAGGTTGAAATATTCGGCAATCTCCCAATTTTCTGTCATGCCCATCTTGTAGCAATTCAGGATTTCGTTGACAGGGAGATACTTTTCGACAGATGCGGCAAATGCCCGATGCTCTGCCTGTTCTTTGACTTCAAATGGACTATAAGCGCGGTAAAAAGCACCGCTCATGTAATGCCCTGCTTCATGCGCCAGCACAGTGCGTTCCTGTGCGGCGGTCTTGCATTTGCTGCGATCAATGACAAGGAAATTGTCAAAGAACGCGATTGCGAAATTGTTTTTGAGTTTAACATCCACAACGTCTACGTTCAAAGCTTCCAGATCATCATACATACAGCAAACGGCTGTGTTCATGCATTACACACCTGATTTCTTTTTTTTGTTCCGCTCGGCCTTTGCGCGCATAGCGACCATAAGATCGTCAATATCATCGGGGGTAAGATCATCCTTTACATCCCCATAAAAGGCAATCAGTTCATCCTTGACAGCCTGATTCTCATTTTGAGAGTCAGGCTGTTTTTCTTTTGAATCGGCATTCCCTAAGAGGTAATCAACGGAAACACCGTAAAAAGCAGCAATTTCATTCACATAGCGCCGATAGGATTTGTTACGCCCATTCAGCCAGTTTGTGATGACGTTGGGGTGAATCCCAAGATGCTCCGCAAGTTCTTTCTTAGCACCGTGCCGCGGCCCGATGCACTCAATGATTCTTTCTAACAATATATCCATACTACACCGCCTGATTTTGTGCATAAAAGACAAAACCACACAAAACACGCAAAGTGCCGTTGACACCAAACAAAATGCGTGGTATAGTATAGCCATACCACACAAAACACACAACAAACAAAACTGCTTTGTGTGATATGGACAGGTGGTTTTGTGATTTGTTTGATTTGCACTATTATCATATCACAAAACCAAACAAAACACAACTATAAATCTATACAAAGAAAGGAGGACGTTCATGGGGGAACTGTATACCTGCAAGGATGTAGCAGAACGGTACGGTGTTCAGATCATTACCGTATGGGAGTGGATTCGTAAGAAGAAGCTCGGTGCAATCAAAATCGGAAAGGAGTACAGGGTCAGCGCTGAAGACATCAAAGCGTTTGAGCGCTCCCGGCGGACGATTTGATTTTGAAGATGCCACATCAACAAGTGAGGGAGGTGAATTTGGTGGACGAAATGGTTGATAGACTGCTTGACATTCTGGCTGATAAATTAACTGAGCGCCTGAGCGCAGGACACAAAGAACTGTACACTGCAAAAGAGCTTGCAGAGCGGTACGGGGTATCATGCGCCACGATTCGCAGCAAGATGGCTGCCGGAGAGTTTGGAGAACTCGTTAGTGTCGGCGAGAGAACGCGGCTTGTGCCGTGGGCAGGAGTGCAGGCTTACGAATCTACACACACAGGAATGAGCACAAAAAGGACTTCGGAAAAGCATAAGGCCGTTTCGCATGGCAATCCGGGTCCGATTTGACAAATAAAAAGGCACCGTCCCGTTGCAGCAGGACGATGCCGAAAGGTGCGATGCGCCGAACCGCTTCAAGGAAAGGCTGCATCATCGTTTTTTAGTGTAACTTATTTCTGGCTGGAAATCAAGTACAAGAGAAAGTTTGTAGCTATGACCTATGAGGAACAGATTTCTTTGTTTGAAGCACTTGCGCTGAATGGTGCATGGAGCAACGCGGCCTGCACCGGCTACTGTCTTCTGGCTATGCAGAGAGCCGGGCTTGACAAGAAGACCATCGAAAAGGTGCTGCATGAACTGCACTGGGCATTCGATGACACCAGCGTTGAGCAGGCCGAGAAGATCTATTGCGGTGGGGAGGAGTAAAGATGCAGGAATTGTTGATGTTCATGTACCACCTCACCCCCGAACAGGCGGCGGCTCGTGTCCCGCTGTTCCAGTTCTGGCTGACCGCTTTTGGAGCGGCTCTGCTGATCTGGCTGGACAGTAAGGGCGTGTTCGATGGTTTTGGAGCATGGCTCGCCTGTGTCCTCCGTGATACACGGGTAGGCGATCTGCTCCGAAAGTTTATGTGATTTCGGGCTTGTCCCGGTTGTTTTTCTGAAAGAAAAGGAGATTTCAATGAAGTACGGAAGAAGTTTGCAGGAGCTGGCGATTGAGCTTGACCGGCAGGCCAAGGTCAAAAAGGACTACGTTGCCACGGCGGGTGCTATGCAGATGACCGCCGTCAACGAGATCACCAAGGGCGAGGTGACCATCACCACCACCGAGCAGAGCCTGGACGAGGCCGACCAGCAGCTCAAGGACGCCCAGAA
>ERZ825525.1385-NODE-1385-length-21406-cov-6.178914_pt1 | contig 21406 bp, 16 predicted proteins | sample MGYA00519930_ERZ825525 | MGnify/ENA primary metagenome ERZ825525 (study PRJEB31778, sample SAMEA3449203) | human gut metagenome | biome: human gut; feature: human-associated habitat; material: faeces | place: United Kingdom | collected 2010/2012 ... | reverse complement strand
AGGGAAAAGCCCTTAGAAGGCTTTAAAATGGCTTCTAGGGGCTTCTGGAGGGTTTCACAGGGATTTGTTACGGCGATCGTATTCGTCAAGAATCTGGGAGCTTGTGCCGATTAGTAACGGTTTTCTGGTTTTTGCATCTTCTAAGATCCAGCTTTCACCGTCCCAGTGCTTGCGAGCGTTAACTTTAGGGCCTCTTAAAGTGTCACTTGTCTCTTTTATGTTTTGCATAATTTAGTCCTTAGTCCTCCTTTTGTTGTTTCGTGTCAGTTTCTTTGTATTCGTAACAAATACCCATTCGGTTTGAGTGAGAACCTTTGAAAATGACTTCAGGATTAACTCTATAAGCGCCTGAGTTGATTCTTTGCAAGAAAGCTGGACTTCCTTCAGGAGCTTCACAGAGGGCTTTTAAAGTAGTATTAACAGTTTTAGTAGACATATTTGTAGCATCTGCTATAGCTCTTTGAGTCATAATTAACTGATTTTCTCTATCTAGGTGATCAATAATCCAAAAAGCAAGTCTTAATTTTTGATTGCTAATTGAATCAAGTGAATTAACTAAGTGCTGTAACCACACTTTATGAAAATTAAAGTCCCTATCTTCCATGACGTTCATTTGCATTGGATAAGTTTCACCTGTTTCTGGGTCAACTAATATTTTATATCCAACAAATTTTTGTTTCTTTGTAGTTTTCATGCTTTTTGTTGTCTCCTTTGTTCGCGTTTTGTTGTATTTTACTACAACAAATGTTTCTTGTCAATAGGGTCATTTTCTTTTTTTGTTGTATTTAAATTACAACACTTGTACACCAAAATTACAACAAGTGTTTACCAAAATTACAACAAGCAAAAGTGCATCAAACCCTTGAAAAATCTATGTTTTTTTTACTTTTAAAAAAAAATTACTCTATATCTATATTACACGGTAGCGAATCTCTTCCTGTTGTAGTAATAACAATTCATCCGCCCAAAGGGCGGCAAGCTACCCCGAAGGGGCAACCGAAGGATGGGGAAGTAAACTTCCCTAACTTGTAGGGGAGTCCAGAGGCGCAGCCTTTGGCAAGGTCAGCTGATCACAGATCAGCGATGGCAGCCAACGTGCTGCCAGAGCTTGTATGGCAGTCCAGGAGCATCCTGGCAAGATAAGCGAAGCGGTACCAGATGTAAACATCTGGTATATCTTGTTTGCCAGATTTGCGGTTACGACACATTATCAGGGATGCCAGATAGGGGATTGAAGGGGGCAAAAGCCCCCTCACAAGTTTCTAAAGTGAGCCGTTAGGCTATCACTTTAGGGAACTTGCAAAGCACTGATAAGACATACGAAGTGTGTCTGTAAGTGCGCCCTTAGTTTACTAAGGGGTTGTGATAAAAGAAAAAAAGAAAAAATCGGGAGCCGGGGCAGAGTCAAGGGGCAGTACGCTGACCGCTTGCGGTCGGGCAACCCTTGACGGAGTGAAGCGACATCCTCACCCAAGAGGGTGCAGCTCTTTCAGAGTTGCTCCCTCTGGCTCCGCCGAGGATGGGGAACGGGGCAAAGCCCCGACTGGGTGGCATTGGGAGCGGTGCGACCTTTGCAGGGCGAAGCCCTCTAGCCCCCTGCAAGGGCAAGGTACCCAATCCGCGAAGCGGTTGGTGTAACTTGCTCCACCAATTGACCGATGGTGTTTCACGTGCTACACTGGAGTGTAGCAAAGAGCGCCATGGGAGACTGGCGGAATGGCGGAAGGGAGTGTAATCATGCATGTAACGAAATACACGAGAGGAACGCTTGGACATATGCTCGGGCATTATGACAGGACAAAAGATGGACTGGGAGAAAATGTGGTTCCAGAACGTACACAGTTGAACTATAATCTTGCGGTTGATGATCAGCCGTTAAAGCAGCTTGATTTTGTGCATAAACGGTTAGGGGAAGTGCGATGTCTGAAGCGGAAGGATGTTAATGTATTGTGCGACTGGGTGGTGACGATGCCTAAAGATCTTGCTGATGAATACAGGGAGCCGTTTTTCAAGGCAGCTTATAATTTTTTCGCGGAAAAGTATGGGCATGATAATGTAGTGTCCGCGTATGTCCATATGGACGAGATGCAGCCGCATATGCATTTCGCTTTCGTTCCGGTTGTCGCTGATCGGAAGCGTGACGGATGGAAATTATCAGCAAAAGAAGCGATAACAAGAGTTGACTTACAGCATATCCATGAGCAGATGCAGACACAGCTGACGCAGGAACTTGGTGTGCCGGTGAATCTGCTGAATGAGGCGACAATAGAGGGAAATCGGTCAATTAAGGAACTGAAAAGGGGTACAGCTGTTGAGGCTGTAAATAAATTAAAAAGTGAACAGATGGAAATTGCGCAGGATATCACATACTTGGAAGATAGACAAAAAGCAGTTGCGGACCGTTATGAAGCGGATACCTTCCGCCTTGGAGTTTTAAATGGCGAATACACGGATGGTACTGATGATTTGCCAGAGTATGCCCAGATAAGCCGTCTGAGTCGTCAGAAGGTCGTTTTGCCGTTAGATGCCTACCAGAGAGAACAGAGAGCCTTAAAAGCAGCCAGAACAGGTGAACAAGCGGCTACGGCAGCCTTAGAAAGTCTTATGCAGAGCATCACAGTGCAACATATTGATGAGCTGGAAGAGAAGAACAAAGAACAGCGGAAACAAATTAAAAAGTTAACAGAACAATTAAATGAATTGGAAAGATGGAAAGAATGGGATGAAACAAAAATAGCTGTTAGACAGCAGATTATAGATGGAGTAAATGCAACGTATCGAAAATTGAGCCGAGAAGCTGCCAGAGAGTTCGTAAAGATCTGGGGGCAGGAAGTGCATGATGAACTACCTCTTGTTGTATGGTATCAGACAAAGCCGTCACGGGACGTCACAGAAGGACGTAGAAAGTCTTTGGATGAAATGCAGAAGGAAGTGAATCAGTTTCTTGAAAAATGGCATAGAAAGCCACACAAAGCCGTTGAGAAGGACTGGGATCGTGGCGATGATCTGGAACTATAAAACAAGTAGCCTACCGCCCTTTGGGGCGGCAAGCTACCCGTAGGGCGGTCGCAGATCGGGGAAACTTGTTTCCCTAGCTTGTAGGGCATTTACCACTTTTTACCAGTTCATACTCATTGCATCGAGCTTGTTAATTAACTCTTGTACTGTCTCATCTTTTTTTCCGTGATCTTCTTGCCAGTCCTCGAGTGCCTTTATGATAGTCCCTATTTCAGCTCTGCTTTCAAATTGAATTTTATCCATGTTCAAAATCATATGATTAACCCTCCGTTCCTGTACGTGGTAAAGGTTGATCCGTCTCGCTTTCACCACTCTCTTTTTTGTCGTTGTATTCGCACACAGTCTTGAATGTTTTTCCCTTAATGTCATCGTAATTGACTTCAAGCCTTAGTCTACTAACGTCTTGCCAATCACCTTTTCCGAACAAGTAAGGATTAAAATTATAAGCTCCTGTACCAACTCTATAAAGTATCTTCCCTTTTACAAGTTCAGTGATTGCATTGCTAATTGAACCTACATTTTTAAGACCCAACTTGTCTTTAATACAATTCTTGACATAGCTGTTGACAATTACTTGCATACCGTCTTTGTCGCCTGCATATGTAGATCTTTTAAGCAACTCATATAAAACTTGTGTGTGCTTATTGGGAATGTCAGAAAGATAAAGTATATCTTGTAAATAAAGCTTGATATAACTAGGTTCTGCACCCCATGATAAAGTTTTATTCGCCCTTTTACTAACAAGCTCACCTTTGTCATTGATAACTGATGTTTCTACGGATTGTTTTATACTTGGCAAATTGTTTTCACTCCTTTTCGATGAATATTTGTCATTATTATAAATGAATGTTTTTCTAATGTCAATATAAAACATTCATCAATTTTAGATGAAAAGAATTCACGTCTCCCATGAATTCTTATCACGTCTCCCGTGAATCCTTATCACGTCTCCCGTGAATCCTTAAAATGCTCTCAAACCCTTGTAAAATCTAGGTTTTTTAATGATTTTATCCAAAAATTTTCTCTATATCTTATTTCGGAAGTTTTTTGGCTTCCAGTAGGTTTGACAAATTAACACGATACAGGATTTATGCGACTTTCAAGACGTTTTCTAGTGATCGTTGGGGCAGCCGACCCACCGCCCCATGGGTTCCCGTCGCGCTGCCCCTGCCGCCAAAGGCGGCACCACTACATACAAAAAACAGTAATCAAGGAAAAAAAGAGAAATGGCAGCTTATAAGTTATTGCTCATATTACAAAATACTGCTTGCCATTTTGTCAAATAAAGACTATATTTGTGGTAAGAAAGGAGCTACAAATATAGTGATAAAACAAATCTATCAAGAATGGAAAGAGCGCCGAAAAGCACGTATAGAAGAATGTCGTAACTGGATGCCGGAACCGTATCGAATCACACCTGAAGAACTGGAAGAAATCAACCAACTACTCGAAGAGATGGACAAGATGGAGCAACGAGGCGGAAGAGGGTCAAGGGGGCGGTGAGGCGCCAGGGCGAAGCCCGTCCCTTGACGCTCAGGGAGCCGACACGCTTGTTACCAGGGTGAGCGGCTGCTCATCCCTGCGCCCCCTTCAGGGCGGGGGGAATATGGGTCAAGGGATAAGTCCCTTGTAGGGTGTTGGGGCAACGCCCCGACTGGGTGGCATTGGGAGCGGTGCGACCTTTGCAGGGCGAAGCCCTCTAGCCCCCTGCAAGGGCAAGGTACCCAATCCGCGAAGCGGTTGGTGTAACTTGCTATACCACTTTTGTTAATCAAGCCGCCGTGATAGCCTTGCTATCCCGACAGCCGATCTACAGCTTGTCGCCTCCTCCAGCGTCAAGGGTTGCCCGACCGCAAGCGGTCAGCGTACTGCCCCTTGACTGCGTTCTCGCTCTTTGGATGTGTTGCAGAAAGGGAAAAGCCCTTAGAAGGCTTTAAAATGGCTTCTAGGGGCTTCTGGAGGGTTTCACAGGGATTTGTTACGGCGATCGTATTCGTCAAGAATCTGGGAGCTTGTGCCGATTAGTAACGGTTTTCTGGTTTTTGCATCTTCTAAGATCCAGCTTTCACCGTCCCAGTGCTTGCGAGCGTTAACTTTAGGGCCTCTTAAAGTGTCACTTGTCTCTTTTATGTTTTGCATAATTTAGTCCTTAGTCCTCCTTTTGTTGTTTCGTGTCAGTTTCTTTGTATTCGTAACAAATACCCATTCGGTTTGAGTGAGAACCTTTGAAAATGACTTCAGGATTAACTCTATAAGCGCCTGAGTTGATTCTTTGCAAGAAAGCTGGACTTCCTTCAGGAGCTTCACAGAGGGCTTTTAAAGTAGTATTAACAGTTTTAGTAGACATATTTGTAGCATCTGCTATAGCTCTTTGAGTCATAATTAACTGATTTTCTCTATCTAGGTGATCAATAATCCAAAAAGCAAGTCTTAATTTTTGATTGCTAATTGAATCAAGTGAATTAACTAAGTGCTGTAACCACACTTTATGAAAATTAAAGTCCCTATCTTCCATGACGTTCATTTGCATTGGATAAGTTTCACCTGTTTCTGGGTCAACTAATATTTTATATCCAACAAATTTTTGTTTCTTTGTAGTTTTCATGCTTTTTGTTGTCTCCTTTGTTCGCGTTTTGTTGTATTTTACTACAACAAATGTTTCTTGTCAATAGGGTCATTTTCTTTTTTTGTTGTATTTAAATTACAACACTTGTACACCAAAATTACAACAAGTGTTTACCAAAATTACAACAAGCAAAAGTGCATCAAACCCTTGAAAAATCTATGTTTTTTTTACTTTTAAAAAAAAATTACTCTATATCTATATTACACGGTAGCGAATCTCTTCCTGTTGTAGTAATAACAATTCATCCGCCCAAAGGGCGGCAAGCTACCCCGAAGGGGCAACCGAAGGATGGGGAAGTAAACTTCCCTAACTTGTAGGGGAGTCCAGAGGCGCAGCCTTTGGCAAGGTCAGCTGATCACAGATCAGCGATGGCAGCCAACGTGCTGCCAGAGCTTGTATGGCAGTCCAGGAGCATCCTGGCAAGATAAGCGAAGCGGTACCAGATGTAAACATCTGGTATATCTTGTTTGCCAGATTTGCGGTTACGACACATTATCAGGGATGCCAGATAGGGGATTGAAGGGGGCAAAAGCCCCCTCACAAGTTTCTAAAGTGAGCCGTTAGGCTATCACTTTAGGGAACTTGCAAAGCACTGATAAGACATACGAAGTGTGTCTGTAAGTGCGCCCTTAGTTTACTAAGGGGTTGTGATAAAAGAAAAAAAGAAAAAATCGGGAGCCGGGGCAGAGTCAAGGGGCAGTACGCTGACCGCTTGCGGTCGGGCAACCCTTGACGGAGTGAAGCGACATCCTCACCCAAGAGGGTGCAGCTCTTTCAGAGTTGCTCCCTCTGGCTCCGCCGAGGATGGGGAACGGGGCAAAGCCCCGACTGGGTGGCATTGGGAGCGGTGCGACCTTTGCAGGGCGAAGCCCTCTAGCCCCCTGCAAGGGCAAGGTACCCAATCCGCGAAGCGGTTGGTGTAACTTGCTCCACCAATTGACCGATGGTGTTTCACGTGCTACACTGGAGTGTAGCAAAGAGCGCCATGGGAGACTGGCGGAATGGCGGAAGGGAGTGTAATCATGCATGTAACGAAATACACGAGAGGAACGCTTGGACATATGCTCGGGCATTATGACAGGACAAAAGATGGACTGGGAGAAAATGTGGTTCCAGAACGTACACAGTTGAACTATAATCTTGCGGTTGATGATCAGCCGTTAAAGCAGCTTGATTTTGTGCATAAACGGTTAGGGGAAGTGCGATGTCTGAAGCGGAAGGATGTTAATGTATTGTGCGACTGGGTGGTGACGATGCCTAAAGATCTTGCTGATGAATACAGGGAGCCGTTTTTCAAGGCAGCTTATAATTTTTTCGCGGAAAAGTATGGGCATGATAATGTAGTGTCCGCGTATGTCCATATGGACGAGATGCAGCCGCATATGCATTTCGCTTTCGTTCCGGTTGTCGCTGATCGGAAGCGTGACGGATGGAAATTATCAGCAAAAGAAGCGATAACAAGAGTTGACTTACAGCATATCCATGAGCAGATGCAGACACAGCTGACGCAGGAACTTGGTGTGCCGGTGAATCTGCTGAATGAGGCGACAATAGAGGGAAATCGGTCAATTAAGGAACTGAAAAGGGGTACAGCTGTTGAGGCTGTAAATAAATTAAAAAGTGAACAGATGGAAATTGCGCAGGATATCACATACTTGGAAGATAGACAAAAAGCAGTTGCGGACCGTTATGAAGCGGATACCTTCCGCCTTGGAGTTTTAAATGGCGAATACACGGATGGTACTGATGATTTGCCAGAGTATGCCCAGATAAGCCGTCTGAGTCGTCAGAAGGTCGTTTTGCCGTTAGATGCCTACCAGAGAGAACAGAGAGCCTTAAAAGCAGCCAGAACAGGTGAACAAGCGGCTACGGCAGCCTTAGAAAGTCTTATGCAGAGCATCACAGTGCAACATATTGATGAGCTGGAAGAGAAGAACAAAGAACAGCGGAAACAAATTAAAAAGTTAACAGAACAATTAAATGAATTGGAAAGATGGAAAGAATGGGATGAAACAAAAATAGCTGTTAGACAGCAGATTATAGATGGAGTAAATGCAACGTATCGAAAATTGAGCCGAGAAGCTGCCAGAGAGTTCGTAAAGATCTGGGGGCAGGAAGTGCATGATGAACTACCTCTTGTTGTATGGTATCAGACAAAGCCGTCACGGGACGTCACAGAAGGACGTAGAAAGTCTTTGGATGAAATGCAGAAGGAAGTGAATCAGTTTCTTGAAAAATGGCATAGAAAGCCACACAAAGCCGTTGAGAAGGACTGGGATCGTGGCGATGATCTGGAACTATAAAACAAGTAGCCTACCGCCCTTTGGGGCGGCAAGCTACCCGTAGGGCGGTCGCAGATCGGGGAAACTTGTTTCCCTAGCTTGTAGGGCATTTACCACTTTTTACCAGTTCATACTCATTGCATCGAGCTTGTTAATTAACTCTTGTACTGTCTCATCTTTTTTTCCGTGATCTTCTTGCCAGTCCTCGAGTGCCTTTATGATAGTCCCTATTTCAGCTCTGCTTTCAAATTGAATTTTATCCATGTTCAAAATCATATGATTAACCCTCCGTTCCTGTACGTGGTAAAGGTTGATCCGTCTCGCTTTCACCACTCTCTTTTTTGTCGTTGTATTCGCACACAGTCTTGAATGTTTTTCCCTTAATGTCATCGTAATTGACTTCAAGCCTTAGTCTACTAACGTCTTGCCAATCACCTTTTCCGAACAAGTAAGGATTAAAATTATAAGCTCCTGTACCAACTCTATAAAGTATCTTCCCTTTTACAAGTTCAGTGATTGCATTGCTAATTGAACCTACATTTTTAAGACCCAACTTGTCTTTAATACAATTCTTGACATAGCTGTTGACAATTACTTGCATACCGTCTTTGTCGCCTGCATATGTAGATCTTTTAAGCAACTCATATAAAACTTGTGTGTGCTTATTGGGAATGTCAGAAAGATAAAGTATATCTTGTAAATAAAGCTTGATATAACTAGGTTCTGCACCCCATGATAAAGTTTTATTCGCCCTTTTACTAACAAGCTCACCTTTGTCATTGATAACTGATGTTTCTACGGATTGTTTTATACTTGGCAAATTGTTTTCACTCCTTTTCGATGAATATTTGTCATTATTATAAATGAATGTTTTTCTAATGTCAATATAAAACATTCATCAATTTTAGATGAAAAGAATTCACGTCTCCCATGAATTCTTATCACGTCTCCCGTGAATCCTTATCACGTCTCCCGTGAATCCTTAAAATGCTCTCAAACCCTTGTAAAATCTAGGTTTTTTAATGATTTTATCCAAAAATTTTCTCTATATCTTATTTCGGAAGTTTTTTGGCTTCCAGTAGGTTTGACAAATTAACACGATACAGGATTTATGCGACTTTCAAGACGTTTTCTAGTGATCGTTGGGGCAGCCGACCCACCGCCCCATGGGTTCCCGTCGCGCTGCCCCTGCCGCCAAAGGCGGCACCACTACATACAAAAAACAGTAATCAAGGAAAAAAAGAGAAATGGCAGCTTATAAGTTATTGCTCATATTACAAAATACTGCTTGCCATTTTGTCAAATAAAGACTATATTTGTGGTAAGAAAGGAGCTACAAATATAGTGATAAAACAAATCTATCAAGAATGGAAAGAGCGCCGAAAAGCACGTATAGAAGAATGTCGTAACTGGATGCCGGAACCGTATCGAATCACACCTGAAGAACTGGAAGAAATCAACCAACTACTCGAAGAGATGGACAAGATGGAGCAACGAGGCGGAAGAGGGTCAAGGGGGCGGTGAGGCGCCAGGGCGAAGCCCGTCCCTTGACGCTCAGGGAGCCGACACGCTTGTTACCAGGGTGAGCGGCTGCTCATCCCTGCGCCCCCTTCAGGGCGGGGGGAATATGGGTCAAGGGATAAGTCCCTTGTAGGGTGTTGGGGCAACGCCCCGACTGGGTGGCATTGGGAGCGGTGCGACCTTTGCAGGGCGAAGCCCTCTAGCCCCCTGCAAGGGCAAGGTACCCAATCCGCGAAGCGGTTGGTGTAACTTGCTATACCACTTTTGTTAATCAAGCCGCCGTGATAGCCTTGCTATCCCGACAGCCGATCTACAGCTTGTCGCCTCCTCCAGCGTCAAGGGTTGCCCGACCGCAAGCGGTCAGCGTACTGCCCCTTGACTGCGTTCTCGCTCTTTGGATGTGTTGCAGAAAGGGAAAAGCCCTTAGAAGGCTTTAAAATGGCTTCTAGGGGCTTCTGGAGGGTTTTAACATTGTCAGGCAAGAAGTCCCCCACTTCTAAAGTGGCGGGATGAATTGCCTTTTTTATTGACATTCTGCTTACTTTATTTTACCATAAATTTCCTTCATTCTCTTATACCTCCTTGTCCTGCTGAGATCAGCCTATATTCAAGCTGATCTCAAAAAAAAAGTCATCAAAATCAGCCCTCGTGATGTAGCCGATCAGCCCTTGTGACTTAATCTCAACCCATTCATCTCCAATAGCGTTAACCTGCACTGCCCTGCCATCCATCACATATTTCGCCATTTGCTGATGCTCTACATCATATACCATAACTCTATTGCTACACAAATACCAATTCGCTTCGTTTGCTTCATCTATGACCGCCTGCAATGTTTTTTTCTGCTGCACCGTCTTATTGGTACATATATTGCATACTGCCATGACACAAGCTAGTACCGCACATATTCCAAATACCTTTATGCCAATTTTCCGTACAAGCCGTGTATTTGCCTTTTTAAGCGTTTCTAGCTTTTCAGCATATATTTTATCAAGTTTATCTTCGAAATCCATTTGACGCGCTTTTAGAGCCTTTTCAGCCTGCATCGTATATTCTTTTAGTTCTCTGTCAAAGTTTTTTTCTCTCTTATCGCATTCGTTTTCCCGTCTTGCTAAATACTCCTCCTGCGCTTTAGAAGTCCATCTCTGCTGCTTCACTTCGTTCATTTCGTTTTCCAAATTCTTGTTCTTTTTTAACAGTTCGTCTTCTCGCTTGGTAGCCATACTGTTTAACTCTTGCTTCTGCTTGTTCAGAGACACAATCTGATTGCTTTTCTTTTGAAGCTCGTTCTTGAGCTTCAAGTTTTCGGAGGAAGTCATCTGTATCTGATTGCGCAGCTGTTCGTTCTCCGTCTGTAATTCCTCCAACAGATTTAGCAGCTTCTCTTCTTCTGAGTAACTCTCTGATTCGTTCATTGCGTTCTTCTCCCTTCTCTTGTTCTTTCAGCTTCTGAATTTCTTCTTCAAGCATCTTCAGCTGTTCCTGCACCTGTGTCAATAACTCATTATGTTTCTTGATATCCCGATTGATCTGACAGCGATCTGAAGCCTTTCCAGACGCTTCTATCGCCCTTGCTTCATACCCTTCATGTATTGTTGGCTCTTGATCTATCCCACGTGTCTCATGGCTTCTATGGTCAATTTGATGCTCCTGGTCAAGATACTGATTGCAGACTTCCGCCCAGGATGCTCTCATGTTCTGAAGAACTTCTTTTTTGTCCAGCACATTCTGTTCAGCATTGATTCTCTTCCATTGCTTCCGGTTCCTTTTGTCTACCTTCTGTTTTCCTGTACTTGGGTCAATGATCGGGATGCGTGTGCCTTGTTCATCCAACGCATATTCCATTTTTCTCTTTGCAGTCCATTCCCCTGTTTTCTTGTCGATTTGCCGATTCGCAATCAAAATATGTGCATGTGGATTCATATTCTCTTTGTCGTGATGAATAGCATAGCTGCACGCATATCCCTGTGACGTGATCTGCTTTTCAATAAATTCATCGACTACTTTTTTCTGCATTGTAAGATCAAATTCTTTTGGCAATGCCACCATGATTTTTTTTGCAGTCCTTGCATTTTCAGCAGTTTCATAATTCTCGATTGCATTAAACAAAACAGCAGGATTTTGAAATTCCACCGGTGCTCCTTCTGGTAACAAGGTTTCCGTTAGAATTACTCGCTCTTCTCGTCCATAACGGAATGTTTTTCCCAACCGTTCATCCCGAACTTTTTCACCAGAAATATAAGAAAGCGTAGCACATGAAGATGAACCTTTTGCCCTTGATACATTAGAAATGTTGCAACTATAGATTGCCATTCGCGTTACCTCGCTTTCTGAAAAAATAGGTTTGCAAAGGATTTGCCTTTGCCCCTCGGAGAGCGCCTTACATGCAACCTTTGGTTGCGTGTAAGTGCGCCCTTAACTTTGTTAAGGGATTTCTGCAATGGATTTTATCATGCCTTTTCTTTAACGTCAATATATGATATACTGAATACACAAAAAATTTGAAAGGAGATTTCTTGATATGGCAACAGCAGAAGAAAGACTTGCAAAAATCAAAGAAAAACAGGCTCAACTTAAAGCTCAGGAAAAGAAAATTATTACTCAAGAAAAGGCAAAAGAACGGAAATTAAGAACGAAACGCTTAATTGAGATTGGTGGAACTGCTGAATCTATCCTTGGACGACCTTTTCAAGATGATGATTTACAGAAATTCGCTAACTTTTTGAAACAGCAAGAAGCACGTGGGAATTACTACTCAAAAGCTATGAACAATACAAACACACAATAAGAACTATGTCGGCATAAGCCGACAAAAAAAGAGCGCCAAGCATATATTGCTTGACGTCCTTTTTTAGAGCAGTGACATGCTCCCGCCACCTGACACTCAATTCAGTCCCACCACTTATAAACAGTCGGTTTTGACAGTCCTGTATCCTTGATACATTCGACTTTTCTTCCTTCTGGATGCTCTAATCTCCATTGTCTCACTAGCTCTGCTTTGTCTGGTCTGCCGTTGTTTTTATACTCATCCTCGCCCAACATATCTCTTTTCATAATTCGCATAGCATTGACCATCTTAATATGCTGCTGTTGTTTTCGACCGTTTCGTTTATTTTGGGGAATCTGTATACCTGTGATCTTCTCAATATCAGCCCTCGGAAACGTGACATATTTTTCATCAAAGCATTCCAAAGCACTCTTGCAATCTTCCTCTGTAAACGGTGCATCAGGTTTCAATCCATCCAGAAACGGTATAAATTCCATTGCATCTGCCTCAACCTCTGCCTTTGGTATATCACATTTAATACCGTAGATTGCTAATGCCATAATAGCAAAATAACGATGCCCATAACTAGCTGATTCCTTAATTTTTAGTTTCCACCAGTCGTACAAATCGCGCTTGTCTGTCCAGCGTCCAGGCAGTTGCTTGTTCAACACTCTCCGTTCATACCAGATCGGAAACAACTGTTTTGCCTTTTCCAATGTATACTTATGTTCTCTGTACTGCTTCGTTTCGTCAACTCGTTTCGCTTCTGGCACAAACTGGCATAGCTCTTTAAGACTAAACGGATGCACATTAAGTTCAAAAGCTCGAACCCGAACCCTTTCTATCTTGGTTTTCCCTCCAATCACTCGAAAGCCTTGATTGATTCCTTGGAACTGCACTTTCTTTTCGGTGCTAGTATACCTGTTCCACAACTTGCCTGTAAGTGAGTATTTTAGTTCTTTTAGCTGCAATTTGATATTCGGGTACAATGCTATTGGACTCTCGAATCTATAATATAAGTGAATATTATGTCCAGATAAAACAACATAGTTCGGCACTGGGTATGCTTCCGACACATACGCACCCGATAAGAAATTGTTCAGTGTCTCGTCTGTGATCCCGTCCACATCGAAAATCATTGCATACATTTTGCTTGCATTTTCCGCTGCATTCCGCTTCCCAAAGTATGTCAAGCCATTCATAATTGAGAAGTCCGCCTCCTGCATCTCCTTCAAAGTCTCTTCAAACGTATCATCAAACAGTATCCGCCTGTGTCCCCTCTGTTCTCCATCGTTTTTCCAATAGCCTAGTGGGTTGCTCTTGAACTCCCCCGGTTCCTCATCCTGCCTCTGTATCAAGCCCTCACCTAATCCAAAAAGATCGGTATAAACCTGCATTGCGGACACCTCATGCCCACCCCACTTCTTTATAATTTCATCAAACATTACATTGCCTCCTACCTAACCTTCGAGAGACACCCCCTCTCCGTACCTCTCCCCATGCATCCCTCTACAGTATCACTACCACCACAAATCCATATAGGGCACGTTATATTATCAATGATTTTTTTTACCTTTTCGCATTCTATTTTACAAGTCAATAGTTTCATTGTCAATAGTTTTGCAAATGAATACCTAACCGCTAATCTTATCAATGATTTTTTATCTGTTATCAGGAATTACCTTTATAAATGTTTATAATTTATTTATGATCATCTTTGAGTAATTTGCAAATCAAAGCAGCTGAACAATCCATCTTGGCTGCTATCTTGCGCACACTCAATCCTTCAGCTGATAACATTTTAACCTGTTCTACCTGTTCAACCGTCAACTTTGGCTTTCGCCCTGCTCCAAATGGATTCTTCGAGCTTTTAATGACTTCTTGCTTTAAAATCTGTAATTCTGCCTGTGCTGCTTCCAGATCGCTTTTAACAGCGCTGTATGCACTTGTAAGTGTATCATGGATTCCTCGTAACTCGATATACTCATTCCTTACCTGATTCCGCTTTTCTGATTCACTCTGATACAACTTAGTAATTTCTGTCACCTTGAGACGCTCGGCAGCCAATGCTTTTTCAAGTGCCTTATATTCATCTGTTTCCTGAACTGCTGCGTCCTTTTGGCGCTCTGCCTCAGCCCATGCCTTATGATATTCTGCAATTCGCTGTTCAAGTTGTGCATTCTCCTCTTCCAAACGAGCTATTTTCTCTTTCTGTGTTTCTCTTGCCATGCTTTGTTTCTCCTGTTCATAAATATTTTATATACATATATAACATCTGTTACCTCTCTTGTCAATAGCGTTCACAAATAATTTGTAAACTATCCATTTAAGCTTAATCTCACAATATCAATAAAGGAAAACTAGTTTTAGATTATCACCGCTTTCTACACTTCAATTACTTCCTTTTATCTCTATTTTGACTACAAAGCGAAAAGTAATTGACAAATTTATTCTGTATATGTTATAAATAAATCAGATAATATTGTGAAAATACATTTAAAGAAAGAAAGAGGTGGGAACAATGATTATTTAATCTCTATATTTTTTTCAAAAATAATCATGTACAGCAAGGAGGACATTTATCCAGTTCTTCGCAGAAAACCTCGTCCGACATAGTCGGGCGGGGATGAATGCGGCATAAAAAATAAATCAATATCAAGTGCAATGGTATTTTCACATTTTCTTTGCTTGTCTTTTGGTATATTTTCGTTTTGGTTTTTCAATCCCTTGGTCTTGGATATATCTTTCTAGTGTTTCAATGTTTGCGCCTCCGGTAGTGGTAATGAAATAACTGTCTGACCAGAAGCTATCCTTCCAGAGCTTATCTTTGATCTTATCCCAAAATTTTGCTCGAACTTCTTTTGAAAGTTGGGTCTTAAGACTGCACACAACAACGGATGGAGCTGCTGTTGCAGGAAGTTCAAACAGGATATGGATGTGATCGGGTTCTCCATTTAGTTCGAGAAGCTTTCCCTGATAACACTGTTCAATCAGATGAGTAGCATACTGTCTCATGTGTGTAATGATGGGTTCTGTCATTACCCTTCTGCGATATTTAATGACAAACACTGCATGATAAGTGAGTTTGTAAACGGCATGTCGTTTTCTGTTTAAATCGTCCATAAAAAACCTCCATTCATTTTACAATCGATACTTGCAATATCTCTTTAAATGTGCTATAATAATAGCATATTTAAAGAGATATTGCAACAGTTAACCTATTTTTCAACCGAGGTAATTTGCATGGAACTATCAAGGACAATCAATTCGGATAAGCGTTACTATTTAGATAAGAAAACCATTGAAAATGCCGCATCGCTTCTAGAGACGATGCGTGTATTTAATGATGCCAAAATGGATCTGTACAATGCACTCTATGATCAGAAATATTTAAATGCAGGGCCGTTACTTGACCATGCCTATCCTGTCTTTTTGAAAGAAAAATACAAAACCAATGATTATTATAATGCAGCAATCTATACAGCAGCTTCTGGACAGATTTCTTCACAAAAGGAACTAAAAAAGTATTATAAAACGACAATCGCTGCAGATTTAAAGAATCGTGATGAAAAGATTCAGTCTGTGAAAGAACAGTTGGATAAAAAGAGAGCAATTAAAAACTCCATTCGTCTCTATATAAAAACAAAAAAATGGATTAAACCATATCCGAAATGCCAGTCGAAGGTTAGAGGATTTAAGATCATTTTGTTTAATAAGATGATGGTGAATCTGGATGAGTATGAGCGTAAGGTTGAAGCTGATATTCGTAAGTTAAAGACGCGTTTGGCTTTGGTAACAGAAGCAAGAAAACGCAAAGCGAAGAAACTGGAGAACCTTGAAAAACTTCCACCAGAGCGGATTGTGTTTGGTGGAAAGAAGTTGTATTCTGAGAAAGATGTAGTTGAAGTTACAAAATCCGATGATTCATCAAATGATAAGGACCAGAAAACTTCGAAAAAGGCATCTAATAAATGGAGACAAGAGTTTTTTGAAAAGCGCCACCAGAGTATGTCACTTCCGGGCAGACATACGTCAAAGTATGGAAACTTCCTGTGTAAATATGATGGGAAAGATCTGTCTGTTACCTGCATAGATGGTTCTGTTACGATCTTTCATGATTTTAAGCTCCCAAGAAACGAAGAAAGTTTTCAGAAAAACTTTACCTGCAAGCCAGAAGATCGACAGTCACTTTGCTACAATTTCATTTTGAAGCGTGATAAGGAAAATAAGCAGTATCTGATCGTCTCCGTTACTATGAAGCTAAAAGCATATGAAAACAGTTATTACGGAAATGGTGCAATTTCTATGGATATTAATTATGATCATTTTGCATTGGCAGAACTGGATGAAACCGGAAAACTGCTTGACCAGAAGTTAATTCGATTTGACCTTATGAACAAATCTACTGGTCAGGTTACAAATATTTTGGGAGCAGCAGTGAAGGATATATTTGATTGGTGTGCAGAAAAGGATAAACGTCTCATTGTGGAAGACATTGATTTAACAATCAAACTGGCATCCAGAAAATACGGAAACCGAAAAGGAAATCATCATATGACCTTGTTTGCTTATCAGAGGATTGCATCAAGCATTGAAAATCAGAGCTTAAAACGAGAAATTGCCTTTTACAAGATTGATCCGGCTTATACCAGTCAAATGGGGAAGTTTCTGTTCATGAGAAAGTATGGAATTTCCATTCATCAAGCTGCGGCATATACGATTGGTCTGGTAGGTCTCGGTTTGTATGAGAAACTGGTACCAGACTCGCGAATGTTAAATTTGTTGAAAACAAAAGAAGGTACTGTACCAGAGTTTTCACAAGAAACCTACAAGAATATCTGGGCAAGGATCACAAATACATTTTCAGGTATTCGAAAACATTTCTTCTACCGAAGCATTCCGTATGAGGTGCTAGAAGAAAGAAAGCGACCAAGTTTAAGAACTTTAGCCGCTGAAATGAAAATACGGTATATGCCAATATTTGAGTAATCTATAAACTTTTTAATCAAGGTAACCCGAAAACAATATAGATTTGTAACTGTAAATCTTGCCCTTTTGTCACCACTTTCTGGATGTGTATCAATCGTATGATACAATGTGGGGGTGGACGGACGGCACTAGGGCAATCCTGTTCCTGACTTACAAAGCACCGCAAGATGTCGGCGAAGTTAGGAAAAGCGTAACTCTGGACTAAATCGCGGTTCCAATGCATCCCAATGTGAGAAATCCTGACGGCTGCAACGGAATCCTCGTCCGACCCGTCGGGCGGGGTTGTTCAAGACTATATAAGGAGAAACGATTACATGAAGAAAGCGAAGTATCTATTATGTGTAAGTTTAGTTTTACTATTGCTTGTAGCACACGGTCAAATATTGCCTATTTTACAAGTTAAATATCAACAAACATATAATATACTTCCAGTGCTATGGATTCGTTTTTGCTTAACATCAATAATCTTGGTCAATGAACTGCATTTAGCGTATGTTTTATGGAATCAAAACTCTGAAAAAAAGCAGCAACCATTTGTTGATTTGATTGTTTTTGTAGTTGTATGTATCGTTCTATATCTGATGCATAAACCCAAAGTATTTACTGATTTTCTAATGATTGATGTAATGGAATTACTCTTTCTAATTGAATTGATTTGTACAATATTTATTGATTTAAAAGGAAAAAAATAAATACATTTAAGTGTTAAAGCAACATATTGCGCACTCTAACAGAATACTCAATAAGCTTCACGGGAATACTTGATTTTGCCTTGAGCATATGTTATACTAATCATAGGCAAAAGATACTATCACGATCATGATTGATCGCCAAAACGAACGCCCCCAGTGCTGGCACACTGGGGGCGTTCTATTCCTTTTTGATAGCAGGAAGCTTAATCCTGAGGTTGACTACCGCCTAAATCTCATCGTCCAACCATTTGCAAATGTAGTAGGCAACTACACTTGCCAGAACAGAGAATATGAAAGATACTATCATATCGAGCATGATTGATTCACCCCCTTTCTCTACCTGCATCGGGGGTGGTAGCCGTATGAGTATATCATAAATGTCTAAATAGGTCAATTTTTTCCGCTTATAGTAATACACTGAAATCAGCCTATATTTAGACTGATTTCAGAAAAATTTTCATCAAAATCCTCTCTATGAATATATCCTAATTTTCCTTGAGACTTGATTTCTACCCATTTTTCTCCGATTTGAATCACCTGCACAGCTCTTCCATTCCGCAATATCATTCTGTCCATAGGTACATATATTTCCTCTAATCGTGTATATACAGTCAGATCTTTCCCACATAAATACCAGTCGGCAGTATTAACTTCTTGAATTTGAGCTTGCAGCGCCTTTGCTTTCCTAATTGCTCGATTTTGACTGATAGCACCGATTGCAACAATAATTGCCAGTATTGAAATTATAGCAACAACTCTTAATGCCTGCATTAGCCGTTTTGAACCGCTATATTGCGTTTCTAGCTGCTTGGCTTTCTCTGTGTAGTTCTTTTCCAATTCAGCTTTTTTCTTCTGAAATCGCTCATTCAGCACCTTCTTATGCAGGTTCAGAGCTTCCTCTTGTTGTCTTTTAATTCTTTGCTCGATCTCTTCCCCCAGATCATTGTTCAAACTCTTCGTCGTATTCCTCAACTTGTTCGTCTCGTCCTCTAACTTCTTGTTCTGTTCCAAAAGTTTGTTTTCTCGATCTGTAGCTATACTGCTTAATTCCTGTTGCTGTTTGTTCAGATCTATGATCTGATTGCTTTTCTTTTGAAGCTCGTTCTTGAGCTTCAAGTTTTCGGAGGAAGTCATCTGTATCTGATTGCGCAGCTGTTCGTTCTCCGTCTGTAATTCCTCCAACAGATTTAGCAGCTTCTCTTCTTCTGAGTAACTCTCTGATTCGTTCATTGCGTTCTTCTCCCTTCTCTTGTTCTTTCAGCTTCTGAATTTCTTCTTCAAGCATCTTCAGCTGTTCCTGCACCTGTGTCAATAACTCATTATGTTTCTTGATATCCCGATTGATCTGACAGCGATCTGAAGCCTTTCCAGACGCTTCTATCGCCCTTGCTTCATACCCTTCATGTATTGTTGGCTCTTGATCTATCCCACGTGTCTCATGGCTTCTATGGTCAATTTGATGCTCCTGGTCAAGATACTGATTGCAGACTTCCGCCCAGGATGCTCTCATGTTCTGAAGAACTTCTTTTTTGTCCAGCACATTCTGTTCAGCATTGATTCTCTTCCATTGCTTCCGGTTCCTTTTGTCTACCTTCTGTTTTCCTGTACTTGGGTCAATGATCGGGATGCGTGTGCCTTGTTCATCCAACGCATATTCCATTTTTCTCTTTGCAGTCCATTCCCCTGTTTTCTTGTCGATTTGCCGATTCGCAATCAAAATATGTGCATGTGGATTCATATTCTCTTTGTCGTGATGAATAGCATAGCTGCACGCATATCCCTGTGACGTGATCTGCTTTTCAATAAATTCATCGACTACTTTTTTCTGCATTGTAAGATCAAATTCTTTTGGCAATGCCACCATGATTTTTTTTGCAGTCCTTGCATTTTCAGCAGTTTCATAATTCTCGATTGCATTAAACAAAACAGCAGGATTTTGAAATTCCACCGGTGCTCCTTCTGGTAACAAGGTTTCCGTTAGAATTACTCGCTCTTCTCGTCCATAACGGAATGTTTTTCCCAACCGTTCATCCCGAACTTTTTCACCAGAAATATAAGAAAGCGTAGCACATGAAGATGAACCTTTTGCCCTTGATACATTAGAAATGTTGCAACTATAGATTGCCATTCGCGTTACCTCGCTTTCTGAAAAAATAGGTTTGCAAAGGATTTGCCTTTGCCCCTCGGAGAGCGCCTTACATGCAACCTTTGGTTGCGTGTAAGTGCGCCCTTAACTTTGTTAAGGGATTTCTGCAATGGATTTTATCATGCCTTTTCTTTAACGTCAATATATGATATACTGAATACACAAAAAATTTGAAAGGAGATTTCTTGATATGGCAACAGCAGAAGAAAGACTTGCAAAAATCAAAGAAAAACAGGCTCAACTTAAAGCTCAGGAAAAGAAAATTATTACTCAAGAAAAGGCAAAAGAACGGAAATTAAGAACGAAACGCTTAATTGAGATTGGTGGAACTGCTGAATCTATCCTTGGACGACCTTTTCAAGATGATGATTTACAGAAATTCGCTAACTTTTTGAAACAGCAAGAAGCACGTGGGAATTACTACTCAAAAGCTATGAACAATACAAACACACAATAAGAACTATGTCGGCATAAGCCGACAAAAAAAGAGCGCCAAGCATATATTGCTTGACGTCCTTTTTTAGAGCAGTGACATGCTCCCGCCACCTGACACTCAATTCAGTCCCACCACTTATAAACAGTCGGTTTTGACAGTCCTGTATCCTTGATACATTCGACTTTTCTTCCTTCTGGATGCTCTAATCTCCATTGTCTCACTAGCTCTGCTTTATCTGGTCTACCACTATTGTCAGTCCATTTTGTCCCATTCATCCTTTGCCGAATATCCCTTGAAAATCTAGCTAGTTCTAAATGTTCCTTTTGCTTCAATCGTTTATCTTTATCCCTGTGACTTGGCGGTATCTCAATTCCTGTGATCTTTTCAAGGTCTACTCTGGGAAACGTAACATATTTTTCATCAAAACATTCTAAAGCACTCTTACAATCCTCCTCGGTGAATGGAGCCTCTGGCTTCAATCCATCCAGAAATGATATAAATTCCATTGCATCCTTTTCAACCTCTGCCTTTGAGATATCGCATTTTACACCGTAAACTGCTAATGCCATAATTGCAAAATAACGATGCCCATAACTGGCAGATTCTTTAATTTTACGTTTCCACCAGTCGTACAAATCGCGCTTATCAGTCCAGCGCCCAGACGGTTGCTTATTCAGCACTCGCCGATCGTACCAAATCGGGAACAGCTGTCTTGCCTTTTCCAATGTGTACTTATGTTCTCTGTACTGCTTCGTTTCATCAACTCGTTTCGCTTCTGGCACGAACTGGCACAACTCTTCGAGGCTAAATGGATGCACATTAAGTTCAAAAGCCCGAACCCGAACCCCTTCTATCTTAGTTTTCCCTCCGATTACTCGGAAACCTTGATTGATTCCTTGGAACTGCACTTTCTTTTCGGTGCTAGTATA
>ERZ825525.1380-NODE-1380-length-21478-cov-3.911870_pt1 | contig 21478 bp, 16 predicted proteins | sample MGYA00519930_ERZ825525 | MGnify/ENA primary metagenome ERZ825525 (study PRJEB31778, sample SAMEA3449203) | human gut metagenome | biome: human gut; feature: human-associated habitat; material: faeces | place: United Kingdom | collected 2010/2012 ... | reverse complement strand
TCGGCGGTCTGTCCAAGTATCTGAATGAAATCCGGCTTGGAAATGCGTACAATGAGTTAAAAACCGGTGTGGAAAGCAGTCTGATGGGGTCAAAAACCGGAAAGAAGATTGCGAAGGTACTGAAGCGCTCGAAGGATAATATCAAACAGTTTTTTGTGCCGGGCATGTTTTTCGAGGAGCTTGGAATCACGTATGTCGGACCAATTGACGGACATGATATCAATCAGATGATCACGACATTTCAGCATGCATTCCGGCTGGATAAACCGATTATTATTCATGTGAAGACGAAAAAAGGAAAAGGCTATGGCTATGCGGAGCGGCACCCGGATTATTTCCATGGGATTGCGCCGTTTGACCGGATATCCGGTAAGGTGCTTGCCGCGAAAAAGACAAGCTGTTACACCGATATTTTTGCGAAGAAGATGGTGAAGCTTGGAGAGACACATGAGGATGTTGTAGCGATCACGGCTGCGATGGCACAGGGAACCGGACTGGTACGATTTGAAGAGGCGTACCCAAAGCGGTTTTTCGATGTGGGAATTGCAGAACAGCATGCGGTAACTTTTGCTGCTGGTATGGCTGCCGCAGGTATGGTGCCTGTCGTGGCAATCTATTCTTCGTTCCTGCAGCGTTCGTATGACCAGATTCTACATGATGTGTGCTTGCAGAAGCTGCATGTGATTTTGGCGATTGACCGTGCCGGTCTTGTCGGACAGGATGGAGAGACGCACCAGGGTATCTATGATCTGGCGTATCTGTCGCATATGCCGCATATGATCGTACTGGCTCCGAAGAACCGGTATGAGTTGGAGGCAATGCTTGATTATGCCTATGCATATGATGGACCGATTGCAATCCGGTATCCAAGAGGCAGTGCGTATAAGGGACATGCGGATATTCAGACGCCGATTGTCTATGGAAAGAGTGAAGTGATACAGGAGGCATCTGGCGTGGCAGTGTTCTCCTGTGGACATATGATGGAGGAAGCAGACCGCCTTGTGGAACGGTTAGAGGCGAAGCAGATTCCTGTGACACTGGTCAATGTGCGGTTCCAGTCGATGCTTGATACGGAGCTTTTAGACCGGCTGATGAAGACGCATACCGTCTTTGTAACATTGGAGGATACGATCATGCAGGGCGGATATGGCGAGAAGCTGCATGCGTATCTGGCAGAGAAAAACAGTCCGGAACAGTATACATTTATCAGCGGAGCGATTCCACTTCTGAGTGTGCCACAGGGAACAATTCCGGAGTTAAGGCACCATATGCAGATCGATGCAGAGGGACTGGCAGAAAAGATTGTACCGTGTTATAAGAAACATTTGAAATAGAAATAATATAGAGGAAGAACGATGGAGAAGCAGAAGAAACAGCGGCTGGATGTATTGCTTGTGGAGAAAGGACTGGCGCCTTCGAGAGAGAAAGCAAAAGCAATCATTATGGCGGGAATTGTATATGTAGATGGCAACAAAGAAGATAAGGCTGGGACGACATTTCCAGAGAACGCGGTGATCGAGGTAAAGGGGAAAACTCTGCCGTATGTGAGCCGCGGCGGTCTGAAGCTGGAAAAGGCAATGCAGAAATTCCCGATCACACTGTCTGGCAAAGTCTGCATGGATGTCGGTTCTTCGACCGGCGGATTTACAGATTGTATGTTGCAAAACGGAGCGACAAAAGTCTACGCAATCGATGTCGGACATGGACAGCTTGCGTGGAAGCTTCGCAATGACGAGCGGGTAGTCTGCATGGAAAAGACGAATATCCGTTATGTTGTGCCGGAGGATATTGACGAGCTGGCAGCATTTTCTTCGATTGATGTATCGTTTATCTCGTTGACGAAGGTTTTGCTTCCGGTGAAGAATCTTCTGACGGAGGATGGACAGGTGGTCTGTCTGATCAAGCCGCAGTTTGAAGCCGGACGGGAAAAGGTAGGAAAAAAGGGCGTTGTGCGTGACCGCGCTGTCCATGAAGAGGTGATCCGCATGGTGATGGACTATGCCTCTTCGATTGATTTTTATCCGCTGGCACTGGATTTTTCTCCGGTGAAGGGACCAGAGGGAAATATTGAGTATTTATTATTCTTATCCAAGAATAAACAAGATCAGGAAATCGTGGATGCTTCATCCATTGATATAAAAGCAGTTGTTACAGCTTCACATGATACGTTAGATAAGGAACCGGGCAATGAATAAGTTTTTAATCGTCGCAAATACTGACAAAGACATCAATTTAAAACTTTCGCAGGATATCGTTGCGTACATCAGGGAAAAAGGTGCGCAGGCGGTTGTGGTGAGCGATGAGCAGCACTACAATGGCACGACGATCAAGCCCGAATACATGGGAGGCGTAGAGGCTGTGATCGTGCTTGGCGGGGATGGAACGATGCTCCGTGCAGCACACAGCATTGGAACCTATGATGTTCCACTTATGGGCGTCAATCTCGGAACGCTTGGTTTTTTAACTGAGGTGGAAGAGTCAAACGCATATAAAGCAATCGACCGTCTGCTGGCGGACGATTACAGCATAGAAAAACGGATGATGATTGAGGGACGCAAGGGAGAGACATCCTTTTCCTGCCTGAACGATGTGGTGATCACACGTGCAGGATTTTCCCGGATCATTGGTCTGAATATCTATGTAAATGAGCAGTTGTTAGACACGTATGAGGCAGATGGTGTGATTGTGGCGACGCCGACTGGTTCGACCGGATATAATTTGTCCGCCGGTGGACCGATCATCAGCCCGAAATCCAAGGCAGTCGTTGTGACACCGATTTCTCCGCATTCGCTTACCTCCAAGAGCGTCGTGTTTGACAGTGCAGACCGTATACGGATCGAGGTTGTCAAGAAACGGAGAACACAGGAGACAGAAGCAATCGTTTCCTTTGACGGAGCAGACAATATCGAATTATCTGCGGGTGAGAGCGTGGAAGTGACCTGCTCGAAGCGTGAGATCCGATTGATAAAAATGTATGATGTCAGCTTTTATAGTGTACTTCGGGAAAAAATAGGAGGCGCTTAACATGAGTAAGCAGAGACGCCAGCAGGCATTGCTGGAATTGATATCGGAATATGAGATAGACACGCAGGAAGAGCTTACCAGACGTTTACAGGCACTTGGATTTGAGACAACACAGGCAACTGTATCGAGAGATATACGGGAATTGAAACTGGAAAAAGTTTCCTACGGAAGTGGGAAGCATCGTTATGCTGCAAGTCTGGAACCTGATACCGGAACACATGCATCCTATCAGCATGTGATGGCATCGTGTATTCTTTCGATTGAAGCCGCACAGAATATTATTGTAGTCAAAACTGTATCCGGTATGGCGATGGCGGTTGGTGCTGCAATCGACAATCTGTCGGTGGAAGGCATTATGGGATGTATTGCAGGCGATGATACGCTGTTTCTGGCGATCAAAGATGGGCAGCAGGCAGAACATATAATTGGAGAGATAAAAAAATGTTGTTGACAATGCACATAAAAAATATAGCGCTGATCGAGGAGATTGACATTGATTTTCACGAGCAGCTGAATATTCTGACCGGAGAGACGGGTGCTGGTAAATCTATTATCATTGGATCTCTGGGAATCTGTCTGGGCGGTAAATTCCCGAAAGAACTGTTGCGGGATGACACAAAGGATGGACTGGTCGAGCTTGTATTTTCGGTTGACCAGCCAGCAATTGTGGAAGCGCTTGAGAAGCTGGAGGTGACACCGGATGAGGACGGTACTTTGCTGATATCCCGGCGGTTATCGCCGAATGGCAGAACCGTCAACCGGGTAAATGATACGACGGTGACGATCACGCGGTTAAAAGAAATCGCATCGCTTCTGATCGATCTGCATGCACAGCATGAGCAGCAGACACTGTTAAAGCCAGCAAAGCATCTGGAGATACTCGATCGTTTTGGCGGGGAGGATATCCAGAAGTTGAAAAAACAGGTGCAGGAAGATTATCATATCTACCGGGAACTTGAAGAAGAAAAGAAAAAAGGCAGCATGGACGAGGCAGAGAAAAACAAACGCATGGATTTTCTGCAGTATCAGATTAAGGAAATCAAAGATGCGAAGCTGGTCGATGGCGAGGATGTCCAGTTGGAACGGCAGTACAAGAAGGCGGTCAATGCAAAGGAAATCCTGCAATATGCAAACGACATCTATGCACTGACCGGATATGGAGCTACTTCTGCGGGAGAACAGCTAGGACGTGCGATCAAGGATATGCGCAGACTCACGGAACTGGACGAGGAGCTTGCCGATGCGGCTGGTATCTTAGAGGATGCCGATGGTCTGCTGTCAGACTTTAATCGTGAGATCAGTGAGTATATGAAGGATATGGAGTTTGATGAAGGACAATTTCGTGAGATGGAAAGTCGTCTGGATCAGATCAATTCCTTAAAGGCAAAATACGGAAATTCCATTTCCCGGATTTTGGAAAGCCTTGCAGCTTTCGAGAAAGAATATGATGCTCTTTCTGGCTATGAGGAGCATATGCAGGAGATTGAGGCACAATGGAAGAAACAGACGGCGAAGCTTGAAGAGAGCTGCCGGGTATTATCCGAGCACAGACGGGCACTTTCGGAAAAGCTTTGTAAGAAGATCCGGGAGTCCTTGGAGGATATGAACTTTAATATGGTCCGGTTTGAGATGCGGTTTGAGACATCCCCGAATTATTCTGCAAATGGCTACGATGATGCGTGCTTCTATATCTCGACGAATGTAGGTGAAGCGATGCGTCCGCTGCATGAGGTTGCATCCGGTGGTGAACTGTCGCGAATCATGCTGGCAATGAAATCCTGTCTTGCAAATCAGGACGACACACCGACACTTGTCTTTGATGAGATCGATGTCGGTATCAGTGGCAGAACCGCACAGAAGGTGGCAGAGAAGATGTCAATCCTGTCACGGCAGCATCAGGTTATCTGTATCACTCATCTTTCCCAGATCGCAGCGATGGCAGATGCACATTATCTGATTGAAAAAAATGTGGAAAATGAGAAAACAATTTCCAGCATCCGGTTACTTTCAAAGGAAGAGGAAATTGAAGAACTGGCAAGACTCATCGGTGGTGCAAAAATCACGGAGACGACGATTCACACTGTGACCGAGATGAAAGGATTGGCAGAACAGGCAAAAATAAACTGAATTACATAGAATGAAATATTCGATACTAAGAGTACATGGAGGAATCTATGTACTCTTTTTTATAGCACAAATTATATGAAATAAAGCGATTTGAAATAAAGAAATGAAATCAGGAGAGGAGGAAACGATGTGAGAAAGTATCGAATCTTTTTAGTTGTACTGTTGCTGATAGTGCTTAGCATCTTAGGGTATCATAACCGGGAGTTCCTGTTCGCAAAGGGAGGAGATACAGATGTGGAGACGCAGGCGGATTCCCTGCCGGTTGTATCAAGTGAAGGGGAGACCGAATGCATGGTCTGTCCGTCGGGAGAACCAGTTGGAATCTATGTAAAAACAAAAGGTGTAATGGTGATCGGCGTCAATTCGGTTGTGGACGAACAGGGAATCACATGCAACCCATGTGAGAATCTGTTGTCGCCGGGCGATTATGTAATGCGTATCAATGGACAGAGTGTGGACGATAAAAAATCAATGCTGGAACTGGTACAGCAAAGCGGAGGACACGAATTGCTGCTTCGTGTCTGCCGGGAAAATGAGTACCGGACGGTGCGTGTAACACCGGTAAAGAAAAAGGATGGCAGCTATGCGCTTGGACTCTGGGTAAAGGATGATATTTCCGGAATCGGAACGATCACCTATACAGATGGAGAACGGTTTGCTGCACTTGGACACAGCATCAACGACAACGACACAGGAATTATGTTCCGCGTGTCCGATGGCGCGGTGTATGAGACGACGATCGTGCGCATCAAAAAGCCGGAAGCGGATAAGCCGGGACGACTGGAGGGCATCATCAATTATACCGGACGGTATGTGATCGGGCGCGTGGAGGAAAATAGTGCCTTTGGTATTCACGGATACTTGACAAAACGACAGCAAAAGACACATACGCAGGACATCCAGGTGGCAGTTGGACGAAAATCAGAGGTGCATGTCGGAACCGCGTATCTGCTTTCGTCGGTATCCGGGGAGTCGAAACAATACGAAATCGAGATTGTGTCAGTCGATTCTGACAATGAGAACGGACGGTGTATGGAATTTAAGGTAACCGATTCGACATTGCTTTCTCTGACCGGCGGAATTGTGCAGGGAATGAGCGGCACACCAATCCTGCAGGATGGCAGGCTGATCGGGGCAGTGACACATGTATTTGTCAACGATTCGACACGAGGCTACGGCATTTTCATCGAAGAAATGATGCAGTAAAAAATGGGAAAAATTGACCGAAAATGCTGTCAATATTTACTGTCGCAACTTGCGTTTTATTATGTATTGCCCTCGCAAAATAATGAAACTATAATGTCTTTGATATCAAGATTAGAGGGGGATAGTTTTATGAAGACAAAAGTGCTTATCATAAAACATGATACAAAGGCAGCGACGGAATTAAGACAGCAGCTTGCAAAGAATAAGGATATTTGCGTGTGCGATATTATTTCAGACGGCGGAAACGCAGTTTCGGCAATTCGCGCACAAAATCCAAATGTCATTTTGCTGGATTTCCTGTTGCCGAATCTGGATGGACTGGCAGTGATGGAAGAGGTCAACGGATGGGGAACCCGTGGATACCGCTTCCTGTTGCAGGGGAATGCCAGCCAGATTCGATTTGCACAAAATACATGCCGGGGAAATGTTGATCATATTTTCGTCCGTTTTATCGATGAAGAATATAATGATCTTGATCTGGAAAAGGAAATCCTGACCTTAGCGCGTGGCAAACAGACGGGGATGAGTGTCTGCCAGCCGGAGGATGCAGGAGAAGAACTGCAGACAAAGCTCGAAGTAAAGGTTACGGAAATCATTCATGAGGTAGGCGTGCCAGCACATATCAAGGGATACCAGTATCTGCGCAGCTCTATCCTGATGGCAGTACAGGATATGGATATCCTCGATTCCATCACGAAGCAGCTCTATCCTTCGATTGCAAAGGCATACGCAACGACACCATCCCGTGTGGAACGTGCCATCCGGCATGCCATTGAGGTGGCATGGAGCAGAGGCAACTCCGACACGATGCATGAGCTATTTGGATATACATTGCAGCAGGGAAAGCTGAAGCCGACGAACTCGGAATTTATAGCACTTATCGCCGACAAAATACGACTCGAATCGAAGATGAAAAGCGCGTAGACAAAATTATCCACAAAAAGAAAATTTCTGTGGAAATGCGCTTGACAATGGTATTTTGAAATTATATCATCTTCCTATGGTTAATTTTGATTGATAGGAGGTTGGTTCCAAGAAGGGGAGGATAATATGAATACGGAGAGAATCAGGGTGATGATTGCGGATGCCGGGTATGAGATGCTCGGTCGGCAGTTAGAAGCCTATAATGGGGAGAGATTCGACATCGTTTGCTGTACGGCGGATGGCAACGAGGTGTATGATCAGGTGCTGCAGGCACAGCCGGATGTGTTGCTGATGGATGTTTTCATTACCAACGTAGACGGTCTGGAGGTATTAGAGCAGCTGCGGGAGAACCAGTCACTGGTGGATTTGAAGATTATTTTCTTGTCGACGGTGGGTTCGAGCCGGATCATCAATATGGCATTCAATCTGGGTGCTGATTATTATATGATGAAACCTTGTAATCCGAAGGTACTGGCAAAACGAATTATACAGATTGCAGACTTTGCAAAGGTTGGGGAGCCGATGGAAGGATGCGAAGATGAGGATACCAAACTGCCAGCCAACAATGAGTATGACTATGGTATGCATACGATGGAGAACGACGTAACGGAGATCATCCGTGAGATCGGTATTCCGGCGCATATCAAAGGATATCAGTACATACGTGAGGGCATCATGATGGCAGTCAATGATATGAATATGCTCAATTATATAACGAAGCTGTTGTATCCAAGTATAGCGAAAAAATACAAGACGACGTCCAGCAGTGTGGAGCGTGCCATCCGTCATGCGATTGAAGTGGCATGGGGAAGAGGCAAGATCGAAGTCATCGAGGATATGTTTGGCTATACGGTGAGTGCAGGAAAAGGAAAGCCGACGAATTCCGAGTTTATTGCCCTGATCGCGGACAAGCTGAGGATTGAGTATAAAATGCATGCAAGCTAAAAAATAAAATCCATGCGAAAGTTACGAAAGGAGATAAAGACGTGGCAACGGAAGGAACAAGAGAAGGTGGTTCCAGCATGAACAGAGGACAAGGAAAATATTTTGATCGGGAGAAACGACCAGGTGGAGGAACAAGATTCCAGAAATCCGATCGTTCCGGCGCACCGCGAGGTGACCGACAGGCAGGTGGAGACAGACCACCGCGTGGAAATGGAAACCGATCATATGGAGAGAAATCATACGGTGACAGACCATATGGAGACAGACCACCGAGAAATGAGCGTCCAAACCGAAACTACGGAGGTGCTCCTAAGTTTCCGAAAAAGGATGAGGATGAGGAAGACAGAGGCAGAAGAAGCAAGCCATCCCGTCCAAAGGAGAGTAAGCCGACGATCGCAATTCCGGACAAAAATAAAGTCCAGATGCGCTTAGAAAAGGAACAGAAATCGGTTAAGAAGAAGCAGAACAACAAAAAACGGGAATCCAGTCGTCCGCAGCCAAAGCAGAAGCGGTCAAGCAATATCAATTATACGAAGAACTATGCCAATGGCGCGTATGATGATTATGAGGATTTTGATGATTGGGAATAAAAAGGCAGGCACCATACAGCAGTTTGTATGGTGCCTTTTTGCGTGCTGGTATGTAGTGGTTTTACTTGTCTTGGAGAAATGAATGTGATATGATACTTTTATCTGTGGAATTTGTGATACACATGGAGGAACATTTTGGACGAGAACAATCTGGATAGTCTGTTGGATGAATTATCATCGATGGATGGAGAATTGAATGAGAATATTGATATAGATTCCGGCGTGGATGTCGATGCAGATGATATGGATGACATTTCTCTCGATGAACTGGATCATTTAGATGGCATGGATCTTGGAGATCTGGATTTCGATGATATTGATTTTGATGATGTTGATATCACGAAACTGGATGCCGGTGCCAATCCGGTCGTAAAGAAGAAGCCGCAGGAACAGGAAACGGACGATATGAGTCTGGATGCCCTGATCGAGAAGGCAAATCAGGAGAATGTGAAACCAGAACCACCACAGGAAGAGCCGTCGGTGCAGGCGGACAATACCGATGTTTTTGGAGAAGCAGACTTGCAGATGCAGGAAGATACCGCGTTGCCAGAGGGCGTGTTCGATGATGCTTTGTTTGGTTCGATGGATATGGGAATGTCAGAAGAACCAGAACTGTCAGAGAAGGAAAAAAATCCATATACGGCAGATGAGGATAGCCTGGATGCATTGTTGCAGTCCTCTATGGCAGAAAGTTTGTTGAACGGGGATCTGGCTGATATCGAGGATATTGGCGAAAAAACGGAGGAACCGGTAAAAAAGGTGAAGCAGCCGCGGAAAAAGGCAGAGAAGAAAAAAGCGGAAATCGAGGAAGAAGAGACAGAACATAAAAAGAAAACGATTTCTGAGATTCTTTTTGGTGAGCCGGATGAGGATGACTTAGAAGAGGAAGCTTTGTTCGAGGAGAAGAAAGCGAAGAAGGAAGCTGAAAAGAAGAAAAAACAGGCAGAGCGGGAAGCGAAAAAAGAAGAAAAGGACGCAGCCAAGCAGGAGATGCTTACTGCGAAGCAGGCGAAGGATAAAGCAAAGCAGAAGGAAAAAGCCGACAAAAAACGACAAAAAGATGAAGCCTATGCGGCAGAACTTGAAGCCGAAAAAGATCAGAAAAAGGTTTCGACACCGACCGTTATTGTCGTATTTGTTCTGTTTTTTGCACTTGCGGCAGGAGTCGTACTCGGTACGAATCAGTTTAACTATTCGCAGGTGATCAAAAAAGCGGCGAATTATTTCGAACGGCAGCGATATCGTCTGGCATATGACGAAGTATCTGGCGTGGAAGTCAAAGAAAAAGATCAGGATCTGAAAGACCGTATCTATACAGTTATGTATGTAGAACGGCTCTACGAATCCTATGAGAATAACATGAAGCTTGGCAGAGCGGACAAGGCACTCGATGCGTTGCTCCGTGGTATCCAGAAATATGATGAGCATTACGATGAGGCGGTAGAACTGGATATCGTAAAAGATATTGATTCCTGCCGGGATAAGATTATAAATGCCCTGTGGAATACTTATGGCATTACCGAGGAAACAGCATACCAGATCTTAGCAATGGAAGGACAGGAATATACCAAAACCTTGTCGGAGCTTGGCGCAAAAGCGGCGGAGACAGAAACGCCGACGGATGCGCAGGGACAGTAATAAATGCAACTATTGACTGTATGAATGTGACAGAGGATGAGACAATGATAGCAATTTTAGATTACGATGCAGGCAACATTAAAAGTGTAGAAAAAGCAGTGCATTATCTGGGCGAAGAAGCCGTGATCACGCGGGACAAAGATCTGATCTTATCGTGTGACAAGGTGATCCTGCCGGGTGTGGGAAGCTTCGGTGATGCGATGGGTAAGCTGCGGGAGTACAAGTTGGATCAGGTCATCTACGATGTGGTAGATGCCGGGACACCATTTCTTGGAATCTGCCTTGGCTTACAGCTTCTGTATAAGACGAGCGAGGAAAGCCCGGGAGCAACGGGACTTGGGATTTTGGACGGCGAGATTTTACGGATTCCAGATGCACCGGATCTGAAGGTGCCACAGATTGGATGGAATTCGCTTGATATCACACCGGGCGCAAAATTATTTGCCGGTGTGGAGGAACATCCATATGTATATTTTGTGCATTCGTATTACCTGAAATCGAAGGACGAAGCAGATGTTGCAGCGCGGACACACTATTCCGTGGACATTCATGCCTCTGTGGAAAAGGGAAATGTATTTGCATGTCAGTTCCATCCGGAGAAGAGTTCGACGGTAGGACTGAAAATATTGGATAACTTTATACACTTATAAGAGACGGGGAGGAAGAGAGTATGCATACAAAGAGAATTATTCCTTGTCTGGATGTCAACAATGGCAGGGTTGTAAAGGGTATAAATTTTGTGAATTTGAAGGATGCAGGTGATCCGGTTGCTGTTGGTGCTGCCTATGATAAGGCAGGTGCGGATGAGCTTGTATTTCTGGATATTACGGCATCTTCGGATTCGAGAAATATCGTGATCGATATGGTGCGGAAGGTTGCGGAGACTGTATTTATTCCGTTTACGGTTGGCGGCGGTATCCGTACAGTCGATGATTTCAAGGCGATTTTACGTGAGGGCGCCGATAAGATCAGTATCAATTCCTCTGCTATCAATACACCACGGCTGATCAGTGATGCTGCAGACAAGTTTGGCAGCCAGTGTGTGGTCGTTGCAATCGATGCGAGAAGAAGAGAAGATGGAAGCGGCTGGAATGTGTTCAAGAACGGTGGACGTGTCGATACCGGACTTGATGCGATCGAGTGGGCGATGCAGGCAGATAAGATGGGCGCAGGAGAGATCCTGCTTACGAGTATGGACTGTGATGGAACAAAGGCAGGCTACGACGTGGAGCTGACCAGACTGATTGCCGAAAATGTATCCGTTCCGGTAATTGCGTCCGGCGGTGCAGGAACGAAGGAGCACTTCTATGATGCACTGACAGAGGGAAAAGCAGACGCAGCACTTGCAGCATCCCTGTTCCACTACAAGGAGCTGGAGATCATGGATCTCAAAGCATATCTGGCGGAGCGTGGAATTCCGATGCGTATGTAGCGATATACGACGGTGGAAGAAGGACTTAAAACATGATAACACTCATTGAAAATGATATTTCTCTGGAAGAGTATCTGACACTTCGGGAGAAAGTTGGCTGGAAGAAACTGACAGACAAGCAGGCGGCACATGCCCTTGCGAATTGTCTGTATAAAGTAAAAGCGGTCGATGCGGACGGACAGGTCGTTGGTATGGGACGTGTCGTTGGAGACGGTGCCGTGGTCTGTTATATTCAGGATCTGATCGTGATCCCACAGGTGCAGGCACAGGGCATTGGCTCGCAGATTATACAGAAATTAAAAGCGTATGTGGAATCTCTGCGGGAAGAGGGAAGCACGATGATGCTATGTCTGATGTGTGCCAAGGGCAGAGAGCCATTTTATGAAAAACATGGATTTATGCAGCGACCGACCGATGCACTTGGACCGGGTATGATTCAGTATCTGACAGAAAAATAAAGAATAAAACAAAAAATCCTCCCATCTGGGAGGTTTTTTGCTTTCTATCGAACTATGAGATTACTCAGCAAGATATGGCTTTAACGCTGCCATGATATCTTCTGTATCCTTATCTGTATGTACATTTAAGTCGATTGGCTTGGAAATATCCAAACTGAAAATACCCATGATAGACTTTGCATCGATAACATAACGACCAGATACTAAGTCAAACTCAGCATTAAAACCGCTGATGTCATTTACAAAGCTCTTTACCTTATCGATAGAGTTGAGAGAAATTTTAACCTTTAACATATAGAAACCTCCTTGTATATTATGAAAGCGAAAAATAATCTCAAAAATATATCTTTCGCACTTTTTTTATCTATGTTACTATAATAAAAGTTTACACTATAAAAGTCAAGAATCAGCAGGAGAAATTTGCGTAAAATGTATGTGAATATTTTAAATAAAAAAGTAGCAGTTTGCACACTCGGATGCAAGGTGAATCAATATGAGTCAGACAGTATGATGGATATTTTGAAGAAAAATGGATGCGAGATTGTACCATTTTCACAGTTTGCAGATGTGTATATCGTCAATACGTGTTCGGTCACGAATATGGCGGAGCGAAAGTCGAGACAGATGCTGCACCGCGCGAAAAAGAAGAACCCGGAGGCGGTCATTGTGGCAGCCGGATGCTATGTGCAGGCAGCCGAGGAAGCGTTGGCAAAGGATCTAGGCATCGATATTCTGATCGGAAACAACTGCAAGAAGGATGTTGCCCGTATCTTAAGTGAATATTATGAGGATACGTCCATGCATGAGGTTGTGATCGACATCAATCACACGAACGAATATGAGGAAATGACGCTCATAAAGCCGAACGAGCGATGCCGTGCCTATGTCAAGGTGCAGGACGGCTGTAATAATTTCTGCACGTATTGTATCATCCCATATACACGTGGCAGAATCCGCAGCCGGAAGCTTGCGGATGTCGTGCGGGAGGTAGAAGGGCTGGCAGTAGAAGGCGTACAGGAAGTCGTGATTACAGGAATCAATTTATCTTCCTATGAGGATGAGGATGGTGCATCGCTGCTGATGCTGTTACAGGCAGTTGCCAAAGTGAATGGTATTAAGCGTATCCGGATGGGATCGCTGGAGCCGCGTGTGATCACAGAGGAATTCCTGGATGGTATCACAGCGCTTGATAAGGTGTGTCCGCATTTCCATCTGTCATTGCAGAGTGCCTGCAATGAGACGTTAAAGCGGATGAACCGGAAATATACAATCGAAGAATATATGGAAAAATGCGAGATGATCCGCAAGGCATATGATCGTCCGGCGATCGCGACAGATGTGATTGTAGGATTCCCGGGGGAAACCGAGGAGGAATTTGCAACAACGGTGGCAAATCTGGAGAAGCTGAATCTCTATGAGATGCATGTATTTAAATATTCAAAGCGGAGCGGCACGATCGCAGCGACAATGGAGCATCAGGTGAGCGATGCAGTGAAGGAGAAGCGAAGCAATGTGCTGTTAGAGCTGACGGCGAACCAGAAGGCAGCATTTGAAGCACAGTTTTCCGGAGAGCTGCTTCCGGTGCTGATGGAGGAGTATGACTGTATCGACAAGGATGGAAAGCCGGCGTATGTCATGAAGGGACACACAGATCGTTATATCCTTGTGAAGCAGGAGACGACAAGAGAAGTCTGCGAGCAGAGTGTCAATACATTCGTGGATATTTTGTACCGGCCGGAGAAGTCGAAATAAGGATGTTGGATCATGGCATATGGACGTATATCTTTACGAAAATATGCCATGAATTAAAAAAAATTAAAAAAATTAAAAAAAGTTGTTGACAACATGTTATATATTTGTTATAGTAACAAAGGTTTCAAGATGGTTCGTTGGTCAAGCGGCTAAGACGTCGCCCTCTCACGGCGAAAACAGGGGTTCGATTCCCCTACGAACTGCTTTTAAAAGGATACAGATTGTATCCTTTTTTTTTCGCGATTTTCCCTTTCATAAGAAAAGAATCACTTGAAGAAAATGCCTCCGTGAGATATACTATACTACATATGATACAGAAGAAAGGGGTTAGTAATATGGCTGTATGTGAATCATGTGGAGCAAGGGTGCAGGATGGAATTACGATCTGTCCGGAATGTGGGCGCCCGGTGGTGAAGATGAAGACAAGTCTTGGGCTGAAAGGTGAGAACGGAAAGAAGCCGGTACAGCAAAGGGCATATACACCAACCGATGATTATGGTGACATCTATGATGGGAACAGTATCGGGGGAACAGATCCTGTCAAGATTACGAAGGAAGACGTAAAGGAATACAAAGAGCTGAACAAGAAACAGGGCGGCGGAAGCGGCGTCGGCAAAGTGTTTGGCACGATCTTCAAGTTCATCATATTTGCAGCAATCGTATTTGGTATTTATATGTTTGTGACAAAGGTTGTGTTAAAGCCGAACGGACCGGAGACTTATGAGGATGCAGTCAAAGCATTCCAGACAGCGGTCAATGAGGATGACAGTGAGAAATTACAGGCATTAGTACCGGAATACATAACAGCAAACAAAGCCTTGGTTGAGGAAATCTTACCATATGTGCAGGAGACAAACTACACATCGATCAAGATTATTGATACATCCATCTGGGGCACTTCTGAGGTAAATGCATTCAACGATAAGATCCAGCTGGAGCATGGTAAGACTGCAGATGCAAGAGAGGGTGTTACCCTGAAGCTTGGACTGCGTGGAACGATGAAGGATCGCAATGGCGTGAAGAGACAGTATCTGGAAGTAAATATTGATTTCATCAAGATCAAAGGCGTCTGGTATCCGGATATCGAAGAGGTACAGGATCAGTTGTTTAAACAGGATTAAGAAAAAGCCGGGAGCGAAAAACTTCCGGCTTATTTTTTTGACGGAGGAGTACATGGCGTTACAGTTTATCCTTGGCCCAAGCGGGGCAGGAAAATCAGAATATATTTACGAGGACATTATACGTCGGACAATGCAGGATGAGCGGGAAAATGTGATCGTGCTTGTCCCGGAACAGTATTCGCTGGAGATTCAACGAAAGCTTGTGCAGAAGCATCCGCGCGGTGGCAGCTTCCAGATTGACGTCATCGGGTTTAACCGGCTGGCATATCGGATATTTGATGAGCTGCATATCAAGCCGAAGAAGGTGCTGGAGGATTTCGGAAAATCTATGTTGCTGCGAAAGGCAGCACAGGAGCACAAAGAAGAGCTGTCTCTGTATGCCGGAAGTCTGGATAAGGCAGGATTTATCGACGAGGCAAAATCGTTGATGTCAGAGATCTACCAGTATGATATTCCACGGGAACGGCTGCGGGAGGCGTTACAGAAGCTGGACGATTCGGAGGAGGCACGTGTGCTTGCGAGAAAGCTGCAGGACATGCTGGTAATTTTCGATGCGTTTGAGGAGAAGAAAGGGCAGTCTTTTATCGTAGCAGAACAGATGCTGGAGCTCCTGACCGCGGCAGCGGAACAATCGGAGCTGATTGCAGGCAGTGAGATCGTATTAGATGGATTTACCGGATTTACACCGATTCAGTTGAATCTGATTTCCGTGTTGCTGCGCCGGGCGAAAAAAGTGACAATCGTATTGACGATTGACGCGGCAACCTATGAGAAAAAGCACGTGGCAGAGCACGAACTGTTTGCACTTACGAAGCAGACAATCGAGCATTTGCTGCTTACTGCCGAGCAGGCACATGTGGTTGTGAAAACGGCATTGCTCTTAGGAAAGGATGGCTGTAAACGGTGGAGCAAGGGACATCCGCTGGCACATCTGGAGCAGAATCTGTTCCGCTATCCGTACCGTGTCGGGAAAGACGAGGAACAGGCGATTACGATTACGGCGTATGATACGCCGGCGCAGGAGCTGACCGGCGTTGCAGAACAGATTCGTACCCTTGTGATGGAGCAGGGCTATCGTTACCGGGATATTGCGATCGTGAGTGGAAATCTGGAGGAGACGGCGGAATTTGCGAAGCGGATATTGCCGCAATATGAGATTCCATATTTTATTGATATGACGATGCCGGTGAAGAATCATCCATGTGTGGATGCGCTTATGCATGTGCTTCGAATCGTCGATGAGAATTTCAGTTATGACAGTGTGTTCGCGTTCTTAAAATCCGGAGTTGTAAAGTCGTTGGAACAATCGGAGATCGAGATGCTGGAAAACTACGTGCTGGCGCGTGGACGAAAGGGAATCCGGAGCTGGAGCCAGCCATTTCTAAACGGCGAGGATGACACCGTGGATGAGCTGCGGCAGGTTGTGATGGAAATATTGCAGCCATTTTACAAGGCAGTCTCCGGTGGAAAAAAGAAGATTTCCGTGTTTGTCGAAGCCATCTATGCGCTTATGGAGACGCTTTCGATGGAGACGCAGTTTGAAGATGCCGGACTGTATGAGAAGGTGCGGCAGATCTTTGACAAGATGGTGGAGATCATGCCGGAGGACACGGTCAATGTACAGGAGTTTGAGGAACTGTTTGCCGTAGGAATGAAGGATGTCACACTTGGTATGGTGCCACCGACACTGGATATGCTCGTAGTCGGCGATATCACGCGAACCAGACTGGGTGATATCCGGGCGCTGTTTATCGTGGGTGTAAATGACGGCGTCATTCCGAAACGTGCCGGACGCAGTCAGATCATCAATGACCGCGAGAAAGAACGACTGGGTGCATTTGGTATCCATATGGCGCCGACAGAGCGGGTGAACAGCTACACCGAACAGTTTTACCTGTATCAGAACATGACGAAGCCAAAGGATTGTCTGCATTTATCCTATGTGTGTATGAGTGCCACGAATGAGACAATGCGGCCATCTTATATATTAGACCGGATTCGAAGAATTTTTCCGGACAAGAAGGAATTACAGGGACAGCGGATGGAGAACCGGATCGTGACAGACAAATCCGGGCTGGAGGTTTTAATCATAGGAATCCGGGAATTGCTCGAGGGTAATCACAGCCACGAGAAAGAGACACTGCAGTTATATAAGCTGTATCTGAAGCATGGAGATGCCCGGACACTCGAACGGATGAAACAGGCGATGCAGTACCAGAATCTGCCGGAGAAGCTGGCGGAACAGGTCACACAGCTGATCCGGTTACAGGATATGGCGATGTCTGTATCGAAGCTGGAACAGTATGCAAGCTGTGCGTATGCATTTTTCCTTCGATACATTCTACGGTTAGAGGAGCGGCAGATTCATGGTATCGACAACCGGAACGTCGGTATGATCCTGCACGGTGCGATGGAGCAGATGTTTTGCTATGTGCGGGATCAGAAGGACAATGCATGGGAGACACTGTCCGAGCAGGAGCGGGATGCGAAGACAGAGGAATTCGTGAATGAAAACTTTGCGAAGGAATACGCCGGACAGGAGCTGGATGCCGGACAGTATGAAGTGCTACGGAAGAGTTTGATCCGAATCGGAAAACGAACCGTGCAGAAGCTGCAGGCGATGATGGATGCGTCTTACAAACCGCGGTATTTTGAGTATGCATTCCGAAAAAAACTGCAGGTGGGAGATGAACAGTTGTCCTTAGTTGGCGTGGTGGACCGCGGAGATTTGTATGTGAATGAAGCAGAGCAGACGATCTCCCTGCGTGTGATCGATTACAAATCCGGGGCACATGAGTTTGATCTTGGTGATCTGTACGAGGGGCTAGAGCTGCAGCTTGCAATCTATACAGATGTGATGCGTGAACTGGTCGATCAGGAGTGGAATAAAAACCGCGCGGAGACAGAACGCTATAAGATTGTGACGGATAGTATGTATTATTATCATATGCAGGATCCATATGTGCAGGCGGAAAATGAGACTGAGGCGGAGGAAGCACGGGAGAAGCAGCTGACATACAAAGGACTGGCACGGGATGACGCGGAGGAATTTGACACAGTGCTTGCCTATGCCGAGTACAAGGCATCTGCACTTGTCACGCAGATGAAATCGGGAGTGATCGACAAAAATCCGATGCGGGAGTCCAACAAGACCGCGTGCGATTACTGCGCATACAAAGATGTGTGCCGGTTTGATGAGAAATACGGAAACAACCGTTATCACTACACAAAGCACAGCGCAAAGGAGAAGGAACAGTTATTGGAGGAGATGCATAGCGTATGCCATGGACAGAAAAACAGGAACAGGTAATTAAAGAGAGAGACAAGACAATTCTTGTATCGGCAGCCGCAGGCTCCGGTAAGACGGCAACGCTCGTGGAACGCATCTACCAGAAGATGATTGATCCGGAGCATCCGGTCGATATCACGTCTTTTCTGGTCGTGACTTTTACTAAGGCGGCAGCGGCGCAGATGAAAGAGAAGCTTTTGAAAAAGCTGGAGGAAGCACAGGAACAGTATCCGGAATCGGAACACATTGCAAAGCAGAACATGTTGGTCCAGAGTGCGGATATCACGACGATCGATAGTTTCTGCCTGAATATCGTAAAGGAGTATTTCAGTTATCTGAATCTGGACCCGGCGGTTGGAATCGGAGATCCGGGTATGCTGGAAATGTTGAAATATGATGTAATGACCGCGCTTTTTGAGGAAAAGTATGCACAGCTGCAGGAACAGGGCGATACAGAATTTGGGCGCCTGCTGGAGGTGTTCTGTGATGGAAAACGGGACGACAATCTGAAGGATGTGCTGGACAAGATCTATCGGCAGATCACAAGTTTTCCAGCACCGGAGCGGTTTTTAGAGGAAGCGAGAATGGGACTGCAGATTGACACGGCGGAGGATTTAAACCATGCACCGTGGATGCAGGCGATGCTTGATATCCTGCATAAAAAGGCGGCGGCAGCCGTACAGCTTGCAGAGCGGTGCCTTGCGATCTGCGAGGAGGCGGATGGACCGGAGCAGTACCGGGAGCAGATCAAATCGGATATCGAGAAGCTGCAGGCAATCGGGCAGGCGGACAGTTATGCTGCGATGAAGGGGGCAATCGAGAGTAAATGGGCGACGCTTTCGAGAAAGAAGTTTACCGGAGACAAAGAATTACAGGAAGCCTGTAAGACGCTCCGCAAGGAATATAAGGATGAATTTGACAGCAAAAAGCTTGACAGCTTTAAGCAGTCGGAAGCACAGATCTTAGAAGATATGCAGCTGTTAAAAACATATCTGCTTCCGTTACTCTCCCTGACTGAGGAATTCATGACGCGGTTTATGGAAGAAAAGCAGAAAAGGAAGATGCTGGAGTTCTCGGATATCTCACATATGGCATACCAGCTTGTGTGTGCCGGCTATGATGAGGATGGTACAGCAGTTCCAACAGAAATCGGAAAGACGATTGCAAACCGGTATGAGGAAATCTATATTGACGAGTATCAGGACAGCAATTATCTGCAGGAGGATATTCTGACTGCAGTATCGGGCAAATCCCGCGACGTGCATAATATGTTCATGGTGGGCGATGTGAAACAGAGTATCTACCGTTTCCGTATGGCGCGTCCAGAGATATTTGTCAAAAAATATAACCGATATCAGGCGGAAGGAAACGATATTAAGATCGAACTGAATCATAATTTCCGTTCCCGTGCGGTTGTGCTGCGCGCAATCAATTATTTCTTCTATCAGTTGATGGGAAGCGATTTAGGTGGTATCACATATGATGAGAAACAGGCACTTGTACCGGGCAAGCAGTTTCCGGAGCCACCGGAGGGCGTCCATATTGCCGAGGATGTGGAACTGTTGTTTGCTGATGTAGATGATACCGGGGATTTGAGCGAGGAGCAGCTTCGCCAGTATGGATCTCCGGAGAAAGATACGGTGGAGGGCTATATGATCGCGAACCGGATTCGATCGCTGATGCAGCCGGATACCGGCATGCAGGTCTATGACGAGGAAGAAGAATGTTACCGTCCGGTTCGGTATAAGGATATTGTGATACTGGCAAGAAGCCTGAAGGATTATGGCGATGTGATCTACAATGCGCTCACGGCACAGGGGATTCCGGTATATCTTGAAAAGTCCAAGGGATATTTTCAGGCAGTGGAGATACAGGTTATCATGGCGATGCTTTCCGTGGTTGACAACAGCCGGCAGGACATTCCACTTTCGGCAGTGCTATTGTCGCCGATCGGTGGCTTGAATGAGTCAGAACTTGCGCAGATATGTGCTGCGGTGCGGAATGCCGTATCTGAAAAATTGTGTCTGTACGATATCTGTGAGTATTATGCAGAGGATCAGGCAGATACAGAACTTGGCGGAAAAGTCAGACGCCTGCTTGATCTGATCGAAGATCTAAAAGAGAAAAAACAGCATTTATCAGTATCGGATCTCATCTGGGAGCTGTTGGAGCAGACGGGATATTATGAATACGTGACAGCAATGCCGGCAGGCGATATCCGCAAATCCAATGTCGATATGCTGTTGCAAAAGGCAGTGCAGTTTGAAAATGGATATTACAAAGGATTGTTTCATTTCTTGCGCTATGTCGATAAGCTGAAGCTGATGGAAAAGGATGAGGGCGAAGCAAGCGTGCTGAGCGAGGATGCGGATGTTGTGCGGATTATGAGTATCCACAAGAGTAAGGGACTTGAATTTCCGGTAGTATTTGTGGCCGGTATGGGAAAACAGTTTAATTTTCAGGATATGAATGCAGGTCTTTTGCTTCATCCGGAACTGGGAATAGGGGCTGATGCTATCATACCGGAGAAACGGGTGATCGCATCTTCGCTGAATAAGCAGGTGATCAGAAGACAGCTTCTGAAGGAGAGTCTGGGAGAGGAACTGAGGGTACTTTACGTTGCCATGACAAGAGCAAAAGAGAAACTGATCCTTACAGGAACAGTCGGAAAGCTGGAAAAGCAGATGCTGTCGCTGTCGCGTTTTCTGGATGAGGAAGAAGAACTGCTCCCACTGGGAACCAGAATGAAAGCAAAGAATTACTGGGCTGGTGCGGCATCGGGCCATGAGTGAACTTCTGTGGGAATATGGAATCCTCATGAAGAAACAGCCGGGGATTTACGATGATATCTCTGAGTTTGTGATAAAAAAGATCACTGTCCGTCAGATGACAGAAAAGGCAGTTCTCATCCAGGCAGGAAACCAGATGCAGGAGGAATATCTGAAGAACTGGGATGAAAATAAAGTGTATGA
>ERZ825525.1368-NODE-1368-length-21681-cov-2.803015_pt1 | contig 21681 bp, 30 predicted proteins | sample MGYA00519930_ERZ825525 | MGnify/ENA primary metagenome ERZ825525 (study PRJEB31778, sample SAMEA3449203) | human gut metagenome | biome: human gut; feature: human-associated habitat; material: faeces | place: United Kingdom | collected 2010/2012 ... | reverse complement strand
CCGGACTATCTCGCGATAAATAGCGCCCTGGGTGTGATATCCCCAGTACTCGATGAAGTGTTCCTTGCGGCGCGTTTCCGGATTCCATACCGGTTCGAAGTCGCGGACACATTTCAGGTCAACTATCATCAGGTGTTCGCGGTAGCTGTCAACCTTGATTTTATAAGGCACTTTGCCGATTTCCCCGGTGAATATCCGCTGCTTCTCGCCGCTCATGTACTCAGTGAAAAGCGGGCCTGCTTCGGTGCGTTCGATAGCACTTTCGGCAGTCTGGTATTCAGCTTTCAGAGTGCCGTCCTTCTTGAAAAGTTCGGGGTGCTGTTCGCGGAACTGGTCGAGCGTTCCCTCGTAGAACGCGTCAACGTAAGAGCCGGTCAGCAGCGCCGTGGTGTCCTCGCGGCGGCTTTCCCCGGTCAGTTCAGCCATTGCGGCGGCTTCGCAGTGCAGGAACGCCTTGAACTGCGAGCAGCTCATGTATTCTTCGTTTGCTTCGGGGGTGTAGTAGGTGGTGTTGTCGAGGGTCATGTGATACCCGCCTTTTCTGCGTCATGCTGCGCGAACAGGTCGTAAGCTATTTTGAGGGCGTGGGGTTCGTTCATTGCCTGCACCGAAGTCCATGTATAATCATTATCTCTATCTTCGCACACCTTGTTGAGATCGTTAAGTCCGAAGCTGGAATCAATATGTTCGATGAATATAGATTTGCGGCGATTGTCGCGGCGAATTCCCCATATCCAATAACCACTCTGAATAGCTGGAGCGTCGGAAAATTCTTCAATGCCAGAATCGGGGATTACTCTGTTAAGTTCTTCCGCGCGCATCTTATCGTCTGTGATGGCGATAATGTGGTAATCGCTATACTCTCCGGCGGTTATCGCATAGAACGTCTTGGTGTCAGCCATTTCCCGCGCCCTCCTTTGCTTTCTTCGCGCACTCAACGCAGAGCTGTCTGCCGAACATATCGACCGCCCTCTGCGCTATCTGCTGTGCGTTAAACGCTCCGGAACCCTTGATAGCCGCTCCGCAGTCGGCGCACTGGAGGACTGCCGAGTTATGCGGCGGTGTTTCCACGTCAGGATCTTTCATTTCCTCCGTGGGAATGCACAGCACCTGGAAGCATGCGTACTTGAATGCCACCGACATTGCCTTGTTGCTGGACTTGTCCGCGCTGTCCATGCCCTCACCCTGAACGACCGCCGAAACGCTCGAACCGTCCTCCGCATAGAATGTGTACTTCACCCGGAGTATGGTGTAATTCAGCGTGCCGCCCTTTGCCGTTACGCGTTCCTGCCGCTGGCTGTCCAGCACTTCCGGAACTGCGAACACCTTGTGCTTTATCATCAGCGGCTGGAGTACGTTCATCACAACGTCAACGCCGCGATACATGAACCCCTGCTGCTGGTTCTTCTGGCTCTTGCTTATTGCCGGGCACTCCGACATTATCGCCGACAGAGCCGAATATATCTTGCTTGTTTCTGCCATTTAGTCCTCCCTGAATAGATTTTTGAATATTCCCACAAGCACATCAACGACTATGCTGTTGCCTGCCTGCTTGTACAGCTGACTGTTCGAGCATACTGCCTCAGCCTTGCGGAATGCTTCATCTGTGAAGCCCATGAGCCGCCAGTATTCATGCGGCGTGAGCCTGCGAACGCGGGAATTGTGTAGCTGTATTTTCTGTTCTCTGCCACCGTCGGAAACTGCTGTTATAGTGGGCGAAATACCGTCCGTGCTATAAACGCGGTTCATCTGATCGTTGCCGTAGTGGTTGAGATTCGCGACCACTACGCACTCGGCCCCTTTATAATCACGTGCAGCCAAAGTACAACACACTTCGTTTTGGATCGCGTCCCGTTTTTGACGGTAGGAGCTCATGGCCATAGATTGTAGCTGAGCTTCCGACAGATAGAACTTTTTGTCAACTTCGCCCTCCAGAATGTCCTCAAGCCTGACATCAAGTGGCACCTTTTCTGGAAATCGGAAATTGCCATCGTCTATATCTTTGCGGACAGACACGGCAAACACACGCTCTCTGTTCTGCGGCACTCCATAATCCTTTGCATTCAGCACCTGCCAGTATGTATTGTAGCCGATACCGTCAAGCCAATCGCACCACTCGTCAAACTGCGCTCTGAACTTCTTCCCGACCAGATTCTTCACATTTTCAAGCATGAGCCACTTCGGTTGTGTGTGTGTGTGTGTACAGCGACCTCTAATAGCCGCTGAACCTCGTATAGCAGTCCGCTGCGGGTCTTGCCCTTGACAATGCCCTTTTGCTGTCCTGCAACGGAGATGTCCGTGCAAGGAAATGAGTACGTCCAGAAATCGGCATAGTCGAGCTTGTCCACCTTGCTGATATCGCCGTAGTTCCGGGTCTCGCCGTAGATAGCTTCATACGATTTGATAGCATACTTGTCTATCTCGGAGATACCGACTACCTTGTGTTCTATTCCGGTACGTTCAAGCGCGGCTCTCTGTGCTCCTATACCGGAAAACAGTTCGTTTACTGTTATCACTTGTCCTCCTCGTTATCCAGCGGCTTATACCGCAGAAAATCTTCGCCATAAACCTTGTTAATTTCATCAAACACATGCCCGAGCCCCAGTCCATCTTTATTAGGCTTCCAGAGCCCGTCTGACGGGTCGTAAGCGCCCCCCCCGATACAGAACGCATATTGCTTCGGGTGCGTTCTGGCGAGCTGCTGGAAGCGTGTTTCGCCCTTTTCAAGGTGAGCGCCGAAAGCGCAGAACATGCAGCCCGTCCGGGAGCAGCCGGTCGTTTTGAGTTTAAGAGTAGTTACGTCAGAGAAGCGCTCCTGTTCCGGCTCGTCGCAGTCGTAAACTACATCACCGTAAACTTCGCAAATTGGCGTCATCTCCTCACGCGGAGGATATGCAGGCTCGCCTGTTTTCGAATTAACAATCTCCTCCAGCGGGCAGCCGTACCACTTCTCAATATTTTCGATTCTTTCCTGCACCATTTCTTCTTTATGGTTCTTGATGTAAAGCAGTATATCCTGCTCTATCCAGAAGCTCATCGGGTTGCTGACCGGAGTTTCGTTATCAAAGGCGTTGCAGCCGGATTTCAGCCATTGGGTTTCGCGCATGGCGCTTTCGCAAGCCATTTGCGCAGTTATTGCCATCTTGCCACTTTGTCTGCTATATCTGTGCGCCGGCTCCTTTTTGGTGAAGTCGCAGCACTTTTCTGACAAACAAAAATCCACGCTTGCAAGAGGTTTCCACTTGAACATTGCAAACGGCCCGCGTTTTTCGGGGGCAAATAAGTTATGTGCCACTCTGCCGTCGGGATTGCGCCGCAGCACTCCAACGCTATGAGAAACTGTCTTGGATATCAGAGGATATCCATACTCAGCCATTACCTGCTTGAACGTCTTTCTGGGATAAACCACCCTAACATTTGGAAAGTCCCGAACAAACTTCTGTATCTCCGGATATTCCAGCCCGGTGTTCACGAACATCGCTTCGATTTCCGGGTACATTTTCCGGGCGATGTGGAGCAGCACTGTGCTGTCCTTGCCGCCGGAGAAACTTATGTACACGCCGTTTACGCCGTAGTGTCGCACCCACTCGCGAATGCGCTGTTTTGTGCGGGCTATCTTCAAGTCAAGCGGGAGTGCCTGCAGCTGCCGGAGTTCTTCTTTAGTCGGCATTGCTGTCACCGATTTCATCAGGGAAAAGCTGCCGCTGTATCTGCTCCGCGATAACTCTCATATCCGGGTGAGCGGCCGGGCTTGTCCGCAGTTTAAGGAAATCCCGCCAGCGTTCAAGCGTCATGGTCATGTAGAGCCTTGTTGCAAGGCAGGTCGGGAGAACTGAGCGGGCTATCTGCGGTGAACCTGTGTGTTCAAGCGCGTCATTGTACAGTTCGTCGCAAGACGAAAGGAAACAATTTCTTTCAAGGCTGACCCGCCAGCCCTCTTCGTGTCCGTGAGGTGCAATCACTTCAATTTCGCCGTTCTTGTTCGCCTTACAGTATCTTGTTGACTGCTGCGAGAAACTAGCCGCTCTGTGCCGCACAAGCTCGTGTGATATGCCACGGTCGCAGGTGATGAAGAATGTCGCTGTTGTATGACGTTCGCGCGCCCATTTCGGAAGCCGGCTCGGTAAGACTACAGTCGCCTTAAAGTCCTTGGTGCCAGATGAGCTCCGCAGCTTCTGTTTCCAGCGCTGCGTGTCGAACAGTGCAGGATAAACATGCAACGCTTCAAGAACGCATTCAGGGAAACCAATCCAGCTACCTGCGCTCAAGGAGTTAAACATGTTATTCCACGCCCTGACATTACCCGACACAAAATGTCTCCTGTGGTTTATTCCGTCCAGGCGGTCAAAGCGCAAGAAAGAAGGTAATCCTGTCTTTATACAATAGTCTCGCGCTACCCATGCTAATTCACATTCTACTTTCCTCGATACCTCGAGGATTATGTTCGCGTGTTCAAACACGCTCGTATGCCCGTTTTTGCGGAGCATTTCGCAGAATTTCTGCGCTGTGCCGGGGGCTATCTTGTCCTGCGAATCGTAGCAAATACGCCCGCAGAGCTCTATAAGCTCCTCCGGCTTGTCCTCATAGCCTCTGACCAGCTTTGCACTGGGTTCTATTATCTTCATGTGTGTTCCTTTCTCTCAGAACCGCAGAGCTTTATGAGATAATCCTCATACCACTCCGCCTTGCGGATATCCTCCTCGCCGTTCTTCATTCCCGCACGGAAACGGTACTTGAACGCATTGCAGCGGCAGAACGCCTTGACGGCGTCCACGCCGAACATCGCCTGCATTACCTCAATGCATTCATGCGCACCCTGATAGTGCGTGGGGTGATTTACATTATCAGGTTCAGAATCAGCAGAAGCAATTTCCGGGAAAACAATGTTATAGAGCACGTCAATAACCTTATCGCTCATTTCCGGAAATCCTTTGTCTTTGCAAAGACTGCCAAAGCCAACGTGCTTTACGGCACAGGTACAGCAGGACAGATTAGCGCTGCACATATTTACAAGTTTGTTGACCTTATCTTCTGTTGTCACGCCCGCTCACCCTCTTTCTTTTCGGCATGAACGCGCCCTTGAAGCTCCACACGGCGATTATCGCCAGAATCATCATCAGGAAGTCGTGCCCGTCCATTGTGTAACCCTCTATGCCGCCGAAGTCAGCGGCTATCGTCCGCGCGAACAGTCCCGCGAACATCGCAATTATGTAGGGTAAAACTTTCATCGTTCCTCCATCTTCTCTATCATAGCGTCCACGGACACCTTTTTGCCGTCAACATCGAGGAAAAGCCCCTCGACATTCAGCAGCTTGCGGTAGTCAATTCCATAGGAGCGCAGACCGCGTATAGCGTTTATCAGCGCGACATCATCGTTCGTGGCTTTATAACTCTTGTAAGTGTCGGTAAGTTCAGCCTGCCGCGTGTACTCATCGTAGCTTGCCTGTAGTGCGTCCGTGAACCTTTTCAGCCTGTCCATGCCGAAACCGAACTCATTGTGGAGCGCTTCCAGCGTGAGTATCTCCCATGTCGTGCGCTTGAGATCCATTTCAGCGGATATCTTCTCGGATATCCGGCGTTTTATCGTCTGTTCAACGTTTATCTTCACGATTCGTCCTCCGGCTCTTCCGCTTCGTTCCACGCCTTTTCAATGAAGCAGCCCCAGCAGAGTTGTTTTCCATCAAGAATCCGCAGTTCTTCGCGAGAGACTTCTGCTTCGCATTCATCACAGAACCAGCGCGGCACATTCCTGTGCGGGCAGCCATCGCCCAGACAGCCAAGCTCAGGCGGGCAGCCTACGCACTCGTCAACATGTTTCAGCATTCGAATTACCTCCGTACTTGAATATCCCGGAGTTGTGGATAAACTCCACTTCTTCCTTTGTGGGGCTGGTTATAAACCTCCTGCCGTTCCGTATGCAGTCTGAGTAAGGGCACTCGAAGCAGCTGTGCGGTGGCTGGCATATTTCCATGTCAAGCTTCTCGGGATTCTTTGTTTTGCCGCTCACGCGGTTTGCCAGCGTGCCGGGTCTGATGTTGAGTTCCCGCGCGGCATTAGCAAGCCCGATTTCGCTTATCCGCGCTTTCGCCTGCTCGATGTCGATGTAAAATCTACTTCCCATCGCTTTTTACCTCCACGGAGTGTTCAGAGAAAAGCCACTCCAGCGTTACATCGAAATAGGACGCAATGTGGACAAGCTGTCCCAGCGTCCAGTTGCCGGGCTTGTCATGGCGGGAGCTGAAAGTGTTGCGGGAATTTATACCCGCTATGCGCATGATGTCGTCCCGGGTCTTTCCGCGCGCCACACACAGCAGGGAAATGTTCGTCATGATGTTTTTCCCTGTGCGTTCCACGTTAGCCCTCATGGGATTCTTCCTCCTTGCCTGCCTGCACTATCTTCATGTTTTCGCTTGCGAAGATTATCATCTCGCTTGCGATGAACGAGAGTGTCAGCCCGGTGCGTGCCGAAATGCTTTCAAGAATGTTGTACGCTTCCGGAGTTACCCGGGTGCCAGTCTGACTGTAGCGATACTGCGGCTCCCGGACGTTCGGGACGGTGAATGTCAGTGTGTTCATTCGTCCACCGCCTTACTTGAACAGCCAGTCGAGCTGACCGTCGGCTTTCAGTTTGCTGAGAATGTTGCAGGCTTCCCTGGCATCTTCGCGGTTATAAAACAGCGAACTTGTATAAGGCTCGCCATCGTTCTTGCAAACACTTGCATAATCAAATCCATCTTCGTCAGAGTCAAAGGTAATTACCCAAAAGCCGTCAACCCCGCGGTTTTCGCGCTTCACTACATCGCGTATGCGCTCAACCAGCATAAGGAACTTGATTTTCTTCCCGATCCCGATCGCACGTTCGCTGGTTTTCCAGCAGTTATCTGGGTTGGCTACACCGTTCTCCGCGTCCATGCTAAGTGCGTAAATTATGTCTTTGTCATTAAAGGCTTCATAATACCGCTCATCAGCTTTCGGAATCCAGAACCCCGGGTCATACGGCTTCTTCTCCTCCGGCTCATCCGCCGGGATACTCTCGAAGAGCTTCACCAGCCCCTCGGACATCACGCCGATTGAATCGGCAACTTCCTTGTCTTTCAGCAGCTCGATTATCTGCTGCTTCTTTTCATTGGTCATAAAATCCTCCTGTTTTGCCGTGTGTTCTGCTTACTTGGTGTGTTCGTGCCACGCTTCCATGAATATCTTGTTCTTGTCAGCCTTTTCGCATGCCTCGATTACAGAAACAAGTGTGTTGCTCGTTGCCTTTAATGCGGCGATCATCGCTAACATTACAACGATGAAATTCGCGATAAGGCATACAAGACAGCAGATTATCATTGTTGCGATTTTCATTTGTTCACCTCCTGCCTGTTTCGTGTTCTGAATTTTAAATTGCTGATATCCCATATTGCATTTCGCTCCCAGATGTGCTATAATGGCATTGAAAGGGGGCGAGCGTAATGGGATATTATAATGCTGCCCGAATCTGTCTTAATGGACATGTGATTAGCAGACGTGTCAAAGATACTTCTTCGACCGGCGATAAGTTCTGCCAGCTTTGTGGCGCCGAAACGATTTGTCGGTGCTTAAAATGCGGCGAAATCATTCGTGGGAAATACGAAATGGATAAGCTGCTAGATTTAAGACCCGATGATAGTCCTGCGCCTGCATATTGCTACAATTGCGGTTCTCCATATCCGTGGACAGAGGACGCATTGGAAAGTACGAGAATGGTCATTGACGAAGAAAATCGTCTTAGCACTGATGAAAAGGAAAATCTGAAAAAGTCCTTGCCAGACATTATTTCAGAAACTCCTAGAACATCTCTCGCCGTGCTTCGCTTTAAGAAAGCTATGGGCCACGTCGGTAAATTTACCCAAGACGCGTTTTCAAAATTTGCTGTATCCACGGCATGTGAAGCGGCTAAAATCATGCTAGGACTTTAGCCTTTTCTTCTCAATCAAGAACAGCCTTATACCCGGGCATTTATCCAGCCCGCAGTTATAGGGCTTTTCTTTTACCCAGCAATTGCAAACCGCGTTTAGCTTTTTGCCGCAGTGCGTGCAGAAGTTTGCGCTGGTTGGGATTTCTTTTCCACAGCTGGGGCACTTTTTTGTGTCCAATTTAATCACCTTCTTTTGAGGTTTCCAAAATGGGGACTTAGAAAGCAAAAAAAATCTCCTGCTTCTGTTTCTCTGATAATCCTAAGGTTTCCGAAAGCTTTGTGACTTCACTTATGCGAAACTCGGACTTGTTTTCTATTTTTTTAGAAAGCCCCTGCCGTGTCAGCCCCAAAGCAGCCGCCAAGTCCTGAATTGTAAAATGTTTCGCCTTGGCGATTTCTTTCAATAACTTGCCGTTTGTCATCTGCTCCCTCCTTTCTCGGTTGCCATTTCGGGTACACTTGTATCTTACCACCAAGTACCCATTTTGTCAACCCTTGTTTGCGTTATTCTACGTTTTGCACAAATATGGAAGCCTAATATTGTTTACATTTTGGGGACTCAAATGTTATTTTTTGTTGACATTTAAGAAACAGTGTGGTATAATACAAATAAAGGAGATGGGTATTATGACATTAGGCAAAAGAATAAAAGAACTCCGCCAAAGAGCAGGATTAACGCAAGAGGAACTTGCTAAAGAAATAGGATATTCGACCAAAACAAGCATATCTAAGATTGAAAATGATGTGCTAGATATAAACCAATCGACAATTGTAGCTTTAGCAAGAGCACTCAAAACGACGCCAAGCGTAATCATGGGTTGGTCTGAAATCAATGATGTACCATTTTCATTAAATAAAGCTTCTCAAGCCTCATCGCCCGAGCTTACCGACCAGGAAATAATCGTAGCGCTTGCATACCGGAACCACCCAGCAGAGCAAACCGCAGTAGATCGCATTCTTGAAATCAACTGGGACGAATACGAAAATATCAGCGTAGCAGCCAAGGGCGGTCACTTCACTGCGGTTGCCGATAAGGCTAAAACGGATAGCGCGGTATCAGAAGCATTCGAAGAATTGAACGAACAAATCAAGAAAAAATATTAATTGGCATTAATTACTTTGCAAGTCTTGCCGGATTATGTCGCAAAATAGAAGCATAAAATCTATTTTGGAGGTAATCTCACCATGACGAAGCGCAACATTCTTGCCGAAGCAGACAAATTTCTTGTAAAGGGCGAAGTGACGGAACTGCCGTTAACAATGGATACGCTGAGAAAAATCGCTGTCCGCTCCAACTGGCTGCTGTCTTCTTATCAGCATTCCGAAAAAATACTTGAAGCTACTGGTACAAGCGAAAAAGCGAAGCATTTCCCTGCGTTCACTATACGCTGGGACGGCAAAGTAATAATTCTGTACGATGAAGAACTGCCGTATGATTTGAAAGTGCAGTTCATCTGCCATGAGTTCGGGCATATCGTCCTTAATCACACGTCTGACCGCGCTATAATCGGGGCGAGCCGTGACGCAAGCACAACAGCCATGCAGGAGCGCGAAGCCGATGATTTCGCCACGGAAATGCTTGCCCCAGCATGCGTAATGAATAAACTGGGAATATCCTCGGTGAATGAGCTTCTGAAAACCGGCTTGCTCACGACAGACCAAGCTTTGGAGCACTTTGAAAACGTAAAATCCGGTGCGCCTGTGACAGAAACACAGAAGCTTCTTTGCGACCGCATAAATTTCAATCAGCCCAAACGTCACAACTTTTCGTGGCTTAAATATATTGCTTGCTTTGCGGCAGGCTTTGTAATTTGCATGGCATTGCTTTCAATAAAGAATAACAATTCGCTTCCTGTTGTGCCAGATGATTATAACAGCTCGTCGGAATCTCCGTCAGAAACCCAGGAGCAGGGGGAAAGCACGGTCACGACAACAGCCACATCAAGCAGTACATCGTCAACGACTGTGCCAGTGTCAAGCACCGCTTCTACGTCAGCTTCAACCACACCCGCCCAGGACGACCCACAGTCCGAAGTTGTTTATGTTACACCACACGGCACTAAATACCACAAGCCGGATTGTTACCACGTAGAGGGCAGGGCAGACATTGTGGGAATGACGATATCAGAAGCCGAAGCAAACGGTTACGAACCATGTAAGTATTGCTTTTAAGGAGATAATTATGGCAGACTATAACTTTAAAGAAGAAACCCGCTCCGAAAAGGTCAACGGGCGGGTCAAGCGGTATAAGTGGTATTCTATTCAAGTGTATCTTGGGAAGAGCGCTGATGGAAAAAAGAAGTATCAGCGTTTTTCCGGCAGGGATAAAAATGAACTCCTGCGCCAGATAGCACAAGCCGAAGCGGAGCTGAGAGAAGTCAAGGAAAAGGCGGAGACAATCACACTTGGTGAAGCAATGACAAGGTACATTGAGAACAGGTGCGCAATATCTTCCCCATCAACCATAAGAGGGTATCTTGTTGTACGAAATCAATATCTTCCGGGGCTTATGAAATTGCCTGTTGACAAACTCAATCAAGATGTGATACAATATGAGATGAACGAGTTCGCAAAAGACCACAGCCCCAAAACGTGCAGAAATGCGCATGGGCTTATATCGGCTGTTCTTAAAGTGAACCGCCCGGAACTTATTCTGCATACCTCTCTGCCACCGCTGACAAAGAAAGATATATACGTTCCCGATGAAATGGAAGTAAGTCACATAATGGAACTGATATCCGGCGATGAATTACAGTTGCCATTTCTGCTTGCAACTCAGTGCGGCTTGCGAGAGAGTGAAATCGCGGCGCTATCTGTAAAGAACATTGAAAAAGATTATCTTTACGTTCGTGAAGCCAGAGTAGCCGGGGTAGACGGTCAGGCATACAAAGCCCCGAAAAGCCAGAGCGGATACAGAAAAGTCCCGATTTCAGCAGACGTGTACGATTACCTGATAAAAGAAGCTGAAAGCCACGAGGGTCATGTTACCTCAATGACGGGGCAGCAGATAAGCAAAGCGTGGACTACTTTCCGGGATAAGCAGGGAATAGATAAAGCACTGAATTTCCATGCGCTCCGTCACCATTTTGCGAGTAAATGCCTGCTGATGGGACTTCCACAAAAATACATTGCGGAACTTATGGGGCACAGTTCAACCGATATGATAGAGAGAGTTTATCAGCATACATTTCCGTCAGCGATGGAGGAATTTGCAAAGGAATTAAGAGAGAAAATGTTGCTTCCAAACACGCAAATTCCGAGGGGAACGGACAGCCCCTCTGTAAAATCAGACAACAAATAGACAACAAAAATCTCTGAGACCGCATTGGAATGCGACCGTTTAGGGGTTCAATTCCCCTCGGCTCCACCACACTTCAAGGTCCTGCAAATGGCTGTATCAAGCCGTTTGTAGGACTTTTGCTTTGCCCTGAAAAGGCAATTTTGTCCTTCATATGTCCTTCGCGGCATCAGAATTGTGAGCAATAATGCGCTCTGAGAGAGGCATTTCTGTCCTTTTATTTTCTGAAACTTCCCCTTTAGGGAAACTTGTGAAGTCCAATGCGGCTGCTATTGCATTCCCTGTCCTTGCCTGCGCTTCGTTAAAAGCATGGCAGTAAATGTTTGTTGTTGTGCTTATGCTGGAATGTCCCAGAGCGCTTGACACTGCTGCGGCATCAATTCCGGAGTGAATCAGCACCGTAGCGTTAAAATGCCTGAGCGAATGAATATCACAGAATTTCATGCCGTGTTCCTCTGTGAGCTTTTTCTGCCACTTGTAAGGCTCTCCTTTGTACAGCGGCTTTCCTAGCTTGTTCACAAATATCCGGTCACTGTCTACCCATTTTGTTCCGAATATTTCTTTGTTCTCAAGCTGCTGCATGCGCAGCTCTCTTAGCCGGTCGAACACTACATCGGGCAGTTTAAGCGACCGCACCGATTTTTTTGTTTTCGGAGTGTCTGTATAGGTTCCGTCTGTTGCCGTATAGTTTGCAGTCCTGCGGACGCTTATAACATTGTTGTCCCAGTCGATATCCTTCCACTCAAGCCCCATAAGCTCTCCGCTTCTGAATCCGCTGTAAACCGCCAGCGTAAGAAAGGCTCGATAATCCAGAGTGCCGTATTCTTCTGCGAGTGCGAAAAGCTGTTTCATTTCCTCGACAGTGTATATTTCTTTTTCCTTTTTCCTGCCTTTGGGAACGAAAATATTCTTGCACGGATTATCCTCTATCATCTCCAATCGTATCGCGTAATTAAACACGTCGGACAAGAGATTCAGATGATGAATGATGGTTTTACGGTAAAGCGGCTGACCATTCAAAAAGTTTTTGCCGTTCCGTGCCAGGTCATCAATGAATGCCTGTATCTGACCGCGGGTTATCTTGTCTACCCTGATATGCCCGAATGCGGAATAAATCCGCTTTGTCACCCCTCTGAGCCGCTGTACTGAGGATTTCTTGAGATTGACAACTGCATATTCGTCAAACCATTTCTCTGCAAGCTCCTGAAACTTCATATTTGATGGAACGATTCCTCTGGTGCAGAGTTCCTCAAACATTACCGCCTGCTTATTAAGTTCGGCTTCTATCTGTTTATCGCTCATTCCGGGTTTGGGTTTCCAGGTTTTTGTACGCACTACCTGACGGTAGAGCGCGTCATAGCCTGTGCTGACGCGGATTTGATAAGTCTTTCCGCGTTTCCTTATTGTAGCCATATGTTCAGATTACCTCCTGCACAGACCCTTTTAACGCATAATCGCAATGCGATTCTCGTCTTAAAGTCTGTCAAAATAGGCAAGAAGCGAACTCTTGGGAACAAGGATACGTCCACGTCCGTTCTCGCCTGTTCTAAACGCTTGAATTTCACCTTTGGCAATCAGAACACGAAGCGTGTGGAACGATAATCCCTTTACTGTTTCAAGGCACTCCTTGGTCGTGAGCATTTCGCGTGGACCGTCCTTAACAGGTGCTTTAGGCTTAGCCGGAGCCTCAACCATCTGGTCAAGAAGAAGCGATATCTGAGATATGATAAGTGATTTCTGCTCTGAGGTCATATTGTTGTCCTCCTAACAGTTATAATAAGTACCATTGCCATAATCAATAGCAATTCTCAAAGGGACTTCGCAAGTTGGAAATACCCTTCATTGAGAATTGCTATAGTTACCTCCAGTTTCAGACTTATGACGTGCGTTTCACAAGTAAAGTTTAACACATTAAAGTCTAAAAGTCAAGACGGCAAAGCACAATCCCCTCACCATTTTATTGAATTTAAGCATAATTACCAATAAACCAGCAAAGATTTGTGTAAAATCACAGCAAAGAATCTAATAATAACCGCAGCGTAAAGGACGAGCAGAAATGCCCGTCCTTTTCTGCTTTGGTGCGTCAATGCAGACCCAGGTAGTACGCACCCTGGCATGGGACTTTCACCCCTGCCCATTCCTGTGGACGAATAACCCTGCGGGTTACTCTGCCGTCGCCGGAAGTATCATTATAACTGTGTCCTCCGCGCTCGTTCCTTTAAGGAGCTCCCTATGCGTTTAGGGTTCCTGCGGACTGTCGGCAGGTGGCGGCGTATCTGTTATTCTCGCGCGGTAAATTGGTGGTCACGGATAATGAGATACTCCGTCAGATCAACAGCAGGACGCTGTTAGGTGAATGCCCCAAGCGCGGCATGGACGCCGCGCATCATAGGCATTCGCTCAGCAGCAGAACGTCTTGGCACGTCTTTAAGGACATCAGTTTGTTGTTATCTGCATTGCTATTTAATTGTCAATGAACTGAGCCGGAACTAAAGCGGCGTAATATTTCCGGATAATGAGATTAGTCCGACTCTCCGAAAAGGAGTGGTTTTGTTTCCGTCGCTTATTTGTTCCTATATCTATTATAACACAAAATATAGTGGTTTTGTATGACAATGTGTCGTAAGAATATGACACATTGTAGGTTGAAAAACCATCGTAAATGTTATATACTAATCTCCGGAAAGGAGGTGTAAACATGGCGGTGTCTTATAAGAATAGGATTCGTTCCCTGCGAAAGAAACTTAAAATGACCCAGGAACAGATGGCAGAACAGCTCTTTATAGACCAGACCACGCTTTCCATGAATGAGTGTGGAAACAGAGATATCCCAGTTAGTATTCTTATGGAATTATCGACGACCTATGGTGTTTCCGTAGATTACCTGCTCTATAAAAGCGACTTTGCCGTGCTGGACGATGAGCTTGTCCGCACCCAGACAAAGGAGCTTATCGACAGTCTGAGCGCAGTGCAGGTGATTGAGGTCAAAGGATACATTCGCAGAATGATAGAGAGCAAATCTCAGGACGACTGATCCTTATAATCAAAAAGACACCTAGCCAAAAAGAAATTAAGACTTCCGATTTCTCGAAAGTCTTACTCATTATTCTCTTTGTTATCTGGAACGAATACCATGATGTCGTTCAGATTGCAGTCCAATGTATTACACAGCTCATTGATCGTGAAAGTTGTTATTGCCTTGTTGTGCTTCATTCGATCAATAAGACCTTTGCTGACGCCGTAGCTGTTTATCAGCTTATATGTACTTATGCCATGTTCGGCAAGATATGCCCAGAAAGGGTCGTAATTTATCATAATATCACCTATCTTATATTATAATGGGTAAAAAGTGTATTGCATATACCCGATAAATGGGGTATAATGATAGGTGGTATTTCCAAGCACAGCATTCAGTAACCATATCATGGCAGAGTTACCTATATCAAGATTGACATTAAACAGGAGGTAGACAAAATGTTCAAGGCAAGAACCGCAGACGGACGTAACAACATATCGGGACTGAGAGTAAAAGAACTCCGCAAGGCGCTCCAAATCTCACAGCGAGAGCTTTCGGACAGATTGCAGGTCGTAGGTCTGGATATCGACAAAAACGCAGTCCAGCGCATAGAATCCGGCGAGAGATTTGTGACTGACATAGAAATTATAGCATTAAGTAAATGCTTTAACGTGACCGTCAACAATCTGCTCGGAATCAACTGAATACAAAAGGCGCAGCTATATAAAGCCGCGCCTTTTGCTAGTCGGCAGTAGTTGGTTCCTATCATGAGTTTTCTCCATGATCGATATATTTAGCCTTTCTGCCATTGCTTTGATTGCACTTTCGACGATGTGTTTATTCTAATCGAAAATTCATTGATGAAGCGTTGATGGAGAATTAAGAAGTTCGGAATTGCAATTAATTTTAGATATGGGAAAATGGCTTTACCCAGTAGGATAGATTCGTTTTTATAATGGTATTTTCTTTATTTACATTCTATATTATGGAAGCCCGGGGCATATGGGATATGTTTCTCCATCGCTGTTCTGTGACCATTCTGCGCTTGGTGAACACCTTGAAAATACTGACAAAGCTACGACCGCATTCACTACAGATAAAATAGCTTTTTTCATTGAATAGACGCTTTTACAAATGCGGCATTGCTTTCCTAAGCAATGCCGCATTCCTATTCTATACCAGACAACTCATATTTTAACTTATGACAAACCTAGATTACGGAGTCCAGCGCCAGTTTAATGATACTTGTATAATCAGAAACAATATTCCATCTCAGGCCATAACTGCTTCAATAACTTAGTAAAATGCTATTTCGTATTAATTGTCTAATGTCAACAAGTCGTTTATGACAAAAAACGGCGTGTTCTGAGTTTTTGAAAGTCTGACAGTACAGCATATTTAGTTTTTTAGATGGTATTTTATAGAACAATAAAGAGTACCGTAAATTAACATTTATTTCATTGCCTCATCTGTGACCATACGTCCATTAATTCATCATTTGAAAGATTTCCAATGATACTATACTGAACATATTTATCGACGAGTAATTCCCCATTAGTAGCTTGATTGATGCAATCTTCAAAACTTGGTATTCCGGTCAAAGGGGAAAAATCCTCATTTCCCACTTCAGACAGCGATTGTATTGTAAAGCTGCGTCCATCTTCCGAAGCATAATCGCAGCAGAAACAAGATGATATTCCGTTTTCATACACAGCAGTATACAGCTTGTCAGTTTTGAAACCTTTAATTGAAATATTTGCCATTGCCTTGTATATGTTATCTATATTTTTCCCATTGTAGTCGGTTTTGATCTGACTGTTTTTCATTGCTGTAAATTCATCGATATCAAATCCATTAATAATATCGGCAAGCTGCGAAGCAAGAGTTTCAAACGATTCATCTGAAACATGATCAATATATGAGCTGTTTTCACATGGGTCAACAGGCAGGCTCAAATCAATATATGTCACCGCCGGAATCTGCCAATGCATAAAAGGGTCGCTGTCGGAGCTAGAGCCTTTGTCTGAAAGATCAGATTCAACTTTAGCCAGCCGTTCCAAATAAATCGAGAGCGCATTTTCAAAACCGTTTACTGTGCCAACACTCAGATGATTTCCACCGATCACATCAAAGTTGATGTCGGCTATTATTTTGCTGCGTTCTTCATCAGTTAACTGTTCAAGATAATATTTGGAACCATACATCCTTGATTCTTCAACGTCAAAGAATATAAGCCTTAAATTAAAATCTCTGTCGAAATCAGAGAGCCATTCTCCTGATGAAAGAAGAAACGCCGTTCCGCTCCCGTTGTCTATTATTCCGACATTATCTTTTGTGGTATCATAGTGCGCTGAAAGTATAAGAGTGGGCTTGTTCCTGTCAAAGTTGGGAAGCTCCGCAATAATATTATTGCCAGTTCCGACAGGTTCGCCATTTTCACTGATATTGTATGGCTCGGAAAATATGTTCTTATAACGATATACAGGGAACTTCTTCTGCGTAACATTCCATCCGCTTGATTGCAGCTTGTTGACTATGAATTTTGCTGCATTATCTCGTCCGCTCTCACTGAGATGCCTGGACTCTACTGCAAATTCTGATAGGAGCTTCTTGACTGATCCGTTGGCTGGATACACTTTGTGAGCGCTTGATTCTGATTCAACGTCATGGGCTGTTTGGCTATTTGATATTTCACTATTCACGCTCTCGGTTTCGCTAGTTTCTGCAATTATTTGATCTGTATCAGTATTATCTGAGTTTGTGCAAGCAGTTAGCAAAATACAAAAGACTGCCATTATTGCATTCCACTTTTTCTTCATATTGATGAATACCATCCCCAACATAAAAGTGCCGCCACTGCACATTTGAAGAGTCAATGCCGTGGCGGCTAGGTTAAATTGCCATGTTTTTAATAATCGTTACATTCTATATAATCAGATGCAACATACCCGGACCAGCCTGTTCTGTTGCTACTAACAAGGATCCACGTATATCCGTCAGCATCAACATGTTTTTTGGGTGTACCTTCATAAAGATACTCTCCCTTATATAGAAGCATAAGTACCTCACCGGACAACGAGGGAGTTCTGCGCATTCTTACATTGTCTTCCGTAACTACCCAAAGAGCTGTTCTGCGAGCTGAGGAAGATGCTTCTTCGTTTGTGTCTTCCTCAGTAAATTCTTCAGAATACTCAGTTGTGTTATCGAAAATGTCTGTGGTTTCTTCGGCAGATGCACAAACCGTTATGGACGAAAACGCAATAGAAGTAGCCGCCAAAATTGCAAATAGTGATTTTGCTTTATTCATATGTACCTCACTTTCATTAACAAACCCCAAATTTAATAAGCCTTAGGAAATTAATCCACCTTTCTTTCTGCGCTATAAATTGTAATCGTTTCAGTTGCGCCTATTGAATTTTTCAGCGTAAAGACCGATTTCAGACGATATGTACCACTGGCAAGTCCGCTTTTGGCGTTAGAAAATGAAATCGTGCTTTGGTTGAAAGTTTTAGACCAGTATGCACCATCAACATCATTCCATATAGCAAACCAGCCACTGTATTTTTCCAAGGTTTGCTCTACGGTTATGCTGACAGCTTTTTTACCACCAACTACGCTAGTGCAATATGCGGTTTTACCACTCACGCTCAGATTGCTCGTTGGATTCGATCCGATTTCATAAGCAGGAGATACTTCGTCAGTGATAAACGAATCATTTGTTTCAGCAGATGTTGAAACTGAAAAACTCATACACAAACATACCGCTGTTAATAATATAGCCATTCCTTTTTTACAATACATATTATTCGCCTCCTTTCGATTTATTGAGAGCTTTTACATCCCTCTATTATATAAATCTGTTTAAGAAAGCGATTTACTATGCCTTATTTATCATCTTTATAAACTTTGGCAGTTTTAGCCAAATCGTACAGTTCGTTTTTGGAAGTTTCTCCATACAACTCTAATATGTAGTCTCCATTATCCCATACGATATTAGTATAATTATAATCCTGTGAACTATAAGCCAAGCACAATCCATAATGTTCATTTACCTTTATTTCCTCGAAGTTTTGACTTTCTGTATCATAATGAGAAGAACCATATTCTGTTTTAACCCACTGATTAAATGAAATGCTCTGATTTGTTACCTTATTAAGATAACTAATATGCTCGAAAAAAGGAGTTGAATCAGTTCCTGATACTTCATAGCCATCAGGTAAGCAAGGTAAATAATACTTATCTTCAATAGTTGCCGGGCAGTTTTCGGTATTGATCACAAAAAGTTCTGTGTTATCAGCGTTTACTTTTCCATAAAAATTCTTAGATGTAAAATATGTGACGCCACACCCCGCAAGAGCAGCCAAGAAAATAACAGCGAATAGTACTATTATGTTCCTTTTCGAAAATCTGAAATGATAATGCGGCTTAGAACCTATGTACGGTTTTAGCTTGCAATCGTTTCTCTCAAACAGCTTAAAAGCATATTTCATCTTACGCTCATGCTTTTTGGAGAAAACATGCTCCGGAGCATTTTCATACTTAGCCCATTCAAGCCTCGCTGATTCCTCCAGAATAGATTTCAGTACACTTTCACTCATGTCGTTTCCTTTCAATAAAAGACCTGATGGATTTTCTGGCAAGATACAGCCGCTGGTTAACTACAGTTTTAGACACCCCGAGTGCTTCTGCGGTTTCTGATATGGAAAACTCCGATAAACAGGTAAGGATCAGAACATTGCGCTGAAGCCCTGGCAGATCATTTATGAAATCAAGCAGTTCCTTGTGTGAAATTTTTTCTAAAAGAGAGTTTTCCAGGAAATCAGAATCTGATTGATAAATCAGATCTTCAGAGAGCTCTTCCAGTTGATACCTGTTTTTCCTGTTATACATATCAACTGACACATTCCTTATAATGGCGCTTACGAAATATATGCGACCATCACTTGAAAGCGAAAAAAACTTCCGGATCAACTGCGATCCTAAGAAAAGCTTCCTGTATTGCCTCCTCGGAATCCTGAGGATTATGTAAATGCTCATAGGCAATAGCATAAAATCTGTTCTTGTACTTCTGGTAGAAATCAGAAATAATGGTCCGTTGCTCATCAGTTTGAAGTATGGCTAAAGCGGCAGTAATCATAATATGACCTCAATTATATTTTTATAATAACAAGTATATCACATTTATAGTAAAAGCACAAGTCATGTCAATATGGAATACCTTTTTTATCATCGAGATATATTTTTCTATTAATCATTATTTCTTTGACACAGAAATCAATGCAATAATTTAATGTGTTTTATAATCAAGGGGGGTTCTGAATAATTAGAATATCCCCAATTTTATATAAATGTATGAATTGCTCATATTCCGAATCTCCCTGCTTGCTTCGCAATGAGAAACGCTCCCTTTAGCTATTCTGACATAACAAGTTTCATTCATATTAAGGAAACTAAACAAATTAAGAATGGAATTTACCCTAAAATTTGAATGGCAGATCACTTTTACGCAATCTGCCATTCAAGGGAAATACAACAAGTTACTTCTTAATATCCTTGATGTTCTCCGGCACCTTTGACTAATACAATGATTAGTAATTAGGAGTCATACAATATCTTGAAGAACCGTTTCCTAAAGCAACCCAGCGTCCGTTATGTGTTCCAGAAGATATTTTCCCGAATATGTAGTTTCCGCTTAAAGCGGTATCACTTATAGTAAATGTAGTGCCATTAGCAATTGTGCCGTAACTTGTAGAAGAAGTAGAAGCGGAACCACGAATTGTCAAAGGCCCATCAATCACCATCCAAGTGCTGCTTAAATCAGTTGCGAAAACTTCTCCAGCAATAGTTCCGATTGCAATCCATCGTCCGCTATGTGTTCCTGAAGAAATCTTTCCGAAGATATAGCTCCCTTCGACTTGAATATTAGTAATTGAAACAGATGTGCCATTTGTCAGAGTTCCATACGAAGTGGACGAGGTGCTTGCAGAGGCTCTAATTGTCAGAGGTCCATCAACGATTTTAAAACTTTTGGTAGCCGCAGGATTAACGCCATGTAAATACGGCATAGGATCAATACGAACGTTACTAGAGTTATATACCTCAAAGTGGAGATGTGGTCCGGATGAAGCTCCTGTTGTACCAACTTTGCCTATAATCGCCCCTTGCGTAACAGTACCCGAAACGGATGATTCATTTTGCATATGTGCGTACAATGTGCTTAATCCATTGTTGTGTGCTATTTTAACCCAATATCCCCAGCCTGTGGCAGAATATCCCTTTGTAACCGTTCCTGCTCTGACGGCAAGTTTATTCGTTCCATTTATCCCGCTCCAACTGACATCTATGCCGTTATGCTGATTATTGCGCCATGTACCGCTACCGTCTAACTGACACTTGATACAGCCGCTATATGGTGAGCAATAAAATAGACAGTTAATGTGAGTGTGCAAGTTCATATCGCTTAAAGGTAATATAAAACCATGAAGATTACGCTCGGACTTTGATTTTTTGCTTGAATCCAAATCGCTAGATTTTGTCATTTTTTCATGTTCTATCCACGACTTACCGTTATCATAAAAAACTTTTACAACCATGCCTTCTGATGCGTAGCCATCATAAACACGATTTCCTTTTGCCAAATTCGAAACAGAATCGTAAACTTGCACATCAATGATTTCCATATCATCACCTAAAGCTTCTATGCTTTTCGATTAAACCACTAATGTTTTCCGTTTCATCAATCAATTCAACTAATGACGAAACATATTCGCTAAATTTTTCATCATCAAAATCTTTGCTGATATTTTCAGAATATAGTTTTTCCTCTATTTTCCCTTGTTCTATACCTGTTTCAGAATAATCATATGCAAAAGATTGCAATGACAAACAACAAATTGAAAGTGCTGATGCTAACGCAGTAATAATTGTTTTGAATGCCTTTTTCATGATAAATCCTCCTAGTTTATGTTTTATAATGACTTGTAACATACCTATTGTTTCGTGTACTTTGCCCAAGATCCGCCATTGTCATAGAATACTTTTACTACCATTCCTTTTTCAGCCTTGCCCTCAGTAATCTGAAGCTCTGTGTCTTGTGAATCGTCATCGCTGTTATAGATTTGTACGTCTGTAACGCCTTCGATTTCCAAAAGCGACCGCTTTAATTCTTCAATTTGCTCAACAGAATTAACCAACTGCTCAGCGTTTTCCAGAAAATCTACTTCATCATCAGACGCAGCGTTATTCGGCTTTATAACATTACTTTCAGAGCCTTTTATAGTAGCTGTTGTTGTGTCGGCATTGGATTTTGTGGTAATTTCTGTATCGTGGACTATTGCTTCCATATCAGAACTGGATGAATTGTTATGTGTCGAACTAACTGACTCGCTGTCGCCAGCCTGGCAAGCACACAAAGATAACGAAAAA
>ERZ825525.1365-NODE-1365-length-21745-cov-3.443430_pt1 | contig 21745 bp, 19 predicted proteins | sample MGYA00519930_ERZ825525 | MGnify/ENA primary metagenome ERZ825525 (study PRJEB31778, sample SAMEA3449203) | human gut metagenome | biome: human gut; feature: human-associated habitat; material: faeces | place: United Kingdom | collected 2010/2012 ... | reverse complement strand
CGGTAGCGAAATCAACGGGAAAAGAATCGTTGTCAGCGTTTTGATTGCATTCAGAACCAGATTTTTTTTTGTAGAAAGCTTTTTGGCCGTTGTCATGTAACTTAAGTCCTGTTCTTTCCTATTTCTTTCCCCCCTGGTAGTCTTTCAGGGCATCAATCAGGATTTTCATGGATTTCACTTCATTCTGAAGAGTAAAAACGCGCTTTTTAAACTCCGTTTTTGCCACCGCGTTGGTTGCTGCATCTTCCAGGTGGATAATCTTCAGTTCCGGATCATAATAGGTGTGCAGTCCGTTCTTTTTCAAACGGATAAACAGCAGCTGTTCCTCCCGGTAAAGGAAGGTCCTATCGTCCAGGCCGTCAAAACGTTCTACATAATCTGGATCTTCTGGTTTTCTCTTTGTTAATGGAGAGATTTCTACTGGGTGATCCATAACGAATGTTGGCTGGATCAGTTTGTCTTCTACGAATTCTTCGAAGAATAAGTTTAAGATATCTCCACGTTTGTGGCGTTCTTCGTATTCTACATGGTGTTCTTCAGCAGCTGCTCTTGCTTCTTCTAAAGTCTTAATCTCTTTAAAGTCTACTCCAGAGTATTTCTTAACTGCATCTACCATTGTGATTCTCTCAAAAGGTTTTCCAAGATCGATCTCGAAATCTTTATACTGAATCTTTGTTCCACCGCATACTTCTTCTGCAAGGTAACGATATAAGTTCTCTGTCAGATCCATCATTCCGTGATAGTCTGTGTATGCCTGATATAATTCCATTAATGTAAACTCTGGGTTATGACGTGTGTCAACACCTTCGTTACGGAATACACGTCCGATCTCGTAAACTTTCTCAAGTCCACCAACGATCAGTCTCTTTAAGTATAACTCTAGGGAAATACGTAATTTTACATCTTCACTTAATGCATTGTAATGTGTCTCAAATGGTCTTGCTGATGCTCCACCTGCATTGGATACTAACATCGGAGTTTCTACTTCCATGAATCCCTGTCCATCTAGATAAGAACGGATCTTACTGATGATTTTAGAACGTTTGATGAATACTTCTTTGGATTCTTCATTCATGATCAGGTCAACATATCTCTGACGATATCTTGTATCTGTATCTGTTAATCCGTGGAATTTCTCTGGAAGTGGTTTTAAACTCTTAGATAATAAAATCACTTCTTCTGCATGGATAGATTTCTCTCCTGTCTTTGTAGCAAAGACTTTACCTTTGATACCTACGATATCTCCGATATCCATCTTCTTGAAATCCTGATAAGATTCTACACCGATCTCATCTCTTGCTACATAGGCCTGAATTCCACCCTGAAGGTCCTGTACGTTACAGAAAGATGCTTTACCCATCACACGTTTGAACATTAAACGTCCTGCAACTGCTACTTCTTTTCCTTCTAATTCTTCAAAATTATCTTTGATTTCTTTTGAATGATGTGTTACATCATATTTCATGATCTCGAACGGATTCTTCCCTGCTGCCTGTAAGTCAGCCAGTTTCTGTCTTCTTACTTTGATCAGTTCGTTTGTATCTTTATTCTGCTGTGCCACTTTTCTTACTTCCTCTTACTTTCTCTGTACATCAATGACTCTGAAGTCGTTTACCTGATTGATTCCTTCTACGGATACGACATCTCCGATCTTCTTTCCAAGTAAAGCTCTACCGATTGGTGCTTCATTGGAAATCTTGTTCTGAAGGATATCTGCTTCTGTAGAACCTACGATATGGTATGTTACTTCTTTTCCAAGAGTGATGTCTTCTAATAATACGTGACATCCAAGGCTGATGACACCTTTTTCAAACTTCTCATCGATAACAACGGCGTTCTTTAAGATCTTTTCGATCTCTTCGATACGTGCTTCCATGTCACGCTGTTCATCTTTGGCTGCATCATATTCCGCGTTCTCTGATAAGTCACCCTGTTCTCTTGCTTCTTTGATCTTCTGTGCGATCTCTTTACGTCTTACGACTTTTAATTCTTGTAATTCATCTTCTAATGCTTTTAAACCGTCTGGGGTTAATATATTCTTCTTTGCCTCTGCCATAACACTATTCCTTTCGTTCTAAATGTTAACTGATTAATTATATCTTACCTAAGTTTCTTTTGTCAATTCCTAATCCCTGCCATTCGTGGCTTTGAGATAATTTTGCAGTAATTCTTCTAAGTCTTCGTATGTCTCTGTATGATTTACCTTCTCGCGAAGTTTTGCTGCCCCTGGAAAACCGAATGTATACCATGCGACATGTTTCCGCATCTCACGGACTCCGATGTATTCTCCTTTAAAATCGATCATCATCTGTCCATGTCTCAACATCATGGCAACAACTTCTTCTAAGGATGGTCTTGGCATTTCTTCTCCTGTCTCAAAGAAATGTAAGATCTCTTTAAAGATCCATGGATTCCCTTTGGCTCTTCTTCCGATCATAAATCCGTCACAGCCTGTCTCTTCCTGCATTCGTAATACATCTTTTGCACATGTGATATCACCATTTCCAATTACCGGAATATCAACAGCTTCTTTTACCTTGCGAATGATCGACCAGTCTGCTGTTCCTGAATAGTACTGTTCTCTTGTTCTTCCATGAACTGCGATCGCTGCTGCTCCATTCTCCTGTGCAACCTGTGCCATCTCTGGTGCATTGATCAATTCATCGTTAAATCCCTTTCGGATCTTAACTGTAACTGGGATATCCACAGCATCTACAACTGCTTTGATCACTTTCCCTGCTAATTCCGGATTCTTCATCAATGCGGATCCATCACCGTTATTCACGATCTTTGGAACCGGACATCCCATGTTGATATCGATCATCTGAAACCGCCCATCATTGACTTTCGCTGCCATCTGACCCATGATCTCTGGATCGGATCCAAAAATCTGGATCGCTATTGGAATTTCCTTCGGATCTGTTGCCATCAATGGCTCAGATTTACGGTTCCCATAGTATAATCCTTTGGCACTTACCATCTCAGTGCACATCATTCCAGCACCCTGTTCTTTACATAACAAACGATATGGTAGATCTGTAACTCCTGCCATCGGTGCAAGTGCTAACGGGTGTTCAATTGTAATATCTCCAATAACCAGAGGTTTTAATTTATTGCTTCTCATAAATGATCTGTAATCCCTTCAATGTTAATGTTGGATCGTAATAGTCGATCTCATCAACCGTCTGTGCGATCATATTTCCAAGGCCTCCGGTTGCGATAACTTTCATGTTATCAAAGCCTGTCTCTTCTTTCATCTTCTGTACCATATATTTTGTCTCACCAACAACTCCATAGTACAAACCTGCCTGCATACTGTCAATCGTGCTGTTTGCAAGGATCGTCTTTGGTTTTAAGATTTCAATCTCTGGCAGACGTGCTGCATCTCTATATAGTACATTTGCTGAAGTGCGAATTCCCGGTGCGATCACACCTGCTAAGAATACGCCATTCTCTGTGACAATATCGTATGTTGTTGCAGTTCCATAGTCAATGACGAGTGCTGGTCCGCCATATATTTCATATCCTGCAACCAGATCCACGATCCTGTCTGCTCCAACTTCTCTTGGATTAAATCTTCCAAGATTGATCCCTGTCTTGATCCCAGGTCCCACAATGATCGGTTTTACATCAAAATATTTGATCAAACCGCTACTCAGTGAATGCATGATATTTGGCACAACAGATCCTATGATCGCTGCCTTCACTTCACCTTCATCCAATCCTTTTTCCTTTAATAGATTTGAAATCAGAATTCCAAATTCATCGGATGTTCTTGGTAACTTTGTTGTAATTCGAAATACCTCTATAATCTCTTTTCTTTTGAATACACCGATCGTTATATTGGTATTCCCAACATCGAGTGCTAATAACATAATTTATACCTCATCTTCTCCCAAAAGGAATATTTTATAATATAGTTCCAAGGACTCCCAGAAATCCTGTTTTTCCTGTCTTAGTTTCTTGATCATCAGTTCACTTCCGATCTCATCGTAAAAGAAATCATTATCTTCCACATGAGTAACAAAATTTAATTTGCCTTCTTCATCGAACTCTAATGTCAAGACTCCGCCGACTTCTGCTGTAAATAGTACACATGCAATCTGCAGTTCCTGTTTGATCTGTTCTGGTAATCCAGAAAAATCAGGGTTTAAGTAATATTTCTTCTCATATGCATTGGAACCGCATAATGTAACTTTATCCTGATACATGTTTTTGTATTTCTCCTTGTTTCTTGTATATATTCTCGGAATCTCTTATACGTATCCCAAGATACCTCTTACTGATACCTCTCCGGATGAAACTTCTGATACCTTTCCATCTTCATCCTCTACCAGTAATTCTCCACGATGATTGATGCCTCTTGATAAGAATATCTCTTCTTTGGAACCTCTGACAACCTTGATCTTCTGGTCTGTATGTACCAGAAGTTTATTGTATTCATCTTGCAACATGCTAAGATCTTCTGTCTTCAAAAACATATCGTAATATTTCTCAAAACATTCTAACACTTTCGCTGCCAATGGAGCTCTCTTGATCTTTCTTCCTCCCTCGATCTGGAGTGAAGTTGCCTTATCACTTAAATCTTCTGGAAAATGATCGATATTTACATTGATACCAAGTCCCACTACAATGTAATTGATCTCATCCATCTGAAGGCTCATCTCTGTTAGGATTCCACAGATCTTCTTTCCATTCACAATGATATCGTTTGGCCATTTGATCTTTGCCCGAATTCCTGTTGTCTCACAGATTGCTTCATTTACCGCTAATGCAGTAACTAACGTAAGCATAGAAGAATTCTGAGCTTCGATCTGAGGTTTTAGAAGAAAGCTCATCGCGATCCCTGCTCCAGCTTCTGCCAACCAGCTTCGTCCTCTTCTTCCTTTTCCCATCGTCTGTTCTTCTGTGATCGCAACGGTTCCGTGACCGGCACCTGCCTCTGCCAGACGGCGGATCTCAAGATTTGTAGAATCCATTGTCTCATAACAATGAAGATCTTTTCCAAGCCATTTGGTATGAAGGCAGGATGCTACTTCTTCTTTTGTCAAAAGATCTGGTTCCATCATAAGTTTATAGCCTTTATTTGTCACAGAATCAATCTCGTAACCTTCTGCTCTTAATGCTTTGATATGCTTCCAGACAGCAGTCCTTGAAACTCCCAACCGCTCACAAAGCTGCTGTCCTGATATATAATCATCTGCATTCTTTAATTCCTTGAGAATCTTACTTTTCATTGAATATCCTATCTCCTAATATTCTCCTAAAGTCGCTACCATAACAGCTTTGATCGTGTGCATACGATTTTCTGCTTCATCAAAAATCACATCTGCATAATGTTCAAAAACATCTTCTGTGATCTCATGTCCTTTAACTGCTGGCAGGCAATGCATAACAACTGTAGTATCTTTTCCTGTCATCTCTAACATTTCTTTATTTACCTGATATGGTCTTAATAAAGCAATTCTTTCTGCTGCCTTGTCTTCTTCACCCATAGATGCCCATACGTCTGTGTAAATGCAGTCTGCACCTTCCACAGCTTCTTTCACATCTTCTGTAAAACGGATCTTAGCTCCAGATTCTTTCGCATACTCTTCGCACTGTTTTACCAGTTCTTCATTTGGCCATAAACTCTTTGGTGCTAAGCATGTGAAATTCAATCCCATCTTACTGCATCCGATCATTAAAGAGTTGCTCATGTTATTTCTTCCGTCTCCAGCGAATACGAAGTTTAATCCTTTGATCTCTCCAAACTGTTCTCTTAATGTTAAGAAGTCCGCTAAGATCTGTGTTGGATGGTAATCATCTGTTAAACCATTCCATACTGGAACTCCACTGTATTTTGCTAATTTCTCTACGTTCTCATGTAAGAATCCACGAAATTCGATCCCGTCAAACATTCTTCCAAGAACTCTTGCTGTATCTTCTACAGATTCTTTGTGTCCTAACTGAATATCATCTTTTCCTAGATATTCTGGGTGTGCACCCTCATCAACACATCCGATCGTAAATGAACATCTTGTTCTTGTACTTGGTTTTTCAAATAAAAGAGCGATATTTTTCCCTTTTAGACTGTTTCCTGTGATCCCTTTTTTCTTATCTGCTTTTAATTTCGCTGCTAAATCTAAAAAATAACCAATTTCTTCTGGTGTAAAGTCTTTTAATGTTAAGAAACTTCTTCCCTTTAAGCTTGTCTTTGCGTCCATCTTTTGTTCCTCCATTTTGTTGTATCTTGGATGTCTCTGCCCTTTGATCCCTGGCAGACATCATATAGTTGTTATTATATAGGAATGCATCTTTGAAAACAACCCGAAACCCTTATATTTCAAGGATTTCCTTGCATTTTTTCGCAACCATTTCACCTAATTTCCTATGACTTTCTCTTGTCAGGTGGCAGGCATCGATTTCGGAAGCTTTTGCATATTTTGCTGCATCCAGAAATTCAATGTTATGAAACTTTGCCCAGTCTTCATAAATCGGTGCCAATCTCTTGGAATAACTGATCCCTCTTTCAAATCCCATCTCTTCTCCACTTGGAATCTCTGTCAGATCATCCCCCAGATGCGGTGGTGCCATTAAAAGGATCTTTGCGGATTGTCCATCTTGTCTGTGGAGTGATCGATTTGATCATCTTGATCAGACGGTCGATCCCTTTTCCGATATCTGTTGGTGTTGCCTGAAAACGGATCTTAAGGTCATTCGTTCCAAGCATTAACACTACCAGATCGATCGGTCCGTGGCTGTGTAAACATGGATCTAAATATGTTGCACCATTTCTTCCTGGTCTTAACTCATCTTCAAAACTTGTTGTTCTGCCGTTTAATCCTTCTGGAATCACGATCGCAGAATCTTTCAGTTCCTTTTGCAAAATGGTTGTCCATCGTTCTTCATATTCATAACGGAATCCATTTTCCGGATTATAGCCATAAGTATTAGAATCTCCATAACAAACGATTGTCTTCATCTTTTATCTCCCATCAATATCAAACATGGCAAAAGCCGGAACACCTCTTCAGTGCTCCGGCATACCGCCAAGGGTTGTCATATTTTCATAAACATTTTCTGATCTTACTGTTCTTTTACAGTGTCTTGTACCTGCTCTTCGATCAGATCTGCAATATTCTTCTCATCGTCTTTGGCAACTTCTGTAATTGATTTTACAAGACCTGCCATCCCCTGAATCTCAGATGGGATAATGATCTTTGTAGCTTTTCCGTCAGCTGCTTTAGCAAATGCTTCTAAGCTCTTTAACTGGATGACTGCATCGTCAGCTTTGGCTGCCTTGATTGATTCAATACCCTGTGCATTCGCTTTCTGGATCGCACGGATCGCTTCTGCCTGACCTTCTGCTTCACGGATCGTTGCTTCTTTCTTCGCTTCCGCACGAAGGATTGCTGCTTCCTTATCTCCCTCTGCCTGAAGGACCATAGATTCTTTCTGTCCTTCTGCACGTAAGATCGCGGACTTCTTCTCACCTTCTGCGATCAGAATCGCTTCTCTTCGTTCACGTTCTGCTTTCATCTGTTTCTCCATGGCATCCTGAATGGCTGCTGGTGGAATGATGTTCTTAAGTTCCACACGGTTTACTTTGATTCCCCATGGATCTGTCGCAACGTCAAGTGTTGCTCTCATCTGTGTATTGATCGTCTCTCTGGAAGTTAATGTCTCATCTAATTCCAGATCACCGATGACATTTCGAAGTGTTGTAGCTGTCAGATTCTCGATTGCCATGATCGGGTTCTCTACACCGTAACTGTATAATTTTGGATCAGTGATCTGAAAATATACAACTGTATCGATCTGCATCGTAACGTTATCTTTTGTGATAACTGGCTGTGGTGGAAAATCCACAACTTGCTCTTTTAAGTTGACTTTTCTTGCAACACGATCAATAAATGGGACTTTGACATGAAGTCCTACAGACCATGTTCCCTGATAAGCACCCAGTCGTTCTACAACATAAGCATGTGCCTGCGGCACGATACGCACTGTGGATGAAATGATCATCGCAAGCAATGCGATAACGATAATAAATAAAATAATCGACATAATCTTATACCTCTCTTTCTACGATCAGTTTCACGCCTCGGATTTCTTTTACGATCACTTCGCTGCCTTCTGGAATGATCTCTCCAGCCTCAAAGCTTCTCGCAGTCCAATCCTGGCCATTTAACTGAACCAACCCTTTGCTTTCCATGTTATTGATCGTTTCTTTGACAAGTGCTGTCTGTCCGATCAATGCATCGGTATTCGTTTTTTGCACCTTGCTGTTTAAATATCGTTTGGCAACTGGTCTTGTCAGTGCAAACAACAGACATGTTACCACGATAAATATCAACATCTGTACCCAAAACGGAACACCAAATAGTGCTGTGATCGCTGCAACAACGGCTCCCCCTGCAAACCAGATACTTGTAAGTCCAAGTGTCATGATCTCAACAAGTAAAAATACCGCAGATGCGATCAGCCAATAAACTGCATACATTTAATCCACCCCCTGTCTCTGGCGTCTTGCCTCATAAACTAAAAGGCCTGATGCCATGGCTGCATTTAATGATTCTACCTTACCACACATTGGAATCTTGATCTTCTTTTGTACTTTGTCTGTCAACTTATCTGTCAGACCATTTCCCTCATTGCCAATGAAAAATGCGGTTCCTTTTTGATAATCTTCCTTCGTATAGTCTGTTCCATTGAGATGTGCTGCATACGTGATGATATTCTTTTGTTTCATCGTTTCTGCAACTTCTAAAAGATCATCGACATAGACAAATGGCACACGAAATATTGATCCCATCGTGGAGCGCGTAACCTTTGGATTATAAATATCTACTGTATCATGACTCATGATAACACCATTGATCCCTGCACCCTCTCCTGTTCGAAGGATCGTCCCGAGATTCCCCGGATCCTGAAGATTCTCAAGCACCAGAAATAATGGTTTTTCCTGTTCTAGAAGATCTTCTAAAGAATATTTCATCATCTTCACCAGTGCAAGAACTCCCTGTGGTGTCATCGTATCGGAAATCTCTTTCATAACTTGAGGTGATACCAATTCCACATCCATATGTTCAAAAATCACTCTATGTTCGTTATAAAAATCTTCAGATGCATAGACTTTATATAAATATTCTTCTGGGATCTCTGTAAACATACGAATTCCTTCTACAAGAAATAATTCTTGTTTTCTTCTTTCTCTTGCACTCTTCTTTAATTTGATGATCTGTTTGATCTGCTTATTCTGAGTGGTTGTGATCATATTCTTATCCACCTCCGATCTATTATTTTCTTAATTTGACCAGATCGTCTTTCTTACCGATCAGCACAAGATTTTCCTCATCTTTGATCGGTTTCGTTGGATCTGGAGCCCCGTCAACACCACCTTCTCCTTCAATCGCGATGACGTTAACGTTATATTTTCCACGGAAATTAATGTCTACTAATGATTTGTTGATCCATTCTTTTCTTGCCGGTACTTTAACGATACTTGTATCTGCGGAAAGGTCAAACAGATCTGTCATACTTCCTCCAAGCAGATTGTTTGCGATCCTTGCTCCCATCTCTTCTTCTGGATAAACGATCTCATCGGCTCCAACACGTTTTAATATCTCTCCTTTTAAAGTTCCGTCTGCCTTCGCAAGAACATATGGCACACCGATCTCTTTGACGATCATCAATGCCATAACACCGGAATCTAAATGCTCTGCAGTTGCTATCACAACTGCATCCATTCCTTCCAATCCGATGTTGTTCATCATTTCCTTATCAGATATATCCACACAGACTGCACAAGTTACTTTATCTGCGATATCTCTTACAAGATCCTCATCTTTATCAACTGCCAGTACTTCTGCTCCACCTTTGGCAAGTGACCTTGCGATACTGCTTCCAAACTTTCCAAGTCCTAAAACTGCAACTGACTTCTTCATTCTTCTCCGTTACCTCCGTTGCGATATCATGTTATAATATGAATCTATTTCACTTATAAGATCAGATCCTGTTCCGGATACATGACCATCTTTTTCTTATTCTTCTGTGAAAAACCGATCGCCATAGAAATCGGTCCGACACGCCCTAAATACATGGTAATGATGATAATCACTTTCCCTGCGATTGTCAAATTCGGTGTCAATCCTTTGGTTAAACCAACTGTCGCGAGTGCTGATACACATTCATAGCATGAATCCATAAGAGTCCCATGATCAAATACCAACAGCAATAACACAGATGTCATCAGCACGATCAAGTTGATCACAATGATCGCAAGCGCTTTAGCCAACAGATTCTGTGGAACTCTTCGTTTAAATAACGTAATTGATTCTTCTTGTTTTGCCACAGAGAGCACACAAAATACAAGAATTGCGAATGTCACTGTCTTGACACCGCCTGCAGTACCAGTTGGTGATCCTCCGATGATCATCAGAAACATAGAAACCAGCGAAGATGCATCCGTCAATGCGCCCTGTGCTACCGTCTCAAACCCTGCGGTACGTGTCGTCACAGACTGAAACAGTGATGCCTGTATCTTCTGTGGCAATGACAGACTCTCCATAGTTGCTGGATTATGATATTCAAACAGAAAGATCAATATTGTACCAAACAAGATCAAAAATGACGTAATGGATAACACGATCTTGGTCTGAAGTCTCCATTGTTGTATCATCCTTTTTACAGGAACTTTATCTTTTACGATCTTTTTGAATCCCTGCCAAAGATCTTTCCATACAACAAATCCAAGACCTCCCAGGATGATCAGCCCCATTGTCGTAAAATTCATAACTGGATTCGTCACATAGCTTCGCAGACTGTCGTCTCTTACAATATCCATTCCTGCATTACAAAATGCCGAGATTGAATTAAAGATTGCTGCCCATACTCCATATCCAATGCCAAATTCCGGCACATACTGAGTCGCATAAAGAACTGCTCCAATTCCTTCTATGATCCCTGTCCCGATCAGAATCTTCTTAACTAATGGAACTAAACCTGTCATTGTATTAAGACCCATAGACTCCTGAATCAACATTCTATTTCCAAGAGTGATCCTCTTTCGAAGCATAAAAAACATTCCTGTTGTGATCGTAATGACACCAAGTCCTCCGATCTGTACAAGCAATATGATCACTGCCTGCCCAAATATACTCCAATGTGTCATTGTTGTCTCAACGATCAAACCCGTCACACACACAGATGTTGTTGCTGTAAATAATGCATCAATATAAGGCGTTGCCTGCCCGCTTTGTGTTGCGATCGGCAGTGCAAGCAGTATCGATCCTGCAAATATTGTAATTAAAAATCCAAGCAATATGACCTGTACTGGTCGTAATTCTTTCATAAAATAATGCTCCTATATAGAGAAATAGAGGAATCCTAGATAAACAGGATTCCTCTAAGATCATGTTTTATTTATTTTCCTAATAAATGTGCGATCTGAAGCTGATATTCATCGATATCTTTTGTCATTGCGAGTCCTTCGTCAATGTCCATATCCATGAATCTTCCGTTCTGGTATCCAACAACACGGTTTGTCTTTCCTGCACATAATAAGTCAACTGCGTAAGCACCCATCATAGAAGCGTATACACGGTCTTTTGCTGTTGGGCTTCCACCACGCTGCATATGTCCAAGGATCGTAGCACGTGTTTCAATACCTGTTGCAGATTCGATTCTCTTCGCCATACTGTAAGAATGTCCAACACCTTCGGCATTGATTACCATATGATGTGTCTTACCTTTTGCTCTGTTACGAAGTAAATGTTCGATGATCTGCTGTTCTACTTTAGGAAGGTTTCCATCAAAGCTTTCTGGGATCAGGATATCTTCTGCTCCTGTTGCCATACCACACCATAATGCGATATATCCAGCTCCACGTCCCATAACCTCTACGATACTACATCTTTCATGAGATGTTGATGTATCACGGATCTTGTCGATCGCTTCCATCGCTGTGTTAACAGCTGTATCGAATCCGATCGTATATTCTGTACATGCGATATCTAAGTCGATCGTTCCTGGAACACCGATCGTATTGATTCCAAGTGCTGCTAACTTCTTAGCTCCCTGGAAAGAACCGTCTCCACCAATAACTACCAGTCCGTCGATTCCATGTGCTTTACAGATCTCAGCACCACGTTTCTGACCTTCTTCTGTCTTAAATTCTTCACATCTGGCTGTGAAAAGGATTGTACCTCCACGGAAGATCGTATCGGCTGTTTCTGTTGGTGTTAAATCGATGATGTCTTCGTTTAACAGTCCATTGTAACCTTTACGGATTCCCTTAACTTTTAATCCTCTTTCTTTACCAATTCTGGCTACGGCACGCACTGCTGCGTTCATAGCAGGTGCATCTCCACCACTTGTTAAAACTCCAATTGTTTTAATGTTTGGTTTTCCCATTTGCAATATCCTCCAATTATTAATCCATACAATTCTTAACTTGGCTTTTATTCTAATCCATTTAAAGAAATTTTTCAATAGTCTTTGTTATATTCCTAACGATCTAACCCGAATATTTTCTTTTCCATATCGTTTTTCGAGATCAAATAATAAATTCTCGTCACCAGAAACCATATAATCTCTCCCTAGACGGTTCACAGCACGTTCTGTTTTGCAATAGATCACCACTGGATTTTTACCGGGATAGGAAGTTAAAATACCTTTTAATGCATCCTCTTCTTTAAAAAATGCTTCTTTATCCGCAAATTGTACCCATAATTCCTGTCTGCTATCCTCAAAACTGATGATCTGATTACATATGACTTTGCTTTCTTCTTCAGAAATCTGTGTTGTTCCTTTGATAAATACTTTGGCATCTTCTCTTAAAAGAGACTGATATGTCGCATACTGTCTTGGAAATACGACAACTTCCACGGTTCCTCTTAAGTCTTCCAGTGTGATAAATGCCATATTCTGATTCTTCTTCGTAAGTTTCACACTCATCTCACTGATCAAACCGCCAATGATACAGCTTTCCCGATCGTGAATCTTTGTCTTTCCTGTTTCTTCATCGATCACAAAATCAGAAGTATGTGCTGTTACACTTCGTTCAAGGCGTTCTATATCATCCTCTAAAGGATGTCCACTGACGTAGATCCCAAGCACTTCCTTTTCCATGGCAAGTTTCTGCTCTTTCTCATATTCCCCAACATCTGGATAGGAAATCTGAAAAGACTGCTGGTCTTCTTCTCCAAGAAGATCCATCAGACTCATCTGTCCTGCGATCTCATTTTTCCGTTCTTTCTGGATACTATCGATCACACTGGCGTAGACGATCATCTGCTGCTTTCTTGTTACATGAAAACAATCTAAAGCTCCCGATTTGATCAGATTTTCTACAGTTCGTTTATTGATCTCTTTGCTTGATAATCGTTCCACGAGATCTTTAAAATCTCTGTATGGTCCATTTAAATTTCGTTCTCTTATGATCGCTTCAATGACTGGCCGTCCCAGACTCTTGATCGCAGTCAGTCCATAGCGGATATTTCCATGGTCTACAGAGAACGCACCCTCTCCATAGTTAATATCTGGTGGCAAAATCTTAATTCCTAATTTCTTGCAGGCATAACTGTATTCTGAAATCTTGTTTGTATTTCCAAGAACAGAGGTTAACAAGGCTGCCATAAATTCTACTGGATAATGGCATCTTAAATAGGCTGTACGATAGGCAACTACTGCATATGCTGCCGCATGAGATTTGTTAAATGCATATTTTGCAAAGTCTAACATCTCATCCCAGATCTGGTTCGCTGTCTTTTCATCAATACCGTTATTGATACATCCTGGAATTCCTTCTTCTTCATTTCCATAAACGAAATTCTGTCGTTCTTTGATCATGACATCGCCTTTTTTCTTGGACATCGCACGACGTACAAGGTCACTTCGTCCAAGCGTATATCCGGCTAGTTTCATAACGATCTGCATAACCTGTTCCTGATAAACGATACATCCATAGGTTGGCTCCAGAATCTCTTCCATCTGTTCACATTCATAATGTATACTTTCCTGATGATTCTTTCCCTCAATGTATCGTGGAATAAAGTCCATTGGTCCCGGTCGATACAAAGAAATTCCAGCAATGATATCTTCCATATTCTGTGGTTTTAGTTCTTTCATAAATGACTTCATTCCTGAACTTTCCAACTGAAACACACCTTCTGTATGACCATTTCCGATCATCTCATAAACTTCTTTGTCTGTCGGATCAATTTTCGTGATATCAAAATCCGGCACTTTTCTTCGCACCATTTTCTCTGCATCCTGAATGACTGTTAATGTACGAAGTCCCAAAAAGTCCATCTTCAACAGACCAAGTTCTTCGATCGTTGTCATCGTAAACTGAGTAACAGCTGCGTTATCTGCACCTGTTGCTAATGGCACATATTCATCAATCGCTGTCTTACCGATCACGACTCCAGCTGCATGCATGGAAGCATGTCTTGGAAGTCCTTCTAGTCTCTTCGACATATCGATCAGATAATGTGTTTCTTCGTCCTGCTCATAAGCATTTCTCAAGTCCTTGCTGATCTTTAATGCTTTATCGATCGTAATATTTAATTCATTTGGAACCATCTTTGATATTCCATCTACTTTTGCATATGGAATATCCAAAACTCTTCCGACATCACGGATCACGGCTCTTGCAGCCATAGTTCCAAAAGTGATGATCTGTACTACTTGATCTTTCCCGTATTTTCTTACAACATAATCAATGACTTCCTGTCTTCTCTCATAACAGAAATCCACGTCGATATCGGGCATGGATACACGTTCTGGATTTAAAAAACGTTCAAACAGCAGTTGATACCGGATCGGATCGATATCTGTGATCTCCAAACAGTAAGAAACGATACTTCCGGCTGCGGAACCACGACCAGGTCCCACTGCGATCCCATGTTCTTTTGCATAATGAATGAAATCCCATACGATCAGAAAATAATCAACATATCCCATATTTTCAATAGTTTTCAATTCATAATCCAGCCGCTCTCTTAATTCTTTTGTAATATTCGGATAACGACGTTTTAAGCCTTCTTCGCATAAATGGTTCAGATACGTAACTGCAGTGTATCCTTCTGGCACATCGTATTCTGGCACTTTCTGTTCTCCAAATACGATTTCAACATTACAACGTTTGGCAATCTTGCCTGTATTCTCGATCGCTTCTCTTGCATATGGGAACAATCTCTGCATTTCTTCCGGAGATTTTAAATAATACTGACCTCCTTCATAACGCATACGGTCTTCATCCTGCACTTTCTTCCCCGTCTGGATACAAAGCAGGATATCATGTGCCTCGGCATCTTCTTTAAATGTATAATGAATATCATTTGTAGCAACCAGATCAATTCCTGTCTCTTTTGACATCTTAAGCAGTGCCGTGTTTACTTTTGTCTGATCTGGAATTCCGTGATCTTGCAGTTCCAGGAAGAAATTGTCTTTTCCAAAAAGATCCTGTAATCTCAACGCCGTATTCTTTGCTTTTTCGTAGTTATTTTCACGGATATAAGTTGCAACTTCCCCAGCAAGACATGCACTTAATGCGATCAGACCTTCCTTGTATTCTTCCAGAACTTCATAATCTACTCGTGGCTTGTAATAAAATCCTTCGGTAAACCCCCTGGAAACGATCTTCATCAAGTTATGGTAACCCGTGTCATTTTGGGCAAGAAGTACCAGGTGATAGTATCTTTTATCTCCCTGACTGGCTTCTTTATCGAATCTCGAACCAGTTGTTACATAAATCTCGCATCCAATGATCGGTTTGATTCCTTCTGCTTTCGCTGCCCTGTAAAAATCGATCACTCCGTACATCGCTCCATGATCGGTGATCGCAATGCTGTCCATGCCAAGCTCTTTTGCCTGATGAACTAGCTCCTTGATCTTACTGGAACCATCCAGCAGACTGTATTCTGTATGGACATGTAAATGTGTAAAACTCATGAACCCTCTTTTCTAATATGTTTTTTGTATTTTCTGGCTATCATTTTATCATACAACTTCATTTTATGCTATAATCTGTAGATAACAGCATAAATTTTTTAAACCGTTATCATCAATCACACCTATGCTGAAATCTAACAGTGAAAGAAACGAGGTTTTCTATGGAGAATATAACAATTCAAGACATTTTAGAAGCAACAGACGGAACACTTTTATGTGGTGATCCTTCCATGAAGATTGACCACTTAAGTACGAATTCTATGGAGATCGGTCCTAACACTTTATTTGTACCGATCATCGGAGAACGTGTTGATGCCCATATTTTTATTCCTAATGCATTAAAAGAAGGCGGTGCCTGCTTAACACAAGAACATACAGAAGCTTCAGGAAATGCTCCATACATCAAAGTTCCTGATACTTTGACAGCCATGCAGCAGATTGCTGCCTATTACAGAAATAAAATGTCTCTTCCGATCATCGGCGTTACTGGAAGTGTTGGTAAAACAACAACCCGCGAGATGATCGCACATGTTTTAAAGGGCAAATACAAAGTATTTGAAACGATTGGCAATCAAAACAGTCAGGTTGGTGTTCCATTAACATTAGATCATCTGACATCCGAAGATGAGATCGGTGTTCTTGAGATGGGAATGAGTGAAAAGGGACAGATCACAACTCTTGGTAATATCATCCATCCAAACGTTGGTGTTGTCACAAATGTTGGTGTTTCACACATTGAGATGATGGGTTCCCGAGACAATATCTGTATCGAAAAATTAGATATCCAGAATGGTCTGCCTGAAGATGGTGTCCTATTCTTAAATGGAGATAATGATATGATCCGTAAACATATCGATTATGTCAAAAAACCATATGAATTTTACGGTTTCGCAGAGGATTGTACTTACCGTGCAGAAAAAATCCGTGAAAAAGGTGGACAGACTTTATTTGAATTCCACTATGGTGATATGAAAGAACCTATCACTTTAAATGTACTTGGAAAGCATAATGTATCCAATGCATTAGCCGCCATTGCGATCGGACTCCGCTATGATGTTCCAATGAGTGCGATCAAGGCACAGTTATCCACATTTTCTGGTCAGCGACAGAATATTATCCACGTTAACGACTATATTCTGATCGATGATGCGTATAATGCAAGCCCAGATTCCATGAAAGCAAGTTTAAGTATTTTATCTGAATTTAAGACTCGTGGAAGAAAGATCGCTGTCTTATCTGACATGTTAGAACTTGGACCAGATTCACCGGAATACCACAAAGAAGTGGGACGTTTTATCGCTACAACAAAAGTGACAGATCTCTTTATCACTGGTGAACTTTCCAGACATTATATTGAGGAAGCATGGAAGGAAAATCCTTCTCTTCATACCCGTGCATTTTCTTCTAACGGAGAACTGATCGCTTTCCTTGAAACTTACTTAAAAAAGAACGATGTCGTACTGATCAAAGGCTCTAACGGTATGAATCTTAAGGAAGTAAGCAAAGCCTTAATGGCTTGATTGTATCAAAAATAGAACATTATTTTCTCTTGACATTCTTTTTTTATAGGACTATTATGAGTGCAACGAAATACAGAATGCAATGAGCAGGACACATTGATATTTGAATTCTTTTTCAGAGAGTTGCCGGTTGCTGTGAGGCAATAAAGAACTTATATCCATATCCCCTGCGAGCAGTCAGCTGAACATGATGATTCATTAGTAAGTGCGACCGGAATCCTTCCGTTATCAAGGAGCACATTAAATGATGTGACTAAGGGATTACGATTTGAGTAATAAAAAGAAGTGGTACCGCGGAGAATATTCGTCTTCTGGAATGCTGAGTAAGCATTTCAGGAGATTTTTTTTACTCATTTTTATTGTATCCTGTGTTTTGAATACATTTTATTTTATGATAGAGTTTATTTTAAGAGGAGTGATTAAGAATGAATAGCTTAACAATCGTAGCAATCGCAATCGTCGTATTAGTTGCTGGTTATGCCCTTTACGGACGCTGGTTAGCTAAGACATGGGGAATCGATCCTAAAGCGAAAACCCCAGCTTACACACACGAAGATGGTGAAGATTACATCCCGACACCAAAAGCCGTTGTATTTTCCCATCAGTTTTCATCCATCGCAGGTGCAGGTCCTGTTACCGGACCGATCATCGCCGCAATGTTTGGATGGCTGCCAGTTCTTCTCTGGCTGTTGATCGGTGGTATCTTCTTCGGAGCCGTTCAGGATTTTACAGCTCTTTACGCTTCTGTAAAGAATGAAGGAAAATCCATGGGTGTCCTGATCGAGAAATACATTGGTAAAACAGGAAGAAAATTATTTCTTCTGTTCTCCTGGTTATTTACTTTACTTGTAATCGCAGCTTTCACAGATATGGTTGCAGGAACATTTAACGGATTCACAGTAACAGGTGCTAAAAGTTCACCAAACGCTGCCGCTGCTTCTATCTCCATGTTATTTATCTTAGGAGCTGTTGTTTTCGGATTATTCACAAAATATGTAAAACCAAACCAGAAAGTAGAATTTGTTGCAGGACTTGTATTACTGCTCGTTATGTTAGCCGTTGGTATTGCCTTCCCATTATATTTTACAAAAAATACTTGGATCGCAGTCGTTATGGTTTACTTATTCCTTGCATCTGTTATGCCAATGTGGCTAATGATGCAGCCTCGTGACTATTTAAGTACCTTCTTATTAGTCGGAATGATCATCGGTGCTGTCCTTGGTGTATTTGTTGCTCATCCAGCAATGAACTTACCAGCATTCAGCGGATTTAATGTTGGTGGAAAAAGCTTATTCCCTACATTATTTATCACGATCGCCTGTGGTGCTGTTTCAGGATTCCACAGTTTGGTATCTTCCGGAACATCATCTAAGACAGTCAGCAATGAAAAAGACATGCTTTGTGTTGGATATGGATCTATGATGGTAGAATCTTTATTAGGTGTTATCGCCTTAGTTGTTGTCGGTGCAGCAGCTGTCGGTGGTAAAATGCCTGAAGGAACACCATTCCAGATCTTCTCAGGAAATGTAGCTGGATTCTTAACACTACTTGGAATCCCTAAACATGTAGCTACTTGCTTTATGACAATGTGTGTTTCTGCACTTGCATTAACATCCCTTGACTCTGTAGCAAGAATCGGACGTATGTCATTCCAGGAATTATTCATGGGAGAAGCTGCTGATGGCTCTGATCTTACAGGGGTAAGAAAATTATTTACAAACAAATATTTCTCAACTGTTATCACATTATTCTTCGGATTCTTATTATGCTTAGGTGGATACAACAACATCTGGCCATTATTCGGAGCCGCAAACCAGTTATTAGCATCTTTGGTATTGATCGCATTATCTGTCTTCTTATTAACAACAGGAAGAAAAGGATGGATGTTATACGCACCTATGTGCATCATGTTAGTTGTAACATTTACAGCCCTTGTACAGGCCGTGATCGGAATCTTTACAAAGATCTTTGTAACAGGTGGATTCGTATTTATGATCGATGGATTACAGTTGATCGTCGCTTTACTTCTGATGGCACTTGGACTTATGGTTGCAGTTTCCTGCTTTAAGAAACTGTTCCAGAAAAGCCATGAAGGAGCAGATAATAGATCTACACATACAACTGTGTAAATTTTAATTGTATGACGGAAATGTATTAAGTATTCATAAAAATATAAAGAAAGATAGAGGTACGAAAAACGAATTTCCAAACAGAAAGGTGTGTATGTTGAACGTTATTGGTTTTCAATTTTTGTAGTGGTAGACAGATGTTTATTATAAATACCAATAACGTAAAACATACAGACCACCTTAAGTTTTCCAATCTTGTAATTGTCCACACTTTAGACTTCAGGTATATGATAAAAAATAAATAAGCAACCGAAAGCGATGCATTGGAATTCTGCTTTTTCTTCGTTAACATCCAATTGATTATGTACCCTTTTACAACATTTCTACTTCACAACTATGCTTCTTAGTTTTCTTGTCATAACTGATTCCAACTGCTAATATACTTCCTTCATATACTGGAATTTCTCCAATTTTTCCTTGGAATCTTAGTTGATAATTCTTCTCTTTAATCTGCTCTATCGCTTTTTGTGGTGTATGATCTATTTTAAGTTCCAGAATAATTCCAGGTATATTATTTCTTTTTGGATAAAAGATAAAATCCACAAATCCTTTTCCTGCTTTGTCTTCTCTCTCAACACGGTATTCATCTCTTGCAGAGAGGTAAACTAAATTTACAATTGCTGATAATTCCACTTCGCTATTATATGAATAAATCGGAACTTCTGTATCATGGACGTATTCAAGAATCTCTTCCATTGTATCCGTATCCCCATGAATTGTTGCCTGAAGCATTCGTTGAGATTCTCTTGCCAATCGGTAAACATATCCTAATTGCTGGTTTGATAACAGCAATTCATCAAATTTGTCCATCAACTCTTTGTTCGGAATAAATACCTTCCCATTCTCATAGGTCAACAATCCATAAACGACCATTGCTGAATAAATCTGGTCTTTGGTATGCAACGCATTTGCTGTTGCTGCATATTGTTGCATTTTTGCTGGAATATGTTCTCCTGCGACCATTAGCACAAGATCATTTCGCACATCTGCTATATTCCCTTTAATATAGTTGAAAATAGAATCATAAGTTCCAGAACTTGTCCAGTAGTTTGCCAGTTGGTTATCTCTTAATGCACAAACAACCGATCTTGGATTATACAAATAATCTCCTGCTGCCGCCCGATAACCGTCATACCATTCTTTTGTCTCTGAAATATGCTCCAAAAGACCGTATGACTCCAAAAGTGTTTGCACTTCTTCATCCGTAAACCCAAACTGCTCGTCAAAGCGTGTATCTGCGATTGAAAGCACTTTAAAATATTCACTGTATTTTTCTTTACATGCCATATCATACTCATCAAACATATTTAATTCTGATCCATCAGAATATTTTGCGATTGGAAGGATTCCTGTCATATAAGTCATTTGAACATATGGACGGTCTTTTAATAAATTACTTAAGAACTGGATATACTGTTTTTTATTTTCTTCGTTAATAAAATCTTTATGAAAAATAAAATCCCATTCATCCAGAACAAAAACAAAGCGTTCCTGGTTACATTCTTCAAAAATCGTTTCTAATACATCCGCTGCCGAATCATCTTCATACACTTCAATCTCTGGATATTCCTTCTTAAGATCTCTGATCAAAGTTGTCTCGATTTTTCCTATATAATCAGAATATGAGTCACAGGATCTTGATATCTTGCTAAAGTCGATGGAAATTACATTATATTTATTTCTGTATTCTTTATATTTAAGATTACTGGTAATCTTTAGTCTGCTAAAAATCGAATCTGAATCCACTTTTTTACTCAAAAATGCAGCTATCATATTGGCCATGATCGTTTTTCCAAAACGCCTTGGTCTTGTAATACAAATATGCTGATTGCCTGCATCCAAAACAGGAAACAATTCTGCCAGTAATAATGATTTATCTACAAAATATGGCTGATTTGTTTCACCTTGATATAATGCATATGGAGTTGAACTATTTAGATATCTTCCCATGAGTTGGATTCCTCCTTATTTTGGTTCTTATTATACATTATTTTACCGACTTCGTCTATTCAAACCACCACACAGTGTGTATGTTTTACTGTATGGGCATTTATAATAAACATTTGTCTGTTACTAAAAAATTTGAAAAACGATAACGTTCAACATACAATACTTAATTTTATACGAGAATGTTTTTATGAATACTCGATACATTTC
>ERZ825525.1362-NODE-1362-length-21771-cov-3.063686_pt1 | contig 21771 bp, 21 predicted proteins | sample MGYA00519930_ERZ825525 | MGnify/ENA primary metagenome ERZ825525 (study PRJEB31778, sample SAMEA3449203) | human gut metagenome | biome: human gut; feature: human-associated habitat; material: faeces | place: United Kingdom | collected 2010/2012 ... | reverse complement strand
TTGTGGCTGCAAAATTCTTAGTATTCTTTGACATAATAAGCAATATGTGGTTTTGCAATAACTTCCGGTATGGGAAGTATGAGTAATAAAATATATTGTTGATATAGTGAAAAAATGTTAGAATATACTTGGAAAGATGAAAAAGCGTTTGAAACGGAGGTATTTATGCAGTACAGAATCGTAGGAAACACTATGCCGGCAGTGGAAATTTTGTTTGATCAGGCCGGAGAGTCAATGTACACACAGTCAGGTGGAATGGTTTGGCAGTCTGACGGGATTGAAATGAGCACGAGCACCAACGGTGGAATTATGAAGGGTGTTGGAAGAATGTTTGCCGGTGAGTCCATGTTTATGGCGAGATACACAGCACAGGCACCGGGCACAACCATTGCTTTTGCATCAACCGTAGCCGGTGAGATCATGCCTATCAACGTTGGCGAGACAGGTGGTATGGTATGCCAGAAAGGTGCATTCCTTTGTGCAGAACCGGGAGTAAATTTAAATGTCGCATTTACGAAAAAGTTTTCTGCCGGCTTGTTTGGCGGTGAGGGCTTTATTTTGCAGGATCTGTCCGGTGTCGGTATGGCATTTTTGGAGATTGATGGTGACAAAGTCATTAAAGATCTGCAGCCGGGAGAGGTGCTTAAAGTAGACACAGGTAACGTTGTGGCGTTTGAGCGTTCTGTCAGCTACGAGATTGAGACAGTCAAAGGTCTTAAAAATATTTTCTTAGGTGGCGAAGGTCTTTTCCTGACCAGGATAGTAGGTCCGGGACGTGTTATTTTGCAGACGCAGAATATTAACGAATTCGCTGGACGTATTGCTAGGATGATTCCTAGTAAATAATCAAAGACAGAGAGAAAATCAGTTGATTGCCAGAACACTGATTATGGAGAGACTGATCTGCCAGGCAGGAGTATCTTTGTCGGATGATAGGATTTTTAACAGCAGGGAACGAAATGTTGCCTGCTGTTTGTGTCTCATAATGTTGACAGAAAATTTTGCAACTTATATACTGGTAAAAGTGAATTCAATTTAGTCAAAATGCAGAAGTTTGACCAAATTGAAGAATGGGTGAGGTAATTAAAAGTGAGAATCATTGATTATAAGGAGAATTGGCAAAAGCTTCTTAGCCCGGATATAGTCAAACAGTTGACCTTGATTCACGAGTTTAAGGGAGAGCAAAGATTGTTTATTGAAGCTCATAGAGATGAACTAAATGAGCTGGTCGAATTGGCTAAGATCCAAAGTACAGAGGCTTCTAATAGAATTGAGGGCATCTTTACTTCGGAGGATCGATTGAAAAATCTGGTTCTTGAAAAGACGACTCCTGCGAGCAGAAATGAGTCTGAGATTGCAGGATATCGAGATGTGTTGAACACAATTCACAAAAACTATGATTATATTCCTGTAACGGCAAATTATATATTGCAATTACATAAGGATTTGTACAAATTCGGATTTGCAGAACTGATTAAATAGAATATGTGTTTGACATATGAGTGGTTAGATGTTAGTATACTAATAAAGAAGGTGCTACCGATAGACGGTTAGCCTGATATATGGATCAAAAATGACCGCTTAGTTTACCAGACTGAAGGGCGGTCATTTTTGTGTTTTATCATTGCTCTTAGAACCAACGGTATAACCAAGAGCAAAGCACGTAAGACATAAGCTGACGATGCGGCAAAAGGACGGCAGCAGGCAAAATTATATGCAGATAGCATAGAACAGCAACATGGCAGAAGACCGGTTGTATTTTTGACAAATGGTTTTGATATGCGCATTATTGATAATCAGTATCCGGAACGAAAGATAGCTGCAATCTATTCTAAGAGAGATTTAGAAAAATTATTTAACCTTCAATCTATGAGAAGTAGTTTGAAAAATATAACGATAGATAAGAAAATAGCTGGAAGATATTATCAGGAAGCAGCTGTGCGGGCTGTATGTGAAAGCTTTGATGATAGAAACCGTCGAAAGGCATGGGATATGCTTTTCTAGAAATCTTATTCCGCTAATGGCAGAGATGAACTGTCGCAGAACTCAGATGCCATAAAGGAATTAGAGGAATTGGGAAAGACACTGTAAGAGATGTAGCAAAGGGAATGCTTTCAAAGCACTCCCCTTGTTTGTCAATAAATATTATTTTTAAAAATTAATCCTTAAAAAATCCACAACTTTTACATCTGCTACCGAATGTTGTCGCACCACATCTTGGACATTCCCAACTGGACTGATCAATAACATCTGTACTCCAGCTACCATAATTAGGAGTATTTTGCTGGGAAACATTGGTAGCGGCAGGCGGATTGCTTAGTGTTGCCTGTTGGGGCACAAAACCTGTATTTACCGACTGTGATTCCAAATTACGCATTATCATATCCAGTTTGTTTTCTTGTTCCTTTAATGTGCCATAGAGCATAACTTGGTTATCGATGATAGACCAAAGTGCATGGTGGATGGCTGAAAATACTGCTGCTACAGCAATAAAAGTAAGCCATATTTGGCTTGCAAACGTAATGTCTTGCGCAATGAAACAGAAAGGTTCATAATGAACTTGATTGCAAAGAGAAAGGGGTAATTTTGTGGTGATAGATAGAGAACGAGTAAAGCAGGCGTTCCAAGAGTATACAGGCAGGTATGATATACACGATGAAAAAATCCGATTAAAAGTGGAACATACCTATCGAGTGGCAGATATCAGTGAACAGATTGCTGAAAAATTAGGACTTTCGGAGGAAGATATTGCATTGGCATGGCTGATCGGAATGTTACATGATATCGGACGGTTTGAACAACTTCGCCGTTTTCATACTTTTGTAGACAGTCAATCGATCGATCATTCACATTTTGGTGTGGAATTGTTATTTCAGGACGGATTATTGGCACGCTTTGTGGATAACTCTAGTGAAAATGAAGAGCTGATCAAGAAGGCGATTTACTGGCACAGTGCTTTTCGGATTGATCCGCAGTTGAATGATCGTGAAATGTTGTTTGCAAAGGTGATTCGGGATGCAGACAAGATTGATATCCTAAAGGTTGCTACGGATTTTCCGCTGGAAGAAATCTATAATGTGGCAACGGAACAGATCCACGCACACCTCATCACGGAAGAAGTCATGCAGCAGTTTCGACAGAAACAGGCGATTTTTAGAGACACGAAAAAAGTGCCGATTGATAATTTGGCAGGTCATATTGCTTTGGTTTTTGAATTGGAGTTTCCGCAAAGCTATGAAATTGTCAAGGAACAGGGCTATTTGGATCGATTGTTAGCGTTCCAAAGTCCAAACGAGGGACTTATGCTGCAATTTCAGGAAATGAGACAGATCATGCAGGAACATTTACAGGTGATGGCGGAAAAAAATCGGCAGACTGTGTGATCCTGGCTTTTGCAGGGGCGAGTTAGCAGTATGGCGTATAAGGAAAAAAAGATTCATACTTTTTTCATAAAGATTTGTTATACTTCTATTCTAATCCTTGGTGATTGCTGACGGAAAAATGCAAGAGATACTATTGCCACTGTGGTGAAGAACTTGGTTAAGGAGAATGACTTTTGTCGATCCGATAGGAAAATTTAGGTGGATTGTGGGAAGGGGGATTTTTATGGAGGGAAACCAAAGTGCCTATTATGGACAGTATTATATACCGCTGCAGAATCTGGAACAGGAGATATTGCAATGGTTGCGAAAGTTGGTAGATGCCTATGCGAAACAAGCTGGGGAGACACCTGTAGAACATATTCGAAGTCGTATTAAGACGGCAGAGGGGATGCAGGAAAAGTTACATAAAAAAGGATTTGAGACAACGGCCGATTCTGCACTTGCTAATGTTTCCGACATTGTGGGATTTCGCTTAGTGACACATTTTGTGGGAGAGGTGTACGATATAGTTGAGCGCATGAAACAGGATGGCACGTTCCGCATAGTCAAAGAAAAGGATTATATTGCAAATCCTAAGCCAAATGGCTATCGTAGTTATCACGTGATCTTGGAATGTCCGTTTTCGGAAGCAGAAAGCGGCACGATTCGAGTAGAGGTACAGCTTCGAACGATTGCGATGGATTGCTGGGCAAGCCTGGAGCATGAAATGAAGTACAAGAAACATATTGATAACGTGGAATTGATCGAGAGAGAGCTGAAGCGCTGTGCCGGAGAAATGGCGTCCACAGACTTGACGATGCAGACATTGCGGGACATGATACGCAAAGGCTAGTATGTACGGATATTGTGCAAAGACAGGTATGTATGGCTGTTGCGCAAAGGCAGGTACGTATGCAATTGCGCAAAGGCAGGTATGTACAGCTGTTGCGCAAAGACAGGAATGTATGGTTATTACGCAAAGACTAGCATACATGATATATTTGCATGGAAATCTATGCAGAAACGAGGATAAGGATATGAGCACAAAAGGAAAAATATTATACGCGGAAGATGAGTTGGGATTGTCGATGGCAGTTTCGGAGATCCTTAAGATGGAAGGATTTGAGGTGACGGCCGTGATGGACGGGCTGGCAGCAGACGAGGTACTGCAAAAAGAGCACTTTGATATTGCTATACTTGACATTATGATGCCCGGTATGGAAGGGACGGAAGTGGCTAGCAATATGCGTGACCGAGAAGATTATACGCCGGTTTTGCTGCTGACTGCCAAAGCAGAGACCGAAGATCGTATCGAGGGACTGAATATGGGCGCTGACGATTATCTCGCCAAGCCGTTTGCAATGGGCGAACTCGTTGCGAGGGTGAAAGCAATGGTGCGCCGCAATAAGGAGTATCAGCAGACGGTATTGAATCTTGCCAACGTAACACTTGACTTGGAGAGCAATGAACTGTCCGCAAAATCCGGCAGTTTGATATTGAGCGTCAAAGAAGCAAAGCTCCTTGCTTTATTTTTGGAAAAGGAAAATGTCAGTTATTCCAAAGAAGAAATTGTAAAACGAGTATTTCCGGGAGAAGTTGACACGGAAGAAATTGCACTATATATTGCCTATATCAACAATAAATTGGTGCAGATCCATGGCAATCTGCAGTTGGTGCAAGAGGAAGAAATCATACAGCTTCGTAAGACTGCATAGAAGCTAACCATAAATAGATTGTAGTAGGAAGGAGTGGCTGGACTTATGAAAAAACTGCGCTTGAAAATGATCGGGATTGTTTTTGCGTCTGTGGTCGCTGCATTTATGGTTATGACGATCATTCTAGTTATGTGTTTTGGAGCATATCGGAATCGTCAGGCGGACCAGATCACAGCGATGATCAGTGAAAATAATGGTACCGTTCCACAATTAAAAGATTACAAACAGCAGCAAAAAAACAGTCAGGCCTTTGAAAGATATTTTAACAATTATAATGAGGATTCGTCTTATCGCACTCGATTTTTCCGGATTTTTTTGGATGAAGACAAAAAAGTGACCAACGTAAATATGGATCACATTGCGGCGGTTGATGAGAAAAAGGCAGTTCGAATGACTAAGATGGCGATGCTTCGCAGGGGAAAGGTAGGTCTGGTAGGCAGCTATCGTTACCGCAAAGAGTATAAAGATGGTCAAGTGCGTTCCATTATCTTTCTGGACTGCAAAGAAAATCAGAGCTTTTATCACTTGGCAGTGACGATCACCATCACGGTATCAACACTACTCACCTGTTTGATCACGGTTATTTTTGCCATCGCTTCCAAACGCGCAGTTCGTCCGTTTGAAATCAATTCCAACCGGCAAAAACAGTTTATCACCGATGCCAGCCATGAACTCAAAACACCGCTTGCCATTATTTCAGCAAATGCTGAGGTACTGCAGTACAAAGGTGATGGAAATGAATGGACGCAAAATATTATTGATCAGACCAAACATATGGGAAAGCTTATCAACCAACTGCTCGTTCTCGCAAAGTTAGATGAGGTTCAAGAAAAGAGTGAAAAACAAGAAGCAGATCTTAAGCTGCTATTAGAAGAAACAATTGAGCCATTTGAAGAAGTTGCAACACAAAAGAAGGTAACATTAAAGCTGCACCTGGAAGAGGGGGTTACGATTCGCGTGAATCGTGAACAGATTGCACAGTTGGTATCCATTCTTACCGAAAATGCTGCGAAATATGTCAATGACGGGGGCAAGATCGTATGGCGTCTTACTAAAACACAACATGGTGCGGTATTGGTTGTGAAAAATACTACCGAAAAAGAGCTTCCGGACACTAAGCGGATGTTTGACCGATTTTATCGCAGTGACAGTTCCAGATCTTCCAAAACCGGAGGGCAGGGTATTGGTCTGTCCATTGCAAAAAAAATCGTCGATAGTCATAAGGGATCTATTACTGCAAAAGCGGGAGATGGCATGGTGACTTTCCGTGTCAGTTTGCCGAAATAAACGAATTAAGCTCACTCTTGTAACCAATTCGAAAATAATGTATGATAGAACCATATTGTTAAAACACAAGGAGGTACTACATTGAATAAGGAATTAGTCATCGTGCTGGACTTTGGCGGACAGTATAACCAGTTGGTCGCACGAAGAGTCAGAGAATGTAATGTATATTGCGAGATTTATTCTTACAAAACTGATATAGAAAAGATCAAGGCGATGAATCCGAAAGGAATCATCTTAACAGGTGGACCGAATAGCTGCTATGAAGAGGGTGCCCCTACGTATTCTAAAGAACTTTTTGAACTGGGAATCCCAGTGTTGGGACTTTGCTATGGTGCTCAGTTAATGCAGCATGTTCTTGGCGGTAAAGTCGAGAAAGCACCTGTGCGCGAATACGGCAAAACAGACGTGGCTGTTAATACGGAAGTTCCTTTGTTCAAGGGGATTCATGAAAACACCGTGTGCTGGATGAGCCATTTTGATTATATTTCAAAAGTTGCTCCAGGTTTCGAAATCATTGCACATACAGCAGACTGCCCGGTAGCGGCAGCTCAAAATACAGCAAGTAATCTTTATGCGATCCAGTTCCATCCGGAAGTGCTTCATACACAGCAGGGAACAGAAATGCTGTACAACTTTGTACGCGGCATTTGCGGCTGTGCGGGTACTTGGCGTATGGACTCCTTCGTAGAAGAGCAGGTCAAGATGATCCGCGAAAAAGTTGGCGATGGCAAAGTGCTTTTGGCATTGTCCGGTGGTGTAGATTCCTCTGTTGCAGCAGGTCTGCTCTCCAAGGCGATTGGTAAACAGCTTACTTGTGTATTTGTAGATCACGGACTTCTGAGAAAGGATGAGGGGGATCAGGTGGAGGCCGTATTCGGTCCGGCAGGATCTTATGATTTGAATTTTATCCGGGTCGACGCCCGGCAGAGATTTTATGACAGACTGGCAGGCGTCACTGAACCGGAAGCAAAGAGGAAGATAATAGGCGAAGAGTTTATCCGGGTCTTTGAAGAGGAGGCGAAGAAGATAGGCGCCGTCGATTATCTCGTTCAGGGAACCATATACCCGGACGTCATAGAGAGCGGTCTTGGAAAATCAGCAGTCATCAAGTCTCACCACAATGTGGGAGGCCTTCCGGATCACGTCGATTTTAAAGAGATCATAGAACCTCTGAAGATGCTGTTTAAAGACGAGGTCCGAAAAGCTGGCCTGGAGCTGGGCATACCTGAATATCTCGTTTACCGTCAGCCGTTTCCCGGACCCGGCCTGGGCGTGAGGATAATAGGCGAGGTCACAGCCGAAAAGGTGAAAATGGTACAGGAGGCCGATGCTATATTTCGGGAGGAAATAGCAAGGGCCGGTCTGGACAGGAGGATAGGCCAGTATTTTGCGGCGCTGACGGATATGAGGTCGGTAGGGGTGATGGGCGATTTCAGGACGTACGACTACGCCGTAGCCCTCCGGGCGGTCACCACCAGCGATTTTATGACGGCCGAACCCGCCAGACTCCCGTGGGAACTCCTCGAGAAAGTGACTACGCGCATAGTAAACGAAGTCGAACATGTGAATCGTGTACTGTACGACTGCACGGGCAAGCCTCCGGCAACGATAGAGTTTGAGTGATGAAATGACTTTGAAAAAGCCTTTATTTATGCGGGTTGCAAGCAAGTCTGTTTAGTGACTGGCAACGATTTGGCAACATTTTGGGTATCACTCATTAGATAATAAAATACTTCAATAACAGAAAAACCTTACTGATTTTCAGAAATGAAGCTGAAAGTCGGTAAGGTTTTTTTATGCGTATTTTGGGGTTGAAAATTAGTCGGATTCGGGTTTCAAATCCTGCAAGATTAGGTCGCTTAGTCCTTGTGAGGGAACTACCTTTCGCCACTGTTTTGAGGTATCTAATTCGGGATATTTGTACCGCCACTGGTCGTATTCCTCTTTGGTTATCTCTCCCTGTTCCAGACGAGCAGCCTGCTCCTGCCATGCGTGGAACATATCAAACATAGTGGTGTATGTTGTCCCGGAGAATTTATCTAATCGTAGACAAACTTCCCCGTCAATCTCTCCGATTTTCAGTCCGTACATATCTTCTAACGCAAAAAGCGTGTGCATAAGCCCGATATAACTGTCTATTTCCGGCACAGTGATTGCACGAGGGCTTACATCAAGGAGATGTGCCATTTCTTTTACAAGGTCTTGTTTCGGTGTTCTGGATTCTGATTCGTACTGTGCCATACGGACATCAGAGGTCTTTCCCAGAAAACCGAGGAGTTCGCCTAACTGTTTCTGTGTCATGCCTTTCCGATTGCGGAAAAAGCGGATTCTTTTGCCGATTGCCATAATAAAACCTCCGGTACTAAACATTTCTGTTGAAGTTAGTATAGCATGAAGAAATAGGAATAGCAAGTATAACTTAAATAAAAAAAGTTAAGATTTTTCTGCAAACCACTTGACTTAACGGAATTTATTTAGTATCATACAATCACAACTTAAACAAAAAGAGTTAAAACTGAATGACCGTCCGAACCGAATAAACGCCATGACCTCGTCGAAACAAACTGCGCTGGACGTGCTTCCGCACAGGTGCAAAAGCACTGGCGCTCCGTTGTTTCTCCTCTTCCCAAAAAGTTTTCAACTTTTCGGGTTCCCAGACGAGCGAGCGTCCCTTATGCAGAGGGACTGGCACAGCGCCGAAAAGGGTTGCCTGTCAGAACGGGGAGGATAGAACGGCGGGAATTTTAGTGAAAGGAGAGGATAAAGATGGCAGAAAAATCATTTATGACAGTAGAAGAAGTGGCAACAGAATTACGGGTATCAAAGTCAAAAGCCTATCAGATTGTGCGGGAACTGAACGCAGAATTACAGAAACAAGGGTATTTGACAGTGGCGGGGCGTGTAAACGCTACTTTCTTTCATAAGAAAGTCTGTTACAGCGATTAAATGGAAGGAGATGATAAAAATGGCTGTATATAAAGACAATGCTACGGGAACGTGGCGAGTGATTTACCGTTTCACGAACTGGAAAGGGGAACGGAAGCAGACACAGAAACGTGGATTTGCAACAAAAAGAGAAGCACAGGCGTGGGAACATGAGGTCATGTTGAAACAGAACTCCAAATTGGATATGACTTTCGCCAGCTTTTTTGAACTTTATGAAGCAGATAAAAAGCAGCGTGTCAAGGAAAGCACATGGGAATCTAAAAGCCATGTAATCCGCACAAAGGTTTTGCCTTATTTTGGAAATCGGAAGATAGCGGAGATTGAAGCAAAGGACATTATCGCATGGCAGAATGAACTTATGGCGTATCGGGACGAGAAAGGGAAGCCTTATTCAGCAGATTATCTGAAGACCATACACGCACAGCTTACAGCAATTTTTAACCACGCTGTAAATTTTTATAACCTGCCCTACAATCCGGCAAGGAGGGCTGGCACAATGGGAAATGAAATTCTAAAGGAGATGGATTTCTGGACAAAAGAGGAATATCTGAAATTTTCGGAAGCCGTGATGGATAAGCCCCGTTCCTTTTATGCTTTTGAAATGCTTTACTGGTGCGGAATTCGTTCTGGCGAACTGCTGGCTCTTACTCCTGCTGATTTTGATTTTCAGAAGCAGACGGTCACGATCAGCAAGACGTATCACCGTTCAAAAGGGCGGGACATTATTACAAGCCCGAAAACGGCGAAAAGTAACCGAACTGTAAAAATGCCCCCGTTTCTCTGTGAAGAAATGCAGGAGTATATCAAAATGCTCTATGACATTAAACCGGACGAGCGTTTGTTTACGGTTACGAAGTCTTACCTCAATCACGAGATGGAGAGAGGGGCGAAACAGGCAGAAGTGAAAAAGATTCGAGTGCATGATATTCGTCACAGCCATGTATCACTGTTGATAAATATGGGATTTTCAGTGCTGGCGATTGGGGAACGGGTAGGACATGAAGCAGAAAAAATCACTTACAGGTATGCTCATTTGTTTCCGACTGTTCAGACAGAAATGGCAGAAAAACTGGAAATGGAGCGAATGGAAAAGGAGGACAGCAATGGAAAGAAGTCTTGATTATAAAGGGCGTTGGAGAAATCGTACCGTAGCGTTTCGGGTATCAGATGAAGAAGCAAAGCTGCTCAATGATTTAGTGGCATTGTCGGGCTTGACAAAGCAGGAATATATCATAAGGCGGTTGACGTGCCGGGACGTGGTTGTGCAGGGCAATCCAAGAGTTTATAAGGCATTGAAAAATCAAATGGCGGCTATCTATGAGGAATTGAAGCGGCTGGAAACAGTAAGCCCGGATAATGATGAACTGTTCTATACGTTGCAGGTAATTGCAATTACGTTAGACGGATTGAAAGGGGAAGATGAATGATGGAAAAAAAGAAAACGACTGCTCCCGTATCATCTGTTGGCGCAGATGGGGCGCAGCCGATTACCAAAAATCTCAATAAAATTATAGCAAATCCGCAGAAACAAATCAATCTGCAAGCCACCAAAAACCCGGAGAAATCCGGGAGTGGTGGGTTGCATACCATGTCCATGCCGGAATTGTACGACACCGTTTTTGTGCCGAGAATACCGATTGTAGATGGATTCCTCTATGGCGGCACATATCTCTTTGTAGGTGCGCCAAAGGTGGGAAAATCGTTCTTCATGGCCCAGCTTGCCTACCATGTAGCTATGGGGATTCCTTTGTGGGATTATCCAGTGCGAAAAGGGACAGTGCTGTATCTGGCATTGGAAGATGATTATGCAAGGCTTCAGCGAAGGTTATCTGGAATGTTTGGTGTGGAGTGTGCGGATAATCTGTATTTTGCGACACAGGCAAAGAACTTGAATGAGGGGCTGGACAGGCAGTTAGAGGAATTTTTGAAAGAGCATAAGGACGCAAGGCTGATTATCATTGATACGCTCCAGAAAGTACGTGAAGTCGGCGGGGACAGATACAGCTATTCCAGCGATTATGAGATTGTGACAAAGCTGAAATCGTTCAGCGACAAATATGGTATCTGCCTGCTGGTGGTTCATCATACACGCAAGCTGGAATCTGAGGACAGCTTTGATATGATTTCCGGCACAAATGGGCTGTTAGGTGCGGCTGATGGAGCGTTTATTATGCACAAAAAGAAACGGACAGATAATGAAGCGGTTATGGATATTGTTGGACGTGACCAGCCGGATCAGGAACTGACCATAGAGTTTGACCGGGAGCGTTGTGTCTGGAAATTCAAGAAAGCAGAAACAGAATTGTGGAAACAGCCGCCTAACCCTCTTTTGGAAGCAATCAATGCGTTTCTGACAGAGGACAGGCAGGAATGGGAGGGAACTGCGACGGAACTTGTGAACCAGTTGCCGGATATGCAGTTACAGGCGAATGTGCTTTCCAGAAAGTTGAATATCGTCAACAGCCAGCTGCTCAACGAGTATGGCATTTTCTATGATAATAAGCGGGGGCATGAAAGAAAAATCATTCTGAAACGCCTTGAACCAAAGGAGTAAAAGCGACGATATGCGTCGGTTGCGACGGTATTTTTGATAGCGGGATGGTGTAAAAAATATCGACGCTATCGACGCAAACCGACGCAAAAAGGATGAGAAGATGAAGAAAGTGCAGATTTCTTATGAGTTGTTTATGCTGCTGCTCCGTTATCATCTGATGGAAGATGATACTTGCTTGGTCGAAGTCCGGCAGGGATTGGAGAAGAAATTGGATTTATTGGTGCAGCATGAATTGTATGGAAAATATAAGACTGCTCCCACACAGGAGGAACGGGAAAAAGCCAGACAGGAATATCTGGACAGACGTGGAGTGCCGGACGGTTTCCGCTGGTAGTTTTCCTTGATGATAATAGACAGGAGCGTGTCACGCTCCTGTAGATAGCAGACAAAGAGAAAGGTGTGATTGGATGATAATTCAGCCGGAGTGGGGAACTCGGAATGTGAACAAATATTTTTACGAAAGTGAAGCCCGGAGGATAGCTGCCCTCAATGAAATATTTGGAGAGGTAGAGCTGACCGAAGAAGAAAAGCGAACACTGATATGGCTTGCCGGATGGGACGAATATACGATAGAAAATGTACTGTCGGCTATCCGAAAAGCTATGGTGGTGGAAGCAAAGCGGCTGGAAGCCGCCCGTCCGTAGGACGGAAAAGCCCCCGGCAGGGCGCAACTGCACCTTTTGATGGACGGAACGGCTGTCAAAAGTGCTTTTGCGTTACTTTCGACGAAAGTAACAAAGCTTATGCGCCGTATCTGGCGCTGATTACCCTAACAGGGAGAAAGGATATAGATTGAAGCGAACGATTAGTTTTATGACAGGAAAAGGCTCTGTCAATCACAATAGCAGAAAATTCCATGCAAAGAATACAGACCCGGAGAGAAGTTATCTGAATGTGGAATACTGTAACGAAAATGTCAAAGACGTGTATCACGAATTATTTGATGAAGCCCTTGCCCGATATAATGAGAAGCAGACCAGAAGTGACCGCAGGATTGATGATTACTATGAGAAAATTTTATCCGGTAAACAGGAAAAACCATTCCATGAAATCATTCTGCAAATTGGGGATAAAGACAACATGGGAGCGACAACCGAAAATGGACAGCTTGCGGCAAAGGTGCTTGATGAATATATGCGTGATTTTCAGCGGCGAAATCCTACGCTGCGGGTGTTTTCAGCATATCTCCACATGGATGAAGCTACACCACATTTGCATATAGATTTTGTGCCATATATGACAGGAAGCAAACGAGGACTTGATACAAGAGTTTCTCTCAAACAGGCATTGTCGGCTCTTGGTTTTAAGGGCGGTACCAGGAGGGAAACAGAATTAAACCAATGGGTACTGCATGAGAAAAAGCAGCTTGCGGCTGTTATGCTGGAACATGGGATTGAGTGGGAGCAGAAAGGAACACATGAAAAGCATTTATCAGTTCTGGATTTTGAAAAGCAGGAACGGGCAAAGGAAGTTGCAGCGTTGGAAGCGAAAAAAGAAAGTCTGGAAGAACATAATGCTGAAATACTGGAAGTCAGTGAAAAGTGGTTGGGCGAATTGGAAAATCTTGAACATGAGATTCATTCCGCACAAGAAAATCGTGAGGAAGCATATAAACAGGCAGAAGAAGCTAAGAAAGAAGCAGCACGATATGAGAAAAAACTGACAGAAATTGCGCCTATGGTAAAGGATATGGAACGATTTGCGGTTAAATATTCGTATGAGCCAGAGGAGGTGCTGCCGGAAGCGGGAACATTAGAAAGTGGAAAAACTTACAGAGAGAAAAAGGCAAAGCCGCTGATCGGGAAAATCGTAACAGTTCTGCGGTCTGTGTATCGAGAGTATTTGAATATTTCCAACCGATTTGAAAAATTGCAAGCTGCATATAGCAGGGAGCGAAGCGGAAACGAGCGGTTGACAAACAGGTTGGAAGAAGTCTTAGAAGAAAACCGAGAATTAAGGACAATCGCAACGGATTTTGGACGTGTAAAGGCAGTAGTTGGGGCAGAACAGGTAAATGCTGCTATTGATTGGGCAAAACAGCAGGAACAGATAGAAGCCGAACAGAAACGGGCTGCAAGGAGAAAACACAGTAGGGAAGTTCGTTAACGGGAAGATGAACAATTAAAAAAATTTTGAGACAAAGGGCGAATCTCCACTAATTTGTCATGAACAGCAGGATTGCTTAATTTATTCGTGATGGGGTGGTGGGGATTTTCGACTTTACATATACAAGAAATTCTATTTGATGGGCGTATAATATTAAGCGAATCGTAATGACTTACTTTATGAATGTTGCTGCTGAACGGTTAAATTTTTAGGCTAAAAAATATAAGAACAAATGTTTACAAAAGATTAAAAATGTATTTACGAGAGAGGAACAATAAGATATAATGTTATGAAAACAAGTATAGAGATAAGTTTGGAAAGGGAAGATTTTATGGCTAACAATATTTTAATAAGTCCTATTTTAAAATGGGTTGGTGGTAAGAGACAGTTGCTGGCTGATATTATGCCCTTGATTAATAAAAATTGTTCTACTTATGTTGAACCATTTGTAGGTGGTGGAGCTGTTTTTTTTGAGTTACAACCTAAAAAAGCGATAATAAATGATTATAATACGGAACTTATAAATGTCTATGAGGTAGTAAGAGATTTTCCCGAAGAACTTATTGCCCTGTTAGAAGAACATAATAGAGAAAACACAGAGGAATATTTTTATGATTTGAGAGCTTTAGATAGAAGTCCTGAATACGATAATATGAGTAGCGTTCAAAAAGCGGCAAGGATAATTTATCTTAATAAAACGTGTTACAATGGCTTGTATAGAGTAAATTCAGCAGGACAATTTAATTCCCCATATGGAAAATATAAAAATCCCAATATTGTTAATGCGACAACGATAAGAGCAATGTCAAAATATCTTAAGAATCCGAAAATCACGATTAAGCAAGGAGACTATAGAGATGTATTGAAAGGCTTACGCAAAGGAGCATTTGTATATTTGGACCCCCCATATATGCCTTTATCATCATCTTCATCTTTTACCGGATACACAGAAAATGGATTTTCATATGAACAGCAAGTAGCATTAAAAAATGAGTGTGATAAGTTAAAGGGAAAAGGAATATCTTTTGTGCAATCTAATTCAGATTGTCCAGAAATACGGGAATTATATAAAGAATATGATATTAGGACAGTAAAGGCTAAAAGAAGTATTAATAGTAATGCGAATAAACGTGGTGAAATAAGTGAGGTGTTGATTTGTTGTGTCCCAGAAAAAAAATAGCATATCGGCTAATGATGCATGGAGGAAATTGATAGATAAATACAACATCTTGGAGGAAGTTCAAAAAAATGGATGCTATCATATTAAGGCAAGTCAGATAAAGCAATTCAAAGAACCAAGATTAATGGCAAAATGGGATAGCTCTGACTCTTTACCTAAAGTATTGAGGGACAATAAAATTAATATTTTGCCAGATAGTAGAAGCTCATATGTTATAAGTGATTTTTTGCTATATCAGGAGATTCCAGAACTTGAGGAACATGTAACGCAAATGGATCACGTAGAACTACCAGATTATGAATCGATAGATGTGAATAATATCAGTTCAGAAGCAAATGCAATTAATGTGTTATTATTAACGGGTATTTTAGACGATTTTTTAAATACTAATGGCAATGTTGCTACATTTAATGGGCGAATGGGAACTGGAAAATTCGATTTTGTTGTTAATACTACAAGAAACATTAAACAGAAAATTAGTGTTAATAATGCCCAGTGTGAAATAGATGGAGGGTTTGAAAATGCAGATTCTGTTGTGATTATGGAAGCAAAGAATGTGGTTCATGAAGATTTTCATGTTCGTCAACTTTATTATCCGTACAGATTATGGCGGAATAAAGTAAATAAACCAATTCGGTTAGTTTTTTCGGTGTATTCAAATATGATTTATAGATTATTTGAATACCGTTTTAATGTGTTAGAAGATTACTCTTCTATTGAGTTGATTCGAACGAAAAATTATTCCTTACAGGATACAACAATAACTTTAGATGATTTGTTGATAGTGCGAAAAAATACAAAAGTTAAGACGGATGATAATATGGATAATTCAAATGTGCCATTTATACAGGCAAACTCAATGGAACGCATTATTTCCATGTTAGAAAATATGTATGAAAATCCGATGACCAGTCAACAGATTGCAGAACTGATGGATTTTGAACCACGTCAATCAGATTATTATTATAATGCAGGAAAATACTTGGGATTATTTGAGAAAATATGCGAAGATAAGCAGCGAGTGGTTGGATTAACTGCTTTAGGAAATAAGGTTTTCAAATTAAACTATAAGGAAAGACAGTTGAAATTGGTTGAACTGATTTTGGAGCATCAGATATTTGGCGTTTTTTTTGATAATATGATTGAAACGGGAGACATGCCCAACAAAAAAGATATTGAGAATGAAATGCGTGCTTTACATGTATGTGATGAAGGGCAAATAGTACGTAGGGCAAGTTCTGTATATGGTTGGCTTAAGTGGATTTTTAATTTGACTAAATTGTAATTGTAGAGGTTCATGGATTAAGGAGGATAAAAAACGACAGCTAAAATAGATAAATGGGAGCCGGAGAATTTTGAAATAGAATATAGTACGATATGGAGTTTTCCAGATAGAGGAGAGTGGGCAACACATGATGGGAAGTATCGAGGGAATTGGTCACCATATATAGCAAGAAATTTACTTTTACGCTATTCTTCTCCAGGGGATTTGGTGTTAGATCAGTTTGTTGGTGGTGGAACAACATTAATAGAAGCAAAATTGCTGAATCGTAATATTATTGGAGTAGATGTTAATCCGGCAGCATTACAGAGATGCAGAGAAAAATGTAATTTCTCATATAAAGGGGATAGTAGAGTATATATCAAAGAAGGAGATGCAAGAAATTTAAATTTTATCCCGAGTTCAAGTATTGATTTTGTTTGTACACATCCGCCCTATGCAGATATTATAAAATATAGTGAAGGCATTAAAGAAGATATATCACATTTAAGCGAAAAGAAGTTTCTCTTAGCAATGAATCAAGTTGCTGAAGAGAGCTTTCGAGTGTTGAAATCTCATAAATATTGCGCAATATTGATGGGGGATATGCGAAAAAATGGCCGTGTTGTATCATTGGGATTTGAGGTAATGCAAGAGTTTCAAAAAGCAGGATTTGTGTTAAAAGAAATTATTATTAAAGAACAGCATCATTGTAAGTCTACTATATACTGGAAGAAAAAAAGTAAAAAATATAATTTTTTACTTTTAGCCCATGAATATTTGTTTGTGTTTGAAAAAGGTGGATATGATGGAATATTGTTATGATGTGGTCCTATCTTTCGCAGGAGAAGATAGAACTTATGTAGAAGAATGTGCCGATATTTTGACGGTATTGGGAATTAAGGTTTTTTATGATTCGTATGAGCAAAGTGAATTATGGGGAAAAGATTTATATACTTTTTTGGCAGATATATATTCCAACAAGGCGAAATATGCGATAGTGTTTATATCTAAGTATTATGCTGAAAAGAGATGGACTAAACATGAATTTAGATTTATTAATGAAAGAATGTTTAGAAATGATACAGAATATTTATTGCCGGTACTATTAGATGAAACTAAGTTGTTAGGTGTTCCAGAAACGCAAGGATATTTAGCTAATAAAACGCCATATGAAGTAGCTGTGATGTTTGCTAAGAAGATTAACAAGGATATAGATGTTGAATTAATGAGAAGAGAGTTGGAAGAAGAACTTTCTCAATATAAAGTAACAATTAGGGGCGATAAGGTGCATTTTGTAAGTGCTGAAGAAGAAATTGATGTGAAATATCCGCTTTCATTTTTGATGGAATTATATAAGCATAATTTGTTATTTGAGTTATTTGTTGCACCTGCTATTGTGCCTAATTAGAAAGGAGAAATGCTATGTTATGTAGAAAATGTGGGAAACCACTAAATGAGTCTCAGTATTCAAGAGATGGTAGATACAAATCTTGTCCAAGATGTTCAGTATTGAACGGTAAAGAGCATGTATATTTTCCATATCCAAGTGGATTTGGGACTACAGTAAAAAGAGAAAGTGTAAAGCATCCTGATGGACCGCAAAGTTATTGTGTAAATCATCGAGCAAATCCTGACAATCCAATACAAGCAGGAGGAGTTCTGTGTAGCGAATTATAAAAAGACAAAAATATAAAAAAGTCTTGAGATTTGATGTGTGGTTTTATATAATTTGTTTGTGGCAACATTTTGGCAACAGAAAATCAGTAAGCCAGAATAAATGATGTAATTGAAGTAAAATACGGTGTATATTTGTATGGAGATTAAACAAATATAGTTAATAACAACGAAGAACACGCCGAGCTTGAATAACCCTCTGATCTCAGACCAAACAATTAAACACAGATGGCTGAATCATAATCGCACTTACAATTCAGCCGTCTTTTTATTAGTAAGTTAAAATAGTTATTCAACGGCTATACCGCCGCTACTTGCTAACTTAGCGGCATTATGGCATAGCCGGTGATTTCCTTATATGATAAGAACATCTTTTTCGGTTTCAGGGACAATTAAACCACAAATGTAAAAAGAAGTGGCTTGCAGAAGAAAAACATTATATAATTGAAAAGAATTGAACGCAGACATAATACCACACACAGCAAAGGACACAGCATGGATAAGAAACTCCAACAGATGCAAGCAGGATTTCATACGGCATTCATAGACTACAGCCAAAATTCGGAGCCGGGCTACAGGCCTCAGTTCATATCCAACGATTACAAGGAAGGACGAAAAGTCATCGCTTCCATCGAACAGGAACTGAAGCGGTGCGACGAGTTTTTCATAAGCGTTGCTTTCATCACCGAGGGAGGCGTAGTGCCGCTTCTTCAGACTCTCAAAGAGCTGGAGGAGAGGAACGTGAGAGGACGGATACTTACTACCAATTATCTGAATTTCAGCGAACCTGAGGCTCTAATGAGGCTCAGCCGATTCAGCAACATAGACGTGAGGATGTATTTTGTAGAAGAAGGCGGCGCAGGTTTTCATACTAAAGGATATATGTTCAGGGAAGACGAGATATATAAGATAATCGTCGGAAGCTCAAATATGACTATGCACGCTTTGGCAGTCAACAAGGAATGGAACACTAAGATCATCGCCACAGAAAAAGGCCAGTATGTCAGAGAGATGAGGGGCGAGTTCGATAGGTTATGGGATAAATCCAGACCTCTTGACGATTGTATTCAGATATATAAAGGCGCTTATGACAACCACAGAAGGGCCAGAGAGACTTTCCAAAAGTCGCCTCAGCGGCAGGATTCCCTAAAGCCTAATTCCATGCAGGTCTCCTTCATGGAGAATCTGAAGGATCTCTTAACAAAGGGAGAAAAAAGGGCGCTCCTCATATCCGCCACCGGTACGGGAAAGACTTATGCGTCGGCTTTTGCGCTTCGCAGCATGAAACCGGAGAGAGCGCTTTTTCTTGTACACAGAGAACAGATCGCAAAGCAGGCTAAGAGAAGTTATGAAGCAGTCTTTGGACAGAGTAAATCTTTCGGAATACTTTCAGCGGCACATAAGGACTATGAAAAAGATCTGCTGTTTTCTACCGTTCAGACCTTGTCTAAAGATGAAGTTCTGACAAAATTTAAAAGAGACGCTTTTGGCGTTATCGTGGTAGACGAGGTTCACAGAGCGGGAGCCGAGATGCACCGGAAAGTGATGGAATATTTTACTCCTGAACTTTATCTGGGAATGACGGCCAGCCCGGAGAGGACAGACGGCTTTGATATATTCAGTCTGTTCGATCACAATATAGCATACGAGATCAGGCTGAAGCAGGCCCTCGAAGAAGATATGCTGTGCCCGTTTCACTATTTTGGTATCAGCGAACTGGAGATTGACGGAGAGACCTTCGACGATGAGACAGGGCTGAAAAATTTCAGCAGGCTCGTCTCGGATGTGAGGGTAGAACATATAATCGAGAAGATAAAGTATTACGGTTACAGTGGAAACCGCGTTAAGGGTCTTATATTTTGCAGCACAAGAGAAGAATCAAAGATACTTTCGGAAAAATTTAACAGTAGAGGATATAAGACTTTGGATCTGTCGGGGGAGGACAGCCAGGACGCCCGGGAGAGAGCCATAGACAGGCTTGTGAGAGATGACATTGATGATCGGCTTGATTACATATTCACCGTCGATATTTTCAATGAGGGAGTAGATATACCTGAGATAAATCAGGTGGTGATGCTAAGACCTACTAAATCTCCCGTAGTATTTGTGCAGCAGCTGGGGAGAGGACTGCGAAAGAGCCGGGGAAAAGACTTCGTGGTGATCCTGGACTTTATCGGAAACTATAAGAATAACTTCATGATACCTGTGGCGCTGTCGGGGGACAGGAGCTATAATAAAGATACCATCAGGAGATACGTGTCTTCGGGTACCAGAATAATACCGGGAAGCTCCAGCATACATTTTGACCGGGTAGCGAGAAAGAGGATATACGAATCCATCGACGCGGCTAAGACCAACGATATCAGATTGATAAGGGAAGCGTACAAAAGCCTGAAATACCGTCTCGGACGTGTTCCGTCCCTGATGGACTTTGACCAGTACGGGGCTATCGACGTTACTAAGATTTTCGAGAATAAGTCATTCGGCACGTACCACACTTTTCTGAAAAAATGTGACGGGGACAACTATAAGACGGAGCTTTCGCAGGAACAGGTGTCGGCCCTTGAGTATATTTCAAAGAAATTTGCCAAGGGAAAACGCCCTCACGAGATGGAACTTCTCTTATGCTTTTTAAAACAGCCGAAAGATCCGGCGGCTGAATTCAGAAGGCGGATGAAAGAGAATTATAAAATTGAAGTTTCAGAAGCAGAAGAGATCTCTGTCATAAACAATCTAAGTTTCGACTTTCTGATGCCAAAGGACAGAGAGACGCTGGGGGAGCCGTTCATGGAACTGTCTTCCGGAGGCCGGTGGTGCGGGTCACCGTCTTTCAAAGAAATGACTGAAAATGAGGATTTTTGTCAAATGGTGAGAGAACTGGCTCAATTTGCTGTTTCAAGATATGTAAATAATTATTCTGCCAGATATAAAGATACAAACTTTTGCCTCTACCAGAAGTACACTTATGAGGATATCTGCCGGCTCCTCAACTGGGAAAAGCAGATGAATCCGCTGAATGTAGGGGGATACTTCTATGAAAAAAAGACAAAGACCATGCCGGTCTTTATAAGCTACGACAGAAAAAATGCTTCATATGACCATTGTTTTGTGTCCAACAAGGAGCTGATAGCCTTTTCTAAGCATCCCAGAGATGTGAACTCGCCTGACGCAGATCACATATATAAGCGCAAAGAAAGCGAGAAAGACAACAGGATATATTTGTTCGTCAGGAAAAATAAGAACGATAGAGAAGCCAAGGAATTTTATTTCTTAGGCGAAATAAACGCCGTAGGCCGTCCTAAGCCTGTCATTTTGGAAAAGACTAAGGATGAGGCGTTTGAAATAACTTATGTGCTGGACGAACCGGTGAGAGAAGACATTTACGAATATATAACAGGAGAATGAGATGAAAAAAATCCGCGTGGCTGCGGCTATAATAAAAAAAGGTGAAAATATTTTTGCTGCTCGGAGAGGATACGGAGAGTTTAAAGACGGATGGGAATTCCCGGGAGGAAAAGTCGAGCCCGGAGAGACTCCTTGCAGCGCTCTGATACGTGAGATCAGAGAAGAACTGGATGTAGATATACAGGTGGATGGCGGAATCAACGATGAAACGATGGAAACTGTTATGAAAGCCGGTGCGAATCTTCTGGTTGCAGGTTCTTATGTATTTAGTGGTGATC
>ERZ825525.1358-NODE-1358-length-21871-cov-10.234690_pt1 | contig 21871 bp, 20 predicted proteins | sample MGYA00519930_ERZ825525 | MGnify/ENA primary metagenome ERZ825525 (study PRJEB31778, sample SAMEA3449203) | human gut metagenome | biome: human gut; feature: human-associated habitat; material: faeces | place: United Kingdom | collected 2010/2012 ... | reverse complement strand
GACGCACATGTCGTCAGAGCCGGATTAAACATAAGGGGCTGCGGCCCCTTATCAAACCCCAAGGTTTTTTGACAGCCTCGAGCGGTTTTTGCCGCTTTTTTGTTTTTTGGAGGTTTTCATATATTTTGACTATTTGCAAAGCTGCTCAAGCGACAAAACGTGGCGAAAAATAAAGGTAAATAGCCATTAAAAGAACATAAAAGTGGTTTAAAGTGTTGCAAAGTGGTGGGGAAGTTGCTATAATAAGCTTAACTCAATATCTGTGAGAATATATTGAGGAGGAGGCTTCCGCGTTGTTGATAAGTTCTTTCGGACATAGCGTGGACGCCAAGGGCAGGGTTTTTATTCCCGCCAAATGGCGCGACGATCTCGGAGACACCGTCATCATTACCCGTGACATGATGGGCAATGCTGACAGCAGGTGTCTTTATGGTATGCCTGTAGAACTCTGGAACGATATACTGGAGCGCTTCAAAAAGGTCGCCGTGTCCGATGTGAAGGCGCAGAACGCTATGCGAAGGCTGTTCGCCAATGCATGCGAATGTGAGCTGGACAAGCAGGGACGCATACTTATCCCAAACTCCCTCCGGGAGTACGCCGGTATAAATTCCGACGCCATGCTGGTGGGCATGGGCAGCCGCATAGAAATATGGGGCGCCGAGAAATGGGAAGAGCAGCTGGAAAGGATGGATAACGCCGGGGAAGAGTCCATGGCGGAATCTCTCAGCTATCTTGCGGGGCTTGGCATATGACACAATTCCACCATATACCCATAATGCTCAAAGAGGTGCTGGAGCTTTTAGCGCCGGAGCGGGGCGGAATATTTGTGGACGGAACGCTGGGCGGCGGAGGACATTCCGAGGGGATACTCAAGCGGCTAACTGACGGAAGGCTGTACGGAATAGACCGCGACGGCGAGGCTATAGCCGCGGCAAGCGAAAGACTGAAGCCCTTCGGAGATAAATTCAAGGCCATACGCGGCAACTTCTTCGATATGAGGAGCCTGCTGGCAAATGAGAGCGTCACCGGCGTGGAAGGCATACTCCTGGATCTGGGAGTTTCGTCTTATCAGCTGGACACCCCTGAGCGGGGCTTTTCCTACCATGAGGAAGCGCCGCTGGATATGCGAATGGACGACAGGGCGAGCCTTTCCGCATATGATGTGGTAAACGGATACAGTCATGGGGAGCTGACAAGGATAATAAGAGACTATGGCGAGGAACGTTACGCTGCCAAGGTGGCGTCGGCCATAGTGCGCGAGCGGGAAAGGGAGCCCATTAACAACACCACTAAGCTTGCGGACATAATCAAATACGCCATACCTGCGGCGAACCGCAGAGAGGGCCCTCACCCGGCGCGAAGGACCTTTCAGGCCATAAGGATAGAAGTAAACGGCGAGCTTGCGGAATTGGACAAGGCCATACGGGGAGCCCATGATTTGCTGAACCCCGGCGGGGTCATGGCAGTAATAACCTTCCATTCACTGGAGGACAGGATAGTCAAGCAGGCCTTTAAGATATTTGAGCATCCATGTACATGCGACCCCAAAGCGCCCATATGCACCTGCGGCAAGAAGCCTACGGCGGAAATACTGACGAAAAAACCAATCGTGCCCGGAGCGGATGAGCTGGAATACAACCCGAGGTCACGGAGCAGCAAGCTCAGGGCGATAAAAAAGCTTTAGAATAACCTGACGGAGTACTGAATAACATGGCAGTAGCGGCGAGAAAACTGGATAACGACTACGTGTACGCGAGATCGTCCACTATGCGGGTGTATACTCACAGGATGCCTGCGGAGGCAGATACCCCACAGGCCGAAGCCGTGGCCCAGCCTGCGGTAAAGCCCAGATACAGCCCGCTGCAAAGACTGGCTGTGACTTGCGGAATACTGATGTCCGCCATAGCGATACTGGCCATAATGGTGCGCTATGCCACTATAACGGAACAGTACGCGGTGGTAAATCAATATAAGAACACAATCGAGGAGAACAAAAGGACGCTGGACAGACTTGAGGTAAGGCTCAATTCTGCCGTGAACCTCGATGAAGCCCGGGAAGCTGCCCTTGCTGCAGGACTCGGCTATCCCGCCGCGTCCCAGATAGTTAAAATAGATGGAACGGACGCGGGGAGTGTTAGCTCGCCGCAATAACAATTGGAGGCGGCTGATGGCAGGACCTACGGTATCCGGCAAAAAAAGACTGTTCGTTGCCCTGGGTGGAATAGCGTTCATTTTCATACTTTTGATAATAAGGCTGTTCTGGATACAGATAATTGACGGCAAGAGGCTGTCTGAAATGGCTCAGGAGCAGCAGACGCAGGATACTTCGCTGAGCGCCGCCCGCGGCACCATAACCGATACTAACGGAGTAGTGCTTGCCCAGAGCGGAACGGCATACAAGGTGCTGCTCAACCCTTATCAGCTCAGCCGCAAGCAGGAGGACCTGCCGCGAATAGTGCGTGAGCTTTCGGATATATTGAATCTGGACAGCGAATACGTGATGAAGCAGGCAGCCAAAAAGAACTCCAACGACGTGTATTATAAAGAAGTTATACTGAAACGTCAGGTAGAGCGCGAGGTGGTGGACGAGATAAAGTCCAGAATGCTGGGCAGCGGCGTTTACACCGCTATAGACTCAAAGAGATATTACCCTGAGGGAAGCCTGTTTTCCCAGCTGCTGGGATTTACCACGGTGGATGGCACAGGTCAGGCGGGCCTCGAGCAGAAATACAATAAATACCTTGCCGGCGAAAACGGCAGAATGATAACCGAGACGGACGCCAACCATAAGGCGATAGCTTACGGTTCTCAGGAGATATTGGATCCGGAGGACGGTTACGATATAAAACTCACTACGGACAGCGTGGTGGAATCCTTCCTTGAGAAGGCCCTGAAGGAAGCCCTTGAGGTCAACAAGGCCGAGACGGCGCAGGGCATAATAATGAGCTGCAAGACGGGCAGGATAATAGCCATGTCAACTCAGCCGGACTTCGACCCCAACGACCCACCCAGAAGCGACGTGGCGGCGCTGAACGCACTTTCCCGGAACCGCATAGTTGCGGATGCCTATGAGCCGGGCTCCACGTTCAAGATAATTACCCTTTCGGCGGCGTTGGACAGCGGCAAGGTGACTTCCGCCAATGAATATAATTGCGGCGGTAGCTACACGGTGAACGGCGAGAGGATAAAGTGCTGGAAGAGCGGCGGCCACGGCCACGAGACGCTCAAAAAGGCGGTGCAGAATTCCTGCAACCCGGCTTTTATGCAGATGGCCCTATCCATGGGCAAGTCCACCTTTTACGATTACATCTACGCTTTCGGGTTCGGTTCTTCTACCGGAAGCGGGATCAGCGGCGAGACCTCGGGTATAGTTACCCATGAAAAATACATCACTGAGAACAACCTTGCCCGCATAGGCTTCGGCCAGAGCATTGCGGTAACGCCCATACAGCTTTGCACAGCGGTATGTGCGGCGGTAAACGGCGGCGAGCTGATGCAGCCTTACGTCGTGGACAGCATAGTAAACAAGGACGGCAGGGTGATACTTAAAAATGAGCCCACCATGGTGCGCAGGGTGATAGGTGAAAGCACCAGCGCCCAGGTGAGGGAGATACTGGAAAGCGTAGTATCCGAGGGCAGCGGTAAAAACGCCTCCATACCCGGTTACCGGGTGGGAGGAAAGACCGGCACCGCGCAGAAGTATGAGGACGGGAAGATCGCAAGCGGCAAGCTCATAGCCTCCTTCATAGGCTTCGCCCCTGCCGACGACCCCGAATACGTCTGCCTGATACTGGTGGATGAGCCAAAGGTAGGAACCATATTCGGCAGCACTGTGGCGGCGCCCTATGTAAAGCAGGTAATAGAGGAGACGCTTCGCCACTACGGCTATCTGCCAACCGAAAACGCGGATACCGTGAGCGTGCCCGACCTTACGGGCATGACCATACTGGAAGCAAAGGCGTTGCTCAAGGAAGCAGGGCTGTACGCTGAATTTCAGGATAATGAAGAGGATATGGTAACGGCGCAGGTGCCGGCTACCAACGAGGTGGTGCAGCGCGGTACGGACGTATTGCTGTATACGGCGGCGACGGATGTGGATCAGGAGGATACCGGCCTCGAGACCGCAATAGTGCCAAATGTAATAGGAATGGGCAGGCTCGCGGCAAACGACGCCCTTGCTGCCAAGGGACTGGCGATCAGGATAGAGCCTGAGGATCAGACCGGCACAGCAATAAGGCAGTTTCCGGCTGCGGGGGAAGAAGTCCCCGTGGGAGCAGAAGTGCTTGTGGAGTTTTCCAAGATAGAAATTTTGAACTGAGGCCGCAAGGCCAGTGGAGGAAATGCGATGCTTTTGAGTGAATTAGCCAGACCTACGCGACATGAACTTATAGGCCGTGACGTAGAGGTAAAGGAACTCATATACAATTCACGCAAGGTGAAAAATGGCGACGTGTTCTGCTGTATAGTGGGTACCTTCGCGGACGGGCATAAATACGCTCAGCAGGCTGTGGATGCAGGCGCCGCTGCGCTGGTGGTAGAGCGGAAGCTGGACATAGACGTTCCGCAGATACTGGTGGAAGACACCCGCATCGCAATGGCTGAAATGGCGGCGGCGTATTATGGCTATCCTTCAAGGGAAATGCAGATGATAGGCGTTACCGGTACAAATGGCAAGACCAGCACCACATACATGCTTAAAGCCATTGCAGAGCGCATGGGCAAGAAGGTTGGCCTGATAGGCACCATACGCAACATGATTGGCGACATAATCATCGACACCGAGCGCACCACACCCGAGAGCGTTGACCTCCAGCGCATACTCCGCCAGATGAAGGACGAGAAGGTGGACGTGGTGATAATGGAGGTTTCCTCCCATTCGCTGGATCAGAAGCGGGTACACGGCATAGAGTACGATGTGGGGGAGTTTACAAACCTTACCCAGGACCATCTTGACTACCATAAGACCTTTGAAAACTACTTCAATGCCAAAAAGCTGCTGTTCAAGCAGAGCAGGATGGCGGTGATAAACAAGGACGATCCCTACGCCAATAGGATGATGGAGGGGCTTGATATACCCGTTATGACCTTCGGCATACGGGAAAAGGCGGACGTTACCGCCAGCGAGATAGACATAACCACCAGAGGGGTACAGTTCGACTTCAACTATAAGAACATCACCTCCCGATTCAATGTGCCTATCCCCGGCCTTTTCAGCGTGTTCAACGCCATAGGCGCGGCAACGGTTGCCCTGAGCCTCGGCTGGAACCTCGACTCAATTAAGTATGGCCTTGAGCATATGATGAGCGTGAGCGGCAGGCTGGAGCCGCTGCCCACCGGCAAAAATGAGTTTACGGTGCTCCTCGACTACGCCCATACCCCAGATGCACTGGAAAATGTGCTCAAGACGGTCAAGGGCTTCGCTACCGGCAGGATAGTTACACTATTTGGCTGCGGCGGCGACAGAGATCACGCAAAGCGCCCCATAATGGGCGAGATAGCGGGCCGGTTCTCGGACTTCGCCATAGTGACATCGGATAATCCCAGGACGGAAAACCCTATGGACATAATCAACTCGATAGTTGAAGGAGTAAAGAAGTCGGGCTGCGAATACGTAGTCATAGAAAACCGCAGGGAAGCCATAGAGTATGCCCTGAAGAACGCCAGAAAAAACGACGTTATAATACTCGCAGGCAAAGGACACGAGAACTATCAGGAGATAAACGGCGGCAAGCACCACTTTGACGAAAAGGAAATAGTGGCGGAGATACTGGGCCTGTAAGGCCCGCGGAAGGAAGTTGGCAAATGAAGTATGCAATATATGCCCTGCTGCTGAGCGCGGCAGTGACTATGGTATCGGGCCCGGTGCTCATACCCCTGCTGCACAAGCTTAAATTTGGACAGAGCGAGCGGAAGCTTGGCCCTGAGACCCATCTCAAAAAGGCGGGCACCCCTACCATGGGAGGTATAACCTTCATACTGGGCATTGTGGCGGCCACAATGATATTTGCATACTCGGCATCTGAGCTGGTGATGCCGGCACTGCTGATGACAGTGGCATTCGCCCTTGTAGGTTTCATGGACGACTTCCTCAAGGTAAAGAAGCACAATACCGACGGACTCAGGGCTTATCAGAAGATAATTGCCCAGTTCCTTATAGCCCTGATAATCGCCGTATATGCACAGCGCAGTCCCTTTATAGGCACCAGCATTTATCTTCCCTTCTCAAAGGTTGAGTGGGAGCTGGGCGCGTTTTATATACCCGTCATAGTATTCGTGATAATCGGCACAGTCAATGCTGTTAACCTTACCGATGGGTTGGACGGGCTGGCGAGCGGCGTAAGTCTGGTATATTCCATGGCCATGACGGTGATATTCCTTTACATGGCTTCCATAATGGATGCTCCAGTGGACATGGGACAGGCCCGGCAGACGCAGTACGCAGCCGAACTCAATTCTATGGCTGTATTTGCGGCGGCGGTAGCGGGCGGCTGTCTGGGGTTCCTCAGGTTCAACAGCTTTCCGGCAAAGGTATTTATGGGCGATACGGGCTCATTGGCCCTTGGCGGAGCAATAGCTGCTATGGCGGTGTTCTCCCGGGCAGTGCTGCTGCTTCCCATAATGGGCGCATGCTTCGTGGCAAGCGCCGTCAGCGTGATACTTCAGGTGGGCTCCTACAAGCTGCGCAGGAAGCGCATATTCAAGATGGCCCCGCTGCACCATCACTTTGAGCTTCTCGGTTATTCCGAAACAAAGATCGTTGCGGGATACATGATAGTTACCACATTGCTTTGCCTGGTATGCCTCTTGGCATTCCAATAAAGAGCATATGTATTAAGCATATGCGGGGAACTTGCAAAAATGGAATCACATTTTTGCGAAAGCGTTAGCGTTTATTTTGCCGCCCGGTGGCAGGGTTCCGTATTTCAGCCGTGGTTCTTTGGCGCTTGGCACGGCAGGCGGACGCAGGGCGTTTGAGGCAGGACGTGGCTCGTTGCCTCAAGCACCCTGACCCCTCCGGGGGGCTTTTTTTAACAGAATCGCGCATGAAGTGGGCGCAAGAACGCCCCGTGTGCTATAATTTATAAAATAAATATAGGCCGAATATGTGTTTCGGAAGGAGTCAGGATTATGCAAAACGGAAAGAAGACCGCTCTTATCTGCGGAATGGCCAAAAGCGGCATCGCCAGCGCAATACTGCTCTATAAAAACGGCTACAAGGTAATAATTAACGACATGAAGAGCGAGATATCCGGACTCCAGGAAGCTCTCAAGGATATCGAGTATGTGAACGCAATGGGACAGGAGCCGGAGACACTGCTGGACGGCGTGGATCTGTTGGTGCTCAGCCCGGTTATACCTATATTCAAGCCTTTTGCCAGGAAAGCACAGGATATGGGCATAGAAGTGATAGGCGAAATAGAGCTGGGATACCGCTATTGCCACAGGGGCGCAAAGTTCGTATGCATAAGCGGCACCAACGGCAAGACCACCACCACTGCACTGACAGGCGAGCTTTTCAAAGCCGCGGGCAAGCGCACGTTCGTGCTGGGCAATATTGGCATACCCATAACCGAGCGGGCAATGGAGGTAAAAGATGGGGACGTCATAGTAGCGGAAGTGGCCGCACTGCAGCTTGAAAGCATAAAGAGCTTCCGTCCCAACGCCTTTGGCATGCTGAACATAACTGAGGATCATCTTAATAGGTTCCAATATAAGATGGAGAACTACATAGCCGCAAAGTGCAGGGGCTTTGAAAACCAGACTCCCCAGGACTTTGCGGTGCTGAATTACGATGACCCCATCGTGAGGGATATGGCAAAGCTCACCAGGGCCCGCGTGCTGTATTTCTCGCAGAAGCAGGACGTGGAAAACGGCATGCTCCTCCGGGACGGCTATATGATATGGAGGCTGGACGGCCATGAGCAGCGGCTTATACACCGGAGCGAACTGCAGATACCCGGCGATCACAACCTTGAAAACGCCATGTGCGCCGCCTCTCTTGCCATGTGCATGGGCCTTGATGCAGAAGCGGTGTGCCGGGGACTTCGCGCCTTTCGGGGCGTTGAGCACCGCATTGAGTTCGTTCGCGAGGTGGAAGGCGTCCGCTACGTAAACGACTCCAAGGGAACAAACCCGGATTCCACCATAAAGGCCGTGAAGGCCATGACCCAGCCCACCGTGCTCATGCTGGGCGTAGGCGATTACGATAAGCACAGCGACTTCACGCCGCTTTTTGAGGCGTTCGGCAGCACTGTGAAGGGTGTTATAGCCTCCGGAATCAATATACCCGCAATAAAGGCTGCCGCCGAAAAGACAGGCTACAAAGGCGAATTCGTGGAGTGGTACGGCAACTTTGAAGGTATGATAAAGAAAGCGGGAGAGATGGCGGGCAAGGGAAGCACGGTGCTGCTTTCGCCTGCGGCTGCAAGCTGGGGCCAGTTCGACAACTACGAACAGAGAGGCGAGATATTCAAGGATATCGTAAATAAGCTGTAACCAGCATAGAATAACCCGAAGGGAGGTGCGGCATGGAAACGCTAAAGGCCAAAAAGAAGAATGGGCAGATGGACTTCCTGCTCTACGTTACCGTGCTGCTGCTGTGCGCCTTCGGGCTTGTGATGGTATTTTCAGCCAGCTATTATTACGCACAGAACAAGGCGAGCCTGAATTACGATGGATTGTACTATCTGAAGAACCAGGCAAAGTACATGGCCATGGGGCTTGGCGTTATGATAGTGATGTCACGGGTGGACTATCACTATCTTGAAAAGCTCAGGAACGTTGGACTTATGGTGACGCTTCTGCTTATGCTTGCTACGGTGTTCTGGGGCGAGGATATAAACGGCGCAAAGCGGTGGCTGAACCTGTTTGATGTGATAACCTTCCAGCCTTCAGAGCTTGCAAAGTTCGTGCTCATACTGTACATGGCTTCCTTTATGACCCGTAGGGCGCCGCAGATGAAGAGCTTTACCCGGGGCATTGTACCCATGCTCATCATAATGTGCATCATCTGCATACTGCTGCTGCTGCAGAAGAATATGTCCATGATGATGGTGGTCATGATGATAGGCTTTGTAATGCTGTTCCTTGGAGGGGCGGATATGCGGCACCTGGTTGGCCTCTGCCTGCTGGCGGTGCCGGTGTTCTTTCTTGCGGCGTCGATGGAAACGTACCGCTGGAACAGGCTGGTGATATTCACAAACCCATGGAAAGACCCTCAGGGAAACGGCTATCAGCTGATACAGTCCCTGTACGCATTGGGCAGCGGTGGTCTCTTCGGCAAGGGGCTTAACTTTTCCACTCAGAAGCTGCTGTTTCTTACATACGGCGAGAGCGACTTTATATTCGCCATAATCGGCGAGGAGCTTGGCTTCATAGGTTGTGTGCTGGTAATAGCCGCGTACTTTTTCCTCGTTTGCCGGGGAATGCGCATAGCCGCCCGCTGCAAGGATAAGTTCGGGAGCCTGCTGGCTGCCGGAATAACCAGCGTTATAGCCATACAGGTGGCAGTAAACATAGGAGTGGCCACCAGTTCTGTACCCCCTACCGGCCAGACGCTGCCCTTTATAAGCGCCGGCGGCACGTCGCTCATAATATTTATGGCTGCGGCAGGCATACTGCTCAATATTTCGAGAAATACGGAAAGCATATAGAATTAACCCATTCCATCCTTCCTGAATAGTATGGATTGTACCGCAATGGCGGCAGGGGAGGGGCGCAATGGGCAAATTCATAATAGAGGGCGGACATAGGCTGAGCGGACGCGTAAAGGTCCAGGGAGCGAAAAACGCCGCGCTGCCGGTTCTGGCGGCGACTGTCATCAGCCGGGGAGAGATGACGCTGTTCAACTGCCCTGAAATACGGGATGTTCACAATATGCTGAGCATCCTGCGTGAGCTGGGCGTGGAATCGTATTATGATGGGGACGCGCTGAAAATTTCCGGCAGAAACGCCAGAAGCAGTCCTATGCCGCAGCGCCTTTCGAAGGAGCTGCGCTCCTCCATATTCATGCTGGGGCCGCTGCTTTCACGCTTTGGCGAGGCGGTGTGCGCCTACCCGGGGGGCTGCGAGATAGGCCATAGGCCGGTAGACCTTCATTTGAAAGGCCTTGCGGCGCTGGGGGCGGATATAAGGGAAGAGCGGGGTTACATAATTTGCGACGGGCACAACATGCACGGAGGCGAGATACACCTCGATTATCCCAGCGTAGGCGCAACAGAAAACATAATGATGGCAGCGGCTGCCGTCCCGGGCGATACGGTGATAACCAACAGCGCCCGGGAGCCGGAAATAGAGGAACTGCAGAATTTCCTCAACTCAATAGGTGGCGATATCCGTGGCGCAGGCACATCTACCATATACATAAAAGGTGGAATGGAAGAAGTGCCGGCAGCTGCGCACAGAATAATGCCCGACAGGATAGCTGCGGGAACGCTCATGTGCGCCGTGGCGATGGCCGGAGGAGAAGCGGAGCTTACAGACGCGTGCCCGGAGCACATAGGCAGTCTCATATCAAAGCTGCGCGAGGCAGGGTGTCATATAAGCTGCGGCAGGGATACGCTGGAGATACAGGCAAAGGGACGGCCTAAAGAGATAAAACTAATAGAAACGCTGCCTTATCCGGGCTTTCCGACGGATATGCAGGCGCAGATATTCGCCCTGTGTACCGTGGCGGACGGCACCAGCGTAATAGTGGAAAACCTTTTCGAAAACCGCTTCCGCCATTGCGCGGAGCTTATAAAAATGGGAGCAAATATAACCCAAAAGGACAGGACCGCAATAGTAAGGGGCGTGGAGAAGCTCTCGGGAGCCGTGGTATACGCAAAGGACCTTCGCGGAGGAGCGGCGCTTACCATAGCCGGGCTGGGTGCTGAGGGGATGACGGCAGTAGAGAACACGGAATACATCGATAGAGGATACCAGCGGCTGGATGAGACGCTGAATTCACTCGGAGCCTGTATAAAGAGGGAAGATGGCACGCAATAAGGGAAAAACCAGAGTGGTAAAGAACGAAGGACGCAGGGACGGCAAAAAGCCGCCTCGCAGCCATGTGTCCTATGTCGACATAGAGCAGGTAAAGCAGCGCTATGGCGGACGCTCTACAAGAGAGCCCCGAAAAGAACTGCACGTATTTGGAGAAGAAGAGCCGCAAAATGTCAAGAAGAAAGAGCACAGGGGCGTATACCTGCTGCTGCTCGGTCTCGTATTGGCAGGCATAGCCATAGGCTTCTATTTTGCGCTCATAATAGACCGCATAGAGGTCGTAGGCAACGAAAAGCTGGAGAGGGGAGAGGTGCTCACCATATCCGGACTTAACATAGGCGAGCATATGCTCTTTGCCAATCTCGGAGAAGCCCGCAGCAGGCTGCTCAGCAGCCCCTATATACGCTCGGCATACATAAAAAGAGCGTATCCGGACAAGCTCATTATCACCATAGAGGAACGCAAGCCTGTGGCAGCGATCGTAGGCGTGGGGTCATATGCCCTGATAGACCTGGAGGGCAGCGTTATGGAGATAGCGCAGACAAACGACAACGGGCTGGTAGCGGTTTACGGCGTAAGCTCCGGCGGCTACGCCGTGGGCCAGAAGATCGGCGACTATGCGGAATTCAACAGCGAAACGCTGCTTGAGATAATTGCAGTGCTTTCCAATCAGGGAATGCTGGACATAATAGAGAGCATAGATATGTCGCAGCCCCTGAAGATAGGCATGACTACAACATACGGCTATACGGTCAACATAGGACAGCCCGAAAACCTTACGGGAAAGCTGGAAAACCTGCCGCCCGTGCTGAGCAAGGTGCTTTCCATGGGCCTTGAGGGCGGAACAATAGACCTTGGCGTGCTTGGCGATCCGGTATATTCTCCGCCAGAGGTGTACCAGCCGGAGACAGAGGGACAGGAGGGCGGAGACGGCGAGGGCGGCGAAGCAGAGCCGGATAAGGCCGAGGAAGGCGGGACGGAGCAGCCCGAACCAAGTCCTGCACCGTAACTTCCAGTAGTTACAAAGTGTAAAAATACTTGTATCCTATTGCACAAAATATAGTGGTGTGGTATGCTTAGACCAACTATTAGGTGGAAGTATATTCTCATGGCATATGGAGAGTAGGGGCGCTATGGAGGAAAAATGAAACAGAATACCGCCATACTCGATATTGGAAGCTCCAAGGTGATATGCCTCATATGCAGCGCACAGGGAAGGGACAGCATAACCGTCCGGGGTGCGGGCGTAAAGGAATATCCGGGCTTTGAGAACGGACGATTTATAGACGAACAGCTTTTCTCCAGCGCGGTGGTGGACGCCATCGCAATGGCAGAGGGTGAGGCAAAGGTACGCATAAGGGATCTTTCCGTAGGCGTACCCGCAAGCTTTTCAAAGCTGGTGCTGCATGAGGGATCTGCCGGGGTAAAGTCACGCACGGGAAGGATAAACGGCGACACTATAGACGACCTGATAAACGACTCGCTCACATTCGAGCAGCCTGAAGGGTACGAGCTGATGCACTCCACTCCGGTGGAATTCAAAATAGGCGAAACGGTTACCGCCGATCCGCCCCTTGGGCAGGCAGCAAAAGAGGTCAGCGCCGTAGTATCCCACGTGTACATGCAGAACGGGTTCAGAGCAGCGGTGTCCGATGCACTGAGCAGGACGAATCTCGAAGCGGATATGTATATAAGCGTTCCGCTTTCGGCTTCACTGTTTGTGATACCCGAGGAGGAGAGGACGGACTGCGCGGTGCTCATAGACGTAGGGGCGCGGCAGACCGACGTAAGCTTCATACGGGGATCAGCCCTTATAGCCTGCGAGACGCTGGGAATAGGCGGCGTGAGCTTTGCAAACGATCTGGCCTATGGGCTTCGGATATCCACCCAGTCTGCGGAGAACGTAAAACGCAGATACGTCTATTCGCTGGACTATCAGGACAGCATAGATATAGTACGCATGGAGGGAAAAAGCCCCATGCACGTCGATCACGCAGTGATACAGTTCATCATTGAGGAACGCACAAAGCAGCTTGCCGATTATCTTGTGCGCATGCTCAAGGATATGGGAGTAAGGCTTGAGGAAAAGCCCCCCGTATACATAACCGGCGGCGGCATAGCCCTTATGCGGGGCAGCTGCGAATACATGGAAAAGCTCATGGGTGTGCCTTTAAAGGTAAGAATGCCGTGGATGCCCAGACTTTCCTCCCCAAATTACGCCAGCGCTTTTTCGGTAATGGATTTCGTGATGCATGCTGAGGAAGAAGACAGCGTGGACAGGCTGGTAGGAATGGTAAGCGAGAGCAGATTCATCAAAAAGATCAGAGAACTGTTTGGTAACGTAAGATAAATTATCAGGAGGAAATGATATGCCTATTGGTCTTGAACTCGATATGGAAAGAGGCAACCTTGCGCAGCTTAAGGTAGTCGGCGTAGGCGGCGCGGGCAATAACGCTGTCAACCGTATGATACAGTACGGCATACGCGGCGTTGAGTTCATTTCCGTAAATACAGATAAACAGGCGCTGTACCTGTCCCATGCGAACCAGAAGATACAGATAGGCGAAAAGGTCACCAAAGGATTGGGCGCGGGTGCTGATCCTGAGGTAGGGCGCAAGGCGGCTGAAGAAAGCAAGGAAGCCATATCCGAGGCTCTCAAGGGAGCGGATCTGGTATTCATAACCGCAGGTATGGGCGGCGGCACCGGCACCGGTGCAGCCCCCGTAGTAGCGGAGTGCGCAAAAGAGCTTGGCATACTTACGGTCGGCGTAGTCACAAAGCCCTTCTCCTTTGAGGGACGGGTGCGTATGAACAATGCCGTAAACGGCATAACCAACCTTAAGGCAAACGTAGATACTCTTATATCCATACCTAACGACAGGCTGCTGGATTCAGTAGGCAAGGTAAGCCTTACCGAAGCATTCAGGATCGCTGACGATGTGCTGCGTCAGGGCGTGCAGGGAATAAGCGACCTTATAGCTGTACCTGCTATGGTGAACCTTGACTTTGCTGATGTGCGTACCATAATGCGTGAGCGTGGAATGGCCCACATGGGCATAGGCATGGCCACCGGCGACAAGCGCGCCGCCGAGGCTGCAAGGCAGGCTGTGGTAAGCCCGCTGCTTGAAACTACAATAAACGGCGCAAAGGGCGTGCTGCTAAACATCACCGGCGGCGCGGATCTGGGCATACAGGAACTTTCCGAAGCGGCCTCTATCATTCAGGAGTACGCGGATCCCGAGGCAAACATCATTATGGGTGCAGGCATCGACGAGGATATGGGCGACGGCGTACGTATAACCGTAATAGCTACCGGCTTCGATGCACCCGGCGCAAGGTCTCAGCAGAGCCAGCATCCCACGGCTGCCGTAAACGCCGTACAGAACAGCCAGCCCCCCAGAAGGCCGACCATACGCGACGTGAAGGATCAGGAAAGCAGCTGGAATGGCGCAAACGTGAAATTCTGGGAGCGTGAGCGTACCAGAACTCCTCAGTACAGCTCCCCTCTTCCGGAAGGAGAGGAAGTAACCCCTCACTTTACCATGGACGACCTGCCCAAGGCAGACAAGACCAGGGGAAACAATAATACTAATAACCTTAACGTGCCTGCATTTTTGAGAAGAAACGATTAAATCAAAAAGACGCGGGCGCTTAGCCCGGCGTACACTTTTTTAAGTAATAAGACGGGGAAGCGCAAAGGAGCGTTTCCCCGTTTTATTTATATTTTTATTTTTCAGAAAGGAAAGAAAAACCATGACCAAATCCTTTATCCCACAGGGCTATAAGCCCACGCTGTCACTTTATGAAACTCAGGACGCTATAAGCTTCATAAAGCGTGAATTTCAGGACAGCCTTGCGCGGGCACTGCACCTCAAACGCGTATCCGCACCTCTGTTCGTACAGCCTGAGACAGGCCTCAACGACAACCTGAACGGCTATGAGCGCCCGGTAGGCTTCGATATCCCATTTACCGGCAAGGATGCGCAGGTAGTGCAGTCTCTCGCAAAGTGGAAGCACATGGCGCTTTACCGCTACGACTTCCACCCAGGCAACGGCCTCTATACCGATATGAACGCCATACGCCGCGATGAAGAGTTGGACAACCTGCACTCCGTATATGTGGATCAGTGGGACTGGGAGAAGGTCATAACCCCTGATACCCGCAACCTTACTACCCTCAAGAACACTGTTACTGCCATAGTCGGCTGCGTATGCAACACACTGGATGTACTCAAGGCCCACTATAACTTTATTACGACAGAGCTGAGCCGCGACGTGTTCTTTATAACCACTCAGGAGCTGCTTGATATGTACCCCGACAAGACCCCCAAGGAGAGGGAGAACGCCATAACCAAGGAGCACAGGACGGTATTTATAATGCAGATAGGCGATATCCTCTCAAACGGCGAAAAGCACGATGGCCGCTCCCCCGACTATGACGACTGGAAACTTAACGGCGATATACTGTTCTATGACGACGTGCTGGATTGCGCAATGGAGATATCCTCCATGGGTATCCGCGTAGACGCCAAAAGCATGGACGAACAGCTTACCAAGGCTGGCTGTGATGACAGGCGTCAGCTGCCATTCCATAAGATGCTGCTCAACGGTGAACTGCCCCTTACCATCGGCGGTGGTATCGGCCAGTCCCGTCTCTGCATGCTGCTGCTGGGTAAGGCTCACATCGGCGAGGTGCAGTCCTCCGTATGGGATCAGGATACCATAGACTGCTTCGAAAAGGCTGGCGTGACGCTGCTCTAAAAAATTCCAATATCGCGAAAACCGCTCCTACCGGGGCGATTTTTTTATGCGTGATATTTCCACCAATATTCGCATATATATTTATCACCACTTCTACAATTTGCGACTGCCGCCCTGTGGTATCATTTGCTTGCGCCGGGGGTGACTGAGATGTACATAGAGGTATTTCTGCTGGATAACCTGCTGATGAATGCCGTAATATGCGTGCTGGCGGGGGCGGTATGCGGAAGAAGCATCAGGCTGGGGCGGGTGCTGCTGTTCTCATTGGGCGGCGCGGTATACGGAGCTGTCGCAATGTATGTGCCGGTGCTTTCTATGTTCCCGTGTAAAATTATCCTGTGCCTTGCCATGGCGCTGGTATTCCCGTATGAGGGCCTGCGCGGCTACATTACCGGCCTCGCTGCGATATTGGCGGCGGCGCTGACGGTAGGCGGGCTTGGGTTCCTGATGATATGCGCCTTTGGCAATGTAAAAAGCCTCGGAGACGGCATATCGTTAAGGCTGATGCTGCTCATAGCGTTTGCGGCGTCGATAATGCCAGGCATTGCCAGAAGGGTGCGGGGCAAAAGGCTGGATAACCAAAACCGATATACTCTCTTATTGAAGCGGGGAGATAAGGAATATGAGCTTGACGCCATGGTAGACAGCGGCAACAGCCTGTACGATCCTGTGAGCGGCCGCCCGGTAGCCGTGGCATGGCTGCCTGAGACGGGAGATATACCTATACCAGTTGGCACGGTGAACGAAAGAAGCGTGCTGTACGCATTCAGGCCGGACAGCGCACGGCTGGACGGCAGCGATATGGATATACTTGTGGCAGTGTCAAAAAGGCCGCTCAAGGCCGCGCTTATACCGCCCGCGGCGCTCTGCGATGAGTTGAAAATAACGAGGCTGGAGGGGAAATACCATGCTTAGCATAGTGAAGGATGTGCTCGCAAGGCTATATGCGTTTCTTGGGGGGGATATATACTACATAAACAGCGGCGAGGCGCTCCCGCCGCCCCTGAGCAGGGAAGAGGAAGCAAAGATAATGGAGCAGCTCCGCGCCGGAGATGAGGACGTCAAACAGACGCTCATAGAGCGCAACCTCAGGCTTGTAGTGTACATAGCCCGAAAGTTCGAGAATACCGGCGTATGCGTTGAGGACCTTATATCAATAGGCACAATAGGCCTTATCAAGGCGGTAAACACCTTTGACGCAGAGAAGCGCATAAAGCTCGCCACATACGCTTCCCGCTGCATAGAAAACGAGATACTGATGTACCTGAGAAGGAGCTGCAAGCTGAAGCTTGAGGTATCCCTCGATGAGCCCCTGAATGTTGACTGGGACGGCAACGAACTGCTGCTTTCGGATATACTCGGCACAGACGCAGATGCCATATACCGGGGCATAGAGGACGAGGTGGATAAGGAGCTGCTGTCTCTCGCCATGAAAAAGCTCACTCCGAGAGAAAAGAAGATAATGGAGCTGCGCTTCGGCCTATATGGCAACAGGGAGTATACCCAGAAGCAGGTCGCAGACATGATGGGAATATCCCAAAGCTATATAAGCAGGCTGGAAAAGCACATAATCAAACTGCTGAAGTCCGAAATGCTACAGATGATGTAAGGCGAAAAAAGCGCGGTATCGCGCTTTAGTTTTGTTCGCAGTCCCGGCATACGCCGTGGAAGAGTATGCTGCACCCCGTTATGCGAAGCCCGGTGGCCTTGGCGGCGCAGGAGCATATCTCAGGCACCGCGTCCGCGGGGATGTCGGTAACGCGGCCGCATTTATCGCAGCGCATATGATGATGCGGGGATATGGTGCCGTCGAACCTGTCGGGGGAATCGGGCACGGATATGCGGAGTATCATGCCAGCGTCCGCAAGCTGACCGAGGTTGCGGTATACCGTGGCAAGGCTTACCGTAGCTTCTACCGTGTCCTTTAGTATAGTATAAAGCTCCTCGGCGGTAGGATGGATAGGGTATGCCCTGAGGGTATCCAGTATCATATCTCGCTGCTTGGATCGTATCATAAATTCAATATCACCTAACTATAAGAATCATTCTTAATCTAATTATAGCACAATACCGATCGCTGTCAAGAAAAACAAACTGGCAGGAGAAAATAATAAAGTATGAAAAAGGCCTCACAGGGTTTCTGTGAAGCCTTTTTTTGCTTTTTCTAATTCACCGATATATCCGCTTGGCGGTAATAGGGGACATTAGCCCTTGCATGGGAAAGCGATGCGTTTTTTAGTGGTTTGCCCTGCGAGCCTGGAAGCAAGCGCTGCAATAGATGGGCCTGTCGTTCTTGGGAACGAAAGGAATCTTGGTGGGAGCGCCGCACTGTGCGCATACCGCGTCATACATTTCCTTTTCGCCGTTGCGCTGGCTCTTGCGAGCGTTCCTGCATGCCTTGCAGCGTATGGGCTCATTCTGGAAGCCCTTCTCAGCATAGAACTCCTGTTCGCCTGCGGAGAAAATGAATTCGGCGCCGCAATCCTTGCATACCAAAGTCTTGTCTTCGAACATAGTGGGTATCTCCTCTTTGTTTACTTGCCCGCGGAAGAATTTCAACCAACGCTTGGGGTCACCAATGAACTGATTGCTAAGCTACTGGGGGCATTGTTTATATGTCCAGGCCAAAACGCCTGAATCCAAATTCATTCTCGCACTTCATCACTGCGCAGTTTTTTGCGGGCGCGCATCAGGGCGTTTTCCACCGCTTTGGGGGTGCAGTGCAGCAGTTGGGCTGTCTGGGCGGCGGTGTGCCCCTCCAAACTGGCAAGCAGACTGCCGCGTTCCAGGGGCGAAAGCTGCGTGTTGATGCGTTCCAGCACGGCGGCGCAGCGCTCGTTGGCAATGGCAAGCTCTTCCGGCCCCGGCGCGGCAGAATTTTCCGGCAGGGGCACACTGTTGTTCAGCGGAGCATGCTTTTTGCGGGTGGCACTGCGGCGGGCATCCTGCTGTGCGTTGGCAATACAGGCTGCGGCATACGCGGTAAAGGGGACTTTTTTATCTGCCCGGTAGCTGCGCACGGCATGGAACAGGCCAATCAGCCCTTCCTGCACTGCATCGTCAAAGTCAAGGCCGGGTGCTGCAACGGCAGCGGCACCTTTGCGTATGGCAGGCATCATGGCGGTGATCAGCGCGGCAATAGCGCTTTCCTCCCCAGCCTGTGCCTGCTGCAGCAGCTCGTCATCCATCTGCTGCGGCATGGCTACTTTCCTCCCCGGATAAATGCGATTGTCCTTATTTTACCGTTTAACGCCGCGTTTGTCAATAAAATTTTGCCCTGTACGTTAAATAATCCCTTCCTCAAGAGAGGGATTTGCCGCACTGTGGCTGCGCCATGCTCCTACCTTCCTTTAAGAACCCCCATCGTCGGCAGATCTCCGCCAATGGAAACGGTTTCAGAGTTGTTCGGCAAATCGGACACTTTACTTTTTTCGGTTTGTAAAATGCTCCAGCAGCTCCACCGCCCGATCCTTGGAAAGTGGGAGCATATCGCTATCCAGATACCCATAGCTGCGCATATCGTCCACCGTCAGCGTGGGGTCAGGCATCGGGACGGCCTGTTCCAGCTCCGGGAGCATGGTATCTGCCGCATCGGTGGGAACAGCGACTGCGCCGGTGATCTGTTCGGCGGCATCGAGGGGCAGCTCGTTTGCCTCCCGCAAGTCTTTCAACAGCTCCAGCGGCGCAAGGCGGATCGGTGCGGCTTCGCCGATGTTGTGGAGTTTGCAAACCTCAAGCGCCGCTGTGGACAGTTGCTGTTCGGTGCCGTCGAGTACGCCGCCATCCAGCACTTTTGCGGAACCGGCATCATAGATGGTGTAATCAATGCCCGTGTCGCTGCGCTGAACGTGAATGTATTTGTCGTTGTCCACCATGTAGAGCTTTTCCACCTCTTGCGCTTCCACACTTGGCTGTTCCGCAGCGGCCAAATCCTCCCGGTCGATGCCGCGCTCCTTGCAAATCTCCGCAAAGTGCCGGTCAATGTCCGTAATCAGCTCGGAGGCAGTCTTGTTGATGGTTTCCAGACTGGCGCGAAGCTCTTTCAACTCCTTGCCCTTTGACCATGTGGCGATATAGCCGAAGCTGTTTTCGCCCGTTTCAATGCCGTAATACTGGCAGACCGCATAGGAGATGCTTTCGGCCTCGACCTCCTCGGTGTTGCGGCTCTTTTCACCGGGGACAAGGATCGTCTCACCATCGTCCGCAAGCTCCGTCATGTGTTCGTAGTCGTGGAGCTTGGCGTGGGCAATCTCATGGACGGCGGCGCATACCGTCTGCACCTCACTCATACCGGCGCGGATGGTGATGCTCTGCGCCTTAATGCTGAAAAAGCCGTCCGTATCCCGCGCAACGGGCTTTATCTCCATCGGAACGGGAGAAGCACGGCGCAGCGCCTCCATGAAAACCTCATACTGCTGCACATTGCCGCTCAGATCGGCGGCAAGCTGGGGCAAGGGCTTTCCAGAAGTCTGCGACACGTCAAAGACGGATACCACCTTGAACATAGGGATACGGATTTCCTTTTCCTCAATGATGGCCTTGCCGTCTGCGTCCAGCACCGGCGCATTGGTTTCGGGGTCGGTCTTGATTTCCTCGACCTTTTTCTTATAGGGAGTAGGAGCGATGATGCGGATACCTTTTTCGCCTTTCAGGACGTTCCTGCCGAACTGATCGCGCCACTTGTTGAAGCCCGCCACATGGGTGGCGTCGGGGCGCTGCATATAGATGAGCATGGTATTGTTGACCGAGTAGCGGTGAAAGCGGCTCATAGTGGAGAGATACTGCCGGTACTTATCGCTCTCGAACAGCTCCTTGATGCCGTTTTCGATGCTGTCAACGATCTCCCGCATCCGGTCTTTGCTGGTTTGTTTTTCAGCCATGATGATCTCCTTTCAGAAAAAATAGCGCCCCTGCGCAGAAGAAAACACATCCTGCACAGGGGCAATTCTCCGCAGATAGACGTTGTTTTTGAGCTTGCGGATAGAATGACTCCGCCCCTTGGGATTCCGCATGGAAAAAGCCTTGCGGCACGGGGCTTTTACGCCCTCTATTTGCGGAGGTTCCAGTATTGTTCACGCTTTCGTTTGGCGTCCTGCTTTCTCCGTTCCTGCTTGGCGCAGGCGGGGCAATATTTGGCACGGTTGGAGGAAGAATAGACCGGCTTGCCGCAGACGGCGCAGCACTTTCCCGGCCTTTCCCGCATCACGTCGGCCAGCAGCTCATGGTCGGCGGGAAGCACCGCGTTTCGGAACCAGTTGCACAGCAGCGAGTAGGAAATACCCTGTACGCAGACGCAAGGCTCTCCATCATCCAGCGCGAGGCAGTTGCCGTGATCGTAATTACAGCAGAGCTTCCGAATGAGCTTCTTGGCGCGGCGGAGCTGCTTGTGATCCATACGCGGCGCATCAGCCATTGTCGAACACCAGCTTATAGCCCGTGTGCTGCCCATCGTCCTCCAAAAGAACGCTGGCATCATAGGTTTTCCCTGTCTTTTCGGAGTAGCAGCCTTTCAGCGGGGCGCGGCCATTTTTCAAAAGCGCAGCGGCAAGAGATTTCGTCAGCGCCTTTTTCTTGGCGGTGAAAAAGCGGCTGTTTTTCCAGAGAACAAAGGAACAGGCACGGTTCTCGCAGAAAAAGCCTTTCGGTGATTCCGTCACCTCGGCTCCGCAGCGGGGACACTTGCCGACCACCTCGCGCCCGGAGGGGAACAGGACTTCCGCACCGTGGATGGGCTTGTAGGTCTGCACCAGCTCATTCAGCATGGCGGCGATCCCCACCATAAAGCTGTCCGGTGTGATCTCGCCGCGCTCAATTTCTTTCAGCCGATGTTCCCATTCAGCGGTGAGCTGCGGAGACTGGAGTTGTTCGGGCAGGACGGTGATGAGCGCCGTGCCGGTGGAGGTAGGCAGCAGATTGGTGATTTTCTTGGCCTTCCTGCGCTCCACAAAACAGGAGGACACCAGCTTTTCAATGATACCGGAACGGGTCGCTGGGGTGCCAATGCCCTTGCGCTCGGCATCATCTGGCATATCCTCCTTGCCCGCGTTCTCCATCGCAGCCAGCAGCGTATCCTCTGATACGTTTTGTCAAGGGTGTTTAAGAACTTTTTTCGCTGTCATTCAAAATC
>ERZ825525.1352-NODE-1352-length-21949-cov-13.360144_pt1 | contig 21949 bp, 10 predicted proteins | sample MGYA00519930_ERZ825525 | MGnify/ENA primary metagenome ERZ825525 (study PRJEB31778, sample SAMEA3449203) | human gut metagenome | biome: human gut; feature: human-associated habitat; material: faeces | place: United Kingdom | collected 2010/2012 ... | reverse complement strand
CGCTCGGCAATGTTCAAATAAATTTGACATTGCCCTCGCTTATTCGTATCTTTGTCCTATTGTTTTATCCGGCGGAGCCTCGCCGGCCGGTGCCGGCGGAAGGGGATGCCGTTCAATGAAATCGAACGATGCGTAAAGGAGTGATAGTGTTGATCGCGGCGCTGGGCTGCCTCTGGTGCGGGGCGGATGCGTCGGTGCTGACGTCCGGCGGCCGGACCCATTTCGATCGGGGGCGCGAGCTCTATGCATTGGGGCGCTGGGCCGATGCCAGGGAGGAGTTCGCCGCAGTCTGCGGTGCGGTTCCGCAGACGGAATCGTCGCTGTGTGCCGAGGCCGACTATTACATGGCGATGTGCGCCATGGAGTTGAAAGAGGCGGGGGCCGAGGCGCGGCTCGCCGAGTTCCTGCGGCGGAATCCCGAATCGGTCCATGTCAACGACGTGGAATTCGCCCTCGCGTCGCTTCTGTGTACGGCGGGGCGTTACGACGAGGCGCAGCGGGCTTTCGGCAAGGTCGACTACGCAACCTTGTCGCCCGAACACCGCCAGCAGTACGACATCCGCATGGGGTACATCCGTTTCCAGCAGGGCGATTACGACGATGCGTTGCGCTATTTCCGCCGCATCCCCTCGCCGGGCGAATATTCGGATCATGCGCTCTACTACATCTCCTATATCGCCTATGTCCGGGGCGACAACGCCACGGCCAGAGCCGGATTTACGGAGTTGAGCCGTTCGGCGGCCTACGGCGCCGTGGCGCCGTTCTATCTGTTGCAGATCGAGTTCAACGAGGGTAATTACCGCTATGTGGTCACGACGGGCGGCTCGCTCATCGACCGTGCGGCGGGCGAACGCCGCACCGAGTTGGAGCGTATCGTGGCCGAGGGGTGGTTTCATCTGGGCGATTACGGGCGTACGGAGGAGTTCCTCGACGCCTATCGGCGCAGCGGCGGTGAGATGGGGCGCAACGAAAACTACCTGCTGGGTTACAGCCTCTATCGGCAGGCGCGTTACGACGAGGCGCGGCCCTGTTTGCAGCAGGTCTGCGGAGCGGACGACGCGCTGACGCAGAACGCCTCCTATCATCTGGCCGACTGCTATCTGCGCGGCGGCGACAAGCAGCGCGCCATGCAGTCGTTCGCCATGGCGGCCAACGAGGCGTTCGACGCCGCGATCGCCGAGGACGCTCTGTTCAACTACGGCAAGTTGCAGTACGAACTGGGCGGCGGCCTCTTCAACGAGGCGATCCACGTGCTGAACCGTTACATCGCGCAGTATCCGACGTCGGAACGCGCCGTGCAGGCGCGTGAGCTGCTGATCGCCGCCTACTACAATTCGCGCAATTACGAAGCGGCCTACACGGCGCTCAAACACTATCCTTCGCCCGACGGCAACCTGCGTGCGGCGTTGCAGAAAATCGCCTACTTCCGCGGACTGGAAACCTATTCGCGCGGCGATCTGGACGGCGCGGCGCAAAGCCTCACGGAGTCGGCCGCGATCAACGTCAGCCCCAAGTACGGGGCGCTGGCCCGGTTCTGGCTGGGCGAGATCGCCTTCGCACGCGGCGACTACGCCGAGGCCGAACGCCGCTATAAGGAGTATCTGCACCGTGCGCCTCGCACCGAGGACGAATACGCCAAGGCGCATTACAACTTGGGTTATTGCTATTTCGATCGGGGCGACATGTCGAACGCCTATGCCTCGTTCGCTCGGTTCAACCAGCTCTATTCCGCGGCCGACCGTTATAAGGCCGATGCGCTCAACCGCGAGGCCGATGCGCGTTACTCGCTGCGGCAGTTCCCCGCAGCGCTGGCGACCTACGAAAAGGCGGCGGCCGTCGGCACGAACGAGAAATATTACGCCGATTTCCAGCGTGCCGTGACGCTGGGCATTCTCGACCGCAGGCCGCAGAAGATCGAGGCGCTCCAACGAATCATCGCCGCCGACCGGGGCGACTACGTCGACGACGCCACCTACGAACTGGGACGCACCTACATCGCGTCGGAGCGCTACGACGACGGTGCGAAGGTGTTGTCGAAGTTCGTCGAGGAGAATCCCCATTCGCCCTTCTTCACGCCGGCGCTCTCCGATCTGGGATTGGCTTACCTCAATCTGGGTCAGCCGGAGCTGTCGCGCCGCTGCTACGAGCGCGTCGTCGAGTCGGCGCCCGGTTCGGCCACGGCGCGCGACGCCTTGCAGGGCATCCGCGAGATTTACGTGGCGGACGGTAATGTCGACGGCTACTTCGCCTACGCCGAGAAGGCCGGCGTGGAGTGCGATACGAGCGTCATGGCGCGCGATTCGCTGTCGTTCGCCGCAGCGCGCAGGATCTACCTTTCGGGCGATACCGCTACCGCCGAGAAGTCGTTGAGAAGCTACCTGCGGAACTATCCGAAGGGGTATTATACCGACGATGCGCTCTTCTATCTGAGCGATTGCCATCTTAAAGCGAAACAGACCGATGCGGCGATCGAGACGCTGAGCGAGCTGGCCGCCCGCCCGACCAACCAGTACTCGGCCAGGACGCTCGGTACGCTGTCGAAGCTGACCTCTGAGGCAGGCCGTCACGCCGAAGCCGCGAAGGCCTACCGTGCGTTGTACGACGTCGTGCAGACCGCCGACGAGCGGGCCGCCGCTGCGACGGGTTACTTCCGCTCGGTGGAGGCCGGAGGCGACGATGCGGCGACGCTGGCCGCTGCCGCGGAGGTGGAGGCGCTGCCCGATGCCGGCACGACGGCGCAGCGCGAGGCGAAATTCGCCTGTGCGACGATCCTGCGGCGCGGCGGGAAGCAGGCCGAGGCATTGCCGCTCTACCGCGAGCTAAGCCGTGAGGTCAAGACGGCCGAGGGTGCCGAGTCGGCCTACCGCGTGATCGAGGCGACGCTGGGCGGAGGCGATGCGGCCGCGGCGGAGACGCTGATCTTCGCTTTCGCGGAGAAGGGTTCGCCCCATGCCTACTGGGTGGCGAAAGCCTATATCGCCCTGGGCGACATCTACGCCGGACGCGACGACTCGTTCCAGGCGCGAGCTACCTATCAGAGTATCGTCGATGGATATTCGCCGGCCGACGACGGCATCGTCGCCGAGGCGAAGGCGCGGATCGAAAAATTGAAGAAATAGCCATGAAAAGAGTTCTTATCCTCTCTGCCGCCGTGCTGTTTTGCGGTGTGCCGCTGCGGGCGCAGGTCACCAAGCAGGTCGAGGTGACCAAGACCTACGTTCCCGAGGTGTCGAAGGCCGTCAAGCTGCCCATCGTGCCCGATATGACCGACACGGTGCGTCTGCGGCCCGAAATCGACTATACCGTCACGCCGTCGGCGCTGGCGACCAACCTCTCGACCGAGCCGTTCCGTCCGGCTACGGTGACCTACTGGGAGTTCAACCGTCCGCGGCCGCTCTATCTGAAAGTCGGCGCCGGAGCGCCGCTCAACTCGGTGCTCGATCTCTATGCCTCGACGCAGAATCCCGGTACGGGCTACGCCGTCGGCTATCTCAATCACACCGGCAACTGGGCCGAGATCCGCAACGATTTCGGCGTGCGCCCTGTCTCGTGGCGGATGCACAACCGCATGGGCGCCGCGGCGGGCAAGTACCTCGGCCGCCGTCTGCTCGAAGGCAAACTCGACCTGACGAACCGCGTCTACCATAATTATGGGTTCGACGGGGCGGAGGCGTTGTGTACTCGTTACGGGAACGACGGTGCGGCGTCTTATTATCCCTTCACCAAGGTGTCCAACGACCGGCAGCATTACGACGACGCCATGCTTCATGTGCGCATCGGCGACGATTTCACCGACCTGAGCCGCTTCAACTTCAACGTCGAACTGCGCGGCGGATATTTTCTGAACGTATTGCAGATGCAGCCAGTTTACTATGACTGGGGAGTCGATCGAGACCGTTATCATGAGCTGTCGGGCGGCGGCGGTATCCGATTGGCCAGGGCGTTCGGTCTGCACGAGTTCGAGTTCAAAGCCGATTTCGACGGTACATGGCGCAATATGCTCGGTTACGGTTCGACACAGTTGCTTTTCGGACTGCATTACGCCTATCGGCGCGATAAACTCCGCTGGTCTGTCGGGTTGGATTATGTGCGCGACGGAGCGGAGCAGGAGAAGGTCGTCGGAAGCGATCTCTCCGATCCTCACGCGGTGTACAAGGAATCGCAGACCGAACATGAGAACCGGTTCCTCCCTGCCGCTTCGATCGCCTACGATCCGGCCGACGGCAAGTTCATGCTTTATGCCGAGTTGACGGGTCGGGTGCGCCGCAACGATATGCGGACGCTGAGCCGGTTGAATCCCTATGTCAATCCGGCGTCGATCGTCCCCAATACCGAGGAGCATCGCGTGGCGGGCGGTATCAAGGGTGCAGCGGGACACGGCCGCTTCTCCTATAATCTCTATGTCGGTTATATGCACGAAAAGAATGCATTGCAGTGGGTTGCCCGTTTCATCCCGAATAACGTTCGCGACGAACGGGCCGATGTCGGTTATATGTCGTTTTACATCCCCTATGCGATGACCTTGAAGGATCTTTCGCTCAATGCCGAATTCGCATGGCGGCCGTCGAGCCGCTTTACGTTCGACGGTGAGCTGCATATGCATTCGTTCAAGGGGGCGGAGGATGTCTACTACAATAATAATCAGTCCTATACGCTGGCATACGGTCGTCCGCAACTGACGGCGCGTCTGCGCGGCGAGTATCGTGCACGTAAGGTGTCGTTGGAGGTGGAGGCGCAGATGCAGAGCGTGCGCCATTGGACGACTTATACATCCGTCAACGAGAAACCCTCGGAGCCGGATTCGGATTCAGGGTTGAACCTCGGTCGTCGCGTTATCGGCCTCTACGATTTCAAAGTCCCCGTCACGGTCGACCTTGCGGCGCGGTTCAACTGGTTCCTTTCGCGCAAAGTGACGCTCTTCGCCGAGGGGCGCAACCTCTGCGATGCGAAGCTCTACGACTGGGCCTATTACCGCGATTACGGCGTGGGCTTTACCGCCGGCGTGAAGTTGCAGTTCTGAGCGGCGGACGGTGCCTGCACGGGGCCGGAGAGGGCGTAAAACCGGCGGTGACGTTTGGTAACGGACGGTTTTACGGATACCCCGACGGTCTGCGTTGCGATTCGGGGCGGCAATCGGCGACGGAACGTCCGCAAGGGCAGGAGTGCCGTTTGCCGGACAGCGGTTGTCTTTTGGATATGAAAATCCCGCATGGACGATTCCATGCGGGATTTTCGATCGATTCGCCGGAAGGATTTACTTCGTGAAGTAGCCTTCGGCCGGCGTCGGGTCGGCCGAAACTTTCACGCCGTCGATGCAGGCGTTTCCGCCGACTTCGCCCATGTAGGGCAGTTTGGTCCACGTTGCCGACATGTAGGTGTTGTGGCCGTCGGCATCGGCGATGGTGCAGGAGCCGCCGACGGTACATTTTTCCAAATTGACGTTGTTCACGTCGCCGGCGAAGGGTGCCGAGCTGTAACAATAATGACCGGTCTCGGGATAGTATGCGGCATAGTTCGGGTCGTCTCCCCAGCAATACTGGTCTTTATGCGTGATCGAGATATTCTCGACGCTGCAATTTCGGATCGTATTGTAGCCCGCCGCAGGCTTCTGGGGCTGAATCGTACCCATGAAACCGCCGATGGCGTATCCTGCCGTGAGCGTAGCGTCCTTTACCGAACAGTTCTCGACCGTCGCCGTCGCATTCTGCCGCGAGGTATTCGTCCATACGCCGACCAGCCCGCCTATGCGATACATGCCCGGGGCGTGGATCGTCACGTTTTCGACATGGCAGTCCGAGACATTGGTATCGCCGCCCATGCAGCCGACCAGCGCTCCGACCCATTTGCCCTGAATCTCGGCATCGTCGTTCAATGGGATCGCTACGTTTTTCAGCGTCAGCTCCCTGATCGACGCCTCCTTGCCCAACGTCTTGCCGATGAATCCTTTGGCGTCGGCAACGATGTCGACGTTGAGGTTGGAGACGGTGTGGCCCGTTCCGTGGAATTCGCCGTAGAAGGCGCATTTGTCGACGCCGCTCAGTGTATAGGAGTGGTTCTGGCAGCCCATCGGTGTCCACGGCTTGTTGTTCAGGTCGATGTCGTTCATCAGGTAAACCTGTGCATAGCGCCCCTTGGCTTCGAGGTAGAGGTAATTGCCGCTGTTGATCTGGTCGGCGATCCACTTCAACTCGGCCGCTTCGTAAATGGGGTAGTCGCCGTCGGCATCGGCGGCCGGTGCGTAAACTGAGCTGCCGTCCCAGACCGTTGCCGGAAGCACTTTGGCCCCCTCTTTTCCCGATACGGTCACACCCGGATCGACGTTGACGACGTTGTCCGTCGAATTATCGTAGCAAACCATGAAGTTCAGGCGGGCGGGGTATTCCGTCGATCCGACTTCGATCAGCCGTGTGGAGCCTTTCAGCTCGACGGTGTTGTGCAGCGAGCGGATGTCGATGGAATACTGGTGGTTGGTCGCCGTCTGCGGTTTGTTGTAGGAGTAGATTTCGGAGTCGGCGACCGTCACCGTATTGCTGTGGGACGTTGCGACGGCACGATCCAGGACGACCGTGGCGAAGTCCTCCGTCGGGCCGCCGAAATAGTTGCGGCCCACGAGCGTCGAACGGTTGACGCGGAAGATGCATTTCTGGCCGTGGACGTTGAGGGCGGCGCGGCCGTCGAGCCGCGAGTCGTCGATCGCGACGTCGACCGGTTCGGTGATTCCGGCGATATTGATGCCGTAGAAGAATCCTTCGATGCAGGAGTTGTTCCGCAGGGCGATGTTCACCTTGCCGCCCGTCGAGCCGACGGAGATGCCGCGCGGATAATAGTTGCCGTCGGCCACGCGCGAGGTGAAATATTTGATTTCATCGGCCGTGTATTCGCGGTTTCCGATCGCCGTCTGCGACGTGCGTGCCTGCGTGTTGTCGAACGTGATGTAGGACGTGTCGCTCGTCGCACGGGTGTTGACGACGCTGACGGCACGGCAGTCGGTACCCAGTGCGATGATTTCGGAGTTCGAAAGGGTTACGTCGGGATTTGCTCCGTCCAGGCAGTTTACGGCATAGGTTTTCGCTGCGTTGCAGACGAGTTTCACGCCGTCGAGCGTCAGTTTGACGTTATCGCCGGAGACCATTACGGGGTGCTCCTTTTCGGGCGATACGATCAGGTTGGCGATCGTCACGCTGGCTTCGACGCAGACCTGCTTGGTCGTCGTCCCTCCGCCGAAATCGAGCGTTCCGGCAGGTTTCTCGATCAGGATATGGTCGCAGCGGGTGTCGGCGAGCGTGCGTTCGACCTCATCCTGGGCGTCGATGCAGCGGATGATCTTGCCCGTCCCTTCATTGACGATCTCCCCGACGGTTCCGTAGATCTTGACGTTTCCTTTTTTGACGGTCAGCGTCTCGATGACCGTATTTTTGGCTACGATCAGCGTGTTTTCGGCCGTGGTGGCTTCGACGGTCGTATAGGAGCCTTCGAGCGAAACGGTCAGGTTGGGCGTGTCGACGATCAGTGAAGCCGTGGTCTCCATCTCCACCGAGAGCGTCTCGGGAAGCTCCTTGTCCGAAGTCGTCTTCTCCGAGATCGTCAGGTCGGTCGAAACGGGTTGTTCGATCTCGACCGACGTGGAGGTTCCGTGTCCGAACGCATTGGGAATTTCGAGGGTCGAAGGTACCGTCAGGTCGGTCGTGGAGGTGATCGTCACTCCCGACGTTCCCTTAGACAACGCTTCGTTGGCTTCCTCGATCGAAGTGACGGGAACCGAATAGGTGAACGCTTTGACCGTTACGAGCTTGTTGGGGCGTGTCGTGAGCGGTGAGGCGTACTCTTTGACCATCGGTTCGGCGTTGTCGTCGGTGTATACCTTTACGGTGATACCCTTCGTGAACTCGACGCCGGCCGGCAGCACGAAATAAAACTCCGTCGCCGAGGCGTCGTTCAGCGCGACCGGTTCGGAGCAGGTGAGCGTAAGCGTCGTCTCCGTACCGGAGAACTTCATTTCGGGGGTCTCTCCGACGAAATCGATCGTGTAATCGCCGGCCAGCGCTTCGCCGTTGTTGCCGGTCAGTTCGATTTTCGTCACGTTCTTCTGCCCCGTCACCTGGAATTTGAGTACGGTGCCTATCGTGCGGAATGCCAGACGGCTGTAATCGACGCCCGACGTGGCCATCGGGCAGAGTTCGGTGGCGAAGCTTTTCGTAGCGAAGGTCTGTACAGCGGGGATCGAGAGTCCCGATACGACGCTGCCTTCCAGCACCGCATGGGCGGAATAGGGATAATAGGCGTAGAATACCTCGGCCTCGGAACCCGAGGGATCGGTCGGATCGCCCGTGAAATCGGCCGAAGTGGTGCCGCCGGCCGTCGTCGTGAAGGGTGCGTTGACGAACTTCGTACCGCAGAACAGTCCGAGGCGGTCGTTCGATTTCCAGAGGACGTCGTTGCCGGAGAGTTCGGTTCGGGTTTCGTTGATGGATGCGGTCAGTTTGACGGAACCTTGTACGGAAGGTGCGGAGTCGGTCGTCGCGTCTTCCGAACATTGGGTAAAGGAGAGCAGCAGAGTCGCGGCTCCCAGAAATTGGACGAATCTTTTCATGACGGGAAACTTTTTTCGGTTACTCGTAAGATTCGTCTTCGAGCGGCGCGTTGGAGTTGGGTTCCGTGGCCGCGAATCCTTTTTCAATCGATACGGTTGCGATTGTCAGCTCCGGGGCTTCGTAATTTCCCCCCCCCCTGCTGAAACGGGGTTTTGTAATTATTAGTAGTCATGTGTGTAGAAATTAAAGTGTTGTATACGATTGCGAAGTTACTGAAAAAGTCGTTTCGTTCGCTCCGAATTTCGACTTTTTTCTTGTCGAATGCTTCGAAAACCGTACTGATTGTTAAAAATCTATGGGGATGAACGGTCTTCTCGGCCGAAAAACGAAAAAACCGGAAGCTGGAAAGCTTCCGGTTCGGTTGACAGCGGACGTCGGGAGTTACAGTTCCTCGATGTCCTTGTAGCTGCTGACGAGCAGCTGGTAGGTGATGAACCCGCCCGTGCGGGACGAGTATTTCGTGTAAATGGCCGTAATGTTCACCATGGCGTTGTCGGCGGGCAGCTCTTTGAGGGCGAACCGTGCATAGCCGCTGACGCGGACGACGTAGCTGCCCGATTCGAGCGACGTGGGCGTCGTCTCGTAGGTGAAGAGCGACGAGCCGTAGTACTTGGTGTTGTCGTAATTGTAGGCCCACGTGATCGGCAGCCCCTCGTCCTGGTAGTACTTGTTGGTGTAGACGCCGTTGACGTTTTCCAGATAGTTGGGGTAGGTGTTGCTGTCGACGGTCGTGTAGCTGCTGCGAAGCCCCTCGAAACGGATCAGACAGCCCAGCAGGTCGTCGTTGAGTACGGTCTTGTAGTTGTCCTTGTCGACGACCGTGACGTCGGCCTCCGTGATCGTGTCGAGTTCGCCGCGGTAGACGTACTGCTGGACCATCTCCGTGGTGGGGATGTTCGAGTTGCCCGAAGCCGAGAAATCGTGCTCGCTTGGAGTGTCGTTGGGGAAGGTGCCGTCCGGTTCGAGCGCGGGCGCGGCACCCAGACTCAGCATATAGCGGTAGCTGGCCAGCGAAAGCCCCTGCGCCTTGACGTAGACGATCTGTCCCAGCGGATAGTTGACGTAGTTGTCGTTCATGAGGCGCAGCTCGATGGCCTGTTCGCCGTCGTAGATGTAGAGCGACTTGTAGACGTTGCCCTCGGCGTCGGACGAGATGACCTTGCCCTTGATGACGACGTCGTCCTCGATCACCACACGGCGGCCGAGACCGTTGGCGTCATGGCCCCATTTCTCGTAGAATTTCGCTTTCAGGTCCTTGATCGAAATGATCTCGGCGCCCGTCTCCGTGAAGTCCTTGTCCGTGTAGACCTTTGCCGGCGCCGGATTGTCGAAATCGTTGTAGCAACCGGCCAGAACGATTCCGACGGCGAGCGTCAGGGCTATTTTCAGGATGTTGTTCATAATTCTTGCTCTTTAATTCGTTTGTTTTCATGTGCCATTTCCCGCCTCGGCATATCCCGGACTTCGTTCGGCTCTGCGCTCGGCTTGACGAAATGGTCAGCCGTTAGAAACGGAAATAGACGTTCAGGTAATAGGTCGTCCCGAACATGTAGAAATATTTCGGATCGAACCGTTCGTAGGAGGTCACCAGACTGGTGTTCGACTCGTCGGCCTTGATCTTGTTCAGACGCATCTGCTCGTAGCCGCCCGTCTTGATATCCTGATTGTTGAGGATGTTCTTCACTTCGAGGCTGAAACCGAGCGTGTAGTTGCGCTTGATGTACCAGTTCTTGCCGAGGCTGGCATTGAGCACGAAGGCCGAGTCGAATTTCTCCTGTGCGCGCATCGTGCGGATCATCTCGGCAGTCTCGGCGTTGGTCGCTCCGGCGCGCAGTACCTCGTCGGTGCGGAACAGCGGGTTCATCGACAGGTAGTTGTTGTCGTAGAAATTCAGGTCGGCCGATGCGAACCAGTTGTTGTCGCTGCGGTACGACAGGCCGACGTTGACGGCCGTCTGCGGCGTGCTCTCCACGCGCATGTCCTTCCAGTAGACGATGCTGCTGTCGACGTCCGAGAGGATTTTCGAACTGTTGTCGGCCAGCTGTACGAACGTGGGGTTCGAGTCGTAGGTGTACTGCCCGACGCTTACCGCCCCGTTCAGGCTGAGACCCATGTAGAGCGGAACGGTCATACCGAATTCCAGACCGAAGAACTTCTTGTCGATGCCGCTGATGGCGAAGTTGACGAACGTCGATTGCAGGTCGTCGTAGTAGGAGATGATGTCGGTCTGGTCGTGGATCATGGTGTAGTAACCCGACAGACGCGCCTTGATGCCGCGGTAGCTGAGGTTGTACGATGCGTCGACGCCCCAGATTTTCTCGGCTTTGAGACCCGGCGTCACCTCGTTGCGCGTACGCGGCGAGATGAAGGAGTTCTGGAACGTGGGGGCATTCTGCAACGCCACGGCATTGAATTCCACGGAATGCGCCGCCGAGAAGCGGTAGGCGAGGTTCAGTTTGGCCTGATAGGTGAAGTAGTCGAGCGCCTCGGAGTTGCCGAACGAGTTGGAGGGGTAGGTGCCCTTCATGTAGCGGCCGTCGCGCCACATCGTCACCTGGCCCACTTCGCCGCCGATCGTGCCGTCCAGTCCGGCGATGTTGAAGTTGTACATCGCCCATAGTTTGGCCTGACGGATGTTGGCGTAGTAGTCGTAACCGAACTTGTCACCCTCCTCCACGCGGCGGGCGTGGCCGTGCTCGTAGTAGTAGTGGAGGTCGTTCTGCTTCTCTTCCTCACCCACGAAGTCGCGCTCGGCGAACTTGTCGATGTCCACCCAGTAGTCGCCGCCCAGCAGGTCTTTCACCTTGTCGTAGTATTCGGTGCGGTTCCAGCGGTAGAGGATGCCTGCGACGAGGCGCGAATTGTCGCGGAACGTGCGGGCGATCTGCGCCGTGAGGTTCAGGTCGAGCTGGTCGGTGTGGCGCTCCTCGATCATGTAGTTCGAGCGGTGTCCGGCGCCGTAGGTCCCTTCGTCGATCTCGCCGCGGTAGTTGGTGTCGTAGAGCCGGTCCCAGTTGATCTGACGGGTGTCGTAGCTCGTACGCCACAGCTCGGCGATCTGGGCCGCATTCGAGAACTGGTTGTTGGCCATGTAGTAGCTGGGCAGGTTGCGGTAGTAGTCGGGACGCGGGTCGGCACCGCCCTTCCACGTGAGGGCCGAGTAGCCGTTCGTACCGAAGCGGAACGAGGCCGCTGCGTCGATCTTCGTGCGGTCGTCGGGCGTGTTGGTGTAATTGACGACCATCAGCGGCTCGTGGTTGTTGCGCACGCGGGCGTTGCGTTTCTTGCCGTCCTGATAACCCCAGTTGGGATTGTAGTAGTTGTTGCCGACCAGGTCGTAGACCTCCTGCGTCGAAGCCTGCTGCGCGCCACGCTCGGTCGGAGCGCCGAGGATCGTGAACGTCAGCCGGTTGCGCTCGTTGAAGCGTTTCTCCACCGATCCGTAGTAGCCGAAGCAGTTGTAATAGATGCCGTTGACCCAGTCGTTGCCGCCCTGTCGCGTCGATACGGAGAAGGCATACGACCAGCCATTGTCGAGCAGACCGGAGGCGTAGGAGACCATCGCACGGAAACGGTACATCGAATTGCCGTTGACCAGGCTCACGCGCAGGCCCTTGCGGATCTGCGAGGCCGTGGCGTTGATGTTGGTCGTCCCGCCGATGCCGCCCAGTCCGTAGTCGGCGGCCTGCAAACCGGTGGTATTCTCCTGATTGCGCGTGGCGTCGTTCAGACCGCTCCACAGCGACCACGGCGTGTAGCCCGTCAGGGCGTCGTTGAGGCGGATGCCGTTGAAATAGACGTTGGTGTACTGCGAATCGTAACCGCGCAGGTTGAAACGCATCTCGCCGAACTTGTAGGAGGCGATGTTGTTGAAGACGTCTTTCGACGAGGAGAGCGACGAGGGCAGCGACTGCGTGTCGTTGGCCGTCTCGGTGTCGAACTCCGCGAAGATCGAGTCGTCGAACGCCTCGGTATAGACGGGTACCAGCGCGATCGAACGGACGTCTTTCGTGAGCTTGTCCACGCGAACCTTGATTTCGAGCGGTTCGTAGTCGTCGGCTTCGAACGTGAGGGTGTAGTCGCCCGAAGCCACGTCGTCGAACCGGAACCGCCCCTCGGCGTCGGAGGTCGCTTGTCGTTCGCCGGGGGTGAGGGTGATCTTCACCTGCTCGATGGCCGCGCGGTCGCCGCGAGAGACGACTTTTCCCTTGATGCCGCTGCCTTGTGCGAGGGCAGGGAGCGTCGCCATCGTCAGAAGCAATGTGAGTAAATGCTTTATTTTCATAATGAATCGATTTATTTGGCAATGTAGATGAATACCGGCAGGTGGTCCGAGAATCCGCCCTGGAAATTGTTGCCTACGAAGGTACGCAGCGGATAACCCTTATACTGCCCCTCCTGCTGGATGAGGTAGGAGGGTTTGAAGATATTGCCGTAGAATTTGGTCTTTTTGTACGGGTCCTTGACGAGTTTCAGTTTGCCGGCGGAACCGGTAGCGAGGTTCTCCGAAACGACGATATTGTCGAAGAGGTTCCATGCGTCGCGGTAGGCGAGCGTTCCCAGACCGGCTTTGAGCATGTCGGCGAAGGGCGTGTAGAAATCGCCCGGCTGCAACTCCTTGATCTTGGCCTTGGCGCCCAGATGGACTTCGACGCTCTCGTCGGTCGGATCGTCGTTGAAGTCGCCCATGGCCACGATCTTGGTGGCGGGGTTGACTTTGAGCACCGAGTCGGCGATCGCACGCATCTGTTCGGCCGCGGCGTTGCGCTTGAAGGCCGATGCCGCCTGCCCGCCCAGCCGCGAGGGCCAGTGCGCGACCATGAAGAGGAAGGGCTCGTCGTCGATCGTTCCCCACATCGTCACGATGCCGCGTGTGCGCCAGTTGGGCAGCGAGGCGATCCGCACGGGGATGTCGGCGCTGCCTTCGAGTTTGAAGACATCCGGACGGTAGAGGAACGCCACGTCCACGCCGCGCAGGTCGGGCGAGTCGTAGTGGCAGATCGCATAACGTGCCGGAAGGAGCTTGCGCGTCGATGCGATGTCTTCCAGGATCGAACGGTTCTCGATCTCCGAGACGCCGATCACCGCCGGATAGTTGCGGTCGATGGCGGCGATGTCGAACAACACGCGCTCCATGTTGCGGAGTTTCTTGTCGTACTTGGCCGTATTCCACCGCTTCGCACCGTCGGGAAGGAACTCTTCGTCGTTGGTTTCGGGGTCGTCGATGGTGTCGAAGAAGTTCTCCATGTTGTAGAACATGATCTTGTGGGGCTTCTGCGCGAAGCACATCACCATGACTGACGCCAGCACCGCTGTGATTATCAGTTTCTTTCTCATGATTCGAATTGTTGAATTTCATTCTTCGTTTTCTCGTCCCGGCATGGCTCGGACGGCGTCCGGCTCTGCGCTCGGCTTGTCGAAAACGCGGTTAAAATCCCCATTGTTCGGGGCTGTTCTGTGCCTTGACCGAGGCGTCGGCGTCGGGGAAGAAGGTAAATCCCGTCTCTTTCTCGATCTCCGCCACGCTGCGGCAAAGTTGCCTGCCGAGCTGCTGTCCGTTTTCGTTGGCGACCCAGAATCCGATGGCTTTCAGTTCCGAGGCCTTGCAGTCGGCGATCCGCTTGCCGGTCGCGCCGTCGCGCGTGCGCAACAGCACCTTGAAGTAGTTCGTGGGAACCGGACAGACGTTTCCGGCCTTGTCTTTCGTCGATTCGTCGAGGTTGGCGAAATAACATCCCGTGACGACGTAGAGCGTATCCGGGCAGACGTAACTGCGGACTTTCGCTTCGAGCGCTGCCCACATGTTCTGGTTGAACTGGCCGCGCTGCGGCGTCATGTTCGATGCGTAGAACGTCTGCTTGTTCATCTCCTCGACGGTCGTGCGGTCTTTCGACGGAATCTGGTGACCGCGATTGTAGACGTTGCCGTTCTGATAACCGCCCAGCCAGAGTGCAGGCTGGTACTGCTGCGGAATCTTCGGATCGGGCGCCCATGCTTCGCTGCGATCCAGCGATCCGATGTACGAAGCGTGCAGCGGATAGGCCACCCAATGCGCCACGCGCAGTTTCTTGTCGAAGCAGAGCGAGTAGTTGCGCACGGTTTTCAGGTTCATCTTGGCATAGTGGGCCGCATAGATATAGTCTGTCTCCTCCTTGCCGGCAGGCAGCTCGGGCCACTGTTTCGGCGTGTCGTAGGGATTGTCGGTCGCATTGGGCGCCAGCTGCGTCAGCTCGAAGTCGTAGGGTGCCGAACCGTCGTCGAAAGCGATCGTGAAAGTCGCTATGCGGCTTTGCGCCGAGGCGTTGGCCTTGTAGTAGAAGAACAGCAGGTTCTCGCCGCTGTCGACCGTCCCTTGCCGCTGCCGCCCTGCGGCCGAAAAGTCGCGGGCGCTCAGCGAAAGCCAGTCGCCGCTGGTGATCGTAGCCGTGTAGTTCAGCTGTCCGCTGCCGGAGACCTCGACGATCACGCGCAGCGAAGCGGTCTCCTCGCCGCTTGCGATCTGGCCGCCGACGATCGACGACCGTTCCAGTTCGCACGACTCCACACGGGCTGTCGCCGCATCGCCGTCGCTGTCGCCGCAGGCGGCGAAAAATACTGCGACGGCCGCGACCGCGAGTCGGAGCCACTGTCGGAGGAGGTGTGTCTGCATAGTCATTCGAAACGGATAGGAATCGCCGGCGGCGTTACCCGCCGGCGATCGTTGTCAACTCAGTTTTTCTTGAAGAAGCAGAATCCTTTGCCGTAGGATGCTTGTACATAAGGGCGCAGGAACCGGCTCGATGCGCTGTTTGCGCACATCATATAGATGGCGGGGTAGTTGAATGCCTGTCCGTCTACCGTTCCCGATGCGTTCGTCGTGGCGATTACGCCACTGGCATCCTCCGTGAATGTCCAGGGCTGTGCCGGAGCATCGGCCAAAACGAGTCCCTGTTTGGGCTTTCCGTTGTCGATAATGCCCGTACCGATCAGGTATTTGTCGCCCTGCTTGATGTTGAATCCATCGGCTACGGCTTCGAACGTGAATTCGATAGCTGTATAATTACCGCTTGTCAGCGACAGTGTCTTTTTGGTTTCGTCATACGTGTAAGCGGCGGTGAATCCTTGACCGTAATCGGTGAATCCCGTAACCAGTTGAAGACCGTAAGTTCCGCCCGGCTCGCAGCCGATGAAACCCGTCATGCCGTTGACGAGCTCGGCCACTTTCGTGATCTTGTCGTAGGTATCGCCTGCTGGTTCCGAACCGCCGGCGGCAGCCTGCGTGACGGCGACGGTCTTCGCTGCGACTTTGGTCGCGCCGCCGTCGTTGGTCAGATAGACCGTGACCGTGGCGTTGCGTGCGCTGCCGGTGTTCTCGGTCGGGGTGACCGTGACGGTCGTGCCCGCTACCGATGCGGCGAAGTTGGCCGGGTCGGAGGACGAGGCGCCTACCGTGTAACCGTCGGCGTTGGCCACGGTGCAAGCGATCGTCTTGGCCTGATCCTTCGCCGCGAACGACAGCGAGGTCGGATTGACGCTCAGCGTGGGCTGCACGGGCGTGCTGCCGCCTCCCTCGCCGTAGAAGAGTTCGATCTTGGCGAACTGGCAATTGTTTTTCGTGACGGTGATGCGGTAGGAGGTGCCTGCTGTCGTACCGTTCAGTTCATAAGTTGCCGTGCCCTGTCCGACTACTTGCGACAGGCCGCCGGCGATGTCGGCGCCCGCCGTATCCGTGATGGAGGCTTCGCTGGAAGACGATGCGCCGCTGGCACCGGTCAGGATGACCTTCGAGAGCGCCTTGCCGCTGATGGCGGGCAGTTCGATGTAGGCACCGGCCTTGCCGATGTAGAAGGATTCGTATTCGGAACCGGCGTTGTAGTTGTTGTAGAACCAGTAGAACTTGCCGTCGGCGCTGGCCTTGATATGATAGGTGTAGCCGTCGATGGTATAGGTGCCCTCCGTTGCGGACGAGGAGTCGTCCTTGTCGTGGTAGGGGAATGCGGGTGTCGCCATGTCCTTTCCGCGCGAGAAATCGAGCACGATGTGCGCCGGATCCGCGGGTTCGGGATCCGTGCCGCCCTCGGCGAAGGCGGCTGCATCGGTCATGTTGCGCGGACAAAGCTGTACGGCGCCTTTATAGAGGGAGACATAACCGGTCAGATCGCCCGTTTTCGAAGCCGCGTATTGCTTGCCTGCGAATCCGGCGGCGTCCTGTGTCACGTAGACGGTCAGATCGGACGAACCGACCTTGAACGTGGTGGTACCCACAGCCCAATTACCGGCCGTTGCGGGCGAAGTGACGTTCTTGACCGTGACGAGCATGCCCTGATAATCGATCAGATTGTCGATCGACGTGAGCGGGACAGGGGTGAGTTGCGCCTTGCCGATTACTTCGGCCGTCAGCCATGTGGCTGCATCGCTCGATTCGCAGGTTACCTCGTAGCAGTTCGAGAAATTAGCCACTTTGGCCAATCCTTTCACAAGCGTGAAACGAACCTTGTCGCCCGACTTGAACGGGAATGCTGGATCTTTGGGATTGGTGTATTGGCCGCTGCTGAACAGCAGGATACCGTTCTTGGCTTGTGTCGCGCCTTCGGTCATTACCATCAGGTTATTGGCCGAAACATTGCCGCCGTCGACGTCGGTTACGACGACCGCTTCGAGCGTGCGATTGTTTTCGGCGTCGATCACGAGCTTGTCCTTGCCCGTAACCGTTTCGGCGAGCCGGTAGAGTTCGTTCACCGTGATCGCTTCGCCCGGCGTGGGTTCGGGTTCTTCGCTGCCTTCGCCCAGATCGACTTCGGTGCCGCCTTCGCCTTCGGCGAGCGTCACGTCGTCGATAGCGAATACCGATGCTTCATCGACTGCATATTTCACGTAGAGATAGGCCGCTTTGTTTTTCAGCTTGAATTTCGAGGTGGCGAATACCCAGAACTCGTCGGCCTGTGCATAGGTGTACTTGACTGTCGTCCAGCTGGTGCCGTCGGCACTCAGAGCGAGGTGGAATTTCTCCGGTTTGAACTCGTTGTCGTAGAGACCGGCATCATAGTCGATCGTTTTCGAATATTGTGCACCGAAGGTGAGTTGCAGATCCTGTGCTCCGTCGAGTTTGATCTTGTTGATGATTAAGGCGGGATTGTTCGTTCCGAAGAACGCTTTGTTCTTGCCCGAAGCACCGTCGTAGCCGGCGCTGAGTTTTCCGCTGGTGCGGATCGACATTTTGCCCTCGCCGGTGTAGGAGACTTCGCCTGCACCCGAACCGGTTTTCGCCCAGCCCGTATAGTCGGCGATAAGCGGTTTGTCCGATACGTCGGCCGTACCGAAGGATTCATAGTAGATCGCGTCGCCCGGCGTCGGGTCGGGATCCGTACCCCCCCCCTGATCCGTGCTTAGAGCCGCGATATCGGCCTTTTTGGTCGGGATGAGCTGTGCGTTTTCGCGATAGGTTTCGGCCACGCCGTAGATCGTGCCGGTCTTGTCGGCCACGTACATGTCGGCGAATCCGGTGGCGAACTGCGCCTTGTTCATGTAGACGGTCAGTGTCTTGCCCGAAGCGTCGTTGAGTGTTACCGACTGGCTTTCGGTTGCCGTCCACGGCTTGCCGACGAACGACTGGGCGGGCGTCATGTTGTTCAGTTTCACGTACTGCGCCTGATAGTCGCCCGTATTGAATTTTTCGACCGAAAGCGACGGAACGACCAGCTCGACCTCTTCGTCGCCTACGGTGACGACGACGTCGGTCAGCTGGCGCACGTTGTTGAATGCGTAGTATTTCGCGTCTTCGAGATTGAGCGTGACCTTACGGCCTGCGGGATACTTCGTTACGGGGTCGTTGGCCATGGCGAAATCGGCACCGTAGAGAACGATGGCCGACCGTTCGAGGCCGTTGTTGTCGCCCACGTAGAGTTTGCGGTTGTTGTTGCCCGCCGCGTCGTTGGCCAGGATGACCGCCTCGATCGTCGACTCGCTGTATTGGAGCGGCATGGCCTTGTCCGAGCCGACGGCGCCGCTCAGGTCGCTGTTGCCCAGAATATACTCGACCAGTTTGCCGACGGCGCCGACCGTCGGGGGAACGTAGTTGCCCTGCGTGACGGTCAGGTATTTCCGGTAGAGTTCGCCGTAGCTGTTGCTCAGCGTGAAAATCAGACGGCCCATGTGGGGCTGCGCCGATTCGCCGACGGTGATCTTGACCGTACCGTCGCCGTTGTAGATGCCCTCGGAGACCTCGTTGCCGGAGACTTTGAAATACATCCACTCCTTTTGGGTCTCTTCGTCCTCGTAGGCGACCGTCCATTGACGGTTGCTCCTCACCGTAACGGTCGCGTCTTCGGTAGCCGTTCCGGTGAAGGCGACGGCCTCCTCCGATAGTTCCAGCGTGGGAGCCTGTTTGTCGACATCGTCGTCCACACATGCTGTGAACGCCCCGGCGGCGATCGCCAGCATCGTGTAAAACGATGTTTTCCAAATGTTTAATTGCTTCATAATGAATTTGAATTAAGTGTGAATATGATTTTATGGCTTTTCGTATCCGTTTTATAAAGTGGATTTTCAATCAAAGTTATGGTCTTTTATCGGAATAACCAATTAAAAATCGATATATTTTTAGCTGAAAGTATGAAAAAGTGTAATGTTTTTTGGCTCTTTCCGGACGGATTTTTCTTTTCAGGCGGAAACAAAGCGGATGCCGACCCGTCGGGAAAGGGGTCGGCATCGCAGACGGTCGTATATTTTCTTAGCGGATGCGGTCCATTGAACGGATCATCAGTTCGTCCCGGAAAATGGCACGGACGGCCAGATAGGTGAAGATCATGGCGATGAGCGGCAGCACCAGTGGCAGTTTGACGCTCTGGGCGTGGAATTCGAACGAAGAGAAGAGGCGGTAGCTGAGAAAATAGTAGATGCCCATTACGATCTGTGCGCCCAGCAGCAGGATCATCTCCACCACGCCGAGCCGGAATTGCAGCATACGGCGCTTGAACAGGAAGATCGTCGTCAGCGGCAGCACCAACGCCAATGCCAGCAGGATGCCCATGTAGAGGGTCGATTGCACGGTTTCGCCGTCCGCCGTCCGCAGTCCGAAGGCGTAAAGGCGGAACTCTTCGCCGCCGCTGGCGAACGAGGCCAGGGGCAGGAACGCGGCGCAGGCTACCAGGCCTGCGGCCAGAAGCAGATAGAGTGTCTGAATACGTTGTATCATAATCGTCTGTTTGTCAGATATTCTTGTCGATCAGGTATTTGTTGCGGTCGGAGGCGTTGCGGTCGATCAGCTCGCCCAGGAAACCGGCCAGGAAAAACTGCACGCCGAGGATGACCAGAAGCATCGAAAGGTAGAAGAGCGGCTGCTCGGTGACGGCCCGCAGCGGCAGGCCGTGCGCCTGCTTGTAGAGCTTGGCGGCGATGATCCAGATCGTCGAGCAGCCGCCCAGCAGGAACATGAGCGTCCCCAACCCGCCGAAAAAGTACATCGGCGACCGGCCGAAATGCGAAAGGAACGAGACCGTAATCAGGTCCAGGTAGCCCTTGACCATGCGTTCCATGCCGAACTTCGAGGAGCCGTATTTGCGCGCCCTGTGGCAGACTACCTTCTCGCCGATGCGGCGGAATCCGGCCTCCTTGGCCAGGATCGGGATGTAGCGGTGCATCTCGCCGTAGACTTCGATCGACTTGACCACCTTGCGGCGGTAGGCTTTCAGTCCGCAGTTGAAGTCGTGGAGTTTGATGCCCGAGACGGTGCGCGCCGTCCAGTTGAAGAATTTGCTGGGCCAGCGTTTGCCGATCGGGTCGTGACGTTTGAGTTTCCATCCCGAAACCATGTCGTAGCCCTCTTCGAGGATCATGCGGCGCATGTCGGGAATTTCGTCGGGCGAGTCCTGCAAGTCGGCGTCCATCGTGAAGACCACGTCGCCTTCGGCGGCGGCGAATCCGCAGTAGAGTGCGGCCGACTTGCCGTAGTTGCGGGCGAACCCGATCGCCCGCAGGGCGGGATAGTGTTCTTTGAGGCGTTCGAGCGTCTCCCACGAGCCGTCGGTCGAGCCGTCGTCGACGAAGACGATTTCGTAAGAGAGGCCGTTTTCGCGTGCTACGCGGTCGATCCAGGCCGTCAGTTCGGGGAGCGACTCCTCCTCGTTGTAGAGCGGCACGACCACCGAGATGTCCAATCGCTTCTCCATCCGGTTACTCCTCCGTATTGTTGTCGAATCGTTGCCGGGGCTGTGCGAGGGCGGCGAGCACCAGTCCGAACAGCAGGCCGAGCAGGGCTTGTCCGGCGACCGACGAGAAGGTGATCCAAAGAGGCGACTGCACCATCAGGGCCATTTGGGAGATCATTTCGCCGGTATACAACCCCGTTTTCGAGAGAAGCGCGAACGATTGTTCGTAGAGTTCGGCATATTTGTCCGTGAAGAGGATGCGGCTGGCCAAGATCGTATAGGCGGCGTTGATAACGCCCACGAAGAGCGCCATGGCGACGATGAATCCCAACCGCCTGCCGTATCCGTACTCCTCCTCGCGTGTCGAGCGGGATGTCGCCCGTTTGCGTGTGTAGTATAAGAGCAGCCCGATGTAGAGGGCCAGTCCGATGAGTCCGAAAAATCCCGCTCCCGTGGCGTCTCCCAGCAACGAGCAGACGGCCGATGCGCCGCCGATGACGGCACCGTACTTCGCGGCGTCGTTCCAAAAATTCGTCTGGTTCATATTGAATTGGATCGTGTCATTATGTCCGTCAGTTGAGTTCCGCCGCACCCTGCCGCACGATTTCGGGCTCTTCCTGCGTGAGGTCGACCACCGTGGTGGGCACGATCGAACCGTATCCCCCGTCCACGACCAGCGCCACTTCGCGGCCGTAACGTTCGTGGATCAGTTCGGGGTCGGTCATGTACTCCGCGTCGTCGTCGCTTTTGAGCGATGCGGTGATGAGCGGGCACCCCAGCTGTTCGACGATCGCCCGCGGAATCGCATTGTCGGGGATGCGCACGCCGATCGTCTTGCGGCGTTGCAGCGCCTTGTCGGGCATCCGCGACGATGCGTCGAGCAGGAAGGTGATCGCTCCCGGCAGATTGCGTTTGAGAATCTTGAACGCGGCGTTGTCCACCCGGCAGTATTCCGCCGCCCGCGAGATGCCGTCGCAGATGATGCTCAACTCACCGGTCTGTTTGCCGCTGAGTTGGCGCAGTCGTTCCAGGCCGCGCGCCGAGCGGAGCGAACAGCCGTAGGCGTAGACCGAATCGGTGGGGTAAACGACCACGCCGTCGCGCTCCAAGGCTTCGACGACACGCCGTATCTCCCGTTCGGCGGGATTCTGAGGATAGATGCGCAGGATCATACGTCGGCAAAGATACGAAAAGTCGAGCGCAGAAGCAAGCGTTAGCTTGATTATGCCGAGA
>ERZ825525.1330-NODE-1330-length-22408-cov-3.693464_pt1 | contig 22408 bp, 20 predicted proteins | sample MGYA00519930_ERZ825525 | MGnify/ENA primary metagenome ERZ825525 (study PRJEB31778, sample SAMEA3449203) | human gut metagenome | biome: human gut; feature: human-associated habitat; material: faeces | place: United Kingdom | collected 2010/2012 ... | reverse complement strand
GGGCCGACCCCGTCACCGGCTGCAGCCCCAACTTCTGGCTGCGAGCCATGGGCTGGTTCATGGTGGCGATGGTAGATGTGCTGGAGCGGATGGACGAGCAGCTGTACAACGAGTACCGCGGCATCATGGCACAGCTCCGCCAGACCATTGAGGATGTGCACAAGTTCCAGGACGAGGAGACCGGCATGTTCTGGCAGGTGATGGATCACCCCGGCGTGGAGGGCAACTACCTTGAGACCAGCGGCACTGCCCTGTTCGCCTATGCGGTGCTCAAGGGCGTGCGCCTGGGCTACCTGCCCAAGCGGATGGCTGCCTGGGCTGAGAAAGCCTTCTACGGCACCTGTGACAGGTACCTCTCCAAGAACCCGGACGGCAGCCTGCAGCTGGATGGCATCTGCCTGGTGGCAGGTCTGGGCGGCAAGGACCACCGCGACGGCTCCCTGGCCTACTACTTCAGTGAGCCTGTGGTCTGCAACGATGCCAAGGGCGTAGGCCCCCTGGTGCTGGCCTACACCGAGATGATCGCCCGCAAGTAATACACGATACAGCAAAAAACGAACCGCCATGGTGACAGATGCCATGGCGGTTCGCTTTTACACTTTTTTCTTCGAGCACCCATCGTCCGGGTGCACATTCAGTATACCCGGACAGGTGCCCCCTGTAAAAGGTATCTTTTGTATTGCTGTGATATGTTTTTTGTATGGCTCACACTTCCGTGTGGGAGGCCGCGCTGTTGTCCTCATTTTCCTCATCGAGGTCCGGGCCGGTGCCCTCGTCCAGATCAAGGCGCAGGCGGTCGCTCTCCGCATCATTCAGGCCCCGCTCCTGCCGGGCATCGTATTCGATCCAGAACTCCTCCCGGTGCAGGGCAAAATCAAAGGCTGCCATCAGGCAGGCCCCGCCAAAGGCGCTGACCATCAGCACGATGCAGAGGAGCACCGAGAGAAAATCGTACTTCCAGCGCTGGGGCCTTGCGGCAAAATACAGCACCTCGCACCCCAGCAGGATCAGCCCTGCCGCCGGAGCGATCTTCAGCGCAAGGTCCCAGTTGAAATGCGGCACAAAGAAATAGCAGAGGAACAGCACGCCGCAGGCGATCAGGCAGACTCCCAGCGTCAGGGTGCCCACCCGGCGCACCGGGGCGTTTTCCGGGGCCTTGAAGGCCGGGGTCTCTGCTGTGTTATTCTTCTTCTCGTCCATCGTCTTCATCCTCCGGGTCAAGGGTCACCTCACCGGTCGTATCCGGCTCTGCCTTGCGGGCAAAGCGATCCAGCAGGCTGGGCATCTTCTTTTCGGGCTGATACTCCTGAAAATCGGTTTCCTCCGGGGCGGCGGCTTCCGGGGCAGCTTTCTTTGCCCTGGGCCCACGCACCAGCCAGATGCCGCACAGGATCAGTGCCACGCAGAGCACCACCTCGGGCAATTGATCCATCACCAGATAGATGGCCCGCCACACCGGAGCCTTCTGGCCCCAGCGCCACAGGATATCGCCCAGCGTGTTCATAATGATCTGCTCGTAGGCGATCAGCGCACCGGTGGCGATCAGGCACCAGCCCACCAGCTTGTGGCTGTCCATCATCATCCGTGCAAGGCGCTTGTCCTGCGGATCGAAGTGGACCAGATAATCGTCCTCCGGGGCGGTGCCCATGCTGATCTGGGCACGCAGGTTGAAGGTGTCGAAAAAGCTGTACATGAACACCACCAGCAGCGCAAACGCGATGGGCGGGATCAGCATGGCTGCCATGCTGATGGCAGCCGCCATCAGCACCAGCGAAAGGCCGCGCTTCATATATCCCTGATACATCTGGCCCGCGCCCGGGATAAAGGCGAACAGCAGGGTCAGGATGCCATTTTTCTTCATAATCGTTCCCTCATTTCTCTGTATTCGGGGTGTTGCCCGCGATCTTATCGGTCACATCCGTGAGCAGCTTGTGGAGCAAAGAGGAGCTTTCGCCGGCATAGCGGCGGTCCTGTTTTGTCTCCATGGGTCTCCCCAGCTGTTCCGGCGCGGCCTGCGGTCGGTCGTCCTCAATGGGGCGGTATTGCGGGGTGTTCTCCGGGGCCGGGTCATTCTGGCCGGGTTCCCAGAGCTGGCTCTGGTCGGTCTCCAGCACGGTCTCCCGCCCGGCACCATACTGGATGATCTGCTGCAGCGCCCCGCTCCGCCACAGGGTCAGGGCCAGCACAGCGGCCACACCGGCCACGGCAGCCCTGCCATAGGTATTCTGCATCAGGCGGGCCCAGATCGTGCCCATCACCGCGCCCTGCACACTCCTTGGCGGTGTTTCCAGTGCGTCGGCGGTCAAAAGGGCCGTGTAGCGGTCCATGCACTGGTCACAATAAGAGAGGTGTTCGGCGGCTTCCAGCCTGCCCAGCTCATCCAGCTGGCCGTCCATCATGGCCCGGAAGCCCGCATCGGTCATGCAGCCATCTTCACGAAACAATTCCATCTTCGCTCCTCCTTTCCTGACGGATCTGCTCCGCCAGCATTTTCTTTGCCCGGTAGATCTGCGCCTCCACCGTCTTTTGGGGCCTGCCGCAGAGGGCTGCCGCCTCGGCGGCGGTGCGGCCCTCCAGCAGCATCAGGCGGCAGGGGGTGCGGTACGGCTCCCGCATCCCCAGGATCTTCTCGGTCAGGGTCTCCTCGCTCATGGCATCCAGCACCTGCTGCTCCGGGTCGGAGCCGGGCGGCGCGCCTTCCAGTGCAAGGATATCATCTCCCGGGGTGTTCACCCGGCGCACCCACGCACTGCGCAGGTAGTCCTTGGCTTTGTTGGAAGCGATACGCGCCAGCCACTGCTTTTCGTACCCGGGCGGGCAGCGATCAATGGCCCGCCATGCGGCCAGAAAAGTCTCCTGTGCCAGATCCTGGGCATCGCCCTCGTCCGGCACCAGCTGGTGGCAGACCGTGTAGACCAGCCCCTGATACTGCCGCACCAGCGCATTGAATTCCAGTGTTGTCAACGGTCCGCATCCCTCCTTTCCTGCCGCTCTGTAATTGAATACGAAACAGAGCGCGGTTTTCCTGCAAAAATTTTGAAAAATAAAAACGGATAAACCTCTCCGGCATTGCGCTGCTTGGCTCCCCTATCAGGGGCAACAACAACGACCGCCGCCAGTGGCGGAAACAGGGAGGAGTTGTTGGGGCCGCGGCCAGCAATCCACAAGTGCATTGCACGAAGTGGATGCTGGGAGCCGCAACCTGTCATTGGCGCAAAGCGCCTGAGAGGTTCTTCTTTTGCAAAACTTCAAGTTATGCTATACTGTTATTATACTATAAGAAGGAGGCGTTTTCCATGGGGGGAAGCACCAAACAGGCCCTGCTGCAGGCGCTTTCGGCGGCAGAGGGAGCCTATATCTCAGGCCAGCAGCTGGCCGAAGCGCTGGGCGTGAGCCGCGCGGCTGTCCACAAGGCGGCACAGGCGCTTTCGGCCCAGGGATACGCGCTGGATTCCGCCCCGCGCCGGGGCTACCGGCTGGCAGGCGGTGACCCCTTCTGCGCCGAAGCAGTGGGGCCCTATCCCGCCCCCGTTCACATCTACGACACGCTGCAAAGCTCCAACCTGACGGCCAAGCAGCTGGCACTGGGCGGTGCACCCCACGGCACGCTGGTGCTCACGGCCCACCAGCAGGCGGGGCGCGGGCGGCTGGGGCGGCGGTTTGAAAGCCCTGCCGGGAAGGGGGTCTACCTCTCCCTCATCCTGCGGCCCGCCCTCTCTGCTGCCGATGCCCAAAGCGCGACCATCAGTGCGGCGGTGGCCGTGGCCCGGGCTGTCAAGGCCCTGTGCGGGCTGGAACTGGGCATCAAATGGGTGAACGACCTTTACTATCAGGGCCGCAAAGTCTGCGGCATCCTGACCGAAGCCGGAACCGACATGGAGAGCGGCCAGCTGGAATGGCTGGTGGTGGGCATCGGCCTCAACCTGACCACCTCCCCTGCCGACTGGCCCGAGGAGCTGGCCCGCACGGCAGGCAGCCTTTACCCCGGCGGGCCCGCACCCGTGAGCCGGGCGGTGCTGGCCGGGGCCATTGCCCGGGAGCTGCTCTCCCTCTGCCCGGCCTTCGACTGTCTGGACGAGTACCGGGCCCGCTGTTTTGTGCCGGGCCACTGGGTCACCGTCTGCACCGGGGCCGAGACCTATGCCGCAAAGGCCCTTTCCATTGACGATGCGGGCCGTCTGGTGGTGGAGCGCGAGGGCGGCAGGCAGATTGCCCTGCAGCACGGCGAGGTCAGCATCCGGCCGACAAGGACAGGGTGAGTCATTTTTCCGATTGTATTTTATCGATCGGATGTCTTTAACAGAAGTTTGCGCACTGCTGACCGTCATCATCGGTTTGCTGACGTTGATGGTCACCGTTGTCAAAGCCGCATTTGATGCTGGCCGGAAAATTTCTAACAAAGAACACGAAAAAAATTCCCAGTCAGGTGAAAGGATTCCTCATTTTTTGCATTATAGGAAGTAGAAGAGTATAAGCCCCCATACCACCCAGCCGGGAGACCGGCGCAAGGAAAGTGAGGAATCTCCTATGAAGAAACGACTACTCAGCCTGTTGGTGGCAATCAGTATGGTGCTGACGTTCCTGCCCGTGTCGGCCCTGACCGCAGCAGCAGCGGAGGATAGCAGCAACGGCGAACTTAAAATCGGACAAAACTGTTATCCTGTTCTGGATAATATCCCTCACCAAACAGTCAACGGGCATGATATCTACACTGGTGATGGCTGGACTTACGATGCCGATGAAAATTGTAAAATTCTGACCCTGTGCCCCAGTGCGCCAACAAACTATGATTTTTTTGCCATTCACGTAGGGCACTCCATCACAACCGACTGTAACCTGGTAATTGGCGAAAATGCAACCGTTACGGATGGAAATTTTATGACCTCTGTTACGAACAATGGCACTATCAAAGGCGGCATTTTTAAGGATGCTGTTACAAACCATGGCACAATAATCGGTGGCCGTTTTTTCTCTTCGGTCACCAATGAATCGGATGGCATCATTGAAAATGGTCAGTTTGGTGATTGGGCTTCTTCGCGCACCGTTACAAACAATGGCGGCACGATCAACGGCGGCACTTTCAAAGATGAGCTAACCGGAAGTGGCATAGAACCGGGTTATACCCTCACAGCAATAAACCCCATCGATTTTATCGATGTTTCGGTCAATGGGTATCGCAATTCATGCTATATCATCCCGAATCAAACATATCATGCTTCTGTCAGAATTGTTTATGTTTTTGACCATACTAGTGGTAGTTCATCACTCCCACCACTTGTTGTAACCATTGATAGTGCGCAGCACATGCTTCTTTCCGACTGGTGTGTGAGTGATCTCAAGATTGAGTTCGAGGATATCCGCGGAGTTTATGAAGTCACCTTCACCGCACCGCCTGCAAACGGCTCAACCGTAACCATCAGCCCGCTGACCCGGCTGGTGATTGAGAAAAGCGGTTACCCTGCCGTGGCACAGGATTGGAACGGCAACCGGGCGAATTATACCGGCGATGGTTGGAAGTTTGAAAACAACAGCCTGATTTTGGAGCCTACCGCCGAGAAAAGCTATGACTTTACCAGCCCCGACCTGAACCCCCATAGGGTGGCGGTGAACTGCTCGGTTGCGGTGAACAGCAACGCCACCATCACCAACGGCATTTTCCTGAAAGAAGTTACCGGCAGCGCCCTGAACGGCGTGTTCCTGAAAGTTCCCAATGGCTACGAGAACAGCGCCAAGAAAATTACCGTTTCTGATAACGGAAAAATCACTGCGCTGAAAATGAGCGGTGATACCACTGCGCTGGACAGCGCCGCCAATGAACTTTATGTGGTCGGCCAGCCCACCGGCACCCTGTATGTGACGCTGAGCAGCGGCAAGGTACGGGAAGTACAGTTGCCCCTTACGGCTGACCTTGAGCTGCAATTGAACGACCCGGCACCCAAACCCGAACCGGAACCGGAGACCTACACCCTGAAAGTGGTGGGCGGCAGCTTTACGACCGGCGGCAGTGATGCGCTGACCAGCGGCACCGTGCCGGTGGATGCAGAAGCAAAAGTGACCCTGAACCCGGATGCCGTGCCGGAGGGCATGGTGTTCGACCAGTGGACCATCAGTGAGGAAAGCCTGCTGGGCAACCCCAATGTGGCCTACAACGCCGAAAGCTTTACCATCCCGGCCAATGCGGTGGAAAACGGCAAGACCGTTACCGTGGAAGCCCAGTACCGGGAGGCCAGCATCGAAGATGATGGCCCCGGCATTCTGGAAACGGCTGCCATGATCGGCGTTGCCGGTACTGGCGCTGCCGTGCTGGGCTACACCGGCTACATGATCGGCACCGAGCTGTACCTGAACACCGTCCTGCCTGCCGGTGCGGCCATCCCCAACAACGCCGGGGAGCTGGCCCTACTGCTGTGGGAAGCCGCCGGGACCCCGGCCCCCGCTGCTCTTCTCCCTGCCGATGCTGCCCCGGTCCAGCAGGCCCTTGCATGGGCCATCGAGAACCAGCTCCTCGCCCCGGATGCGTCTGCGGAGGATTCCGTCAGCCGCTGGGAGGTTATTCGGAGCTGGAATCAGCTGAAGGGGTAAGTGGCGAACCCTCTCAGTCAAAGCTTTCGGCTTTGCCAGCTCCCCCAAAGGGGGAGCCAAGGGCAATCCCAGATTTAGCAGCATCTGCCCTCTGTGATGTCTTGCCTCTCCCTTCGGGAGAGGGGGCATTGCGCAAGCAATGACGGAGAGGGTGAGGATGCTAACTAAACAGCGAACCCCCCGGTGCGATCTGCACTGGGGGGGTCGCTGTTATTGTTGCTTCAGGAAATATGTACCGCTTCCAGCACCCTGATGCCCTCCTGCTCCATCACGTCGCGCAGGGCCTCGAGGTAGCCGGGCTTGTCCACCTTGTTCTCAATGCAGCAGGTCAGCACGCCGTGCAGGCTGGTGACCTCCATTGCAAGGGACGCACCATCCGGCAGCACCCAGGTCTGGAAATCGGTCAGGTACGCTTCCAGCTCCGGGCTGTGCGGCAGCAGCGGGCTGCCGATGTAGCTGACCCAGAAATCTGCCGGGAAGCCGCTGATGTACTCGCCCATCTGGAACACACGCTTCTTGATCTTGAGCGCGGCCTTCTGCCGGAACACCTGATACACCCAGCCCATCTGTTCGGCCATGCGGAACAGGCGGCGCTCCGGGGTCAGGCTTTCCCGGATCTCATGGTCGAGCTGCTTTGCAAAGCTGTGGAGCCGGGCCTGCGGTTCCAGCCGCAGGGCCAGCTGAAAGGACGCAATGCAGTTGTACAGGGCATGCGGCACCCCCAGCGCCGCACGGGTGTCGGCGGCATAGCTGTACACAAGGTCATTTTTTTCCAGATACAGCTGCGCTGCCTGGCAGGTCAGCCCCATGAGGGCACTGAAGGGCTTCACGCCCTCCTTCTGCGCCAGATCCATAAGGCTTTTCCTGTCCAGCCGCAGCCGCTGAAAATGGGGCGTGCCCTCGTGGATCTGCAGCACGTCCTTCTGCATGTCGTTGGCCACCTGGCTCTCCGGGTAGCGGGCCAGCAGCTGTTCCACATCATAGGGCGGGTCAGAGGCAAGGGCCTCGCACACAAAACCGGCGTTGGAACGCAGGTTGCAGTAGAGCTTGAGCAGCAGGGTGAAAAAGGGCGCGCTGCCCCGGCCATCGGCCAGGAAGTGGAACCAGTCCAGATAGACCGTGTTCCCCTCATAGCCCAGCGAGAAGAGATAATCGTTCGTCTCCTCGGGGATCTTTGGCTGGGTGCTGCCCTGCCGCACACGGCAGGGGGCAGTGTTGGGCTCCAGACGGGCCTCCCGCTTTTCCCACACCACATGGCAGAAATAATATTCTGCCAGCGGGCGGGCCGCATCCAATGCCTGCTGCAGAAGGGCCGGGGCAACGGCCTCCTTCAGCGTGGCCTGATAGCGGCAGAGGACCTGATTTTCACGGTAGTAGTAGACGATGCCCTGAAACACCGCACGCTGCTCTGCATTCATCCGGAATTTACCCCGCGTTCTCGGCCAGATAATCGGCCAGATCGCCGATGGTCACAAAGTTGCGCAGCTCCTTTTCGGGGATGCGCAGACCAAAGGTCTCTTCCAGATCGGCCACGACGGTCAGGATCTCCATAGAGGACAGATCCAGATCATCCATCATCACGCTGTTTTCGTTGACATCCTCGGGCGAGATCTCTGCCACATCCTCCAGAATTGCCAGGATCTGAGACATGATTTCTGCTCTTTCCATCAAAAAATCTTCCTTTCCGTGAGGGATTTTTTATCGCCTGCAAGGGCGCAGTTTCAGTATGCCACGCGCCGGGCCGGTTTAGCCAGCCGGCGGGGCATTCCTGTGTTTTATAATACCTGTTTTATGGAGGAAATGCAACACACCGACCGCCCGGTTTTGCGCTTTTTTTACAATTTCCGCGCTTACCTGCGCAGCAGCTTGCCCATGGCGTTGCGGGGCAGGGGCTCGGCGCTGAACTCCACTGCCGTGATCCGCTGGTACAGCGGCAGGATACGGTTCAACCCGGTGATAAAGGCCCGGACCTCCGCCTGCTTTTCCTCGGCACAGCAGATCAGCGCGCAGATCTTTTTGCCCATCTCCCTGACCACGCACTCCTGCACCTCAGGGCAGGCGTTGAGCTTTCTTTCCAGCTCCTCGGGGCTGACGTTCTCGCCGGTGCCCAGAATGATCAGGTTCTTCTTCCGGCCCACCATGTAGTAATAGCCGTCCTCGTCCTCACGGGCCAGGTCGCCAGTGTGGAGCCAGCCGTCTTTGTCGATGATCTCGGCGGTGGCTTCGGGGTCTTTATAGTAGCCCAGCATCACACAGCCGCCCCGGATGCAGATCTCGCCGGTCTCATCCAGCTTGTACTCGCAGTGGCCGTCCGGCTTGCCCAGCGCCCGGATATGGGGCTCTGCCTGGGCGTAGTTCACCAGACCATCGCCGCAGGTCTCGGTCATGCCGTAGCACTGGGTGATGTACATGCCGTTTTCCACCAGACCCAGCAGCAGCTCGCTGTCGAACATGGCAGAGCTGCCGCAGGGGTTCCACAGGCCGTTCAGCTTATCGGCGCGGCCGCGCTTGACATCCTTGTAGATGCTCTCCATCAGCACCGGGGCCACGGCAATGGAATCGCTGTGCATCAGGCCCAGATCCCGGTAGAAATTCCGCAGGTCACTGCAAAGGTTCAGAGCCCAGCCCTTGAAGGGCCAGGAGAACAGGCAGATAAAGGTGCCCAGATGGAACAGGGGCAGGATGGCAAAGTTGCTCAGGACATCGTTTTTGTCCTCGGGCAGCTGCCGGTGCTTGAAGTCCAGCATGTGGTCGCCCATGGCAACGTGCATCTGCATCACGGTAAAGAAGTTCCGCTCTGCCAGCATCACGGCCTTGCTGCGGCCGGTGGTGCCGGAGGTGAACAGCATGACCATCAGGGCATTGGGGTCGATCTTCTTTTCCAGCCCGCCGGGCGCGGTGTCCTTCCAGACATCCATCGGCCGCAGGCGCTCCCCATACGCAGCCTCCAGCTGCTCACGGCAGCCATAGTCCACCCCATCGTTCAGGATGAGGGCAGGCTCTGCCAGCTCCAGCTCCCAGCTCAGCTCATCCCAGGTCTTTTTCTGGTTCATCGTTACCAGAACAGCCCCGGCCAGCACAGCGCCAAAGGTATTCACGCCGTACTCATAGCAGTTCCGGCTCAGCAGGACCACCCGCTTGCCCTCCACCTCCGGGATGTTCCGGGCAAACCAGGCAGCGGCGCGGCGGATATCCTGTGCATACTCGGCATAGGTCTTTTCCTTCACGGTGCCGGTGGCATCCTCTACCCAGCGGAACGCCACCCGCCCGGGGAATTCCTGCTCCATTGTCCGGGTGACAAGATCATAGACATTGTTTACCATGGTCTGCTCCTTTTTCTCCCGTTTGATTTTACTTGCGCAGCAGCTTGCCCAGCGCGTTGCGGGGCAGGGGCTCGGCGCTGCATTCTACAACGGAGATGCGCTTGTACATGGGCAGGGTGCGGTTCAGTTCGGTGACAAAAGCCTTCACCTGCTGCTGCTTGTCATCCTCACAGCAGACCACGGTGCCGATCTTCTTGCCCATCTCCTTGACGATGCACTCCTTGATGGCATCGCACTTGCCCAGCAGCTTTTCCAGCTCCTCGGGGCTGACGTTCTCGCCGCTGTCCAGAATGATGAGGTTCTTCTTGCGGCCGGTCATATAGTAGTAGCCTTCCTCGTCCACGCGGGCCAGGTCGCCGGTGTGGAGCCAGCCGTCCTTGTCGATGGTCTCGGCAGTGGCCTCGGGGTCCTTATAGTAGCCCAGCATCACGCAGCCGCCGCGGACGCAGATTTCGCCGGTCTCGTCCACCTTGACCTCACAGAAGCCGTCCGGCTTGCCCAGGGCACGCAGGTGGTCGCCCTCCTGGGTCACGTTCAGCAGGCCATAGCCGGCCAGCTCGGTCATGGAGTAGCACTGATTGATGTAGAAGCCATTCTTCACCAGATCGCTCAGAATGGCGGGATCAAGGATGGCAGAGCTGCAGCTCAGGTTCCACAGCCCGTTCAGGCGGTCGGCATGGCCGCGCTTGACCTCGTTGCAGATCATCTCCACCAGCACCGGAGGGGTAGACATGGCATCGCTGTGCATCAGGCTCATATCCCGGCGCAGGTCGCGGGCATCACAGCAGAGATTCAAGGTCCAGCCCTGTATGCCATAGACAAAGTAGCAGATGAAACCGGCCAGATGGAACATGGGCACCAGCGTAAAGTGGCTGAAGGTCTGGTCGAGGTACTGGGGTACCAGCCGCTCCTCATAATCAAGGACGGACTTCAGGCCATCGATGTACATCTGGCAGGCGGTGAAGTAGTTCTTCTCGCTCAGCATCACGCCCTTGCTGCGGCCGGTGGTGCCGGAGGTGAACATCAGCATCAGCAGACCCTCGTGGTCGATGCGGTTGACCATCTCAGCCTCAGGGGCAGCGGTCCAGGCATCCATGGGGCGGAGCCGAGCGCCGTAGAGTGCTTCCAGCTGGGCGCGGTAGCCGTAATCGATGCCGTCATTGAAGATGAGGTCCGGCTCCACCATGCCCAGCTCATACTCCAGCTCGGCCCAGGTCTTGCCCTGGTTCAGGGTCACGATGACAGCGCCTGCCATCATGGTGCCGAAAACGACCGCGCCGTACTCATAGTTGGTGCGGCTCAGGATGACGATCTTCTTGCCCTTGGGCTCGCCCAGCTCCTGCTGCAGGTAGCCGGTCGCTTTGCGGATATCCTGCACATACTGAGCGTAGGTCTTTTCCACCACCGTGTCCTTGCCCTCCACATAGCGGAACGCCACACGGTCAGCATACTTATTCTGCATCGCAGAGATCATATCAAAAACGGTCATCGGCATATTTGCCACGGTCACAACTTCGTTACAAGCCTTGTTTGCCATTATTTTACACTCCCTGTTTATTTTTGTTAAATTATTCCCTTTTGTTTCCGCCAAATGGAATCTTCTGGGCACTCTAGCCTAGAGTATACCGCATAGAGGGCTCAAATGCAAGATTTAATTGCACAAATATGCAACTTAAACTTGCAGTCAATCTGTGCACCCGGATGTAAATCCTGCCTTTTGTTGCGGGCAGGCCGTGAGTGTGGTACACTTTTCCCGGTATCCGCCCATCGTGCTTTCTCCCTGCGTTTGATTGACAGCAAGGGCAAAAAGCATTATACTTATTATAAATATCTCTAATTTTTAACATGATGCGCCAAAAATCCGGCAATTCTGCCATCCCGGGGCGGGGTGCGGCGCAGAGGAGGACCTTTTTATGGAGGGAACCAAACGCCGTGCCGCAAATTCGCTGGGCATGTTCGATCTGCTCAAGGGTGTCGGCATGCTGACCATCGTCTTTGCCCACACCGGTGAGCTTTACCCCATGGGCGATGCCAGCCACATCAACCCGCTGACCTTTTGCATGTTCGCCTACCGCGAATCCCTGATGGCGGCTTTTTACATTGCCAGCGGCTACGGCTTCCGCAAGCGCTCCATCGGCAAGTGTATCGACCAGCAGTTCAAAACGCTGCTCAAGCCTTACATCTATACCGGCATTGCCACCACCGTGTTCCATTTTATCATCCATTACAGCCTGTTCGGCAGCCTGCACAACGCCACCTACGAGACCTACAAGGTGCTGGGCGGCTTTGCACTGGGCCTGCCCCACACGGCCACCTATTTCGGCCAGCTGTTCTTCTCCTGCGGCCCCATGTGGTATCTGCTCTCGCTGATGATCGCATGGATCCTGCTGGATCTCATCCTGAATATCTTCCCGGAGCAGTACATAAACTGGGCGGTGCTGGGTACCATGCTGTTAGGCTGGGGTATCTGTATCACCTGGGAGGCTCCTTTTTGCATCGGCCAGGGCATGGTCACCGTTCCGGCTCTGTATGTGGGTTACCTTGCCAAGAAGTATAAGATCTTTGAACAGCCTCTCTCGCCCCGTCTGCGCGGCGGGATGATCGCGGCGGCGCTGGCTGTGGCCGCACTGGTGCTTCTTACCAAGAGCACCGACTGCGTCTCGATGGCCGAGTGGACCCTCGGCCCCGTGAGCATCCTGCTGGATGCCGTGACGGGCCTGGGCATCCTTTCCATCGTCATCTGGTTCCAGCGCAGGGTGGAGAACGTTGTCACCCACGCCATTCAGGCCATTGGCCGTCGTTCGCTGTTCATCTTCTGCGTCCACACTGTGGAGCTCACGGCCATTCCCTGGTATCTGATGCCCCAGAAGTTTGCGGCTCACCCGGTGCTGGGCATGGTGCTGCAGTTCACCCTTTCGCTGGGCTCCACCCTGCTCATCTGCGAACTGCTGGTGCGCCGCCGGGACCTGAAGTTCTGGCTCACCTCCCGCCGGGAGCAGAAGGCGGCGGAAGCGCCCCGCCGGCGCAGCGCCCGCGCCGAAGCGCCTGAACGTCATTTTGCGGCAAAACACTGATTTTTTGCAGAGGGTGCCCCCTCTGCTGAAGTGAAATAATATTATGAGGAGAATCCGGTTATGAACAACGCAGCTCCTGAGAACACTGCGGCTCTGCAGGAAAAGATCGCCGAGCTGGAACAGCAGCTCAAGCTTTCGGACGAAGGTGCTTCCCATCTGGCAGAGCGCTGCCTTTCCCTGGAACAGAAAGTGCAGTCCTACCTTGCGGCACACCCCCAGCGCGAGATGCATACTGACTCGCCCACTCTGCTGCAGCCGCTGCTCTATTATGATGCAGGCTTCGGCTTTTCGGAAAAGGACACCCTGACCGCGCCCGACTGCACCACCGACGAGCTGACCGGTGCCGTGACCGCGACCTTTGAGCTGCCGGTGGCCGTGCAGGCCCTGCGGTTCGACCCGGGTGAGCTGCCCTGCTGCATCACCAACCTGATCTTTTCAGACGACCGCATCATCTGCGTGCCCACCAACGGCCTGAACCTTTCCGGTGGAAGCACCCTGTTCCTGGGCGATGACCCCAACTACCGGCTGGAGGGCACCACCCACTACCCCGCCGGGATGAAGCTGGTGGTGAGCTACGGCTACTTCCCGCTGGAGACCCTGACGGACGAGCCTTTGTTCTGCGCCGTGCTGCAGGGCGTGCAGCAGCTCCAGCTGCGCAAGGACAGCGAAAAACAGCATATCCAGCAGCTGGAGCAGAATGCCGCGGCCCAGCAGCAGATGGTGGCCGCCCTGCAGCAGGAGATCGCACAGCTGCACCAGAAAAACGCCGATCTGCAGGCCCGGAGCACTGCCTACGAGACCTCGCTGGAAAGCGTGTTTTCCAGTAAAAGCTGGAAGCTCACTGCTCCCATCCGCAGCCTGATGCGCCTGTTCCACCGTGGAAACTGAGAAGCGGAACGGAGGAACAGCCATGTATAACAATTACACCCCCCTGCAGCAGCGTCAGCTGGCCCTGCAGGAGTACAGCAACACCCAGAGCACCTATCTGCTGGTCTGCGCATCGGCCCGCAGCACGGCCCTGAAAGCCACCTTGACTGACCAGCTCCACCGCAAGTTCCGGCTGGTGGACCGGCTGGGCGGGGAGCTGACCGCAAGCGTGGACGGCGTGCTTCTGGCCGCCGAGGACGTGGAGCTGATGTCCACCGCCCTGATGTTCTTTGCCAAAGCCCTGCAGGATGGTGCGGATTACGCCGTCTGCAATGCTGTGTTCGGCTTTGGCGGGGCGACTGCCCTCTATCAGAGCCAGCCGCTGCAGGCGCAGAACCGCTGCGCCGTGGTCAGCCGTACCCTGCTGGAGCGCTGCCGCGCCGCCGCCCATGACCCCGAAAATGTGCCCGAGCTGCTGGCGCTGGCCGCGCAGCTCTGCACTAAGCCCACCCTCATTCCGCAGGCCCTGCTCCACTACGAGCGCGGCATCTGCGCCGAGGATGCGTTTTCGGCCCACGGCAAACGTGCCTTTATTATGAGCCATGTGCTGGATATGACCGGCGCACCCATCGTGCTGGTGAGCGCCGTGCCGGTGCTGCGCAGCATGGGGTATGAGGTACTTGTGCTGGGCCCCAGTGACGGCGGCTCCCTGCATCTCTTCCTGGATGCCGGGGCCTCGGTCATCACCCGGTCGTCCTGCCGCAATGTCTCCGATGCCTGGGGCATGGCCCTCTGTGCCGACTTCGTCATCGCCAACACGGTGGTCATGGCCCGGGCTGTCCGTGCCCTGAGCGGCACCGCCGTGCCGGTGCTGTGGTGGCTCCATGATGCCTTTGCTGGCTATCCCCACATTGCCCACCAGATCCCCACCCAGCTGGGAGAGAATGTCCGGGTCTACTCGGTGGGCAGCCACGCCGCCAACGCCATGCACGCCGTGCGGCCCGACTTCGAGATCCGGCCGCTCATCTACGGCCTGCCCGATTACGCGGCAGAGAACTTTGTCTGCACCGATCTGGGCTACAACCGCGGCCGCCCGCTGTTTGCCACTGTGGGCTCCTTTGAGCGCCGCAAGGGCCACGATATCTTCTGCAAGGCCATCCGCCTGCTGCCGCCCGAGGTACGGGAGAAGGCCTCCTTCCTCTTTGTGGGCCAGGCCGCTGACAAGGAGATGATGGACTCCGTCCGCGCCCTGACCGCAGACTACCCGGAAAACGTGTACTACTGCAAGCGGCTCACCCGTGACGAGATCAAGAGCCTGATGGAGCAGTGCACCGGTCTGGTCTGTGCTTCCCGCGATGATCCCATGCCCACCTTTGTCACCGAGGGTCTGATCTTCGGCAAGCCCTCCATCGTGTCGGAGCACACCGGCACGGCGGGACTTGTGACCGAGGGCGTGGACGGCTTTTTGTACAAGGACGACGACCCGCAGCAGCTGGCCGACAAGCTGGCTTGGGCGATCGAGCACCCGGAGATGCTGGCTGCCATGCACGATGACTGCCGCCGGCTGTATGAACAGCAGTTCTCCAACGAGTCCTATGTAGCCACCCTGACAAGGCTTGTAAAAGAGCTGACGGACGGCGAATGAGATAGCAAAAACAAAAGACCGGAGCTGTAAAGCCCTTTCAGGGCTTGATACAGCTCCGGTCTTTTTGCTGGGTCTTGTGCGCCCCTTTGTGTTAAGGTGTATCTGAAAACAAAGAAAATGACGAATATTTCGCAAACACAAGCGGGATTTAAGGCAAATAGCCGCAGGAATCCTTTGTGGATTTCAAGGCTGTTTAACGCAAAATCCAGCTGTGCTTGTAGAAATAGACTAAATTTTCGACTTTTCAGATACACCCTTAGGTCTCGCAGAGAAAGGCACCCTTTATAATATGTACCATCCAGCGCCCGCTGTCAAGAGGAACTACCTCTGCAACGTCAAAACGCACCGGTTCTTCGCTTTGGCCGGTCTGCTGCAGATACCTTTGTGCAGCGCAGATCAGCCGGTGCTGCTTGGCCGGGTCTACGGCGGCAGCGGGCCGTTGCAGCATCCCTTGGCTGCGGGTCTTTACCTCGCAGATGACGATGGTGCCGTCCGGCTCCTCCACGGCGGCGAGCTTGTACACGCCGTCAAAGACGGGGGAGGTGCGGCTGGTGATGAGCCTCTCGCCGACGCCGAAGGAGTCTATGCACGCACCCTGGCGCAGCAGCTCCTTTATGAGGTGCTCGTCGAGGGAGTTGGAGCAGGTTATCTTGCACTCGGTCCAGCCCGCGTCGTCGAGCATCTTGCGGGCGCGCTTGGTGAGATATGCCATGTCGCCGGAGTCGAGGCGGATGCCGCACTTGGTGATGCCGAGGGGCTTCAATACCTCGTCAAAGGCGCGGATGGCGTCGGGCACGCCGCTGCGGAGCGTGTCGTAGGTGTCCACGAGCAGCACGGCGTTATGCGGATATGTCTTGCAATAGGCGCGGAAGGCGTCGAGCTGGGTGGGGAACATCTGGACCCAGGCGTGGGCCATGGTGCCGCCGGCGGTGACGCCGTAAATCTGGTCGGAGAGCACGCAGGCCGTGCCGGCGCAGCCGCCGATGTAGGCCGCCCTGGCGCCGAGTATGGCGGCGTCGGGGCCCTGGGCGCGCCTGGAGCCGAACTCGAGCACGACTCTGCCGTCCGCCGCACGGACTATGCGGTTGGCCTTGGTGGCGATAAGGCTCTGGTGGTTTATCGTGAGCAGCAGAAAGGTCTCCAGCAGCTGGGCCTGGATGGCCGGAGCGCGGATTATCATCATCGGCTCGCGCGGAAAGACCGGCGTGCCCTCCGGCATGGCCCAGACGTCGCCGGTGAACTTGAAGCGGCGCAGATAGTCGAGAAAGGCCTCCGAGAACATGCCTCGGCCGCGGAGATATTCGATGTCCTCCTCGGAGAAGTGGAGGTTCTGGATGTAATCTATCGCCTGCTCCAGCCCCGCGGCGATGGAAAAGCCGCCGCCGTCGGGCACGGTGCGGTAAAAGAGGTCAAAGTAGGTGATCTTGTCGCCGAGCCCGGACTCAAAATAGCCGTTGCCCATGGTGAGCTCGTAGAAGTCACAGAGCATGGTATAGTTCAGGCCGTTGTATTTCTGCATGGTGCATTCCCCCAAAGGTGTCTTTACACCTGATTATATGCCACGGCGCTCAGGTTTTCAATCACCGGCGGACAAGTTAATATTTTATCTTGCAGGACAGCAAATTTATAAAAAGACAAGATTTCGTCATAAATTTCAGTTATAATACAGTATATTCACAGATCGACCAAGGAGGATACAAGATGGAGCAGAAAAAGCCCATACCCAGCATAAGCAGCCGACTGCGCCACCACATACTCGAGGTACCCAACGAGGCCAGGCGCGTGAGCGGCATCGTGATAAACGGAAGGCGCATCAAGACGCTGGTGTTCACAACTGACATAGCCATAATCCGAAACTGCTCGGCGGACGCGGTGCTGGCGGTGTACCCCTTCACGCCGCAGCCGACGATCTCGGACGCGATACTGCGCTATTCGTCCCTGCCCGTGTTCTGCGGCGTGGGCGGCGGCACGACCCAGGGCATCCGCACTACCCAGCTGGCCTGGGACGCGGAGGCCGAGGGCGCCATCGGCGTCGTCGTGAACGCGCCGATGGGCAATCTGGACATAGAGCGCATCTGCAACTACATCGACATCCCGCTGGTCGTGACCGTGCTCAACGAGCACACGGACATACAGGCACGGCTTGAGGCCGGCGCGTCCATACTCAACGTCTCCGCCGCCGCGCGCACGCCGGAGGTGGTGCGGCGCATCCGCGAGAAGTTCCCGGACGTGCCCATAATCGCCACCGGCGGCCCCACGCCCGAGAGCATCTCTGCCACCGTAGAGGCCGGCGCCAACGCCATAAGCTATACCCCGCCCACCACAAAGGAGCTCTTCTCCCACATGATGGAGGATTACCGCGAGCGGTAAGGGCGCGAGTTCACAAAAAGTTCATAATTATCCCCCCTTGGCGATACAAGCCGGATACAATCCGGTGCTATACTGTCGCCAAAGGGGGAATTTTTCATGAAGAGGACGGTTTCGCTCCTGCTTGCCCTGGCGCTGATGCTGGGCCTGACGGCCTGTGGGTCGGCGGGGGAGACGCTCATCGCACCCGGGGCGGAGGACGGCGGCAGCAATCCCGCTTCGAACTGCACCTGCGTGACGACGGACGCCTCGCTGGTGCCGGAGGACAGGATAATGCTCATCGGCCCCGACCTCGGCTCCATCCGGGCGACACCCCCTTTGCGCGGATGGTGCTGCTGCACGTCAATGACATCAGCGGCGACGACCAGGAGGCCTTCCGTGCGATAAGGGACATGGAGGTCGTTAAATACCAAGTTTGCCCAGAAGGCTGCATGATGCGCGTATCCCCGGAGAACCAGAGGAAGCAGGTGCGCATGTCGAAGCAGGCCGTGAAGCGCGGGATAAGCTTCCGCTCAAAAAGGGCGAAGCGCCCATGAAGCACGATTGAAAGGCATAAAAAGGCTGAACTGCCCCGGGAAACCAGGGCAGTTTTTTGCAAGAATAAATTGAAAATTTTTCTTGATTTTACAAGATATATCTGCTACACTTATGGTTAGTCAAGACTAATCGGCAACTGACTTAAAAAAGTAATAAAAAAAGGAGGAAAAAACATGACCACGCGCATCAAAAAATCACTCTTTGGATTGTTTACAGCAAGCGCAATTGCCACATCACTTTTCACCTCTGCATTTGCACTAGACGCAACGCAACCCGACGAGGATGTATTGGATCAATATCTTATTGAATCCGGGTATTCTCAACGTTTTATCGATGCAATCGATGAAACCATCAAGTTGAGGCTATATGAAGGGCAGTATGTACACCAGTCTACAGGAACAACATATGGCGTCTTTACTGAGGAGTATCAGGTTGCATATACATTAAATGACAATGGAACCATAGCAATTGACGACGAGAACTTAAACGAGTTTAAGAGGCTCCTTGAAGACCAACCCACAGTAGAAAGAATTATCGATTTTAACGAATCGAAGGCAAATTTGATTACAAGCTTGGAAGGTTTTGACCTAGACGTTAAGACCGTTCAAGCAATGCCCATAGAAACAGCTCTTCGAACTCTTAGTAATTGGACCGCAGATTGCGTTGTAAGCCACAAATCGTATAGTGGTGGCGTCGCTAAAAAAGAACTCACATACACTTGGCAATGGGAGTATAGTCCTGTGTGGACATTAACTGACAAAATGGCTGTCGCATGGAGTGGAGACTTTACTGCCGACGAAGATTCAATTTACTGGACGTATAAAAAGAACGTAGGGTATACTGGAACTGGAGTATCAGGAATTGCATACACTGATAGCGGCTATGGATACGATGACTATGAACCAAATGCCGGTTGTGCTGTCGGATTTGACATCAAGGGTACATATGTAGGGACGTATGATATATACCACGCTGGCTCTCTATCGGTAAGCCTTACAAAGGTTACAAATGAAAAAACAGCGGAATCAGCTATTGGTAGGTATTATCATGTAAAAATACTTCCTAACCTTTCGCTAGGTTTCTCAAAGTCTGGGCCGAGCATTAGTGTCACAGCAGGAACTTCCTATGACCAATCTCCGGACAGTGCAGCCTCCTTCTGGTCAACGACTTCGGGCAAGCCCTAAAGATTTGGTATGAAGGCTATAAAGAGAATGCTGCTTGGAATAGCGGTTTCCCTGATGGGAATCTCTATTTCCTGCGGCTTTGACTCCAGCGACTTTGTTTTCATAGGTTGGGCTGTCTCGCTATTTGGCTTGATCATCGCAGTTATCGGCTATTATTTTACCGATGATTGAAACCGAACAGGCCCGGGAGCTGTGCTCCCGGGCCTGTTTTCTTTGTTCTCAGTCCTCGACGTCCTTGAAGCCGTCGTCCTCGGGCTCGAGCTGGCGCTTGAGGGCGTTGAGCCTTCCGGCTATTTCCTCGGCGGGCTCGTTGAGGCGCTTTTGCATCTCCTCGAGCATGAAGCGCGAGCCGGTCAGCATCGTGTACGTCGCGCTGCGGGCCTTGCCGGCCTTGGAGAGCTCCTCCAGGTTCAGCCGAACCAGCTCCAGCTCGGCCTCCACGCTCTCATAGAGGTCCTCGTACTTGCCCAGCGCCGCGAGCAGCTCCTCGGTGCTGAGGCCCTCGGCCGTGTAGCCGCCCTCGGGCGTCTGCTTTGTGTATCTTTCCATTTGCTTACCTCCGAATATCAGTCATCGCCGCCGCCGAGCGCCTCGAGCTTCGAGACGGGCGTCGGCCTGTTGTCGCCGTGCCTGACGAAGAGCATCGTCGCAAACGCCAGCAGCACGCACACGCTGCCGTAGGGGAAGAGCACCGTCATCCCCAGCTCGTCCATGAGGAAGCCGGAGAGTATGGGCGTAATCGTCTGCGCCGCCATGCTGGCCGTGTAATAAAAGCCGGTGTACTTTCCGACGTCGCCGCCGCGCGAGAGCTCCACGACCATGGGATAGCTGTTTACGTTTATCGTGGCCCAGCCCACGCCCGCGAGGGTGAAGAGGATGTTCATCACCAGCGGCGAGCTGCCCGCGCGTATGAACGAGCCGAACAGGAACGCGCCGCCGAGGATGACGATGCCCGCGAGGATGGTCTTTTTGCGGCCTATCTTGGAGGCCACGGCGCCGACGGGTATGTACGAGATGATGGCCGCGCCCGTGGCGATGGTAAGCGTCGTGTTGTAGTCGAGGTTCAGCACGCTGGAGGCGTACACCGCGTATTTGCTGGTCACCGCGTTGTAGCCGAAGAACCAGAGCACCACGGAGGCGAGGATGAGCAGCAGCGATTTGCGCTCAGCCTTCGAGAGCCGCCGGTCGCCGGAGGCGTCGTCCGTCTCCTCGGTGTCTATGCCGTAGCGCGCGCTCTCGGCGTGCATCTCCTGTACGAGCTGCGGCTCCTTGACGCGCCAGAGGAAGATGAGCAGCGAGCCGAGCATCAGGCCGGAGATGACTGCGAAGAAGGCCGTGTAGCTCATCAGCGCGTTCTCGGCCTTGCCGGTGCCGAAGACCATGCCCAGCACCAGCACGATTATGCCGCCCGCCGCGCCCATGAGGTTTATTATGGCGTTGGCCTTGCTGCGCAGGGGCTTTATCGTCACGTCCGGCATCAGGGCCACGGCGGGACTTCGGAAGGTGGCCATGCTCAGCAGCACCAGCAGCAGTACGACGATGAAGAATATGAGCGGCGCCCGGTTCTCAGCCGTGGCCTGGGCGGCGTAGGCCTGACGGGCGGGGACGACGTAGTTGGTGTAGTCCGGGTTCGTGCCGCCATCGGCGTCCGTCATCTCGATGGAGACGAACTCCTCTCGCGTGAACTCGTCCTGCACGACAAAGGTCTCGCCGTCCGGGGTAACGGCAGTGAGGTCCGCGTCATAGAGCGCCTCCTGCGCCGTGGGATTGTCGATGGCCACGGGCGCGAGGGACTTTATCTGCATGTCGTCCGCAAAGGAGAGGACGACGAGGAGCACGGCCGCCGCGACGGTGCCGAAGATTATGAACGGCGTGCGCCGCCCGCGCCGGCTCTTGCACTTGTCCGAGATGGTGCCGAAGAGCGGCAGCAGAAAGAGGGCCAGAACGTTGTCCGCCGCCATGATGACACCCGAGAGCGTGTGAGACATGCCGAATTTGTCGGTCAGTATCTTGGGGATTATCGTGTCGTAGGCCTGCCAGAAGGCGCAGATAAGGAAAAAGGCGAAGCCGACGAAAATCGTGCGCTTGTAGTTGAGCTTCATTCTATCCCTCTCTCATCTCTTATTCGGTTTACGAGTTATGTCCTAAGTGTAAACTATATCGGGTGGCAATTCAACATTTATTTGACGGTGGGCCATAGGCGTTGTAAAATGGACACACAGGAGGTGCTGGTATGAAAACTGCACTGAAAGCATTGATGTACACAGCGGGCGGCGCGCTGGCCCTGACCGGGGCCTGCGCCTTCCTAGTCGCTCCCGGGAAACGGGACAAGGAGCAGCGCGCACCCTTCATGGGCCGCAATTACGCCCACCGCGGCCTGCACAAGATAGATAAGAGCATCCCGGAGAACTCCCTGCCCGCCTTTGAGGCCGCGGCCCGCATAGGCTACGGCGTGGAGCTGGACGTCCACCTCACGCTCGACGACGAGCTGGTGGTGTTCCACGACGACGACCTCAAGCGCGTCTGCGGCGTGGAGGGCAAGGCGGAGGAAAAGACCCTCGCCGAGCTCCGGCAGTACCGCCTGTGCGGCACGGAGTACGGCATCCCGACGCTGGCCGAGGTGCTCGCCGCCATAGACGGGCGCTGTCCCATGATAGTCGAGCTCAAGCGCGGAAGCCGCAACCGCGAGCTCTGCCGCCGGAGCTACGAAATGCTCAAGAATTACAAGGGACACTGGTGCATGGAGAGCTTTGACCCGCGCATGGTGTTCTGGTTCCGCGTCCACGCCCCGGAGGTGCTGCGCGGCCAGCTCTCGACGCGCATGTCCTC